>Ga0247678_1000016_pt1 | contig 128844 bp, 99 predicted proteins | sample CNK19_metaG_FD_182801 | JGI IMG/M metagenome (GOLD analysis project Ga0247678, IMG submission 182801) | Soil microbial communities from Purdue University Martell Research Forest, Indiana, United States - CNK19 | ecosystem: Environmental > Terrestrial > Soil > Temperate forest > Bulk soil... | reverse complement strand
GATAATCTTCATGACCCGTTCCTCCTTGTATGTGGCTCTGTTCCTCTCGAGGTTCAACCCACGAAAAGGTACATTGAGCTACGGGTCACTCCATCTTCTCTAATATCCGATGCGCCTCCGGCGCGGGGGACGTGTGTTGCATCCAAGGAGGAACTCGGCAGGCGTGGATCGGCTGACTTAGACTAAACACCGATGCGTCCGCGGCCACTGATCCTCATCCTCCTCTTCGTCGCCGCTACCGCATCCGCGTCCGTCATCGACGATCTCGACGATGTCTCGAAATGGACGTCCGCCCCCTCGGATGGCGTGTCGTTGGCGCTGGCCGAGGATCGCGGGGCGATGCGGATGGACTTCGATTTTCACGGGCATGGTGGATGGGCGGCGGCGCGGCGGAAGGTCAGCATCGACCTGCCGGACAACTATCGCTTTGTCTTTCGCCTGCGCGGAGAGACACCGCCGAACACGCTGGAGATCAAGTTCATCGATCCGTCGGGAGAGAACGTCTGGTGGGTGCGGCGGGTGGCGTGGGAGTTTCCGCGCGATTGGACGGACGTAGTCGCCGACAAGCGGAACATCGAGTTTGCCTGGGGACCGTCGGCCAACCATGTGCTGACGAAGATCGGCGCGATCGAGGTGACGGTGACCGCGGCCACGGGCGGCAAGGGGAGCGTCTGGCTCGACCGCATTACGTTCGATGAACTGCCCGCCGATGTCTCGATGCCGCTGGTCACCGCGACGAGCGCGCAGCCCGGGCAGACCGCCGATCGGGCCATGGACGGACGCGCCGATACATCGTGGCATTCGGCCGAGGGCGGCTCCCAGTCGCTGACGATCGACTTTCGAACGATGCGCGAGTTCGGCGGGCTGATCGTGCAGTGGAACGGACGCGATTTCGCCACCGATTACGACGTGTCCACCTCGGTCGATGGGAAAGAGTGGAGCACCGCACGCAGCGTTCGCGGCGGCAATGGCGGGCGAGATTATCTGCAGACGCCGAACGCGGCCGCGCGATACGTCCGTCTGAACCTGATTCACGGCGCCGGCGGCTACGCCATCAGCGAGATCACCGTCGAGCCGCCTCGCTTCGGCGATCGGATGATCGACGTCTACGAACGGATGGCGCACGATGCTCCGCGCGGCCGCTACCCGCGCGGGCTGGTCAGAGAACTCGCCTACTGGACGATCTTCGGAGTCGACGGCGACGAGGGAGCCAAGCCGTTGCTGTCGGAAGACGCCGCCATCGAGACTCCCGCCGGTTTCACGCTCGAGCCGTTCGTGCGCATCGACGGCCGGCTCATGACCTGGGCCGATGTCACGACCTCGCAGTCGCTGGCACAGAATTCGTTACCGCTGCCGTCGACGACCTGGCGTCACCCGAAGTTCTCGCTGGAGATCGCCCCCTTCGGCGCCGGAACCGCTGCCGCACCGATCGGCTACGCGCGCTATCGGCTGCGCAACACCAGCACGCACACGGAGCACGTACAGTTCTATGTGGCCATCCGTCCTCTGCGCGTGACGCCGCCGTGGTTCGAGCTGAACATCGCCGAGCTGACGGCTCCGATTCGTTCCATCACGTGGACGGGAAGCGAATTCGCGGTCGACGACTCGCGCGTCGTTCCGCTGACGAAGCCGTCGTCGGTCGCAACCTCCACATTCGATGGCGGCGACATAAGTGAGATTTTCGATGTCACCCCCGACAACCGACAACAGACAACCGACAACCAACGCCACGCCTCGGCCTACATGCGCTGGGACCTAAGCCTCTCACCGGGCGAAACGCACCTGATCGATCTCGCCACGCCTCTTCATCCGCACGACCCGCAAGCGATTCCGCGCGACGTGTCCCACCAGCGCGAGGCAGCCATCGCCTACTGGCGCAAGATCGTCGACCACGTCCAAATCGACATCCCGGCCGCGCGCGATCTCGTCGACACCGCACGCGCCACCGTTGCCTACAACCTCCTCGGGCGCGACGGCCCGGCCATCCGCGGCGGCGCGCGCAACTACCGGCGAAGCTGGATCCGCGACGGCTCGCTGGCGTCGACGATGCTGCTCCGCTTCGGCCTCGACGACGACGTACGCGACTACATCCGCTGGTTCGCGCCGTACCAGTTCGCCAGCGGAAAAATTCCCTGCTGCGTCGATACCCGCGGCGCCGATCCGGTCGATGAGCACGACAGCCACGGCGAGTTCATCTACCTCGTCACTGAATACGCGCGGCTGACCGGCGATCGATCCCTCGCGCGCGAGGTCTGGCCGCATGTGGAGAAGGCGGCGGATTACATCGACCTGCTGCGTCACCAAACGACCGGCGAGTTCAAGGGGCTGCTCCCTCCATCGATCAGCCACGAGGGCTACTCCGCGAAGCCGATGCATTCGTATTGGGATGATTTCTTCGCGTTGCGCGGACTCAAAGACGCGACGTGGCTGGCCGGGCAGATGGGGAAGGCGGACGCGGCCGCGCGGTTCGCTACGAGCCGCGACGAGCTCTCGCATGACTTTCACGCCTCGATCCGCCGGGAAATCGATCTGAAGCACATCGACTACATCCCCGGCTGCGCGGACCTCGGCGATTTCGATCCGACGTCGACGACCATCGGCATCGAGCCCGGCGGCGATCTGGCCAACCTGCCGCACGACGCCGTCATCGACGAGTTCACCCGCGCATGGGAGGAGTCGCTGGCACGGATGGACGGACGCCGTCCGTGGAAGGATTACACGCCGTACGAGCTTCGTCAGGTCGGCACCTTCGTCCACCTCGGATGGCGCGATCGCGCCCAGCGCCTCCTCGCCTTTTTCCTCGACGACCGCCGCCCATCCGGCTGGAACCAATGGGCCGAGGTCGTCGCCCAGGACTACCGAAGCCCAACCTACCTCGGCGACATCCCCCACCTCTGGGTCGGCTCCGACTTCGTCCGCTCGTTCATCGACATGATCGTGTACGAGCGCGAAGAGGATGACGCTCTCGTCCTCGGCGCCGGGATTCCGTCGTCGTGGCTCGATAAGGGCGTTCGCGTGCATGGGTTGCGCACGATCTATGGGCCACTCGACTTCTCCGCACGCCGCGAGGGAGGGCGTGTGATCGTGACGATCAGCGGCGTGCGGGTGCCGAAGGGGGGGATCGTGTTGATGCTGCCGGGGGTTAGTGAGCGCGTCGTCCGGCACTTGCCTGCGAACATCGAGCTGCGACCGTAATGCTCGTAGCGCCGCCGGCTCGGCGGCTGGACCTCAGTCCGGGGTTGAGCGCCTCTCAAATTTACTGTCATCCTGAGGCTGCCGCAGCCGCGCCCGTGGTGTTGGTGATTGCACAAATCAAACGTCGCGGCGAAGGACGCCGAAGGACCCCCAACCTACTTGCGGGGAAGGGTGGGCGGACGGTGTCGCAGACGAAGGGAATCCACCCTCCCTTTCCGGCCTGTAGTTGGGGGGTCCTTCGGCGTCCTCCGCCGCGACGTTTGATCTGTGCAAGCATCGACACTCGTGGCGCGGCTGCGGCAGCCTCAGGATGACAGTGAAAATTGAGAGGTGCGTAACCTCTGATTTCAATCTTGACACGACACTGGTAACCGAAACGGTTTCACACTGTAAGTCTATCCTCGTGTCATGCGAAGGATTTCCCTCTCCTCCCCCCTCTAACGCGGTGAATGGCTGATCTCATGACGGAACACCCGGATCGCTTTCTGGCGGCGCGCATGGTGCGCGGGGATGAGGCGGCGTTCGGGGAGTTCTTCGAATCGCACTTCCCGGCGCTGTTTCGGTTTGCCATGCCCCGGGTTGGGAACGACGCGGCGGTGGCCGAGGACGTCGTGCAGGCGGCGATGTGCCGGGCGGTGCGGAAGCTGGGGAGCTATCGCGGCGAGGCGGCGCTGCTGACGTGGTTGTGCACGTTCTGCCGTCACGAGATCAGCGCGCATTTCGAGAAAGAACAGCGGGTGCCGCCGATGGTCGACTTGCTCGATGACATCCCTGAAGTGCGAGCGGCCCTCGAATCGCTTGGTGCGGCCGAGCCAGAGGCCGCGTTGCGGCGGAGCGAGACCAGCCGGCTCGTGCAGCTCGTGCTCGATCGCCTCCCCGGCCGTTACGGCGACGCGTTGGAGTGGAAGTACATCGACGGACTGTCGGTGGCCGAGATCGCCGAGCGGCTCGGCGTGGGAGTGAAGGCCGCGGAGTCGACGCTGACGCGAGCCCGTAGTGCATTTCGCGATGCCTTCACGGCGGTGTACGGCGGGCGGTGGAGCGAGGCGGAGGTTTGATGATGGACGAAACCCGAAACACGAATTCTGACGACGCGATCGCCGCGCTCGTACGGCTGGCAGGACGGAGAACGCCTGTGCCCGACAATGCGGCGCTTCGCGTGCGGAACGCCGTTCACGACGAGTGGCTGCAGACCATCGGCCGGCGCAGACGGACCCGCTGGATCGGATCGGCCGCCGCGGTGGCCGCTGCCGCGGGGATCGTGGCCGTGATTCGGATGACAACCTCCTCGCCGCAGCCCGCGCCGGTAACTCCGCGAGTCGTCGTCGCCGGCGGGCAGACGAACGGTGCGGTCATTTACGCGAACGACGTTTACGAAGTCGCGAACGGCAGCACCGCATCGCTGGCGTGGGGCAACGCAACATTGCGGCTCGATGGTGGAACGCGGGTTCGGATCGCGTCGCCGAGCGAGCTCACCATCGAGCGCGGTGCCGTCTATGTCGATTCGAATGGGGCCGGCGTTCTGGTGCGAACTCCGATGGGAAACGTTCGCGACATCGGAACGCAATTCGAAGTGCGGCTGACGACCGACCGGATGCGCGTTCGCGTACGCGAAGGGCGCGTCGATCTGCAGCGTGGCGCGACGACGCATACCGCGGGGCCAGGCGTAGAGCTCGATGCCGATGCGCACGGGGGAGTGACACCGCATAGCATCGCGCGAACCGGCGCGGAGTGGGAGTGGGTCCTGCGGGCCGCGCCTCCGATTCATCTCGACGGCCGCACGTTGTCCGAGGTTGTGGCCTCGGTGACACGCGATGAGGGCCTCAAACCGGTGTGGCTCGGTGAGACAGCACAAAACGCGGCAACGATGCGGCTGCACGGCGATGTTCCTCTGACACCCGAGGAGGCGCTTGACACGGCGCTCGTTGCCTCGGGACTCACCGCGCGGACGGACGGCGATCGGCTGATCATCAAGAGGAGAAAATAATAATGCGCCGCACCCTGGCATTCATGGCCGTGCTGTGTCTGGCCGCAGTTTCGGCAGCAACGGCAACGGCGCAACCGACATCCCTGCGCGGCCGCAGCCTGGCCGAGGCGCTGCACGTTCTCGAGGGACGCGGCCTGCGCCTCATCTACAGCACCGACGTCGTGCGGCCGGAGATGATCGTCGGTATCGAGCCGCGGTCGACCGAGCCGCGGCAGATGCTGGACGAACTGTTGCGCGAGCATCATCTGCATGCGACGAACGGACCGCGCGGCAGCATCGTCATCGTGCGCGACGCGGAGACGGCCCAGCCCCCCGCCGCGCGAACGGCTGCGCCGCGGATACCGGTGACCCTCGAGTCGATCGTGGTCACACCGAGCCACTTCACGATCTTCACCGACGAGCCGGAAGGCCACCAGTTCCTCTCGCGCGAAGAGGTGCGCACCGTTCCCCACATCGGCGACGATGTCTATCGCGCCTTCGACCGTCTTCCCGGCATTACCGGCCATGAGATCAGTGCGCGATTCAACGTCCGAGGGGGACAGGAAGACGAAGTTGAGGTGGTGATGGACGGCGCGGAGATTTATGACCCGTTCCACGTCCGCGATCTTTTCCGCGCCTTCAGCACCATCGACTCCGAGGCCATTGGTGCCGTCGATGTCATCACCGGCGGATTCCCGCTGCAGTATGGCGGACGGCTCAGCGGCGTCATCGACATCTCGTCGCTGAAGCCCGCGGCCGCGCATCGCACGGAGATCGGCATCGGATTTCTCAACACGCGCGTCCTCTCGAGCGGCACTTTCCACAAAAGCGGCACGGAATGGCTGCTCTCCTTTCGCCGAGGCTACCTTCGCGAACTGCTGAAGCTCGTCGATTCGTCGAGCGGGATCAATCCGAGCTACTACGACCTTCTCTCTAAAGCAGAGAAGACGCTCAACGAGCGGACCATCGTCTCCGGCGATCTGTTCATGGCCGGTGACGCCTTGAAGGTCCGCGAAGACGGCGGCGTCGCCCACGGCACCTACAGCGATCGCTATGCCTGGATCAACCTTCGCAGCGCGCTTTCGCCGAAGCTCTTCACTCAGACGGTTCTTTCCGTGGGACGCATCGCCACGCATCGGGTTGGCGACTACGGGAACCCGCTGTCGGCTGAAGCGGGAATGGTCAACGACGACCACGCCTTCGCCTTTGCCACGCTGCGGAACGACTCGTCATGGGACCTGTCGGAACGGAACGTGGTCAAGGCCGGCTTCACGGCCAAGCGCCTCACCGCGCGTTATGACTACGCCGGCAGCGCGATCATCCGGGCCTCGCTGCTGCACGTCAACGATCCGCCGGATACCATTTCGCGCAACGCGCGCATGGACGCCGACGGCAGCGACCTCTCCGTCTATGCCGCCGACCGCGCGGCCATCACGCAGCATTTCGTGATCGAGGCTGGTGTGCGCGCCGATGCGCAGAGCTACGCGCCCGACGGTACGCACGTGGCTCCGCGCATCAACGCCTCCTACGCCCTTGGCGCGCATGCCACGCTGCGCGCGTCGTGGGGGCGCTTCTATCAGGCACAAGGGATCAACGAGCTGCAGGTCGAAGATGGCGTAACGACCTTCTTTCCCGCCGAGCGCGCCGATCACGCGCTGCTCGGCGCGGAGTACGACTTCGGCAACGGCTACAGTGCCCGCGCCGAGGTCTATGACAAGCGCTTCATGCAGATCCGGCCGAGGTACGAGAACATTTTCAACCGGACGGTCATCTATCCGGAGCTGCGTGCGGACCGGCTCCGCATCGATGCCGTTCGAGGAAGCGCGCGCGGCGGTGAGCTGCTACTGCGGCGAGTGGGCACACCGCTGAGCGGCTGGATCAGCCTTGGTCGCGCCTCGGCGCGCGACATCCTCAACGATGGTTTGGTGAGCAGGGAAGTGCCGCGGGCCTGGGATCAGCGCAACACCGCGACGTTCAATGTCGACTACCGCCTCGGCGCGAAATGGAACTTCGACATGGCCGGCGTCTACCACAGCGGCTGGCCGACCACGCCGGTGATCGGCTTCGTAACCGACGGCGTATTTCACACCAGGCTCGGCGCCTACAACAGCGAACGGCTGTCCCCTTATCGGCGCGTCGACGTCCGCGCCAGTTACAACATCGAGACCTCCCGCGGCGGTTTCAGTTTCTTTGTCGAGCTGTTCAACGTCCTCGGCATCCGAAACGTGACCTCGGTCAACGGATACAGCTTCACCGGCGACGGCAACGGCAACATCACCAGCAGCAGACGACTGACGAACTCGGCGTTGGGAGTGATTCCATCGTTCGGAGTCACGTACTCGTTTTGAACATGAAGAAAATCATGCGCAGGAAACTGATCATCCTTCTCCCGCTGCTGGTCATCCCGATGATGGGCGCGCGCCGACGCGCTGTGACGCCGCCGGAGGGTCCGACCTTCAATCGCGAGGTCGTGCGCATCCTGCAGCAGAACTGTCAGTCGTGCCATCACCCGGACGACATCGCCCCGTTCTCGCTGATGACGTATCACGACGCGGTGCTGCACGCCGATGCCATCAAGTACATGACGCAGACGCGGCAGATGCCACCTTGGAAGCCGGCTCCAGGCTGCGGCGACTTCGTCGGCGAACGGGCCCTGGCGCAGAGCGATATCGACACCATCGCGCATTGGGTCGACGGCGGCACACAGGAGGGGAAAGCCTCCGACCTGCCAGAGATGAAAACGTTCGACGGCGGCTGGCCGGCGGGAAAACCGGACGTCATCCTCTCGATGACGAAAGCCTTCACGCCGCCGGCGGCTGACGATGAGTACCGTTGCTTCTCGATCCCCGGCGATGCCACCAAAGACATGCAGGTGGCCATGATCGACTTCCGCCCGGGCGACCGCGGGACGGTGCACCACATCGTTCCCTACCTCGACGCCACCGGCGCGAGCGCGAACCTCGACAAGAACGGCGACGGGTATCGCTGCTTTGGAGGTCCGGGGCTCAACACGGCCACACCGCTCGGCGCCTGGTCGCCGGGAGCGCGTCCCGTGCCGCTCCCGGAAGGAACTGCCGTGCGCATTCCAAAGGGGGCGCGCGTGGTGATGCAGGTTCACTATCACCCGCACTTTGGCCAGGTCGCTCCCGACCAGACCCAGATCGGGCTCTATCTGACCGCGGTGGCCGTGCAAAAACAGATGCATTACGACTTCCTGGTCAACACGGGCTTCGTCATCCGCGCCGGCGATCCGGACGCGAAGGTCGAGGCATTCGGCGGCGCCGACGACGACATCGACATCGTCTCCATCTACCCGCACATGCATCTCCTCGGCACAAAGATCAAAGTGGATGCGCGGCTTGCCGACGGCACGACGGCCTGCATGATCGATGTGCCGCAGTACGACTTCAACTGGCAGGGGCAGTACGTCTACAAGACGCCGCTTCACCTGGCCCGCGGCGGCCAGCTCCATATCGAAGCGCACTTCGACAATTCGACTGCCAACTTTCACAACCCCAGCTCGCCGCCGAAAGACGTGCGCTGGGGCGAAGCGACGACGGATGAGATGTGCCTGGCGATGATCGGATATACGACGTCGAGCGGGAAGTGAGGGCGCGGGGGTCGGGGGTCGGAGAAAGTGCGCTCGCGTGTGTAGCCTCCACTTCTCATACGCTCACTTGAATTGTTCCCTCGAAAGCCTTGCCATTCCCTTCATCGAGAGCCCTTCTCCCCCCGCGGTTTCTTGCGGGGGGAGAAGGTGGCGAAGCCGGATGAGGGGGGCGCTTCACGAGATACGCGCGATTTACCGACGCTGGTCCGAGAGCGCTCGAAGGCGCGCGAATGACTTACTCGTGAAACGCCCCCTCATCCGCCTTCGGCACCTTCTCCCCCAGCAAGAAACCGCTGGGGGAGAAGGACTCTCGATTGGAGGGCATGCCGAGAATGAACCCCTTGCGCGACTCCACTTCCTCCCAAGCTTCGCCACATCCCCTTGAGAGGTAACAGCATGACCGCCATTCCTTCAGCGTTGTGAAACCTCCGACCCCCGACTCCCGACCCCCGGCCCCCGCATCAGGTTAGAATTGCCCCGTGGCCATACCTCCCGAGGTTCGTACCGACGCTGAAACCGCGCTCACCGAGTTCTGCCATCAGCAGAACTCATCGGCGGAGGTAGCGGATCAGTCGCGATGTGAATTCGAGATTCTCGAGAACCACGTCATCCTGGTCGAGAGGCGGCCGTCCTTCCTCAACCACCTCGAATGGACCTCGGTGCCGAAAGCGAAGTTCCGTTACTCGCCCGCGAAAAGCGTCTGGTCGCTCTACTGGCCCGATACCGACCAACGATGGCACAGGTTGTCGAGCGCAAAGACGGCGAAAGACCTCCGCGTGTTGCTGAAGGCCGTCGCCACCGATACCTCGGGCGTGTTCTGGGTTTGAAAAGATCTACGCGCCAGAAGATTCGCACGACACTGTCGACTGAGCCTTGGGCAACCAACGCTGCCGGCCGTGCCGGCTATTTGGCCGCCTGCATGAACGCGCACGAATCGATCGACTGAAGTTCGAGCTGCAGCGAGGCCATGCTCTGAATGATCTCGATGCGGAACGGGATGCGGCGCGCGTCGTCGGAGATCCAGATCTTCATACCGCCAGGCCACTTCCTGCCGCCGGGCGCGTCGACGAACTCGAAGCCGCTCGCTCCGATCTGCTGATTGCCGATCGCAAAGACGCGGCGGTCGGCGGGACGCACGATCACCGGATACGACTTCCCGTCCGAGTAGATCGTCGTGGCCACCGGGCCGTGGATCGTGGCGACATTCTGGCGGAGATAGTGAATGGCGCTGACCACGTCGTGGAACGAGCCCGCCGGAATGGGATCGGTCTTGTCCCACTGCTTCTCCGGCGTTTCCTTGTGCAAGTGGGCAACGCCGCTGCCGTAGTCGAAAAGGGTCCGCTCCTTGCGCGATTTGTCCTTCCAGACGTAGGCGTGATACGTCATCAGCGTCCGCCCACCGGAAGGATCCATCTGCGTCTCGTACGCGTAAAAGCCGCTCGCGGAGGCGGTGATGAGGAGCGAGCTGTCGATGAAGTTGCGCCCTGGGGTGGGATACGTCGTCTTCAACTCGCCCACGCCTGAGGTCGGAAACATGATCCCGGCAATCCACGAGAGGCCGCCGCGCAGCTTCCAGGCGTAGCGAAACGACTCGACGTTGGCCGGGCCGCGGCAGTTGAGCTCGGCCGCGCTCGCGGCCGGAATGGCGAGGGCAAACGCGAGAGCAAGAATCGAGTAACGGGTCGGCTTCATGAGCGCGTTTGGAAACATGACGTCTGAGGCGTAAATGCCTACATCGCGCTCAGCCGTTCCTCGACTTCGACGATCACATAGTCCGGAGTCGACGACCCGGCGGTGACGCCGACTGTCCGGGCGTTCGAAAACCATGCCGGATCGAGATCGTCCGCTCCCTGCACGAGATACGACGGCTTGGCTTCACGGCAAATTTCCCACAGATGCTTCGTATTCGCGCTCTTCTTTCCTCCGATGACGACGATGGCGTCGACCTCGGGATCGTGCGCGAGCACGCGCGCGGCGTCCTGATTTTCTTTCGTGGCATAGCAGATCGTATCGCCGCGCTCGACGGACGCCGCTCGCCGCTCGATGGCATTCACCACGTCCTCGAACTCCTCGGCGTTGAGCGTCGTCTGATAGAACACCTTCAGTTTCGGATACGCCGACCAATCGATGGCATCGGCCTGTTCGACCTTGGTGACGATGTGATACGCGGCCGGATCGAGGTCGTGGGTATAGCCGATCACCTCGCGATGCTTCGGGTCGCCGATGAAGATGAGGTGATAGCCGTCATGGAGCGCCTTCGCCGCCTCGCGATGAATGTCGTAGACGAACTTGCAGGTGGTGTCGAGGACTTGCAGTCCCGACGATTTGGCAAGCTCATGAAACGACGGCGGAACACCATGCGCGGAGAAGACGATGGTCGGCTCCTCGACGGCCGTGATCTCGTCGATCGTCCGAACGCCGAGGCGCTCCATCTCCTCGACGACACGCTCGTTGTGCACGACCTGGCCGAGGATCGCGCCACGCCCGCCGCCGGCCGCGAAACGCTTCACCTTGAGATCAGCGATCCGGACGCCGGAGCAGAAGCCATACTTGGCGGCACGTTTGACATTCATCGGGAGAGTGGAACGCGCCGGGGCGGCGCGACATTCTGGGATTACGCAAAGACGACCCGGGCGTAGAGGTCGGCGACCTCTGAGCACGACGTCGATGCTGTCCATTCGAATGACGTCGTCGAGCGACGTCTTCCGGTCAGACGACCAATGTTCACCGGTACGCGAAGACCATTGACCTAACGCGGGTAAGACGATATCTTACCGATCATGAAAACGACCATGTCGTCGAAAGGCCAGATCGTGTTGCCTGCGGCGCTCCGTGAGCAGGACAACCTGGAGCCAGGGGATGAATTCTCAGTCGAACGTCTCGAGCAGGGCCAGTACAGGCTCGTACGAAGCCGGCCGTTGCCGAATGAGGGCCTTGTTGATTGGCTCCTCGCATGCCCTGAGAAAGACTTCTTTGTTCCCATCGAATCCGAGTCGACCGACGAATTGTGAGATATCTCGTCGACGCGAACGTCCTGAGTGAGCCAACAAAATCAGCGCGGGACGAAGGTGTCGTCGACTGGCTGCGGAACAACGAGCGAGAGATCGCCGTCGATCCGATCATCCTGGGCGAAGTTCGCTTTGGGATCCTTCTTCTGCCACGGGGGAAACGGCGAACACGCCTCGATGAGTGGTTCCAGGGGGCCGTTCAGCACATCCTCTGTCTTCCATGGGAGGCCGAGACCGGACTTCGTTGGGCCCGGCTTTTGGTAACTCTTCGAGCCTCGGGTACGGCCATGCCGGTAGCAGACAGCCTCATTGCAGCTACCGCGCTCGTTCATGACCTGGTCGTCGTCACCCGCAACCAAGCGGATTTCGAAAAAGCCGGAGTTGACATCATCAATCCCTTCACACGTTGACAAAACTCTCCCCACCTTACAATCCCCGCCTCATGCCGTCCTCCCGCGATCCACTTTTCACGCCCCGCTTCGCCTTGCTGTGGGTGTACGCGTTCGTCACGTTTTTCTCCGCCTTCCAGCTCCTACCGGCCATCCCATTCCGGATCCTCGACCTCGGCGGGTCGAAGGCGGAAGCAGGATGGTTCCTCTCCGTCTACACCTTTGCCAGCGCGTTCTCGGCGCCCGTCATGGGGAGCCTGGCCGACCATTTCGGACGGCGGCGGTTCCTCATCACCGCGTCGCTCTTCTTCGTCGTCTTCTCCATCCTGTACGGCGTCGTGCGCCAACTGCCGCTGCTGTTTCTCATCGGTGCGATCCACGGTGCGGTCTGGTCGGGACTAATGGCCTCGGCATCGGCACTCATGAGCGAATACATCCCGGAATCGCGCCGCACACAGGGGATGGCCTATTGGGGCTTGTCCAGCGGCAGCGCCATCGCGGTCGCTCCCGCCGTCGGACTTTGGGTCTTTCACTTCGGATGGACGACTCTCTGCACCGAGTTGTCGATCGTGTCGCTGCTGATGGTTTTCGGCGCCCTCGTATTGCGCCCGGACAAGAAGGGACCCGTCAAGCGGCGCCTCGCCGTCTCCGATGCCTGGGACTGGCGCGTGATCGCAACCGCGCTGTCGCTGGCGGTGGCATCGTTCGGATACGGCGGCATGACCAGCTACGCCGCGATCATCGCCATCGAGCGCCACATCACTCCGCCGGCGATCTATCTGACGACGTACGCGATCGCGCTGGTGCTGTTCCGCATCTGCTTCTCCCACCTCGGCGACCGTATCGGTCCGAAGCGGATGCTCTATCCCGGCCTGGTGATGCTTCCCTTCACCTTCGGCTGGCTCGGCATTGCCCACACCCGCTGGGAGATGATCGCTTCGGCAGCACTCTTCGGGATCGGCTGGGGCGCGGTCTATCCGGCATTCGTCACCATCATCCTCGGCAGTACCGACCCGGAACGGCGCGCCCGGACCTTCGGCTCGATCGTCTGGGCCTTCGACACCGGCATCGGCCTCGGTTCGTTCGGAATCGGCACGATCGGCCAGCACTACGGACTTACCAAGGCGTTCCTTGTGGCCGCGGCGCTGAGCTGTCTCTCGATTCCCATCTTCGCCCTGACCTCGCCGCGCCTCGGTGGCACTTCACTTGCTGCTGAGTCGGAGCATGTCACAGCCACCGACTGACGACGAACGCCTTCGCGACCGCGAAACCATCACGACCAACGACGGCGACGACGATGAGCGCGTCTCGCGCAAAGTCGTCTACGAGCACACCGCGAGCAGCGGATCCTCGCATTCGACCGGCATCACGATCACCGTCATCGTCGTCCTGGCAATCGTGATCATCGGCTACATCCTGATGCACATGCACCGGTAGACGCCGGTCGTAGCATTACCATTCGCGCATGATCCGATGCGCCTTCGCCGCTCTTCTCCTCCTCGCCACCTCCCTCCACGCCGCGGACTTCGATGCAAAAGCCGCGGAGCGCTTTGCGAATCTGGCGCTGGCGTGTGTGCACAAGGAGTATCCGAACAAGATCGCGCATAACCTGAATAGCGATCAGGACGTGGCGCCGCCGCGGACGCTGACGCCGGCGTTTTACGGATGCTACGACTGGCATTCGTCGGTTCACGGTCATTGGCTGCTGGCACGTCTGGCGCGGACCTTTCCTGATGCGCCCTTCGCGGCGAATGCGCGCGCGGCGTTGAAGCAAAGCATCACCGCGGAGAACATCGCAAAGGAAGCGGCCTATCTCCGCGGCGAGGGACGGGCGAGCTTCGAGAGACCGTACGGTCTGGCCTGGCTGCTGCAACTGGCCGCCGAGCTTCGTGAGTGGGACGATCCGTTGGGACGTGAGCTGTCCGCGAACCTTCAGCCGCTCGAACTGGCCGCGAACGAGCGGCTGGCAACGTGGCTGCCGAAACTGTCGCACCCGGTGCGATCCGGCGAGCACAGCCAGTCCGCGTTCGCACTCGGATTGATCATCGACTCTGCCGGCGATCCCGCGCTGAAACAGACCGCGCGCGATGCCACGCGGCGCTTCTTCGAGAACGATAAAGCCTGCCCGCTGGCCTACGAGCCGTCGGGCGAAGACTTCCTTTCGCCGTGCATCGCCGAGGCCGATGCCATGCGGCGCGTGCTGCCGCCGAAGGCGTATGCAACCTGGCTCACGGCATTCCTGCCCGGATTCCGGTCGCTGCACCCCGAGGTCGTCGTCGATCCGAGCGATCCAAAGCTCGCCCATCTCGACGGCCTGAATCTCAGCCGTGCCTGGATGCTGGAAGGGATCGCCTCAGGCCTGCCGGAGAACGATCCGCGTGTCGCCTCCTTGCGCAAGGTTGCGGCCGCTCACCGCAAAGCCGGCCTGGCCTCGGTGACCGGCGAGCACTACGAAGGCGGACATTGGCTCGGCTCGTTCGCGGTCTATCTGACGACGGGACGAGGCTTGCGGACTATCGAGGTTCCCTGACATCTGCAGCCTGACGATGAGCAGCATCAAGCCTGCATGTCAGATAAAGCGACTTTTCGCCGATATCGAAGAACGGGCATTGCATGTCACGGTGGCTTTCGTCGCGGCCATTACCATCACCAACGTAGTAAAATGGACAGGTTCCGCTCTTGCGGCTCGGCGGCGGTTCGGCACCCCGTCTGGTCACCGCCGGAACGCGACCACTCGCCCGCAAACCGCGCAAAGCCTTGCCCGTGAGATCGGAGTCAGAGTTGCGCGTCGTCAGCGCGCCGAGGGTTCGGAAGCATCCGTCGGCGATCGACCGGTGAACGCGCTCTTTGACCAAGCCGGTCGATGCACAGAACGCAAACGTCCCGTTCAAGTGATCGGGACCACTCGGGAAGACCGAGAGGACGGCGGCGTTGACGACGCGGTCGAGGAAGTCGGCGCGCACCTCGTTTGGGTTGTTGAGGATGCGGCACATTTGGTTGTCCACGACGCGAGCCGCATTCTCGAACGCGCGAATTTTCACGTTCTCCTTGAGAGCCGGCGCGCGCGAAGCGACTTGGAGGATTGTCTTGTACCGCCGGTTCGCCCGGATGTCTTCTTCAGGGTTGACGTTGAGCGCACCAACGAGGAGGAGGTCGGGATTTTCGAACCGGCGGCGGAACTCGACGACGGAGTCGGACCACTGGCCCCTCTGCTTCTGTTCAACCTGCGCCGCCGTAAGCAGCCGGATGGTAGGAAAGAACGGCAAATTGTCGAACATGCCGCCATCTCCGTAGTGAACGTCCTCGCGCCCGGCGCCGGGCAGGACTTCGCTTTCCAGCACGGTACTGAAAATAGCGGGGAAGGCACTGGAAGCCAGGGCGGCGCCGACGAACGAGAAGGTTCTACTGGCAGTGTGGTCGCTCTGGCCAAAGAGTACCGGCGACTCCCGGCCGATGTCGGTGGCCGTGGCGTAAAAGTCGATTCCAAACTCCCGAAATGGCTGGCGCGGCGACGAGGAATCGAAGATCTCGAGCAGGCTTCGTATCGCTGGCTCGAGCAAAGCGGTGCCGATGATGAACCGTTCGACATCCAGGCCGCGTAGCGTGTGCTTTCGAAGCGCGTTTAGAAAAGCAGACGTCGCGCCGCTCACATCGCCCGCTACGAAGAGTGTGGCGATGTCGCGCGTCTTTTCGTAGGGAATCAGGAAAAGGTCCGAGATGGCGTCTACCAGCACCGGCGGCGCTCCGATGGCGGCGTATCCGGGATCGGCGCGCGTGCCGCGGCGCACCAATGACCTGAGCTCGCGAGGCGAAAGATCGATCTTGCGTCCGCGGATACCGAGCTCGCGCGCGGCCGACTTTAGCGTCCGCGTCAACGCCACCTTCTGATCGACGCAGACGAAAAGCTCGACCATCTGTCGCAGAATGCGTCGGTAGTCATTCGGGTTTTTGGGGTCGAACATCTTGCCGAAAGCAGCCCCCATCAATGACCCCACGGAAGCGCCGACGATCAGGTCCGGCTTGACGTTCGCGGCCCGCAACGCGGCGATCATACCGATGTGAAAGGCTCCTCGGAACACACCGCCGCTCGTGATCAACGCAATGCGTTGCGAGGGGCATTGAATGAGCGGCGAATCGGCATCGATGACCGGCGAGGCGGACGGGGGCGGAATTTGATTGAGGTTGAGATTGCCGGTGCATTGTCCACAGACTTCAGGAAGTCCCGGAAACGTTTCGGAGCCGGGGATTCCATAACGCTCGGGCGCCAGCTTCCGGAGCAGCACCGCGCAGGGAACACCTCCGCCGCTCTTCGAAACGATCGCCGTCCCGGCGTAAAGACGCTCCAACGTCCGCCGGCAGCCGTGAGCAACGACGGCGAGCATTTCATCCCGTTTCGGAGTGAGTGAGTTCGAGAAGGTGATGTCGCGCTCGGGGGCGATGGCATCGGCAAAGATCGAGGCGATGCCGTCTTGTTTTCTGCCTTTCGAGGCTACCTTCTCGATTCGGCTGATGAAGTTTGCCTGATCGATTTCCAACCCGGTGTCGCGGCGGCGAGAGAGGCGCCGGCTGAGCTGTGCAATCGTAACGATGTCGAGATCGTCATCCTTCAGGGTTGAGGTCGTAAACCCCTCCGACGGAACCGAGTAGACGACATGGATGCGCGCGTCGTGTGCACTGGGCGTCTCCAACCGGCTAGCAAGGGCTTGGCCCGCCTTACTACGAAGAAACGTAAACATCGCCGGAAGGGGGTTCTCACGGATTGCGGCGCCGTCGATGATGTCGAGATCGGTCTCCTCCGTGCGCCCCGACAGCCATTGTGCCGCTTCGGATTTTGGTATCTGCACGGGCGGTAAGAGGAGAGGGATGCTCATCGCAGCGCGGAGTGCCCTGACCAAAGGCGTCTTCTCCGGCCAGAGCTGCGCCGCGATCTTCGGCTGCAACCTCGCTGTGCTCTGACGCCGTTCAAAAAGCACTTGCAGCGGGGCGGCAACGATCAGAAGTCGCGGTTCCGAAAAGTCATCGTTCACCAAGGCGTCGCCAAAGAGCCGGTGAAGTTCCCGCGAGAGCGGATACGGATGAATGAGCGAGTTGTGGATGTCAACCTTCCGGAGTGCGATGCCGAGAAGCCTGTTCAACACCTTCACCACGGGACCAAAGCGCGCGAACCAGAATGCGACGATCAAGTACGGCACGAATCCCACGAAAAACGCCACTTCCCACCACGCCAGGGAACGCGAGAGGTCGCGCAACAGGGATGGCACCGCGTACGGCCACCACGCGGGCGGTACCACCACGATCACCAGAAGCAGCATCGCAGCACACATAACGATCCGTGACAGCGAGTAGACCAATGCTGCGATCCACATGAGATAGCCGAACAAAGGCCGTGGAAGTTTCGAGGTCTGCGCCATCTCATCGGCGCTCGCGGAATTCTTGTCCCGCAGAAACGGCGTCTCGCTGACCCAGGCCGGACTCAGCGCGATCTGGGCGACGATGGCGCTGAAGACACGCATCGAAGATCGCAGGGACAGCAGCGCCAGCCACCAGCGCCAGCCCCCATAGCGCTCCTTGAAGCGAACATATCGGACGATCGCCGTGGATACCTCGCTCACCGTCAGGCGAAGACCGCCGATCCAGTTCGCGAGCTTCGTGAGGAGAAAGCGCGCCTGCCGCGCTTCCGCTTCCTCCATACGCAGTCTTGCCTTGGTATCCCCGTCGTTCGTCGGCGGCGGCGAGGTGTCGCGCACCGGCGGCCTGTTGGTGAAGAAATCCGATTGATCCGGGATGGCATCCCAGAGAAACGCGAGCGGCCGCCGTGTCAGCGTACCCAGATACCCGCGGAACCAGGCCCAGCGCTGCGCTTCACGGACGCCGCCAGCAGACGACTCTTTCCGCAGTTCGCGGTAGGCCCGCTGCATCGCGGCTGCTGTTACAGCGCCGACCGAGATTCCAGCCACGACGAGCGGCGCTGGCCGATCCGCAGCGAGGTAGGCGTGAATCACTCCGGCACCGAATGGTGCGCCTTCCAACCCGGCGGTGAAGCCGAGGGCGTCTGACTTGTCATCCGGCATACATTTAGGAGGGCCGCGACGACGCCATTTCCCGACCCCGTCCGGGCAAACAGGCTCTACTTCGCCTTCCGCAGCGTCTCCGAATTCACATCCAGCGCATCGATTGGAATCACATCGACGTCCTTGAACCGCTGCTGCAGCGACGGCAGGAACTTCTTCGCATCGCCGACGATGACGATGCTGGCGCCGTTGCCCGCGAGACGCGCGGCCGCGAACGTCTGCACCTCCGGCGCGCTGACACTCTGCACGCCGCTGATGTAGCGATTGATCTCGTCGAGACTCAGGCCGTAGAGCGCGAGGGTGCCGATGCGGCCGACGATGCCACCATTGGTCTCGAGCTGACGGCCGAAGCCGCCGATGAGCACGGCCTTGCGCGGTCCGAGCTCGTCGTCTGCGACGGCAGTGGTGCCGAGCTTGTTCATCTCATCGATGATCAGACCGGCTACCTCGCTGGCCGATTCATTCTTTGTCTGCGCCGAGGCGGTGAACGGACCGACGTCGCGGCGCAGATCGAACGAGCTGCCCGCGCCGTAGCTGAGGCCGCGCTTGATGCGGATCTCCTCGTTCAGGCGGGACGAATAGCCGCCGCCGAGGATCGAATTCGTGACGAGAGAAAGGTGATAGGCGGAATCGGCGCGGCGAAGGCCGGGACGGCCGACGACGACCGCCGCCTGCCCTGCCGCGGGCATGTCAACGACGACGACATGCGGCGGCGGAAACTCCTTCGTCCACGCCGGTGGAGCCGGGTGCGAGCCAGGCGACGGCTTCCATCCACCGAGCAACTCCTCTGCCGTGGCGAAGGCAACCGCGGGCGTAATATCGCCGCCGATGACGAGAATGGCGTTGTCAGGGCGGTAGTAATTGCGGTGAAAGGCGACGACGTCATCGCGCTTGATCCGCGCCAGAGACTCGGGGGTGCCGCCGAGGTTGTGGCCGTAAGGACTCGTGCCGAAGATCACGTGGGCGGCAACGAAGTTCGCCAGTCGCCCCGGTTGCTTCATCGCCACGGCCAGGGCATCGATGTTCTGTTGCCGCAGGCGATCGATCTCCTCCTGCTTGAACGTCGGATGGCGAACGACGTCGGCCATGAACGCCATCGCCCGCGGGAGCTGCGAAGACAGCACGTCGAGATCGACCGAAGAGTCATCCCACGCTGTCCCGGTATCGAGCGTTGCCCCGAGCGCTTCCACGCCGCGCGCGATCTGCTCGGCGCTGCGCGTCGTCGTACCCTTCGACAACAGGGATGCCGTCGTATCGGCGAGACCGGGCAGATTGGCAGGATCGGCTTCACCGCCGTTCCGGATCAACAACCGCGCGTTCACCAGCGGGACCCCTTTTTTCTCGACGACGATGACGCGCAGTCCGTTGGCCAGCGTCTTCTCCACCGGCTTCGGAATCCGGATGGGCCGTGGTGCAGCGGGCGGCGGCGGAGTGGTCTCCACCTGCGCAAATGCGGACGGCAGCGCAAGAAACATTGCGGCGGCGACAAGTAGCTTCTTCATTTCGCCTCCGAGGTGTATGTGATCGTCACTGCTTTTCCGTCGACCAGATATTTCTTCACCACCCGCTGCACGTCCGCCGCGGTCACCGCTTGCAGCCGTCCCAGACCCCGATTCACGTAGGTGGCGTCGTGGTACTGCGTGATCGCTTCGCCGAGTGCGCCTGCTTTGCCGTCATTCGTCTCGCGCTCGCGCAGCGCCGAGGTGATGATCAGATTCTTGGCCTTGTCGAGCTCCGCGGCGGTCACCGGCTTCGCCGCCAGCGCGGTGATCTCCTCGCGCAGCGCGGCCATGCCGTCCTCTGTCTTCTTGCCGCTGGCCATGACAGCCCGAGCGGTGAAGAGGCCGGTGTCTTCGCGCGTCTCCGCGTTCGCGCTGGCACTCTGCGCGAGTTGCTTTTTGTAGACGAGCGATTGATACAGCCTCGAGGAATCGCCGTCCGAGAGAATCGCCGCCGCGACTTCGAGCGGCTCGGAGTCGTCGCTGCGCGCGTTCGGAATCAACCAGGTCATCGCCACCGCCGGAAGCGGCACATTCGCCCCGTGCTCGTCGAAGTGCTTCTCCTCCGTTCGCGCCGGTTCGCTGTCCGCGACGCGCGGGATCGGAGTGGACGGCCTGGGCACCGTGCCGAGGTAGCGGTCGACCCAGGCATCGAACTGCTTCGGAACGAGATCGCCGGCAACGATCAGAACGGCATTGTCGGGGCGGTAGTAGATGGCGTGAAAGGCCTGCACGTCCGCGAGCGTGGCCGCATCGAGCTCTTCGATCGAGCCGATGCCGGGCCGGCGATACGGATGCACGGCGTACGAGTCTTTCGTAATGGCGTAGCCGAGCCGGCCGTAGGAGGGCGCGAGGATGCGGAAGCGGAACTCTTCCTTGACCACGTCGCGCTCCGACTTGAAGTTGGCCTCGTCGACTTTCAGCGATCCCATCCTCTCCCCTTCGGCCCACAGCAGCGTCTGAAGGTAGTTCGACGGGATGATCTCGTAGTAGACGGTTCGATCGGGATGCGTGTAGGCGTTGTTCGCGCCGCCGACGTCCTCGGTGAGCCGGTCGAGCATCTCCGGCTTCATGTGGGCCGTAGCCTTGAACATGATGTGCTCGAAGAGATGCGCGAAGCCGCTGCGCCCCTCGGGGTCGTTCTTCGAGCCGACGCGATACCAGACGTTGATGGCCACCGTCGGCGTGGCGTGGTCTTCGATCGAATAGACCTCCAGCCCGTTCGCAAGGGTGCGATGGCGGTAGTTGATCGGGGGAAAAGTGGCAGCGGATACGGAGGCGGCGAGGACGAGGAGCGCGATGGAGAAACGGCGAACGAGCATCGACAAAAAACCTCCGCGAATCACACCTTGTCATCCGAGCCGGAGCATCGCCGTCTCGGATGACAGGTAATTGACTATATCAACGTGTTCGCTCAGCCACGCCTTTGCGGATCATCTCGTCGAGCATCGGCTTGAGCTTCTGTTCGATGTCGCGGCTCAGCGCCGACTGGCGGTCGCCGAGGCGGGACTGTACCTCGCCGAGCTTCGACTGCTCGCGGCCGAGCGCGTCCTGTTCGCGCCCGAGATCATCCTGCCGGAGCGAAAGCTCACGCTGACGGCGCTCGAGCTCGCGGCGGCGGGTGATGGTCGACGGATCGTCATCGTCGAAACGCGACATGCGCGCTTCCTCGACGCCTAACCGAGCCTGCTCGCGTCCCAGTTCCCCCTGACGGCGTCCGAGCTCACCCTGCTTGCGTCCGAGCGCGCCCTGCTTGCGGCCCAGCTCTCCCTGCTCGCGACCGAGCTCGCTCTGCGGACGATAGAGATCGACCAGCCGTTGAATCGTCGCCGCATCGCGCACCACGTACGCACGGCCATCGTGGCGGAACCAGAAAAACTGGCGGCCGTACGTGCGGCGAAGCTCCTGGAAATCGGTGTCGCCGTCACCGTTGACGACGTTCATGTCGCCATAGGAGAGAACGTACTTGTCACCATCGTCATCGTGGTAGCTCCAACTCCACCTCTGAGGCGGAGCAGGCGGCTCCGGAGGCTCGGGAGGCTCGGGCACGACATCGATCGATGCCATAGCCGGAACTGCGGGAGGAGCCGGCGGAGTGGGAGGAGTCGGCGGCGCGGGGGGCGCCTCAGGCATCCGCAGGCCGAAGTAGGGAAGCGCCTGCATGTTGGGAATTGCCACGAGGCCTATGGCCACCACTACGAGGACGGCAACGATGCGCACGATTTTCATAACTCCTCCTCGGGTGCTTGGACGACGGCGGGTTCGAGAAGTTAGTACGGACGAGAGGGACAGAGGTTTGAAAAGCAATGTTGAATGCTGAATGTTCAATGTTGAATGGAGCCCTCACGAGCGGGTGGTGGCTCTTTTCAACATTCAACATTGAACATTCAACATTCGCCGTTTGCCGGGCCCTCACTCGTACCGCAGCGCCTGAATCGGATCGAGCTCCGACGCCCTCGCGGCGGGATAAATCCCCGACACCAGCCCTACCGTGATCGACACACCGCACGACAGCAGCAGCGAGCTGACCGTGATCACCGTCGGCCATCCCGCGTAGGCAGCCACGAGGCGCGCCAGGATGATGCCGATGATGATTCCGGAAATGCCGCCGATGAGGCTGATGGTGAACGACTCGATCACGAACTGAGCCTTGATATCCTGCTTGCGCGCGCCGATGGCGCGGCGGATGCCGATCTCGCGCGTCCTTTCCATCACCGAGGCCAGCATGATGTTCATGATGCCGATCCCGCCCACCAGCAGTGAAATGCCGGCGATCGATCCCATCACGATCGAGAAGATCCGCTGCGTCTGCCGGCTCTGCTCGAGCAGCGCCTCGGGGACGACGATCTCGTAATCATCCGCGCCGCCGTGGAGCCGCTCCAGCAGCGGGCGGATCAGCGTCGCCGCGTCGCGCGTCGAGACCCCCTCTTTCAACTCCACCAGCAGCTCGTCCACCGGTGCGTCGAGCGGATCGCGGTCGAACTTCCGCATCGCCGTCGACACAGGGATCCAGATGTCCTGGGCGTTCGAGGCCACCGGGACGTCCTTCGACGACGCGCTTCCCGGCTCTTCACCGGCGAAGATTCCGATCACCTCGAGCCAGACGTCGTTGACCTTGAGATGCTTGCCGATGGCCGGGCCGTAGCCGAACAGGCTGCGGCGCACTTCCTGGCCGATGACGCAGACCTGCGCGTACTCCTGCTCGTCCTTCATATCGAACATCCGCCCCTCGGCGAGCGAAACGGTGGCCACGCGCGGGTAGCGCCAGGCAACGCCGAGGACCTTGGCCTTCGTCTTCGCGCCGGGAGCGATGATCTTGTACGGCTTGACCTCCACGCGCGGCAGCACCATCTCCACGCGCGGCACGGCCTCGCTGATCGCTTCCCCGTCGCGCAGAGAAACGCCGAGCGATTTCTTGCGCAGCTCGGCGCGCTCATCCGGCTTGACGGTCTTGGCCCGGACGATGACGTTGCGCAGCCCGAGCTTTCCGATCGCCTCGAGCGCCTTCTTCTCGCCCCCAGCGCCGATCGACAGCATGGCGATCACCGCCCCGACCCCGAAGATCATCCCAAGCATCGTCAACGCCGTCCGCAGCTTGTGCGTAGCCAGGTTTTGCAGGGCGGTGGTGAAGGTCTCGGGGGTGGTCATGGGCGGGGTCTCGCGGTTGCGGGGTTGCGCGGTCTCGCGGCGGTTGAAGAGATGGCAGCGCACGTGGCTTCGCACACCGCGAGACCCCGCAACCCCGAGACCGCGAGACCTCTACCCCGCATCCTTCTCCTCCGTCGGATCTCGCAACGCGATCTCGTCACCCTTCGCCAATCCCTTCGTCACCACGACGCGGCCGGCGGATGAGGAGCCGATCTCGATGGCGACCGGCTCGAATTTCCCTCCGCGCTTGCGGTAGACGAGCTTCTTCCCCTGCTTCTCGAAGATCGCCTGGCGCGGGATGGAGAAGGCGCCGGCGCGATCCTCGACGTCGAGCACGGCCCGGACGCGAGCGCCCGGTTTCATCAGCGACGGATCGGTGTGATCGAGCGTGATCGTGGCGCCGAAGTACTGCACCGGTACGCGCGGGAAACGGGGACGGGCCAGCTTGTCGACTTGCGAGATCTTTCCGGTGATGACCGAGCCGGGCTTGCCTTCGACCGATAGCGTCGCCTTCTCGCCGACAGCGAGCCCCGCCGCATCGGCTTCGAGGACGAAGACCTCGGCCTTCATCGATTTGAGATCAGGGATCTCGCCGATCGGACTGCCCGGCCAGACCGTGTCGCCGACGCGGACGATGTCGCCGCGCCAGTCGCGCTGCAGGACCAGAATGCCGTCGTACGGCGCGCGCATCTCCAGCGCGTGCAACCCCTGCTCGGCGTTGCGGATCTTGAGATCGGCCTTGCGCTGCTCGATCGAGACGAGATCGCGGTCGGCGGCGGAGAGCTTGTCGCGCACGCCGAGGACCCCTTCCGCGTGCTCCTTCTTGCGGCCGGCCAGCGTCTCATCGATCTGCGACTCCACGCGCTGATAACGCGAGAAAACCTCCGCGTCGTCAAACTTGAACTGCCGCGCCGCCAGCAGCTCGTCGCCGGCCTGGTGGGCATCGCGGCGAAGATTCGTCCGCGTCGTCGAGGCCTCGGTATTGGTCTTGTACATCTTGTTGCCGGCGGTGTCGTGATCCTCGCGGCCAGCCTGCAGTTGCGTATTGAAGTCGGTCGGATCGAAGCGCACCACCACCTCGTCCTTCTTCAACAGCGATCCATCAGGAACGAGCCAGGCGATCTTCAGCGACTGCGGTGCGTCGTGCGGCGCCGAGAGCGGCGTCGCTTTCGTCGACTTCAGATTGCCGTCCGCCGTCACTTGCCGCGAGAAGCGCACGGCTTCGACGCGGAACGTCGGCACCTCGTTCGATGGTTGACACGCCGCGGCTGCGAGCACGAGTAGCAGGAGTCCCGCGCGGCTCACGACTTCGCCTGATCCTTGTCGCCGGTCTTCGGAACCAGAACGCGGTCGCTCGCGGAGAGACCGCTCAGCACCTCGACCGACTTCTCGTTCTCGCCTCCCAGCGTCAGCGGCATGGCCGTGACCGAGAAGGTGCCGCGCCGGTAGGCCACCGGCCCGCGGTCGGTGACGAAGACCGCATTGCGCGGAATCAGCAGCGCGTTCTTCGCCCGCGCCAGCTCCACCGTGCCGTGAAAGCGCATCCCAGGCCGCATCTTGGCCGGATCGGTGCGGTCGAGTTTGATGTTGACCTTCAGCACTTTGATCGGATCCGTCGTCCCTTGCCGCTTGCCGACCGTCCGCGAGGCATCGCTGATCGTCCCCGTAAACTCTTCATCGGGATGGGCGTCGAGGTTGAACACGACCCGCTGGCCGACGGCAACTTTGCCGGCATCCGACTCATCGACTTCCCCTTTGGCCATCATGCGCCCCAGATCCGGAATCTCGATGACCCGCTCCATCCGCCAGCAGGTGTCGCCGACCTTCTTCTTATCGCCGCGCCAGTTGGTCACATAGACGATCGTTCCATTGCGCGGCGCCACGATCGTCATCGCCTTGATGGTGTTCTGGGCCGCGGTGACGATCGCATCCGCGGTTTGTTGCTTGCTCGTCAGCAGCGCGATCTGCGCCGAGGCGGCTCTCTCGAACGACGCGATGCGCTGCCGGATCGACTCGGTCTCCTCTTTCGCCAGTCCGAAATCGAGCTCGATCTGCTTGCGGTCTTTGCTGGCCAGGATGTCCGGCGGCCCTTCGAGCTTGAGCTGCGACTTCCGCAGCCTTCCCTCGGCATCGGCAAGTTTGAGCTTCTCGTCTTCGCGGCGCAGAGCCAGATCGGCGCGCGCCTTCTCGATCTCCTTGCGGGCCTGCTCGCTCTCGGCTCTCTTTTCATCGAGCCGTTTCTGCAGATCCATCGTGTCGAACCCGAGGACCGGTTGCCCTGCCTTCACGTCGCTTCCCTCGGGTGCGACCATCGAGATCTTGAACTCCCACACATCGCTGACCTGCGGCGGGCCGAAGCTACCCGAGTCGACCGCCGAGAGCGTGCCTGTGACGTCGATACCGGTGATGAGATCGCCGCGGGAAACGCGCACCCAGTCCCCCTGCCGGTCGGCCGCGAGTTTGTTCCGCGTCCACCCCGCGCCGAGGAGGACCGCGATGATGGCGATGCCGATGGCGATGAAGGATTTACGCATGCCCCAGCGTCTCCCCATCCTTCAACCCGCTCTTCACCACGCACTCCTGCGCATTGCACGCGCCGAGGATGACGTCGACGCTCTTGCCGCCGGCGAGATGGACGCGCGGCTTCGTCCCGGAGAAGTCGATGGCCGCCCGTGGCGCCAGCAATGCGTCCTGCTGCTTCATGGCATGGACGACGACACGCGACGAAAGACCCGGCCGCATCCGCACGGCATCGAGACGGTCGAGAGCCACGATGACCCGGAAGGCGCGACGCAGTGAGGTGCGGCTGCTCTCCTGCGCCACCGCCGAGATCGACGACACACGTCCGGGAAAGGACATATTCGGATAGGCATCGAGCACGATCGTGGCCGGCATCCCGGCGCCGATCCGTCCGTCATCGACGTCGGCCAGATCGGCCTCCACCTGCAGCGACGACATGTCCGGAAACTGCGCCAGCGTCAGGCCGATGAACACGGGGTCGCCCTCCTGCAGACGCCGGCCCTCCCACGGATGATCGCGGATGACGACGATGCCGTTGCGGGGAGCGTGCAGAATCAGCTCATCGATGGCGCGCTCGGCGATGTCGAGCTCGCGCTGGGCTTTCTGCAGATTGAGGAGAAGATTGTCGCCGTCCGCCTTCACCGAGGTCTTCTGCGACTTGAAGACGTCGATGGCCTTGGCCAGCTCCACCTCGGCGCGTTTGAACTTGATCTGCCGGTCATTGAAATCGCGCGCCGAAACGATCTCCTTCGGCACGGAGGCATCGAGCTTTGTCTTGTCGTAGTCGGCCCGCTTGCGCTCCACGTCGAGTTGCTTGTCCAGCGTATCGGCCTTCCACTCGGCCTGCTTCTGCTGCAACTCCTGCTGTGCCTGGGCCACCGCCTGACGTTTTGCATCGAGGTTGGTGGCGAAGGTGGAGTTATCGAGCTCGACGACGCGATCGCCCTGCTTCATGTCCGCGCCATCCGGAGCGATCCACTTGATCGTCGTCTGCCACTGCGGCAGATGCGGCACCGCCAGCTCCTCCCCCCGCGCCGCCCGCAATTCGCCTGTGATGACGACGTCGCTGGCAAAGGTCCCCCGCCGCACGCGCAACGCCTTCGCATCCGCCTCGGTGCGATACCCCGAGAAGCAGGAGGCGGCGGCCAACGCGAGGGCCAGTGAGGCGCAGGTACGGACGAAAGTCATCGTTGATGATTGTACGGCTAGGGTTAAGACGCGCGACGTCAACAAAAGGTTAGGGGGCCGCCAATCCCGCATTTCCCGCCCCCTCTTCGCGCCTTCGCGTCTTCGCGTGAGACCCCTACGCCACATCCCCCTCGCTCGCCGGGATGCTGAACGAGTGCTTATAGATGTCGATGATCGCCATCAGCAGCGAGAAGACCAGCGGTCCGACGACCAGCCCGACGAAGCCGAAGGCTTCCATCCCGCCGAGGACCGAGACCAGCAGCGGGATGGCCGGAAGCTGCATCTTCCCCTTCATCGCCCACGGCCGCACCACGTGCTCGATGATCGGCACGACCACGATGCCCCAGATCGTGAGAAAGATCGCCCCGAAATAGCCGCGCTCGCCCATCGAGGCCAGGGCGTAGAGATACAGCGCCGCAGGAATCCACACCGCGGCAGAGCCGACCACCGGCAGGAGCGAGAGGATCGTCGCCACCGCTCCCCAAAGGATCGCCCCCGGGATGCCGGCGATAGCCAGACCGATCCCGATGAAGATCCCCTGCGTCAGCGACGTGATGACTTGCCCGCGGAAGGTGGCGTCGATCACGCCCTTGAAGTTCTCCGCGAACAGCACGTTGTAGCGCGCCGGCAGCGGCGAGAGCGCCTCCGCCTCGGCCACGATCGTCTCCCCTTCCACATAGAAGAAATAGGCGGAGAGGAGTACCAGGAACAGGCCGATGGCCAGACCGGCGATGCCTCCGATCACCGCCGCGCCATGCTCGGCGATCCACGCCGGCGCCTTCTGCACCACCGGAATGATGACGCGCGCCGGGCTGATTGCGGCAGGATCGAAGTTCGGCGCCACACGCTTGATCCACGGCATGCGGTTCGTGATGTCGATCCGCTGCAGCGCGCGCTCCAGATCGCCCGATTGCAGATGCTTCACCACCACGTTCGCCTCCTGCACCAGGAGGACGATGATGAGAAAGGACGGCAGCAGGATGGTGAAGGTGATGAGGAAGAGCATCACCGTCGCTGCCTTGTTCGCGCCGCCGTTCAATTTCTCGCGGATGCGCCGGTAGATCGGATAGGTGACGGTGACCAACACGGCGCCGAGCATGATCGGCGCGAGAAACGGCTCAAGGATGATGTAGGTGGCGTAGAGAACCGCGATGGCGAGCAGCGCGAAGAAGACGATGCCGGCCAGCTTCCACTCCTGCCGCTGTTTGCCGGCGCCAGGGTCGAGAATGATGTGCGACATAGGGGCTAGACCGCGATGATGCCGCGCCGCGCCGCTTCGACGACGGCCTCGGTGCGCGTGGCCGCGCCGAGCTTGCCGAGGATGCCGTTCATGTGGAACTTGATCGTGTGACCGGTCACGCCGAGGCGCTGCGCGATCTCCTTGTTCGTCAGACCGGAGGCCAGAAGGCGGAGCACTTCCCGCTCACGCGCGGTGAGCGGCTCGATCATCTGCACCTCGGCGCGCGGATGCCGCAGCAGCTCATCGGCGAAGATATCGTCGATCACGATCTCCGCCTCGGCCACCGCATGCAGCGCCGCGTGCATCCGCCGCGGTGCGGCCGTGCGCGCCAGCACGCCGCGCGCCCCCGAGGCCAGCGCATCCGAGGCGCCGGCACCGTCGCAGACCAGCACGAGCGCGGGGACATCCACATCAGGGACCGTGCCGTCGCAGATCATCACGTCGGCGTTCAGAACGCGCAGCCGTGTCGGATCGGCCTCCGTGACATCGAGGTCATCGAATGCGCCGAGAATCGTGCGAAGACCCGAGCGCACCAGCGGCGCGCTGCTGACCACGACCACCCGCAAAACATCGGCTGCCGGGCTGGCAACGGCGTTCGAAGTGAAGGCGAAATGCGCGCGCATGGTGAAACAATACAGCAAACGAGCTGTCGTATCATCCGCCCGCCTTGAACATTCGACCAACGACCCTCCCCGGCGTCCTCCTGATCGAGCCCGCGGTCCGCGGCGACGACCGCGGATTCTTCATGGAAACCTACCGCCTGGACGCCTTCCAGGCCGCCGGCATCAGCGCCCCCTTCGTCCAGGACAACCACTCCCGCTCCGCCAAGGGCGTCCTGCGCGGCCTCCACTACCAGGAGCCGAACGCGCAGGGAAAACTGGTCCGCTGCACCCGCGGCGCCATCTTCGACGTCGCCGTCGACATCCGCCGCGGCTCCCCGACGTTCAGCCAATGGTTCGGCATCGAGCTGAGCGACGCCAACAAACGGATACTCTGGGTCCCCCCCGGCTTCGCCCACGGCTTCTGCGCCATGGAAGACGGCTCGGACCTGGTCTACAAGTGCACGACGCTCTACGACCCGACGTCGGACCGCGCCATACTCTGGAACGATCCGGAGATCGGGATCGAGTGGCCGATCTCGGAGCCGGTGCTGTCAGAGAAGGATACGAAAGCACCGCGGCTGGCCGATGCCACCACACTTCCCGTCCATACTGACACCGCGTAAAACGTAGGTCGGACTGGAGAGTCCGACCCTAGGTCGGACTGGAGAGTCCGACCCACGTTCCCCATCCAGTAAAACGGCGGCCCGTGATCATGGTGAGCCTGCATCGTCCGGACTACGCCCGGTTCTCATTCTCGAGTTGCCCGAGCCGCACCGCGAGCGCCCGCACAGGAATCGCCTGCGTCGTCCCTCTTGCGAGCTCCTCTTCGCCGCCGTAGACGAGAATCGAGGTTTCGTTCTGATGCGGGAAGAGACGATGGAACTTATCGAGCGCGACGATTTGACTGGTCGTCACGGTTTGTCCCGCTTTGATCTCGATAGCCAGATACCGATTCGCAAGCGGATAGACCAGGTCGATCTCGAGACCGCTGCTGTCGCGATAGAAGTTGAGGTTACTTCGTCTCCCGGAGTTGTACCTGTATTTCAGGACCTCGGCGATCACCATGTTCTCGAAGAGGGCACCGCGAAGTGGGTGCGTCTCGATCTGCGAAGCATTTTCGATCCCGAGAAGATAGGCGGCCAACCCGACGTCGTGGAAGTACAGTTTCGGCGTTTTGATGAGTCTCTTCGACACGTTCGCATGCAGTGGCGGCAGCAGGAACGCGACATAGCTGGCCTCCAGGACGCTGATCCACTCCCGGGCAGTCGTGTGCGACACGCCGGCATCATTGCCGAGGCTTTGCAGATTGAGAAGCTGTCCGACCCGTCCCGCGCAGAGGCGGACGAATCGTTGAAACGTGGAGAGATCCCGCACGCCGCCGAGCATCCGGACATCTCGCTCGACATACGTTTCGAAATAATCGCCGAGGGCCTGCGTGGGATGCAGGCTCTGGTCGTAGATCCGAGGATAGAAACCGGTGAAGAGCATTTCATTGGTATCCATACCGGGATGAATCGCGCTCGCCTCTTCGATGGAAAAGGGGATCAGGTGCAGGATCGCCGTGCGTCCTGCGAGTGATTGGGAGATCCCTTCGGAGACCAGGAACTGTTCGCTGCCGGTCAGAACGAACATCCCGTTCCGACGGCGCTCATCGACATGAGCCTGCAGCCAGGAGAACAGTTCGGGAACACGCTGGACTTCGTCGATGATCGCCCCATCGCCCGCCCTGGCAAGGAAACCGCGAGGATCGACCGCCGTCGCTTCACGGAGGTCGGGCCGCTCGAGATTGAAATACGGAAGCTCAGGAAAGAGCGTGCGGCAGAGCGTGGTCTTCCCGGACTGCCGCGGTCCAGTGAGAGTGACGACCGGATAACTCGAGAAAAGTTCTTTGAGTACAGGCGCGATGGCACGTTCGACAAGCATGCAGGTCTTGAAGAATCAGCATGATAGGTACCGTACGTGCAATTTGCAAGTTGAGGCTTCACATTGCATTCGTGACGGCTTCCGCTGTTCGCTATAGTTATGTGACCCAGACAAGAACCGTCTCCTATCTGCGTTCAACTGCGCAATCTGCGGATGAATCGTCCCCCCGCGCTTATTCATGAAGTTAGGGACCGAAGTGGACTCGCTCCGCAAGTGCACAGTTGCCGATTGTGCAGATTTCAGTATGCACGCGGCTGACATAGCGTGAGTTGACCGTGTGACGCCACGGTGACACCGTACTCCGCGAGCGCGAAACACGTAAACGGAGAACACATTCGCACGTCCGTTACGCCAGTGCCGGCGAATCGATCGTCGCACGGCACAGGACCTGCTGCTGACGGGAGTCAAATGGAGGACGGCGCTCCAACCGATTGACGCATTCCGCGTCGAGCCGCGAATCACAAACCGGGTACTGCGGCGGAGCTCTGTCTCGAGGAAATCGTCAATGTCACGCGTGAACATCCATCGTCGAAGCATCGCCATCGCGCTCCTGATCGCGTTGCCGTCATTCGCCGCGCCCGCCAACGGCGTGAGACGCCGCGCAGCCACGACGCCGGTCAACGAATGGACGAAGTATTGCGGCACGCTCGCGATGACCGGCAATGCCGCCGGCGAGAGCATCCTTTCGACCGATTCGGTGCCCAGGATCGCTCTCCTTTGGTCGCAAAAACTGAAGGGGGCGATCGCCTCGGCTCCTTCGGTCGCGCGCGGCAAGGTCTATGTCGGCGATTGGTCCGGGCTGGAGTGGGCACTCGATGCGAACACGGGAGACGTCATCGCCTCCGCCGATCTCGGCCAGACCAGCAACGCGAGCTGCAACCCTCCCCTGGCAGGCATCACCTCGTCGCCTCTGATCGATGGAAACCGCATCTACCTCGCCGGCGGGGATGACGGTTTCTACGCGCTCGACGCCGACACGCTGACCACGATCTGGCGCCGGTCGCTCGGCGACAACACGCCGGCCGGAGGCTACTACGGCTGGTCTTCGCCGTCGCTCGCCGGCGGCAAGCTCCTTCAGGGCATCGCCAGCAACTGCGACAATCCCTTTCCTCGGGGCGCTCTGGCGGCGATCGACCCCGCCACCGGAGAGGTCTCCAACACGACGTACTTCGTCCCCGAGGATAAGACGGGCGGCGGGGTGTGGACGTCGGCGGCCGTCGACGTCGATCACAACAAGATCTTCGTCACAACAGGATCGGCGGAGACGTTCGGCGTGGGGAACTCCTACTCCATCGTCCGCATCGACCTCGGCACCATGATCATCGAAGACAGTTGGCAGCTTCCGGCGAATCCCGATATGACGGACGCTGATTGGGGCTCCTCCCCCACCCTTTTCACCGACGCCGCCGGACGGGAGCTCGTCGGCGCCGGGCAGAAAGACGGCGGCTACTACGCCTTCGACCGGAATGACCTGGCGGCGGGCCCGATCTGGGTGGCACCGATCGCCGTCGGCGGCGATATTCCACAGATGGGCGAAGGCACCCTCTCCACCGCCGCCTTCGACGGCACCACGCTCTACATCGGCGGCGGAGCCCCGCCCGATGGCGACGATCCGTCGCGGCTCGGATCCGTCTGCGCCGTCAGGCCGAGCGACGGCGCCATCCTCTGGCGGCGCACGTTCGACGGTCCCGTCCTCGCGCCAGTCTCCATCGCCAACGGCGTCGTCTTCGCGGTCGGAGGGCAGTCGGTCGTGGCGTTCGATGCGGCGACCGGGGACCTCCTTTGGTCCTTCCAGATGACGAGTCTCGGATACGGCGGCGTGGCCATTGCCAACGGCCGCGCGTATGTCGGGGATCTCTCCAAGACGATCTACGCGTTCGGCATTCCCGGCCTGATCGCCCGTCCGCCAGGTAGACGATAATGGAATCGATGCGCTACAATCCCGGCCGTCCAATATCCACCAATGGCCGGAAAACTCGTCGGGCTCGTGGCGTTACTGTATCCGTCTGTGCCGCGCGCGCCGCGCGCGCTCGCCATGGCGGTGCTCTTCCTCGCCGTTTCACCGCTTTCGCCGCTGCACGCGGAGACCGTTCACGAGCCGGCGGCCGGCATCACGGTCATCGTTGAACAGAACGGCCACTACACGATCAGCACCGCCGATCCGAGCTGGACGTTCAGCGGATCCCTCCCGACCCACGCCTCCGACTTGAAAACCTCGGCGGGCCACGACGGCATCGGCGACTTTCACGAGATCTCGTTCACGTTCGGCAACGCCCGCGAAGGCTCGATTCGCAGCTATCCGGCGCGCGCCGCCGTTCTCTTCACCGATCGGCATGCCGAGGAGTCGCCGAATGCAGGAGGGTTCCCGAAGCTGACGGTCTCGCCCACCGTACCGTTTCAGTTGTCGTTCCTCGGCAAGTGGGCCACGTATCACTTCGACCTCTCCGGTCCCGACGGACCGTGGGTCAACTTCGACGACGCCGGCCACTCCTTCATCCTCTCCCCCGCCTCCGACTTCATGGTCGCCAGTCTCCACCTCACCCCCGCGGGCGAATTCGAGAGCCGCATCAATGCCCGGATCACCACGATCCCGCGCGGACTCGCTCACCGAACCCTCCTGGTCGTTGCCAACGGGATCAATCGCGCCTTCGACGACTGGGGCCACGCCCTGACCGATCTGAACGGCAAGACCCGCCCGGCGAACGACGCCGATCCCACGCTCAAATCCCTCGGCTACTGGACGGACAACGGCGCCGGCTACTACTACGACTTCGAGGCATCGCTCGGCTACACCGGCACACTCCTGGCCATGAAGGATCAGTTCGCGAAGGCGGGCGTTGCCCTCGGCTACATGCAGATCGACAGTTGGTGGTATCCGAAAGGGGAGCGGGGCGATTGGAATCACTATCCTCCCTGGCTGCCGGAGGGAATCAAGCGCTATGAAGCGCATCCCGACATCTTTCCGAATGGTCTGGGCGCCTTTCAGAAGGACCTCGGATTACCGCTCATCACCCACGCCCGCTGGATCGACGCCAAGAGTCCCTACCGCCAGCAGTATCGGATGTCGAACAACGTCATCACCGATCCCGCCTACTGGACGAACGTCGGCACCTACCTGCGAAACAACGGCGTGTTCGGGTACGAGCAGGACTGGCTGGACGAGTTTGCCACCGCCGACTACACCATCGACGACCAGAACGCCTTCATGGACAACATGGCGCTCCTCGGCAATCAGTTCGGCCTCTCCATGCAGTACTGCATGGCCACCCCGCGGCACTTCCTGCAAAGCTCGAAATACGACAACCTCACTACCATCCGCGTGAGCGAGGACCACTTCACCCGCGACAAGTGGGATCAGTTCTTCTACAGCTCGCGGCTGGCCTCGGCACTCGGCGTCTATCCCTTCAGCGACGTCTTCGGCAGCGATGAGAAGGTCCACCTGCTGATCGCCACGCTCTCCGCGGGCATCGTCGGCGTCGGCGACCGCATGGGCGAAGTCAACGGCGCGAATCTTCTCTACGCCGTACGCCCCGACGGCGTCATCGTGAAGCCCGACGTCCCCGCCGTGCCCTCGGACGAGAGCATCCTCAACGATGCCCACAACGCCGGCGAACCGCTGGTCTCCTTCACCTATACCGATCACGGCCCGATGCGCGCGATCTACCTCTTCGCACACCCGCGCACAGACGACCGCACGGCCACGTTCACCCCGCAATTGCTCGGACTCGGCGGCGACGTCTACATCTACAACTGGTTCTCCGGAAAAGGGCACCAGACCTCGGGAGAGGTCCCGTGGACGCAGGTGATCCATGGCGATCCGGCGTACGTCGTGATCGTGCCGGTCGGCCCCTCTGGAATCGCCTTCCTCGGAGACCTCGGCAAGTTCGTTCCCCTCGGCAAGAAGCGCGTGACCGAGCTGTCCGACGACGGCGTGCTCCAAGCCGCATTCGCATTCGCGCCGGGCGAGCAGTCGATCATCGTGCAGGGGTGGGCGGCGGCGGCTCCGAGCGCAAGCGCGGACGAGGGCAGTCTCGGAAGGGTGGCCTTCGACGACGTGACGGGCCGTTTTCGCGTCGAAGTCTTCCCGGGAGAATCGGGCGCAGCCCGCATCAGCCTGTTCGTGCCCCCTCCGGGCCAGGACGGCCCGCAGGACCGCGAACGGTAGGAGTCTCCGCGGCAGAACGACAGAGCGACGATGGTGGCCGAGCCTTGGGCAACCAGCGCAGCCGGCCGTGCCGGCAGTGAGACAATCGACGCCATGCCGCGTCGGACCGTCTACAACGTTCTCGGTGCGTTCGCCGTCAGCCGGGCGGCGGTGATCCTCCTGCTGGTCATCGGCTCCCAACTGGCGTTCCTCGCCAAGGAGTACAACAACACCATCTGGCAGACGGAGGTCTCGCTCTCCGCCAAACGCCTCCAGCCCGAGCTCCTGCGCCTGGCGATGGTCGGCGACGCCTGGTTCTACCGTCAGATCGCCATCAGCGGATACGAGCCGCGCTCGCTCGACGGCAAGCCGAAGAACACCTGGGCGTTCTTCCCGGTCTATCCGCTGCTGGTCCGCGGCCTCGGAGGAGGAGGCAGCGAATCGTTTTCGATCGTGGCCGTGCTCACCTCGAATGCCGCCCTCCTGACCGCACTCTTCGCGGTAGCCGGTGCCGGCCGATCACTCGGCGCCTCGGACGACGAAGTCGAGCGCGCGGTCTGGTACATCACGCTCTTCCCCACCAGCTATTTCTTTTCCCTCCCGATGACGGAGTCGCTCTTCCTGCTCCTCTCCGCCGGAACGTTTCTCGCCGCTGCACGAAATCGATGGTGGTCCGCCGGCCTCCTCGGCGGCCTGAGCGCCGCAACGAGGGTCATCGGCATCTGTCTGCTTCCCGCGCTTCTCCTCCTCCCCTTCCAGCGCAACGAACGACTATCGAAGCAGCTCCTCTGGCTTCTGCTGCTGCCCCTCGGCACAGCCGCTTTCATCATCTATCTATACACGCGGACCGGAGATCCTCTCGCATTCGTCAACGCGCAAACCCTCTGGGGCCGCGGATCGTCCTTGAGCGCATCGATTCCGCAGAACGGTCTCGTCATCAGCAAACCGTGGAACTTCATCGCCCTGAACATCGCCGCCGCGATCCTGATGATCGCCGCCGGTTGCTGGTTCCTCCTCCGCCGCCAGTGGTCATACGCCGTCTACACACTGCTCTCTGTCGCCATCCCCCTCAGCTCCGGCTCGCTGCAGTCGATCTCCCGCTACGCCCTGGTCGACTTCCCGATGTTCTTCTGGTTGGCCGCGATCTGCCGCACCCCCACCCGCGACCGCGCCCTGACCGCAACGTTCGTCATCCTCCTCGGCTGGCTGATCGCCCTCTTCACCCTCCGCGTCGACTTCGCGCTGGCGTGAGCCGGCACGGCCGGCCGCGCTGGTTGCCCAAGGCTCCGCCACCGTCTTCTCCCGCTCGTTCTGCCGCGCTGACTCCCGAGATTTCCGCGATCCTTGACACCCCCGCACCCCACCCGTAGGATGCGCGCCTCCCGGGAATGCCGCTACTTGAGGTCAGGTTAGCGAGGTTCCTAATCGCGGGGTCGTAGTTCAGTCGGTTAGAACGCCGGCCTGTCACGCCGGAGGTCGCGGGTTCGAGTCCCGTCGGCCCCGCCAACCTAAATCCTCGATACGCACCCTTCGACGGAGAATCGAGATGAGACATGCTCACGATTTTCCGGCGTCACTTGAAGATGTGCCCCCAAACTTCGCGGCACTATCGCCGTTGTCAGTGATCTGGATCGAAGGGACCCTAGGGCTTGAGGACGAGGACGTTCCCAGACGGTCGCTGAGTCTCACCTCTTGGGACGCCTCACAAGCAGCTCGCCGATCAAAGCACGTGCGGAAGCGATCCTCCGATCACTCGCGGGAACTTTAGCGCACTTCGGCAGGCCAGACGGGAACGAACTCTCGATCGGGATGAATGAGAACGGCGTGAGTAGGTGTCGGGCGATGAATGATCGGAGCTCGGCCTCGGAGATACGTCCATGAGTGGTGATTTCCGACCATCGGCCGGAGACGCGCACTAACTGGACAAATTTGCCGTTGCACTGAGGCGGCCTGTTGGCCAAAAAAGGGAATCGATGCTTGCGAGAGGAAAGGCGGCAGGCAAATGTGTAAGAGCCGAAAAGGTCGGCGGCTGCGACGGAGTCTACGTCAACGTTCGGACGCGTCCACCGGCGCAGGAATTACGCATCAACTCCGCTCATCTTGAAGTAGTGCCCTCACCGCCGAAAGGCGTATCGCGAACCCTATGTCCGCACGTACTCGCAATCCACCGACTCGACCCCGATGCTTAAAGAGGGTCGCCGCAGGTCACGATGACGCGCGGCAGCGGCGTCGGGGAGTCAGCCTGCGTCAGAAGAGTCCGCACCGGCGACTCCCACAGCACGTGCCCTAATCTGCCACGCAACTCCCTGACGCGCTCAAAGCCGCGATCGCCGAGCGTGAGCAGTCCGTCGACCAACATTCGCAGCCCCTCAGTATAAACGGGCATGCCGCGCTCGATCGCGAGCTCAAGCAGCGACGCGATTCCTTCGGTGTCTTGGGGTGAGCGCAGCATTAGATAGCCTGCATGAATGACCGGACCGTCGGCAAGATCGGGGAAGTCTTCGACGAGGGCGTTAAGATGCGGCTCGAGACGCTGCGCGTCATGAAGACGGAGCAGCAGGTAGCCGGCGATCGCTGCGGCGAAGGGGTCGATGACCGGCGGTGTGAAAACCCGCGCGGCCAGATCTGTCGCGGTCTCCGCCTCCAGCAACTTGCCATTGCGAAGGAAATTCAGGAGCGTGTCGCCGACCTTCGAGCGGCTGAACAATTGAATGCGCTGACGCTTAGGATCGGTACGGTCGGACTCGATCGAAACGCTCTGCGTATCGCCAGGAATAGACACACCGACCGAGCTTCGTCCAAAGCGTCCGCTCAGCTCGAAGGGACGCAGCGAATCGCCTGCGAATACCCAGCGCAGGCCTTGTGCAGCGCATTTGCCACCGTCCAGGCTCCAGAGCCATTGGGATGACGACGATCCCTCACCCGTTCGCTGCTCCCACATTGCTCCGGTGAGCTCCGTGTTGCGCGCGTCGGGGATGCCGAAACGGCGGCGAGCGGTCGGTGTGTAGTCCTCTTTCACGGCGCTCTCTCGACGCGCATTAGGAGGAGTCAGCATGTCGCGGGTCACACGCTGCATGGTGCCGGAGCGCGCGATGCTGACGACGCGGCCGGAAGGCAGATGGACGCGGATGAACCGCGCCGGCGCCGAGGTTTCGACTTCCTCAGTGCGACCGCTGCGCACGAGCATCCGCTTCATCGTCTGCAGATCCTGCGCGACGATCTCCACGGCGGCCGGCGGCACGTCGTGGTCAAACGATAGAGTGAAGCTGTTTCTCAACGTTCAATCATCCATTCGAAAAACGGTGTACCGATCTCTACTTTTTCCTGATACGGAGCGAACGACTTGAAGTTCGCTAAAACTTCCCAGTCGCCAAGTTCCACGTCGTCGAGCCACGGCCGAGAGTTTCCGGCAGCGGAGACGCGCTTCAGCCACATGGAGTGCATATCAGGCACCAGTTCGATGGCGGCTTCGCGGCGCGCAAGCGGCGTTTCGCAGTCAATCTGCGTGAAAATCAGCGGCGTATCGAGCTCGTGCAGAACAACGTCCTTCCCTTCCGGGCGAGGATCTGGCGTCTGTTCGAGGTCGTCGCGCGCAGCGATTTTGGAAACGAGCTGGACCAGGGGCCCCGACAGTGAGAAGAGGCTAACGCGCCAAGCCTTGGATGGTTTTTGCGCGGCCGCTCCGCGCATTGCCTTGAGAAATGCCTCGGCCAAGGCGGTGGTGCCGCCCGTCTTGCGGAGCGGAACGGCCTGTTCGGGCGCCGCGGCGTAGAAGACGAGCCGGTTGGGCGGGGGCACGTTCGAGTTCGCAAAAACCAGGGGGTTGCCATACGGTTCCAGTGCAGACAGCGGCTCCGGCTGGTTGCGACAAGCGTCGACGAAGAAAAGCTGCGTGCGTGCGGCACATCCCCGCATTGCGGTAAGAAAGCGGGTGAAGTCAATGCAGCGGTCCCAAGGAATCGCGACCTCCGCGGTGCCGAAGTCCTGAGGTAGCAGGAGCTGCGTCAAGTAGTTCATGCCGTGGCCACAGAAATAGAAGAAGGAAGTGTTCCCCGGGTTCGAATGACAGCGGGCGTGCCATGCCGCCGTTGCGCTCTTGATTTCGTCGAAGGTGGCCCGTGCCACATCGACCGCCGTCCCATCCGCGCGCTGCCACGTTTCGCCCGGCGACAGCAGCAGCTCGACGGATCCGAGCTCGACCTCTGGGTTCCGATACTCCTCGATGAGCCATTTCGTGATCGCGATAGCGGAAGGTTTCGGATGCTCGACCTGGCCCAGTTGGAAGGTGTAAGCCGCCTGAGGTCCGGTTCCATGTAGCAGGTGCGGGTAGTCGGCGACGCCGATCACGATGGCATGAAGACGCCGTTCCCTCTTGGCGTCCCCCGCAGGAGCTTCATAGATTAAGGTCATACGTATGCGCGGAGAAGACGGTAAAAACCGAGTTGATCGAAATAAGCGCCGTGGGAGTTGACCGTATGGGTGCGCGTATCGTACGCCACATCGGTGACGCGGTCGAAAACTGGCTCGCACACGTACGCGAACAGATCGACCGGGTCGTAGAAGTTCACCCACCAGTTGATGTTGTCAGGAACGTGCGCTTTTGGTCCGCCCGCTTTCGCGGCGGGATCACTCGAGCCGTACAGCTTCATTTCTTCGAAATGCGAAACCTGCGAACCGACCGTGACGAAGAGGTCCACGGTGATGTCGGGCCGGAGGTCGCTCAGAAGATCGTAGGATATCACGCCGCCGAGACTGTGTGCGATGACCACGAGCGGCCCGCCTGCGGCCTCGGCGGAGTCAAACGCCGCTGCGATCCGCTGCGGAATGAGACCGGGATCCCCACGCACACCGCGGCGCGAGAAGTAACAGAAGATATCCCCGAAAAAGCGTCCGAGCGTCGCGTTTAATGCGGGACGCGTGGACGCTAACAGTTTCGTTGAGACGAAATCGCCGCCGCGGTCTTTCACCAACGTCGCCATCGAGCCCGCGCTCTTACGGATTAGTGTGGCGGCGTGGTACGCGGCCTTCGCGAGCGTCTGCCCTGCTCCAAGAGTCTGGTGCGACGGAGGCGGCGCATTCTCCGCGAGCAGACGGTCGAGCAGCGCTTCATCCGTCTCGACCTCCCACAGCCATTCGGGCGTGGCGTCCTCGCCGGCGCGTTGCGCGGCGTTCACCAGAAACGCCGCAGCATCGGCCGCAGGCAGCTCTTCTTCAAGCATTGCTTCCGTAAGGGAGAACACGGCCAACGGCAACGTCCGTTCGCGAGCGAGCGTCAGCAGCGGGTGCAGGGCATCGATGGCTTCGCGAGCGCTCTCAGCCCAAGTGGCGAGAAGAGGCTGGAGACGATCGTCCGCGGATGATGCGCCGAGCGTTTTCGTAACCGCAATGCGGGGCATCGACTCCATGTGCCATGCGAATTTAGCCCCGAGATCACCCCAATACGGGAACCCGGCATCGCCGGGCAAGAGCAGAGGATCGAGCGACGTACCTCCGAGCTTTACGCCCGAGAATATCTCTTCCAGATAGCGGCGCTTCAACGCCACGCCGTTGCGATACGTCTGACCGTCGCGGTTGTTGACGCCATGGACGAAGACGATCGGCATCACGTCCGCCGGTCGCCGAGAAACGTCACGTGATCGTCGGTCAGGAGGAGTGCGAAGTACTCAATGAGGTCCGCGCCGAAGAGGTTCTCCTCGATGTCCGGCGTGAGACCGCCCATGACGGCGATGTGCACCGGCAGACCGGTCGTTGCGGGGATGCGCAGGTGCAAAGGCTGTCGCACGTAGAAGATTTGACGCGTCAGCGCGTTCGTGGGAAACCACTCCGGCGTTGCCGGAAGGACGTAGCCGAGCCGCTCGTACGTCGTGGGCGAGAGAAGCGTCCGCGACGCTCCGGAGTCGCAGATCCCGGCCACCCGGTGGAACACGCCGGTCGGTCCACTCACGCGCAACTCGATGATCGGAACGCCGCGTGCGCCGAACCTCCGCAGCCGTGGCACATCGAGCCGTACGCCGTACTCAGAAGACATCGTCGTTACCCCATTCGACCGGCAGCCGCCATACCTTCGGAGGCGGTTCAGGCGGGCAGTCTTTCAGCATCTCGATAAGCTCGGCGCGTGTCTCTGCGTGCGCGAGAAGACGGCGCTTCGCCACCGCGATCCATTGTCCGGGGTAGCTCGCCGAAAGCCGCATGAGCTGCCGTCCTACCCAGCGCGCATCGAGGTCCGGCACACCGACCGTCTCGCTCTCCCGCAGGATCAACGACAGGATAGCGGTGACGAGATCATTAATCGGCCTGGACTTCACGAAGAAATCGCGTGCGCCCGCACGCATCGTCTCCACGCAGCGCTCGACGGTAAATGCCGACGTAACCGCGATCGTGATGGTTCGTGTGGCCCGCAGGCGTCTAAAAATCCGTCGCACCATCTCGGCCGGCTGATCGAACGGGTACGGCTCGATGATCACGGCATCGTAGGCTTCCGGCTCCGCCAGCTTCTCCAGGGCGAGCTGATAATCGGTTTCGAGGTCGACGATCGCGTGCAGCGCACCGGTCGTCGACGACTCGACGGCGACGAGACGATCCCTCAACTGCCTCGCGACCATTGCCGATTCGTCGATGAGCAGAACTTTCATGCGTTTCGCAGGGGGAAAATCATGCGGAACTCGGCCGACTTGCCGGGTTCCCCGACCTCTTCGAGCTTGCCCTCGTGTCGCTCTGCAGCAGCCTTAACCAGAAGCAGCCCCGATCCTTTCGTAAAAATCGCATTCTTCTGCTCGGCCGGTATGCCATAGCCGGGGTTGCGCACCGCGACAACCACCTTGTCGTTTTCACGCATCACGTTCACGGACACCTTCTCTTCAGGCCGCAGGTGCGCCTTCGCATTGCGGAGCAGCTCTTCGACGGCGCGGTGGATCATGTCGACGCGAAGATTCAATGGCGGAATGCGGCCGTGGATGGTGAGCGAGAACGACGGTCCGAATGTCTGGACGGCCTCTTTGACCACCTTCTGCACGATCGCTTCGAGAGACGCAGGGACGGGCACTGCGGACCGCATCGGCACGAGGTTCAGCAGGCTTGCGAGCTCCTCCTGCGTCTTCCGGACAGTATTCACCAGTAGCTGCGTATCGCTGTCCTTCAACCGCTCGTGGACACCGGATGCCAGTCCTTCCGAAGCGAGGGTCAGATTGATGAGGCGAGCGCTGGCACGATCCACAGCCATGCTGTCGTACGCCAGGATCTGCCGCACTTCGTTTGCACGACGATAGGTCTCGCTTAAGTCGATCACGGTGCCGCCGAGGACAGTGAGTGCCTTCATGAGCGGACGCGCACTTTCGAACCAGCCCGGCACGTGATGCCAGACATGGAGGACCGCGGAACAATTGCCTTCATTGTCGAGTAACGGGATGGCAAACCACGCCTCGGCCCACTCCACCGCCGGACGCTGTACGAACCCGTGCTGCGCCGCGTCCTTCCGATCGTGGAAGATGCGTCCCTCCCTGTGCTCCGCGACCCACGAGGTAAGACGCCCCCGTTCGTCGTGACGAAATCGGAGTGGCACGTATTGCGCGCGGCCTCCCAGGTGCATGCGCGTCCAGTCGTTCCCATCGCGTACGAGAACGCTAGTGACGTCACCGCCCAGCAGAAGGCGCACGCGCTCGGCGAACCGCTCGAGCGCATTTGTCCACGTGCCGGTCGGCTTTTGCTCGTGCAGCTTGGCCATCATCTGCTCGTACTGCCATTCGCCGATGATCGGAACTGCAGACTGCCCGCGGTCGATCAGCTTCACCGCCTCTCCGATCGCCTCTATCATCTCGGAGATGGCGAAAGAGCTGAGCTTTCCGTATTGGTTCACGTCCTGCCAGACGCGCATCAGGCCCATGTTCGTGTTGCCGCGGCGCATCCGGAATAGCGCGATCCCCCAGTCGCGAAAGCGTTCTTCATCTTCAGGACGCAATCTTTTCAGATACTCTTGAGCCTCCGGCCGGGGATCGGAGCCGAGGCGCTCGCTGATAAAGTAGTCGCGGTCCGCGAGAAGATCCACTGCGCGCAGGCTTGCGAACGAGATCGGACGCGTATCCGCCACGGCGCGGCGCGGCCAGCCGTCACCGTATGCGTAACGCCCGGCGGTAACTTCCTTGTAGTAGAGGAACCGCGCGCCAGGACCGAAGCGGCCGCGCATGGCCCGTATGAGCGCGCGGATGGTGCGGTCGTGGTCGGGCGGCTCGTTCTCCAGAATATCGCGAATCGCGGGCCATGCAAGGAATCGTACCATCGGCTGTCGCTCGCCCCGCACCACCATCAGGCCTATGTCGGCCAGAAGATCTTCGAGAGCCACGTCGAACTGATCGTCGCGCCCCAACGGGCGCTCCTGTGCACGCCGTCGCACGAGCTGAGTGAATCCCATCCGCAGTTCGTCGGATGTCTTGTGGTCGTCGAGGATTTTCGTCAGCTCAAGGCCGAGGGTAAGCTCGGTGTCGCGGCGCCGCCGTGCCACATCGATAATTATCTCAAGGGATTGAATGAGCAGCGGCCGGGCGATTTTCGAAATGCTGCGAATGATCACCACGCGCAGCGCTTCGTTTGCGTGCTGCAGTTCCTCGAGCAGTTCCCGTGCGAATGCCAGCGAGATATCGTCCTCGGTCGACTTTGTCGCCGGAAACGAGTCGGGATCGTTCTGCCGGTCGCGCCGCTCTTGCCAGCGCCAGCGGTCGAGAAGCAGCGCCTCGAGGATTTTCTGCCGGGCCGTCGGATCGTCCGTCAATGCCGAGACGTAGAGCTGCCGGACCTGCTCGATGTACGCGTGCTGCCAGGCTGTGGAATTGCCCGTGTGTGGTGAAGCCTCGGCACGGCTGGCCACTTCGTCGAGGATGGCGTACAGCCATTTTGCGTCGGGAGCGCGGCAGCCGCGGACGAGACGCTGCAGCGCCTCGCGTCCCGCCGCCGTCGCGAAGGAGTACGACGCCTGCGCCTCGAACGTCACCTCGGGCGCCGCGTCCGGGATGGCGACTTGGTTCAACTCGTCGGCTGACTGCGCGACGATCACCTCGGCGGTCCGCTTCCGCCGCTCCTCCTCGATGAACAGCAAGAGGCGGTTCGAGACGGCCGACGCGCGATAGTCCATCAACGCCGGGACCATGATGCTTCGCGCGCTGCCTAGGCGCAACTCGGGGGAAGCGCTCATCAGGCGCTGAAACGTAGTCAGCGAGACGCGCGTGCCGGGACCGGTCAGGGCGAGCATTAGCCCGTCGGGGATGCGGTTGAGGAAGATCGACAAATGGATACGTTTCGCAGTAAGGAAGTACTGCTTCAGCCGCGCCAGCCCGGCACCCGAATTCGAGGCGGCACTGAAGATCACAACGTGGCTGCCTTCGATCTCCTCCTCATCGACGGAGTCGATCGGCTGCTCCGCTTCTTCGTCCGGTTTCGCCCGACCTTCCTCTCGCTGCCGCGCTTCCTTCACGAGGCGGGCATTGGGAAATTTCTCGCGGATCGCCGCCCGCATTTCGCGGCTGATCACCGGCACGGTGTCTTCAACGTAGCAGATGATGTCCGGCGCCCGCACCGTTCCCGGGGACTGTTCGAAGCAGGTCTGGAAGTCCTCGATGATCTTCTCCACCACCTTCGCATGCCGGAGAAGATGACGCATCCAAAACTGGCTCGTGTAATCGACTCCTTTGTAGCGGATCGCGCCGACGGTGACGGCGTGCTGTTCGGCCACGTAGCGCCAGAACTCGCCGTCGTGCAGCCGCGTGGGCTGATCGCTGATCTGCATCACTGGAAGGAGCGTCTCGGGATCGATGATCGCGATGGGCAGGTCGGCGTGCTGCGGCGGCACCTTGTCCCACTTCTCGATGGGCCAGGAGGAGCGCGAATAGAATTCGCCGCGTCCGCCAATGGCGTTGACGATGGCACGGTGCTCGGCCGGCGTCGTCGTGTCGATGACGCAGATGACGCTCGTCGAAATGTTGCGCTCCGCCAGGATACGAACGGCATCGACGATGGTCTTACCGGAGCCGCTGATCGCCGCCAGCAGCACCACTTTGCTCTCGCTGGGGACGTCGCTCAACGTCCTGCGCACCGCCTGTCGCGAGTAGTGCCGCAGCGGCTCGAGCGCGCGGATGCTCCCGGTCCGTTCGGCGCGGGTAAGCAGTTCGCTCGCAAACGTAGTGTATGAGATGGCGTAGGACGCCTTCGTGGCCGCCACGCGTTCCTCGATCCACGTCTCCAGAGCGCTTCGCGTTGCCGGTGAGAGCTCTGCGAAGATCCGCGGATCAATGTATTCGCGGCAGTACGTCTGCGAGGGCAGGCGATAAAGCATGGGCGGGCGTGACGCCTGCTCGATCATCTTCTGCTGGATCTTCACCTTCAACGAATGCTGCAACAGCGAGAGCACGGCACGCCGTCCGAGCTTCTCCACATCAAGAGCGGGACCGACTTCGCCGTCGCCTACGATTTCGACAAGGCTAGGGTTCTTGGCGAGCGCACCTCTCAGCCAGTGCAGCTCGTCATGGTTTACTTCGCTCAGTTCCCTGACGTCGTGCGTCTCGGACGCGCCGGCAATGGCTCCGATGAGCCTGATCAGCGTGCGCCTGGAATGCACTGTATCGCCGGCGTCGCCGGAGCGTAGCTTCTCGTCGGCAACCACATAGCTGATGCGGGGCGGGCGTAGGGGATCGGCCATCGCCACGAATGGAACGAGGATGGCCTGCTCGCGCCACAAGTCGACGAGCCAACTGCTAGCACTAAGATCGCTGATCAACGCCGGCGGCGGGTTGAGAAGCCACACGCGCCCGTTCCGGCGACGCAGTCCGTCGAAGATCTGGCGCCCGATGACATCGACTTCGCCGCGCCGCCACTTTTCGGTCATCTGCGACATGTCGACGAAGAGCACTTCGCTATCGCCGAGCGACTGGATCGTTCGAGCCAGGTCGAGCATCTCGAGTCGCGGCTCCGGCGGAATCGCGACCTCGACCGTCGCGAGCTCGTACTTCTGCCGCGCGAGGATCGGCCGGTGGTACTCGATCAATGTATACGGGCTGGCCTCGGTACGATGCGGTAGCAGGATGTGAATCTGCGTTCCGGAGAACGGAACGTTGTCGGAGACGAGGACAGGCGTATCGGTCGAAGGATTGTTGAAGAAATCCCATGACGCCGACCAGCCGCCGGTCGGCAAGTCGCGCGAGATCCCCGTACGCACGTACAGAATGCCCCGCAGCTCGCGAACTTTGTTCTTCACTGCCCAAAGTCCACGAGTATGATCGGAGCGATCACGCTTGCGCGTGGAGAGAGGCTCGAACGCCCACCGCAGAATAGCATCCGGTTCCGTGATCCCCTCCTCCTCGGCTGTTTTTTGCAGCGATGAGATTATGCCGCTCCCGCCATCGCCGATGACCAGTTCGGTCATCCCCTCCGTGCGGATGCGTTCGAAAAACATCCGCTCCCATTCCCCGGAGGTTTGCGTGTATTTGCGGCGAATCGAGTCATTGCGCGGACTGATGCGGCCGAAAATGATCGCCGGCATTTGCGTGTCAGCATGCTGCACTGCGTTCTCGCATAGTTCGTAAACGATCAGATCGGCCAGACCATGAATGTCGCGCTCATCGAGAAATGCGGCGGTCGTGAGGAGCTGGCGTAGGTCGGTGTCGGAACGGCGGAACGCGTCACGCAGTTCTTTCGCATGATCCTCTCCGTGGAACATGCGGATGTCGAGCACTCGCGATCCCGTCGTGGCCTCGGAATACACGAATTCGCCCTCGACCGGATCGATCATGGCGAAGCCATAGTGCCTTGCAAACTGCAGGAAATGCCACCGGTCGAGGAACGCGCGAACCTGCCGGCTCACAGGCAGTACGAGTTGGCGTTCGTCGAAGCGCGCCTGCGCGATCACCTGAACGCCGAGGCACATCGCGAGGAGGGGGAGTTGTCCAATCCACGTGATTCGTGTGAGATCGAGGCGGATCGATCCGCTCGCGCCACGCTCGATCGCGTCCGGTACCTGTGCGAGCGTCTGCAGCCAGTTCGAGCTCGTCAACTCCTCATGGACGAGCTCCGCGTAATTGACCTCCACATTAGTAGGTGTTGCATAGAATGGAAAATCCCTACCCCAGCCTACCAAGAAAAGTTGGATCCGGGCGCGGTTCGTGATGTCATAACGCGACCGCGAGCCGGATCGAGCGTCGTCGTGAGCAGATCATCGGAGTTCTCACGGCTTGAGTGACCGGTGATCCAGCGGCTGCTGCCTTCCGTGTGTCATGCGTAAGCGATGACACACTGTGACGACAGCGGAGGTATCCGGTGGTTCGACTACGCCAAGCAGTTCGCCGAACAACTGCAAGAGGCGATCCGTAAGTACGCCGAGCAGGTTACGGCAGGAGAAAGGTATCGAGATTGAGTACATCAAGAACCGAAGGGCTTTCGCAAAGAAGATAGCAACGGAAGCCCCACTCGCCGAGGTACTCATCCCAGAAATTGGTTCTCGGTGGTGTAGCTTTTGGTGGTCGTACCGGCCGTCGCACGACAAGCGGGCCGCAAGCCTATCTGCAACCGGACAGTTTCATCGAAAGTGTCTAGCGGTTCGATAGTACAGCTCATCGCCACGTCGCCGACTGATAGACAACCGCTCACATTCACGGAGTAACCGCGCAACGTAAGTCCCTGTTCCTGCGGGGGCACCAAAGTCCATGTCCTCAATATGTACCTTCACCTGCCCAAAATCGTGTTTTCAACGACTTACTGAGCCGTCGAAGGTTGCACGAATACGAGTCCCGCGGCCCCGCCAAGCTAAGTGATTCATCAGGAGCCACTTCGGCGGTTTCCGTGTTCTCGGAGGATCGCTTGGAAAATTGCAGACTCGCAAAAGCGCGCCGATGAGCACCGCGTCGGCTGCTCCTGAAAACAGAAACCGAAAGACCGTGTTACCTTGCCAAGCGCGATGACACCCGATCCGGCGCTCGATGCGGAGGTACGTTCCTTCGTCGATGACTACCGGGAACGATGCCTTTGGTTTATCCGTCCGGATTACTATCGATCCACACCTGACGAGATCCTGCGCGTACTGCGGTGGATTCGCGCACGGGGCGACAGGAAAGCGTTTCAGCGCGCGGGGAAGATCGAGGAATGGCTCTCACGAACATTCAACGAGAAGTCTGCCGCCTCATAGCGAGGCAGCGGATTGCGTCGGGCGAGAGCTATATCGCCGGTGGCGCCGCACTGAATACGGTCCTCCACGAGCCACGGATTTCGCAGGGTCTCGATCTCTTTCACGACACGGCTGCGGCCTTGGCTGCGACATGGAATGTTGATCGTACGGCTCTGCTCGATGCTGGTTACGAGATCGAGGTCGTTCGCGAAAGGCCGGCGTTCGTCGAAGCGATCGTGCGGCGCGAGGGGGAGTCCGTCATCCTGCAGTGGACACATGACAGCGCGTTCCGCCTCTTTCCGCTCGTCGCACATCCGGAGCTTGGTCTCACGCTGCACCCCTTTGACCGTGCAACGAACAAGGTGCTCGCACTCGTCGGCCGTGTCGAGGCACGCGATTCCACAGATCATTTGACCGCGCCATCGGTTCGACCCCCGGCCTGTCACGCCGGAGGTCGCGGACGGACGCACAGGCGTCGCACCCGCCTGATCTAATTGCACGCGCGACATAATTCATTGCACGCGTGACTAAATCAGAGGCACTTGTGCCATATAAATAGTCACGTGTGCCTTGCTTCATTGCGCGTATGAGTTTTTTAGCGACAGCGATTCTTCTGATCATGGCAGCGATACAATCGTTCCAGTCACATGTGCATTGATTCATGGCACAGGCGACATTGATCGCGGCATCGATGCCATGAAAACTGGCATCTGTGCTATGATTGGCGTCATGAGTCACTCCGTCGATCGCATTCTCGAGGTCTCACAGAGGCTCCAGGAGCTCCGCCAGCGCGCGGTTTCTCTCGATGCGGAGCGGGCAGTGCTGCAGCAACAGATCGAGGCCTGCGTCAACGAGCTCGGCGCGACCGTTGAAGAGCAGCGCCTGCCGCCGATCGCGGGAACGATGGCGGAACAGATCATCGCCGTCCTGCAGCGGAACAAAGACCGTCCGCTGGCCCCGAGCGACATTGCCGACATCCTCGACATCCGCGCCTACTCCGATGTGGGCAACATCCGCGTGCTCATGTCGCGCATGTCACGTGACGGCAGGATCGAGAAAGTGACCCGAGCCCGCTATCGGGCACGCGCAGTCTGAAGCTCGGACCTGATTCCGCGAGCGCAGCACCCGGACAGCCATGCCGGGTTTATCACGTTCACGTGGATTCCGGCCCAACGTGTCCTATAATGAAATCCATCCCAAAACGGTCGAAGGAGGTGCCCCCATGAAGAAAACATGGCTCTGGCTCGTCGTTGTCGTCATCATCGTCTTCCTCGGCCTGGTGATCTGGGCCCATATCCGCGCGCAGTTGCCACCGTTGCCGAACACGCAGCAGGACGAGGCCATGAAGGCCGGCCGCGACGCCAAGAGCATGCCGGGCGCGGACGAGGACTACTACGCGGACATGGATTACGGCTTCACCAAGGATCCGGAAGCCGTCCGCGCCGCGGTCGAGCCGTACATCCACGGAGTCAAACCCGCCGACGCGGTCAAACTCGTGGCCATCGGCAGGAACAACTGGATCGTCTGGACCGGCGGCAACGACCGGCTGTGGGACAAGCTCAACGCCTCCAGCGTTGGGAATCTCGACCTGCTGAAGGTGATCTCGAACCACGGCCCGTACACCCGCGACAACCGGTGGAGCTGGTACGGTCTGGTCAACGAGCCGTGCTACAAGAAAAACGTCCAGCCGCGCGAGGACCGCTGGGGTCTCATCCTCGACGTCCGCGACACCAGCGATCCCGCCTGCAAGCCCGATCCGTTCGAGAACGAGCAGAAGTATCCGGGCGTGGCCTACGGCGCGCGTGGCAAAGGGAAGCTGGCCCTCGGCTCGTACTACGGCTACGGCACCGGCATCGTCGGGCTGCGGCTCTTTCCGAATCCCGATTTCGACGAGAAAGCACAGAAGGCGTGGGATCCGAAGGCGTACTACGACGATCCGACGTACTACAACCGCACCGACCTGGTGAAGCCGTTCCGCGTCGGCATGTCGTGCGGCTTCTGCCACGTCGGCCCCAATCCCTCCAACCCGCCGGCGAATCCGGAGAGCCCGAAGTGGGAGAACCTGAACAGCAACCCCGGCGCGCAGTACTTCTGGATCTCGCGCATCTTCACGGCCGGCGCAAACCCGGCCGAGGACATCCACAAGAGCTTCGTCTGGCAGCTCTTCAATACGTCGCGTCCCGGCGCCCTCGACACCTCGCTGGTCTCTTCCGACGAGATCAACAACCCGCGCACGATGAACGCCATCTACAACCTCAAGGCGCGGATGGAGATCGCCACGAAATGGGGCGCGGAGAAGCTCGCGGACAGCGGCAGCGGCGACAACAAGCAGTTCAACGACTACGTGCCGCCGCTCTCACCGAACACGCTGCTGACGCAGTTGTACGACCCGGCCACGAAGACCACCTACACCACGCACGTGCTCAAGGACGGCTCCGACTCGGTCGGCGCGCTCGGCGCGCTGAACCGCGTCTACCTCAACATCGGCCTGTTCAGCGAGGACTGGACCACGCACTTCATCCCGCTGATCGGCGGCCCGATCACCAGTCCCATCGAGATCAAGTACTGCCGCTCGGCCTCGACCTATTGGAACGCAAACGAGCTCCAGACGCCGCTCACCGGACTCTTCTTCCTGGTCACGGCCAAGCCCGATCTCCTGGCCAAGGCGCCCGGCGGCGCGGCGCATATGACCGATGCGGCCATGATCCCGCGCGGCAAGGAAGTGTTCGCCGAGCGGTGCGCGCGCTGCCACTCCAGCAAGCTGCCGGACAAGGTGTTCACGACGTTTTTCAAGCCCGGATGCATCGGGCCGGGCTATCTGAAGTGCTGGAACGACTACTGGGCGTACACGAAGACGGACGAGTTCAAGAACGCGATGAAGGAGGCCGTCAACAAGCCTGACTTCCTCGACGACAACTTCCTGTCGACGGAAGTGCGCGTCCCGGTGACGCTGCTGGAGACGAACGCCTGCAGTCCGCTGGCCACCAACGCCATCCGCAATGACATCTGGGACAACTTCTCATCCGAGTCGTACAAGAACCTCCCCTCGGTGGGCACGGTGACGATCCACGATCCGTACACCTACCAACCGAAGCCCTACGTGATGCCGGCCGGCGGGCGCGGCTACACGCGGCCGGCATCGCTGATCAGCCTCTGGTCGACCGCGCCATTCCTGCAGAACAACAGCGTCGGGCACTTCGAGGCCAGCGGCTCGGTGGACGACCGCATGAAGGCCTTCGACGATGCCATCCATCAGATGCTCTGGCCGGAGCGGCGCCTGTCGAACCCGCCCGGGGCGATGTTCTCGACCAACTCGGGGAAGATGGCGCCGGGGTGGATCGACACGACGACCGACACCAGCCGCGTCAACATCGCGCGCGGATTTCTGCCGCCCGACCTGCAGAAGCTCGGCGGTCCGTTCAGAGGCATCCTGGAATTGCTCTTCCCCAATGTATTCAACAAGGAGGGAATCAGCATCGGGCCGATCCCGAAGGGGACGCCGATCAACCTGCTGACGAACCTCAACGTCGGGCCGGATGGGTTCAACAGCACGCTTCCGGTGGTGAAGAAGATGATCAAGGCATTCAACTCGCTGCCGGACAATCCGACCGACGAGCAGGTGCGCGCGGCGTTCCGGCCGCTCGTGCCCGACATGCTCGGCGCCAGCAAGTGCACCGACTTCGTGATCAACCGCGGTCATTACTTCGGAACCGAATTCCTGCCGGCGAGCGAAGGAGAGCCGGGGCTGAGCGACGCCGACAAGAACGCGCTCATCGCATACCTCAAGACGTTCTGAGATCGCGACGTACGAGTACGTGGTCATCGGATCGGGAGCGGGCGGCGGCACCGTCGCCGCCCGCCTCGCCGAACGGGACACACAACTAATCTTGAGCAACCTGAAGCTGTTTCGCGATTTGATCGAGATCGGCCGGCCTGCCATTCCACCATACGCGCAGTAAGTCGAGGTCAGCGGAGCTCACCGTCGTATCGGCATAGACCACCGGTGACGAGCCTCCGACCTGATCGACGACGATGAATCCGTATCGCTGCGCCGCTCGCCAGATTTTTTGCCCGAGAGGCGAGAGACCAGCCGGCATCGTGGCAGAGGACGGAACAACGAGGCGGGTTCCGATGGGGATGGTGCCCGAGTAATTGGATGTATCGGTATCCTCTTTCCGCGCTGGATAGACCCAGCCTCGTGCGAGCAGACTGCCGGGAAAGCCGACGCCGAGCGCATGCTCGATCTCGCCGGCCGCGATCTCCGCCCCACTCAGCAGTCCGCCCATCGGGCTGTTCCACGGCGCGCGGCAGCCGGCGTTGAAGCCGGTCGCCGGATCGATGAACCCGCCACCATCGAGCGGCGTGGAACCGTAGAACGATGCAGTGGCGCTGCTCGCACCCGGTGTGTGCGCGAAGTTATAGAAGTCATAGGAGATGCCGGACGTCTCATTGACGGCCAGATGGCGGTCGCCGTCATTCCCGCCTACCGTATCGGCCGGCATCCGGACGTTGATGACCGTCGCCGGGCGATTGAAACCCGCCCCGACGCTTACCGCGACCGTGGGATTACTCGGCGAACTGTTAACCACTGGAATCTGATCGTTGCTCGCCCACCAGTGAATGGCTGGCGGCTGGATCTCGGTGTGCAGCACCAGCGTGAGCGGCAGATCGGCGGCCAACACATTCCACGGTGATGCGTTCGCGAACGGCCGGACCGACGGTTGCACGGTCGCCGTGGTCGTGAAGTCATCGACGTTCACGGTTGCGCCGTCTCCCGTTCCTCCGACCCAGACACCGATCAAAACGTAACGCGTGTTGGCCGGCGCGGCGATGGGAACGGTCGACTGCCGCCACGTCGTGTCGCTGGTTGCACTTTGCGCAACGTCCGCCGCGAGGAGCAGCCAACTCGCATCGTAGTACTGCACCTGCCACGTCATCGTTGCCGATCCGGAGGCGCGGAGGTGCCAGAAGCGCGCTTCGCTGACGATCGGCGCCACGCTGAACTTGACATTGCCACTGACCGCGACGGAGCGCTCGCCGGAGTGGCTGACGACATTGGTGTTCAGCACGCTCCCGGGCGTGTACCACACCGACCAGGGGCTGCTGCTGCCCGATTCGAAGCCGTTGACCGCGCCGGGCGGATTGTCGGCGGCGCCCACGACGTCGTCGAATGTTGCGGTGATCCCGCTCGGCAGATACATGGCGGCGTAGACGTGAGCGGTTCCCGCCGGCTTGTTCAACAGCAGGATGACCTGCTCACGCCATACGCGATCGACCGCCAGATCGAGATTGTCCTGCCTGAGGCTCACCCAATTCACGTCGTAGTACTGCAGCAGCCCGGTGATGTGCGCCTGGTTGCTGGTTTTCATCCAGAACACGAGCCGAGTCTGGTCGGCCATCGGGTTCAGCACGACACGTACGTTGCCGGTCGCAGCGACACCGCGGGTGCCTTCATGAGCATCCGCCACGTTGGTAACGGAGCCGGGAGCGAACCACACCTGCACTGGGAACGTGCTCGTACCATCTTCGAAACTGGCGACGCCGACGGCGGGTGTCGCCAGTGCACTCGTTGCAGTCAGCGCGAGCGCCAACACACAGATCACGGTTTTCATGAGTCCTCCAACGGTGCGGCAATGGATACCGCGCCCGAAACGGTCACCGGGAGCCGAACGGGAGAGGATCAAGGCTCCGGGCTGGAGCCACGCCGCTCAGCTCGCGGCGTCAAGCAGAAAGGACACGCATAAGGCGTGCCTGTGAAATCAGTAATCAATTACGTAATGTGGTGATCGCGACCTCAACTCCTTCGCCTATGACGGCTTCGGACACCTCGTGTCCATCGCCGCGTCAACCGGGGAGTCACTCGCCTTCTCCTACGACGGTGCACTCCCGACCCGTCAGCAATGGACCGGTCCGGTCAGCGGCGCAGTCACCTGGAGTTACGATACGAGCTTGCGCCTTCTCTCGGAAAACGGTGTCACGTACGGCTACGATGTCGACGGTCTGGTCACGACGATCGGCGCGCTCACGCTCACACGCGATGACGCGAGTGGCTTCCTAACGGGGACCGGCATTGGCATCCTGTCCGACGCCGACAGCTACAACGTCTTCGGCGAGCTTTCCAGGTACTCGTTCAGGGAGAACGGCGGCGTTGCCTTCGACGAGCAGTACGTTCAAGACAAAGAAGTATCGCAAGTTTTTCCCGAACGCCGATCTCGATGCAGTCGATCTTGCTACAAACGATCAGGGCGTGAAAGACTTCTCGAACGCCGCCGCGATGACACCGGGGGGCAACACAATCTTGTTTAATCCGGACTACTACAACTACACCACACCCAAAGGCATCGCCCTTATCGGCCACGAGCTTGTCCATGTTGATCAATGGACGAGGGATCCGGACGCGTTCGATGATTACCTGAAATGGGAAGTGACTCATCCGCTGTCGAAGAATCAGGACAATCCGTATGAGCGCGAGGCCTACACAAAAGAACAGGCGATCCTGAAGCAGCTCCAACGTGACTTCGGAAAGAACAGCAGTTGCGGCTGTCATTGATGGGCAATGAGCGCATGATGGATGACCATACACACAACCGGTCCGCCGGCATCCGCATCGCCGGCGTGATTCTCGTTCTCGTCGGGCTGGCGTTCGCCGTATATGGCTGCCTCTTTCTTGTCGGATGGCTGATGTATCGCCAGGAAGACCCAAACCATGGCGAAGCGGCAAAATTCGTACTTGGGGTCGTCTCATGGATCATCGCCATGGTCCTCGGAGGCTCGGGCATAGCGTTAAAGCCGTGGAGAAGAGACCGGAAGGCCAGCAAGACGCTGCCATGAAAGAGCCTCGTTGGACATCCACGCTCTCCGTTCTCCAAGGACTCGGCCCCGCAGGAATTTACAGGTGTCGTGATCGCTAAGGAGCTTTTGGACTTCTTCTGCGGGAAGCGCAAAAAAACAGTACGCAAATGGAGCTACATGCAACTGCAATTAAGATCTCTGACGTCAACCCTCGTTCTTCTCACTCTGCTGATAAGAGGCAACGTTGCGTTCGCGGCCACTCCGATTCAGGAACCGTCGAAATACGCCACCGGAACGTTCACGAACTTCGAATATAACGAGGAGGGCGATGACCTGCTCGGTATGGAGGTCAAGATCGTGCCGGTCGCCGGGGAGCGTTTTCAGGCGGCGATCCAGATCAGCGAAGGTGAGCCTGGACCTCTCGTCGTTGTTGATGTGAGCGTTAAAGGCGATGCGGTCGCCTTCAAAGTCGATGGCAATGGTACACCCGGCTGGTCCTTCAGGGGATCGGTCACGCCAAAGACGCTGTCAGGTCTCATTACTTATCAATCCGGCCGGCAGGAGAAGATCCGTTTGGCACGCCGCTGTAGCTATTGGGATCGTAAATTGTCGCATGGTGGTTAGACGGGACGGCAATGCATGGCTGACACGCGCTGAGCATGCTGTTGTCATCGTCGTCGCGCTGATTCTCGCAGCCTGCATGCGGCATAGCGCCCTCTTGAAGTACGGGTCAGCTCGCAACGTCACCGTCAGAGAACGACGGCCAGGAGTGCTATTCGTCTCCGGTGGTACGATCCACAGCGGGTCGTGCGTCGACAGGGTTACGCAGGAACGCGACGGCACTAATGTAACGATTGTAGTAAAGCTGGTTCCGGCCAAAGGTCCTTGTGCCGGCGAGTTCTTCTCGCTGGTTTCCACTTCCGGTATTAACACCATTAATCTCGGCATACCGGGCAGCAACGATCCCAAAGAGTTCGGCGCAATCTGGTCCAGGGACCATGGAGCTCGTATCTGGTGTCCACCTGTTTGCTCGGGGACGTCCTGACCCGGTCGGGGGTCAACATGCGGCAAATGCAACTGACGATCGCGATCAATCCCTTGTCAGTAGATACCGATCATCGCCTGGCCATCTCCTCCTTAAGCACCTCCACCGCCTTTTCGATCTGCGCGTCGCGGCCCTTGAGGAAGTCCTCGGGGGTGTTGTCGACGTAGACGTCGGGCGGGACGCCGTAGTTCTCGAGGTTCGTGCCGTTGACGTTCCATAGCCCGCTGCCGGGCGTGCGGAGCTGCGCGCCGTCGATGAGGCGATAGGAGCCGGTGCCGATCACCGCGCCGTACGTGGTCACGCCCACCACCTTGCCCAGCTTCAGCGTGCGGATTCCGTCGGGGAAGACCTCGGCGTCGCTGGTCGAGCGCTCATTCTCCATCACCACCAGCGGCCCGAAGTAGCCGCGCTGCGGCCGCGTGATCTGCACCGAGCCGCGGTTCTTCGTGTACTGGTACTGCCGCTGGCTGAGGATCTCCAGGAGCTCCTGGTCGATGCCGCCGCCGGGATTGAAGCGCTGGTCGATGATCAGCGCCTTCTTGAAGTGATTGTCCGCAAGGTCGCGCTCGAACTTGCGCAGCGACTGCGCGTTCATCTGACGGATGTGGAGATAGCCGATCTGCCCGCCGGAGAGCTTGTCCACCATCTGCCGGCGATCCTCGACCCACTTCTCGTACAGCAGCGTGCCGTAGGCATTGCCGTTCACCGCGTCGACGCGCGTGGTCCACGCGCCATCTAACGACGGCTTGGAATTCACGGTCAGCTCGAAGCGGCGGCCGGGCGCCAGCGTGTAGAGGCGCCAGTAGTTCTCGCCCGACTTCAGCGGCTCGCCGTTGACGGCCACGAGGTAGTCGCCGGCCTTGAGCTTCACGTAGTCGTGGTCCGCGGGACCGCGCTTGTAGACCCAACTGATCTTGTAGAAGCCCGAGGGATCGGCGGCCAGCTCGAAGCCGGGATAGCGCGTCTGCACCGCGTCGCGGTCGGGATCGCCGCCGCCGCTGATGCCGGTGTGCGAGGCATTCATCTCGCCGATCATCTGGCTGATGACGTTGTGCAGCTCCTCGCGATCGCCGACGTCGTCGAGCAGCGCCTCGTAGCGCGTGCGCGCCGCGTCCCAGTCGGCGCCGTGCATGGCTGGATCGTAGAAACGGTTGCGCATCACGCGCCACGACTCGGCGAAGATCTGCCGCCGCTCCTGCGGCAATTTGACTTCCACGCGCACGGTGAAGTTCACGCGCTTCCGCGCTCCTTCGCCGCCCGCGGCCGCCGATCCACCACCGCCCGCTGCCCGTCCCGCGCCGCCACCCTCGGCCGCACCGAGCGGCAGCGACCAGATGCCGTTGCTCTGGTGGAAGTAGAGCGTGCGGCCGTCCTTCGAGAACTGCAGCGACGTGAGCCCCGCGCCAGGGCCGCCGCCCTGCGGTGGCTCTTCTTCCCCTTCCTGCGGCGGCTGCGACTGCATCACGCGCCGCAACTGCTCGCCATTCTCAGCGACGGTGTAGATCGACGCCGCCGGACGTCCTTCGTCCGACTCCTCGGCGGCCACGAACGCGTACGTGCGGCTGTCGGGCGAGATCGCGACACTGGTGATGTTGTCGCCGAGGCGCGTCAACTGCCGGAAACGGCGATCGAGGCCGTCCCAATCGATCTTCACCTCGGGCGCCTCGCGCGGCGTGGCGCGCGGGCCGCGCTCGGCGGCGGCGCGGTCCGCGGCCGCGGCCTGCTCCTCGTCGTCGATGTCACGGCTGAGCGAGTCCTTTTCTTCTCGCGTCAGCGAGACGCTGTAGAGCGACGCCGTGTTGGCGCGCAGCGCGGCCGAGCCGCCCTGCACGTAGCCGCCGAGGAAGACCAGGCGCTTGCCGTCGCGGCTCCAGCGCGCGCCGGTGGTGGCGAAGAGCACGTCGTCGATGATGCGATGCTCCTCGCCGCCGGCAGCGGAGATGATGCAGACGTGCGGCCGCAGGTCGCCGTCCTGCTTCGAGTACGACATCCATTTGCCGTCGGGCGAGAACTCCGGGCTCTGGACGGCGCCGACGTCATTCGACGCCAGCATCTTCGCCTGCCCTGTGGAGAGATCGACGAGGTACAGCTTGTGATCCGACGCCGTGTACGCCAGCGACTTCGAGTCCGGAGCCCAGACGATCGCAGCCTTCTCGCTGTCGCCGTCGGTCAGCTTCTTCGCGTTCCTGCCGTCGACGTCCGCCAGCCACACCTCCTCGCGGCCGCTCTGGTCGCTGACGAAGGCGATGCGTTTGCCGTCCGGCGACCACTTCGGATTCGTGTCGCGCCAGTAGCTGTGGGTGACGCGCGAGACGTCGCCGCGGTCGGTGGCGATGGTGAAGATCTCGCCGTGCGCGGAGATCACGGCGCGGCGCGTGGACGGCGAGAGGTCGTAGCTGTCGGCCTCGTTGCGGATCGTCAGCAGCGCGAACTCGTTCTCTTTGTCGTCCGAGGTGATGTCGATCCTGACTTCGGTCGTCTTGCCGGTGGCCGTGTCGAGCTTCCAGAGGCCGAAGTTCTCCTCGTAGACGATCACCTTGCCGTCGGACGAGATGGAAGGGAAGAACAGCGACCCATCCTTATGATGCGTTACCTGCACCGGCTTGCCGCCACCCTCGGGGATCTTCCAGATGTTGTTCGCCGAGTGCATGGCATCCTTCGAGCCGGCCTTGGCGTGCACCTCGCGGTCGGAGACGAAGAAGATCTCGCCGTTGCCGTACATCGGCCAGAAGTTGTTCGGCTTCTCCGCGTCGGGCAGGTCGGCGTCGAGCACCTTCTTCGACGTCTTGCTGTCGACGTCGAGCACCCACAGGTCCGCCGCGTAGCTGCCGCGGTAGTGCTTGCGCCACCAGACCATCGGGTGGCGGTTGTACGCGAGGCGTTTTCCGTCAGGCGAGTAGCTGCCCCAGTAACCCCAGTCGACCGGCAGCGGCTGTTCGAGGCCGCCGTCAGCCGGCACTTCGTAGAGGGTGGGGATGCCGGGATAGACCAGGCCGCGCGCGGCGGAAAAGACCACGCGCTTCGAGTCGCGCGACCAGCCGACGACCGTGTCCGCGCCGGTGTGGTACGTGAGTTGGCGTGCCGCGCCGCCCTCGGCCGGCATGACGAAGACGTCGTAGTTGCCGTAGCGGTTGGAGGAGAAGGCGATCCATCTGCCGTCCGGCGAGAAGCGCGGGTTGACGTCCCGCGCGGTGTGCACCGTCAGGCGGCGCGGATTGGACCCGTTATCGTTGACCACCCAGATGTCGCCCATGTAGCTGAAGGCGATCTTGCCGTCGTGGTAGTCAGGCTGGCGCGGGATCTTGATCGTCTTTGCGGAGGCGAAGGAAACAGACAGCAGGAGACAGGCCACCGGGAGCAGCACACGCTTCATCGTCTAAACCTCGAATTGGATTTCGGGCAGATTTCCAGAGGAGTCTACGACGAGGGAGGGGATTTGCTGAATGGGGGGCCAGCGGTCATCCGCACTGCGCCAATGGACGCGCGAGGCGTGAGAGAATCGCGACATGTCGATCTGCTTTGTGGCGATGCCGTTTGGGAAAAAGAAAGATGCCAGCGGTCGGGAGATCGACTTCAACTCCATCTACGACGACGTCATCGCGCCCGCCATTCGCGATGCGCAGCTCACTCCTTATCGCGCCGACGAAGAACTGCGCGGCGGCATCATTCACCAGCCCATGTACGAGGCGTTGTTGCTCTGCGACTTCGTCGTCGCCGATCTCACCACTGCCAACCCCAACGTCTTTTACGAGCTCGGCATCCGGCACGCCATGAAGCCATACGCGACCGTCTTGATGCAGGGCGGCGGCGTCCAGTTGCCATTCGACGTCGCGCCGCTGCGGACCATCACGTACGAGCTCACCGCCGACGGCCAGGTCGCCGATGTGAACAAGCTGCACGACACGATTCGGAAGTTTCTCGAGACCGCGGTGAGCGACGTCCGCACCAAAGTCGATCCGCCTCCCGATCCCGACAGCCCGCTTTTTCAGCTCATCAAGACCTACCCGGTCATCGCGCACGATCGGGCCGAGATCTTCCGCAACGCCGCGCAGTCGGACGCCCTGAAGATGAAACTCCGGGCAGCGCGGAAGAGCGTAGCCGATCTCAAGGAATTCGAGGCCCGGATCGAAGACCTCGCCGAAGTCGAGGCGGCCATCGCCATCGACCTGATGCTCGCTTATCGCGACGCCAAGGCGTTCGAGGAAATGATCGCGCTCGTCGATCGATTCCCCGCGCCGCTGAAGGCCACGACGCTCGTCTGCGAGCAACTGGCACTGGCACTCAATCGACGAGGGCGCGGCGAAGAGGCCGAGGTCATTCTGAAGATGATTCTCGAGAAGCGCGGGCCGAATCCGGAAACCTACGGCATCCTCGGCCGCGTCCACAAGGACCGCTGGTCGCGCGCCGTGGAGGAAGGCGATGACGTCCTCGCCCCGGCTCAGCTCGAAGAAGCGATCGACGCCTATCTCGCCGGCTTCGAAGCCGACTGGCGCGATGCGTATCCCGGCATCAACGCCGTGACGCTTCTCTCCACCAAATGCGAAGGCGATCCACGGCTCGACGAGATCCTGCCGGTTGTCCGCTATTCCGTGCGGCGGAAGATCGCGAAGGGCAAGCCTGACTACTGGGACTACGCGACGCTGCTCGAGCTCGCGGCGCACGCCGAGGATGAAGCGGAGGGGAAGCAGGCCCTTGGCAAGATGCTCACAACGGCACCGGCGCCGATGATGGCCGACACGACGAAGAAGAACCTGAAAATGATCGTGGATTCTCGCGCGGTGTGCGGAAAACCGCCGCTGCCCTGGCTCGATCCGATCATCGAGCGGCTGACGAAGATCGCGGGAACGTAGACAGTTCCCCGCGTAACCCACGGCTCCCCTTTCATCGCGCGGTCGGCCGGGACGGCGCGCTCCGATGATTCACGGCCATTGCGAGTTCGAGCAGCCGAGGGTGAAGGCCTCCGGGCCGGCGGCGGGCAGGTCTCGATGATTCCCGCATCGTCCGGCATCGCGGAACAGCGGTTTCCCGTGGCGTCGTAATACCAGAGCCAGTCGCTGAAATCGTCGTTCGGGACGAGCTCGGTATTCTGAAACCAGATCTCGCCGTTCGCATCGAGCTCGATGCGTCGCTCACCGTCGCCGAACATCCAGAAGCTCTCGACTTCGAACGTCACGCGCGTATTGATCGCGCCGTTCTCGATCGGGAAGCGCCACGAGCAGAACGTACCGCCCAGCAGCTCGATGACAGCATGCGTTTGATCTGCACGCGGCCGATCGAAGTAGCCGGGATCCATCCGGAAATCGATGCAATCGGCTTCGAACTTCTGCAGCGCCCACTTCTTCGTGTCGACTGCTCCGGCTCCGACCGCGGCGAACGAGATGCCGCCGGTGAGCTCGTACTTGTCGTCGTCTTTCGGCCAGTTCTCGAACGACGGCTTGCCGGCGACATTGAAGAACGCCTGGTGACGTTTGAGCGGGAGCTCCTGCCCGGGATGCGTGACCTCCCGATCGGCATGGATCACCGCGGCGCGTTTCCGTCGTTCGAGACGGTTGTCAAACAGGAAGAGTCCCACGAAATCGAGCGTGATCGTGATCATAACTGGCTCCTTTCGACTGACAGAATGTTGATCGCGCAGGAGGCGCGCTCGTGGGGAGAGGGACCGTTCCTCCGGGCTCGTCGGTCCATGGGGCGGCAATACCGGCAATCCGATCAAGCAGGTCGACGAGAGCTCCGTTGCGGAGTCTTCCGTGCTGGCGACGTTCCAGGCACGCGGCGGCGCCTGGGTCGATCAGATCACGTTCGAGTACCGGTCGGCTCAGGGAACGGTCAGGCATATCCAGGGCGGGAACACCAACGGGCCTTTGAGCCCGGTCATGAATCTGCAGCAGTCGCCTCCCGAGCGCGTGACCGAGATCTCGGGAACGTACGGAGGCTACGTGAACTCGATCAGGATCGTCACGTCGATCAACAACACGTTCGCCTGGCCGTCGAAGCCCGAGGTGGTGAAACCCACGTTCTCGTGGACAGCACAGGGGACGACGGTGTTTCTCGGATTCGCGGGACGCTCGGGAGGCTGTCTCGATCAACTGTCGCTCGTCACGGCCACGTTCCACCCGGCGCGATGGTCCGACCTCAACAAGAACGTCGTCGCCGCCAGGACGTTCGTGGTGACACCGGAGACCGCCTCTCCGAAGTTGAAGGTCGTTGAGTGATTTTCAGAGTGTTCCAGGAGTGCGGCGGCGAGCAGCCCGCCACTTTGTGGTCCGGATCGAAGAGCGGTGGCTGTCGCCACCGCTCTTTGATTCTTGAACCTGACGTCTGAGAGGGGACGAAAAGAAGAGCGACCTTGTTGCCCTTCTCGGTGATGCGATAGGCGTATCGTCGGATGAATGCGATGACGCGTCGGATTCGGCACCTTGCCGAGCAGATCACGATGGTTTGAAACGCGCCGATGCGCGCCGATGACCCGTCGTTGTGCGCGTGGCTCACGCGCCAGTCGCGCGATCAGATCGCTGAGACCATGAGCAGATTCAGCGTGGTTGCGACGGCCGCGGATGATCGGTGAGGTCTCCATCGCCTGCAAAGACTAATGCCGTATCGTTGATGATGGGGAAGATCGACTCATCGACGAATCAGTTCCATGTCAAACTTGCGAGCATGAGCGACGAGGAATGTGCGCTGCTCGTAGCTAGAACCCGAAGAGCGCCGCCCAGTCCGCCAACCGCCCGTTCCTGCGATGAAATGCGACGGCGCTCGCCAGGAGCGCCGGATCCATCGCTTCCTCCCACGTCAGCCACACACACCAGGCGAGCATGAAGCGGAGGTTCAGCGGGACGGACACATCGGTCATGAGGTCGACGCCGAGCGCTTCGTCTCCTATGCACAGGACCGCGGGCAGCGTGTCGATGTGCCATCGCGCGACGATCGTGGCCGCTTCCCGCTGTACGGTTTGCGCTTCCGCGAGCCGCGGCGATACGACCAGCAAGACGTGAGTTGCTCGGGCTACGGCAGCCGCTACGTTCGGCTTCCAGTTCACTGAGTCACTCCTGATCGCGTTGCGGTCGAGGAAGTGAGGCACGTTCGCACGCGCAAGCACATCCGAAAGCGCACCGACGGTGCGCTTCTGACGGTCGTCGGCCCATGCATAGCTAATAAAGACGAAGTCGTCGTTCGACCTCCGCCATGGGCGTGCAAACGCGCGGGCTCCGAGAGTGACGGCGTCGATCCACATCGCGACCTGCGGCCTTTCTTCGTCGTTGAAGATTCCGAGCACCGGCCTTGGAAGACGCCGGCCTTTGATCTGGACGCGAAGCCTCAGATGACGCGGGTTCAGGATGGTCTCGCTGCTCACGCCGAGCCTAGCAAAGTGCAACGGCCAGTAATGCCGGTACGTCAGCGTGAGTGCGATCTCGTAAAGGAATCCGATCGCGGCCGCGCCGGCCATCCAAAGTGGAGGGATGGCGTCGCGCTTCATCGAGATAAGCGACGGCACCGTAAAGAACAATAGAAGCGAGCCTTGTGTGAGGTATGTCTGGAAGCGGATCAGCCGCCGAGCCCGCGCCGCCGATTCGGCGTCGGCATCGCCGCAAAACCATGGCCACACGTCGAGCGTCTCGATGCCCCCAAAGATCCACCCGAGATTGATGAGCGAAAGAACTGCAAGCGCCGGGCGCCATTTGCCGCCCGCATCGAACAGAAGCAATATCACGAGGAGGATCGTCGCCATCTGGGCAACAAAGCCCGCCAGCCTGGCCATGATGAGTAACCAAGCGAGCCGGACCATCAGCAGACTCCCGAGAGATCGGAAGAAGGATCGAACGAGCTTGCCGAGCGTCGGCTTCGTGTGGGAGGGCAGATCCTTTTTGAGGTCGTCGATGACATCGCCGCGAGGACGCACCATCGGCATGTTGTCGGCGAACAGCGTCAGATCGGGATAGTTGCGGATCGATTCGGCTGGATTCTTGAGCGACCAGATGAAGTACGCCCGATAATCGGGCTCATCGAGATACGGATTTCCCGACGCGAGCACCGCGCGCCGTGACGCCGTCGCCAGCATTGCTTCGGAGATGACAAAGACCGGTACAGGCCCGTTCATGTAGATGCTGCGTCGTACATTTGTTCCCATCGACGCAAGTTCGTCAACGTCGACCTCCGTAACCGTCGCGCGACGACCAACGGCGTTTCGGATCTCGCGCGCGATCCGGCGGTCGGACTTCTGAGATGTGCCGATGACCGCGACTGTGATCGACGGACGCGACGGGCGGCGCTCCGTGTTCGCGGTTCGCAACATGACGTTCCACCAGGTTCTCAGCGACATCGCGGCATTATCGGGCAGCTTGGCCGCATAGCGAAACGATGCCGCTTCCACACGGTCGGAGGAGCATTGGGGTCGTACCTCCTGTTCGCTCTGGCGCACTCCACTCGCTCCGCATCGGTATGTCAAGTAAACTATTGATGGTGAGATTCTTCTGAGACTATCACCACGTCAGTCGACCCGGCCGACGGAGCGTTTGACCTCCGGGTGCAACGTTGTTCCCGCCTGGCGACGAAGCGGGCACGACATGAGGGAAAAAGACTACGATCGCAATAACGGCGATCTGTATATATCTGATGTTCGATAATGCCCGAAGGTGACCCTATGACACTGATCCGTTGTATTCTCCTGGTTCTCGCCTTCGCCGCACTCTTTCCGGTTGCGTCCTGCGGCCGAAGATCTCCGACTGAGCCGATTCCCGCGACACTGATGACGAAGGGACATTGGGCAAGCGACGCGATGTGCCTCGACGTAAGCGATTCGACGGTCTCGATCGGCGCCGGATGTGGCCGCGGCACCTTCTCGCGTCCTGTCATCGGCATCGCCGGTGATTTCACGGCAGACGGGACCTTCGACGTCTCGGTCGGGCCACCGCCGGTAACACCGCAGCCGCCGCAAGCCGCCCATTTCACCGGTACCGTGAGCGGCAATTCGGTGACGCTTACGATCAAGACGGCGACGCGGACGTATGGGACAATGACGGCGACGCTCGGTTCATCGCTCGGATGTCCTGCAGCCTGCCCCTGAGCAATGGAGACCGTCTCGGAAGGACGGCTCACTTCAACGTCACTGCGGCGATGTAGCGCATATCCGACCTGCCTCGATGCCGGAGATGAAGCGGTCGCGTTCTGCGTGACCGCCGGTAGGCTGCGCGTTTCGAGGGCTCCCATCGAGCGGGACGCGCTGGCCGATCTCGCCGCGGGGCGGCGCGCGGGGCCGCGACGCGCTTTCCCGCTTCTACACGATCCTCATCCAGCCGGCCGAGGAGGCGATCCTTTCCGGATCGCCTGATCCTCGGTATCTGTACACACGGCTGGTGGGACGAGGACCCGCTGGCGTTGCCCCCGCGCGTGGTGCTCATCAACGAGACGGAGGGCAGCAGCGTTCACTCGGAGATCCACTCGCACGTCGCCACGCTCCGGATCGCCGCCAGGCACATCGTCGGGATGGAATCCCTCTTCTGGCCGGGAACGGACGGACCGATCCTCGAGTGTTGGTTGAACGCGTGCACATGCGACTGGAAAACGGGACGACCGAACGCGGGAAGGATCGCTCCTTCGAGACCTGCATGCCCTCGCTCCGAGAGTTCACGCAGGACGTCGGTCCGCCCTCGAAAGAAGCCGTCGAGGACGAAGATCCGAGACGGGCCTCGTGCATCTTCGACGTCACCCACGGCACCCTCTCCGCCGGAGCACTCCGGCACGACGGCCCAGTGTTCGCCATCCTGAGGACGGAAACGGACGAGCGCGCGCGTTTGAGCATTCGCCCGTTCGGATTGGCACTTCGGAAAGAGATCCTTCTAAACGACGGCGCGAAGATCACAGCACGACGGCAGCCACGACTTCTACCTGCACTACGAGCTGGCCGCGACAATCCCGACGTCTCAAGGCGCCCCCTCACGACCTCAGCCCGTTATGCATCCTCAAACGGCAAACCGCCGGCGACATGGCCACCAGGATTCACCTCGGTCGACGCAGGCTGCTCGAACTCGGCGTATCCGGAGGGTCCGGCGTTGCCGTTCACGCGCGGCCTCCGGCGCGCCACGCCGGAGGTTGCGGGGTCGATCCCTGTTGGCCCGGCCAAAACTAATTAAGTGATTCACTCGCCGCCACTTGGCGGCGTTTTGCATTTATAGAGAAAGTAACCCTCGTTGCAGACGATGTCCTAAGCCGCACAGTGCCTAGATTCGAGCGATACCACGGTTCATAGGAGCGCGGAAGGAAATCATGGCGAAGCGGGCGATCGAGGCGAAGCGAACCGCGATTCAGGCCTCTTCGTTTTCGACATCGTCTGCGGGCGCTGACGCGGCACCCCCTAAGCAAAGGTGCGAAGGAGCGTTTGCTTGAACGAATGCGGCGTGGCCATCACGATCAGGTGAGATCCTCCCTGTGGCGAGCTCCTGAATGAGAGTCCCAAAGCAGGTCGTGTTCTTTTCAGAACCCAGCGCGGGGGCGTCGAGCCGATGCGCGCGCTCGATGTTCGGATTCACCGCAGCGCATCTCGCGGAGAGCTGAGTACAAGCGATGTGAGGATTAGGCAGAGCAGCTTCGACAGCTCCTATGATCTCGGGACGAGGAGTCCGATGCTTGCCGCGACCAATAGAGAACACTACGGTAGTCGCTCCTACCGCTTTGCAAAGACGTTCCGCGAACTGAGCGTTGTCAGCGTTAGCAACGTGGCCGCCGTGATGAGGGAAGACGAGAAGCTCCGCCGCGAGGCCGGCTGCGCGCCTTTCGAGATCCGCGAGAGCAATGTCATCGATGTCGCTTGCAAGAAGAGCGCGCGGCGAGTCGGCGTGAACGATGCGGACGACCGCAGAAAGCGAGTTCGATGACATTCGGCGACCACCATATTGATCAAGCTCTTTTCCGCCCGGACCTGCGAGAGCAAGTGCAGTCGATGGGCTCAATATCTCGATGCGGGTGGCCCCGAGTTTGATCGGCGCATAGTTGCTTCCGAGATCGCGAGAGACATCGACCTTGTAGCGCTGCTCGGCAAGTTCAGCAGCGGATCGGAAGTCGTCCCACACCTTCGTATCCTTCGTGGCGTCGGCATTGACGAGTACCCGTCGAATGACGAAGCGCTCGTCGAGGAGGAGCGGCGCGAGACCGGCAACGTGGTCCGCATCAGCGTGGGAAACGATGATGAGATCGATGTCTGTGATACCGCGCGAGAATAAGAAATCGACAAGCGTTCGACCAAGCGGAACGTCAACGATCACTACACCCTCGTCCGCGTGAACGATGCTGCAGTTCCCGTGTCCAATATCAAGCACGCAAAGTTCAGGCAAGGCCATCGTTCGGCTTGGGCTCCGGGGCTTCACGGAAGTTGTCGAAGAAGAGTTCGTCGCCGGTTTCGGCACCGATGTTGACGTCGGCCACGAAACGGCTACCCAGTCGAACGGATGGGCGTAGCGCGGTCGGCAGCATGGTGAGCGGCAATCTCACAGCCTTTCGCGGGTTCCAGCTACTTACAATCACGTCGAGCACCGCCTCGCCGGTTTCTGACGAGACACGCTCGACGCGGACGATCGCAGGAAGCGTCTGCCGGGAAGTTGGTGGACCCTCGCGCAGTTCGCGAAGACATTTCGCGAAACCGGCATTCAGCGCATCTTGATCGACGGCATCGCGATCGAGCAACACGGGAATGCTCGCACGCCAGCGGCGAATGCCAACGTCAACATCCATCGCATAAGTCGTTATGAGGAGCGCCGGCGCCTTTCGCGCGTACATGATCGCGACAGCCTCGGCCCCGACGTACGTGGCGCAGTTACCGGGAGCCAGCAAGTGGTCGAAGATGAAGCCGGTCTTGGGCTCGATGAGAGATGGAAGCTGGTCCAAAGCGGGAGCTGGACATCCGACGATGATCGGCTCGAAACCTGCCTCTTCTACCTCGTACTTCAGCCACTCCGCTGCGTCTGGTTGATCGTCGATGATTTTTACCCTTTCGATCTCACCATTGGCTAGCGTCATTCTGGCTCCTCAACGCGGGGCAGTCGGATCACGAATTCTGCACCACCTAGATCACTCGTAGCAACCGCGCTAACGGCACCACCGAGATCGGTGATGATGTCGCGAACAATCGTCAATCCTAAACCACTTCCGCGCTCGAAGGTTGAATAGCCTGGGAGCCATATGTCATCGATTGAAATCCCTTGGATACCAGGCCCGCTATCGGCAAAAGTGAGCACGGCATTCCGTTCGGCGACCGACGTAGCGATGCGAATCTGGCGCTGACGGTCAGTGGGCCTAGCGGTGAAGGCGTTGATCGCGTTGGTGAACAGATTCGCGATCACGGCCTGCACTTCGGCGAAGCTTCCCATCACAAGAAGATCTTCATGCGCAAGCTCGGGTTTCACATCGATCTGACTCTCGGTTAGGAACGGCTGCAGGAGCTCGGTAACTTCATTGATCACTTCATGAAGCGTGACATGTCCCGTTCTTCGCTTGTTACGCTGCATGAGCGTAATCGGGACCCTGGCGAAGCTGCGCAGCGCTTTGGCTGACCTGATGACTAGATCGAGTGGTTTGTCGATCGATTCACGATCTGCAGCATCGGGTAAACGCTTGGCGATTCGTCGCTGAACGATGGCAGCCATTTTCTCTATTTGAGTGACGGGTTTTCTGACTTCGTGGGCGAATACGGCGGAAGTAGTTCCGACCGTCGCGAGCGTTCTGTAGAGGCGCAATTCATCCTCGAGCAGAGCCTGGCGCTTCGCAGTTGCTGCGTCGAATTGCGCAAACGCTGCACGGAGTGCCGGTTGAGAAGCAGGTGGTAGGCTAGCAATAGCCTCGTCGAGAACGACTCGCGCTTCGGAAACGTCGTGCGGGGCTTCTTGCTTCTGTTGTTCGCGTCTTGCTTCAGCCGCACGGAGCCGCTCGCGTGCCATGAATTCGAGCGCGTCCTGAGCAAATCGTTTCAATTCGCGATACGCATCATTCTCGATGAATCCCGATCGGTCGGTCTTCTGAACTAGCTCGTTTTCACGATCGTTAACAACGACGCGACCGATGGAGGTGTTGGTGGATGGCCTCTCCTCGGGGCTGCGCGTGCGCGCAAGGTTCATCTCGAGCCAGTCATGGCCCGGATCGCCGTACGGATGAACACGTAAGCCGCGTTGATAGAGGTGAACACCGCCCACCACACGCAACCACGAGCGGATCTCGGTAACACCGACAGGGCGCGGCGCGAATCGCTCGCCGCCGAGAATGAATACCCACAGTTCAAATTCCGCAGGCGGACAATGGTAAGGGCCGTCGTCGCCGTAGATTTTTTCGCCGGACGCCTTATAAAGTGTTCGACCATCGTTATTCTTCACGACGGCGGTTGCCTGGCCATTTTTGTCTACCTGGGCCTTAAGGTGATAGTCCGACTCATCAAAATAAGAGTTGCGTACGCGCGCCTCGATATCGGCGAACTCGGGTGCTATTAGGATGGGCTTGAAACTCTCTGAGTGCTCGAATGGATCGGAGAGCAGTAATAGAGCCCGAGCGAGTCGTGTAACTTCGGCGCGCCGAAAGCGGGAACGAAGGTTAGTTATCTCGATTGTCGTGCCAGACTTCACCTTCTTCGGAGCTTTACGCCCTTGCACGGGTATCGGTACGTCTTCAACGACCTTCGCGTTCTCAAACTGGTCCCAGTCGAAAACGACACGATATTCTCGGCCGCGCTCGGCTTTAGGATGCGTGATGAGTTCGGCTATAGTGCCCATGCGCAATGCCGCGAGCCGACCAAGGCCTTTTTCACCAACGGGTATTCGTCCTAGGCGTGTGAGCTTATGCGATGCTTTTACGGAACGGCCCAAGATCAACCATCCGTTCAGGATGGCGCCCCGAGTCATCCCCACCCCGTTGTCGACGATGCGGAGAGTGCCGTTGGGCTGATCGGCGTTTATAAGTTCAATCGTGCAAGTCGTGGCGTCAGCGTCGTACGCGTTGCGGACGAGTTCTACAATCCCCTGATCAGGATGAGGGATTAGTTCCTCACCAAGGCGTCGGAGGATGTCAGTCGCGAATCGTAGATGTGGTTGCGTCATTGGGTTCGGGCCAAGGAATGTCTGCAACCGCTCCGACGGTCAGATGTCGGCAGCGGATTCGTTCGTTAAGCCATTCGGTAGTGGATTGCAGTTGGAGTACACGAATCAATTTCTCGCAATCGCGGACTATTCGACTATGAGGTGATGCGACGATGAGGTGGTTCTCGACTGCAACGTCGGCGTCACCCACGATGATTGTTCCGACGGCGCGTTGGAGGTCATCTGGCCGTGAAGTGCGACGAATCGCTACGAAGGGTGGACGAACGGTTGTTCTGTCGAATCGTCGGGAAGGTGCTTCGGTAACGTTGAACTTCTCGAGATGGGAAATTGTGCGAGCATGTAGATACTTGCGCCACGGGCCAAGATCAGGATCGCGATGCGGCACGACCGCGCCGACATGAACGTCGAAGCTAGCGGCGAGTGTCGTTTTTGCGGCGCAAGCGTCCCACCATCGGACGGGTAAGGCCTTTTCATTGTGGACCGCGCGTGTCTCAGCGTGCATCGCAAAAACGTCTACGTCCGCCCAACTATCAAAAATCCCCACGACTTTGAGCGTGGAGATCTTCATGCGCTTCTCAATTTCGCGACGCCACTTGCGATAGCGCGTACCGGTGCGGAGAACATCGGGAAGAACAGCGACAACTTTGGTTGCAGGTTGAATTACCCGAGTGAGATGTTCAGTGAAGACGGCGGCATCAGAGACTAAGCCGCTTCCCCATGAACAGCCGAGTGGCGCAGGCCTCCCGCCGTAGGGCGGATTCATCAAGACCACACCAACGTCTTTGAAGTCGCCGAGAAGACCGTCCGAGATCCGAATGCCACGGAGGAGGCTAGTCAGTTCGTCTGGTGTCGCACCGCGCGTGCGGGCGCCGCGAGCGATGGCCGCGAGAACGAGACGCAAACGCGTGGCCTCGACGAAGTGTTCGTGGATGTCGTAGCCGCGAATGAGATTTGACCAACTCTGCAAAGTGGTCCGAAGATCAGGTTTGATCGGAAGACGGTCAGCCGCCGCGATCAAGAGGTCACCGGCGCCGCATGCTGGATCGCAAATCACCGTGTCGAGGGAGATCGAATGGAGGAACTGGGCAACAAGGTTTTTTGCGAGTGAGCTCCCGGTGAAAAATGCACCACTGGCGCGACGGGTCTGGAGTGGAACGAGACGCCTCAGTTCTCGACCGGGTTGACCGTCGAGAGCGGCAACGATCCGAACGTCATCGGGAGACGCGACTCGGGATAACGCATCCGTGACAAGGGCTCGAAGCGTCGTAACGTATTCTGCGTAGGGCCGCATGCGGTTGGTTGAGAGACCACCTCAGCCTACGGTGACTTATAGGTCACACGCTGACGGCCTCCCGTAAGTTTAACATGCCGAAGCGTTTCTGCGGACTGATAGCATATTGGTACCCTAGGCGTCGGCGCGGCGCTTGCCCGCGAGAGACGCGCGCACACGATACGGACGCCCGCTGCAAGCGACGTGACAGCGCACGGGCCGGGGGAACGGCCGGCCACGACGAGCGAACCCAAGGCGATTGGAGGTGGAAATGCCGGCGCCGTTTGCTGGAGCGCGCCGGTTTCGTCCGACTGCTCTGCAAAAAAGACGGTGACGCCACGACGGGCGCGCCCCCTACTCGTGGGCTCGACGCCGCGAATCGACTGACTCAGGCCTTGGGTCACGCCGGCAGGATCGCCGGCGCCACACAGAGACTCAGCCGTTCATCCTCCGCACGATCGCCGTCACCAGACGCCGAGGGGAGATGCGCACTGACTGCGCCAGGAGCTTGTTCTTCAGGCCGGGGACTACGACGCGAGCTCCGCGCTTCATGGCTTCGTAACCGGCCCTGGCGACGTCGCTCGAGCTCGCGGGGCGGAGCATTTTGAAGAGGCGCGAGCCCTCCATGTTCGCGGCGGATGCGAAGCCGGTCGCGGTGGGGCCGGGGCAGAGGGCGGTGACGGTGACGCCGGTGTCGCGCAGCTCGTCGGCGATCGCCTCGGAGAAGGAGAGGACGTAAGCCTTCGTGGCGTAGTACACGGCCATCAAGGGCCCCGGCTGGAACGATGCCGTCGATGCGACGTTGAGGATCGCGCCGCGCGTTCGCTCCACCATCGGCGGGAGGACGAGCTTGGTCAGGTGGGTGAGCGCGGTGACGTTCACCTGGATCATCTCCAGCTCCGCGGCGAGGTCGGTCTTCGCGAACTCACCCGACAATCCGAAGCCGGCGTTGTTCACCAGCGCCTCGATGGCGATGCCGCGGTCGGTCAGCGTCTTCACGATCTCCGCCGGCGCTTCGGGTCTGGCGAGATCGGCGGCGACGACATGCGCCGTGATGCCGTGCTCCTTCTCGAGCTGCGCGGCGAGCTCGCGCAGTTTGTGCTCGGTTCGCGCCACCAGCGCGACATCCCACTTGTCGGAGGCGAAGAGACGCGCGATCTCGAGACCGATGCCGCTCGATGCGCCGGTGATGAGGGCTGTACGTTGCATCCATAGATGATCGCATGAAGGCGAGGTGGTGTCCTACGTGCGCGCTCATGGAGCGCAATCGCGCGCTCTGTAATCGCATATGCGCGCTCGGGAATCATATGCCGCGCTCTTGAATCGCAAATGCGCGCGTGTACATCGCAGCTAAGGATTTAAAGATCTCAATTACGCGCACATAACATCAAAGTGAGAGTGTGATGATCGCAGTTGCGCGCTCGGACAGCGCGAACCGGCGCTCTGGGAGTATCATTGCGCGCACCGAGAGCTCAAGGAGGCAGACGCATGGCCGCAGCAAAGCAGAAATCGACGCCCGAGGATGTGGTCGAGCAGTTGCGGGCGATCCGGTCGGATGTCGACGACGAGATCAAGTCCCTTTCATTCGCGGAGCGAAGGGGGCTTCGCAACAAGATCAAGACGTCCGATGCCGCCCTCCAGGCGTCGGTGAGCATCATTGGCGCGTCCGACAAGGTGTCGCACGCGATCGGCCGGTCGGTCGAAGACGTTCTCGAGCTCTTTTCCGCTCGCCAGCGGTGGTATGCGGTCGAGAATGAGCTGCGCACCTTCCTGAACGGTGTCTCCAGCGCCAATCTCGTCCGCCGCCACGAGCTCGAATTGATCGCCGGACACGCGTACGCGATCGCCGCCCGGCTCGCACGCGATCCGGCGAACGCAGTCCTGATTCCGCTTGTGGAGGAGATGCAGCGGCTCCGGAAGCTGGAACGACGCAGGAAACCGGCCAGCCGCACGGACCCCGAGGCGCCGCCGGCGGCGGAGGAAGAGCCGTAAGCGGACGTTCTTTGCTGCGAGATAAGTCAGAACATCTGCGGCTGCGCGAATTCGGTGACGTGATCGTGGATGTATTCCTCAACGCGCGTGCGAACGTCCGTATCCGCGGAGGAAAGCAAACTGACCAGATCGTCGGGGGTTTTCAGCGTGGCAAACGTCTTCGTCGTCGCGACGTAAACGACGGCGGGCTTCGCTCGGGTGACGAGACGAGCGACGTTCACGATCGTGCCGGAGCTCTGGCCGTCCCAAAGAGCCAAGCCCACGTCGGCTTCGTCGGCCATCGCGGCATCTTTCGCGGTGAAAAATGCGAAGTCGCGAACGCGATGTGGTGCATCGACGGCGTGGATGGGCCAGCGGCCGACGTTGTTCCGGCAGTCGCCAGCGGTGCAAAAGACAAGGACGTTCGCGTAGTGCTGTTCGGCGAAATAGGTCTGAATCGCTTTGTCTGCACCGTTCGCGTCGCCCACGAGAATCGTCAGCTCTCGACGGATCATCTCGTCGAGGCGGTGCCGAACCTCGGGAGGGAGCCGGGAGAGGCGTCGAGAACCGGAGAGGAAGACCTTTTTCATACCCGCCGCGTTTTCGTCAGCGCGAATGCGTAGATGATAGCTGCTCCGGCCTCCGTCAGCGCGGTGGCGACGGCGCCGAGAGTTGCCCCCGATCGGATGAGGTCGTCCACGAGCAGCACACGCTTCCCGGCGATCACGCGACCGTTCACGGTGAGCGCGCCTTGCAGAACGGCTTGGCGTTCGTGGAACTCGCGGAGGTTCTTCAACTCAGCTGCGCCCGCTGCTTTCTTCGACACCGCTTTTGCGACGGGAACTTCGAAGCGCCGCGAAATCTCCTCAGCGATCTGGTGCAACGGCTGAACGCGACGCGTTCGGGTGGGCGGCGCAGGAACGATCACGTCGAATTTGATTCTCCAGGAGCGAATGAACTTCTCGGCAACAACGCCGATCTCGTCCAGCGCCGACGCGTCGTTGCGATACTTCAGGCGGTAGAGCAACTCCCCCACTTCGGTGCGGTGGGTGTCGAACTGCTCACGGCCGAATTCGTCGTGTCCGAGAAATTCGCTTCCGGTCGAGTGGAGGTCGAGGACCCGACCGTCAGCCCATGGACCGTCGATCTTGCGAGGGTTCGTCTTTGTCATGGCTTTAATGCGGGATCGTAGCGGAACGCTTGGCGATTTGGCGTCAAACGGCTCTTCAATGAGTGCTTTATGCCGCTTCCGCACCTAAATTGGATGGCATGCGAGGAGGACATCATGACAAACGCCCATAACCCGAATCCCCAGGAGCAATACGACTCGGCACGTACGGCGCGCTTCCACCATACGCGCACGGTGCAGGAGATCGCCGGCGCGGCGCGCGTGGCCCTCAACGCGCGCTATACCTCAGGCAACTACCCGAAGCTCTACAACGTCTCCACCGGCAGACCGAACGAGCTCTTCGCGTACGGCGGCTACGTCAGCGAAGAAGGAGGGGCGTTCGTGGCCAGGCTCGACGCCGATTCGCTCGTGGAGATCTGGCGCGCGGAGATGCGCCTTCCCGATCACTGGAACTACCCGGGAGCGATGGCGGTGCTGGACGACGGCAACGCCTACGCCGTGGCCGGCAACCTGCTGATGAAGGTCGACGCCGAGACGGGCGACGCCTACCGGTTGCCGTTGCCACAGCATGACCACGGTGGCGGCGCGGCGTACAACGGCTTCGTCGTCAATCCCGACGGGGTGATCTTCACCAAGTCGCTCGAGCGCGGCAAGCCCTGCCGCCAGAACGCCCTCAATCAAAACCTCGGCATTGCCTGCGTCGCCTATCACAAGATCCCCTCGTACCTCGTGGCCGTCGAGACGAAGTCCGGCGATCCGCACATCATCGCCCAGACCAAGACCGTCGAGCTCATCATGAGCCGCATCTCCACCGAGCGTCGTGACGGCATCGACTACATCTACTGTCCTGCCCTCACCAAGCTCTGGCGCTATACGTTCGACGGGCGCGATTTCACGCTCGACCGCTCCTGGGGGCCGATCCCGTATGCGGGCAACGGCCAGCCCGGCACCGCCCCGGCGATCATGGGCGACTGGGTGATCATCATGAACAACGGCTTCGTCTCCTCCGACGAGCCGTTCACCGTGTCGGCCACCAGCATCCACGACAGCAACGTGCGCTTCACGCACATGCCTCTGGAGGCATATCCGATGAGCCAGGTCGGCTCCAAGGCCGCGGTCGACCCGGAGAACATGCGGGTCTACGCCGCAGACTGGAAGGCGCAATTCCTGGTCTGCCTCGATCTCCATCCCGTACTCGGCTTCACGACGCGGTGGTCGCAACCGCAGGAGATGTTCTGCTTCCTGTCGCTGTTCGGCGACGCCGAGCACCGCCAGGTCGTCGGCACGGACTACGACTCCTCGTACGGCGATCAGGTGGTGTGGCGCGACGCCGCGAGCGGCGAGGAGATCGTGCGCAGCTCGTATCTCGACCCGATGTTCAACGGCTCGACGGTCGGGCCGGGTTACGGCGGGAAGTTCTACTACCTCGCCCAGACCTTCAAGGCCATCGTCGAGCTCACCCCCATCCCAGCGCCGCCGGCATAAAGGAGACTGGCCATGAACTGCACTTCTGACTGGAGCATCCCCTTCAGCGGAACGAAGCGTTGGGTCCTCTTCGACCCCGACATGAACGCCACCGCGATCGCGACCACACGGTGTGGGTGGTGCCCGAAGGAGCGGACACGACGGGCTTGACCAACGTCATCACCTTTCCGACGAGCGTGACGCAGCTCTCGATTTTCCTGCGGGTCTACCTCCCCGACCAGAATCTCGAAGGAACGCCGCTCTACCTCTCGGGCGGCGTGCCGCTGCCAGCGATCGAGTCCTTCGACACCGCTACCGGCGAGCCCGCTCCCTGCCTCCCGACGCGCTCCATCCTCGGCGACGACAGCGGTAGTAGCGACGGCAACGATACGCCGAACCCCGGCGCCAACACGGACGGCCAGGTGCGCTTCTACCGCCTCGGCGGAGGCGGGCTTTACCCGAACGAAGACAGCGCCTATCTGGCCACGATCTTCATCCGCTTCAAGCCGCCGACCCACACCGACACCTCCGACCCCGCAGGCATCATCGCGGCGCAGGCGATGGTGCGCTACTGGTCGTTCAACGTCTACAGCATCAAGATCACGAACGTCACTGCATGCCTCGCGGACTACCAGGCCGTCGTGGCGGAAGACGGCTTCGTCTACATCGTGCTCGGCCGGCGGACGCCCGAACTGCTCGGGAAGACCGAGGGGATGAACTTCCTGCCGTGGGGCCCGCACGACGAGATCCTCTTCGTGTACCGCAACATCACCCCGAACACGCAGTTCCCGTATTCGGCGTCGGCGGTGCCGGTCTACAGCGCGGAGGAGACACAGTCGGCGGATGCGTTCATCGGCGATTACGCCCCCATTGGCGTCTACACGGCGGAGAAGCAGTTCCTCGAGTCCGACCCGAATCCGGGAAGATGCTCTATCTGGCGAGGGAGGGATCGATCATCGAGTTGACGGTGTCGCAGGACGTTACTGATAGTAGCCGGTTACGTCGATGATCACATGGCAAATGCCGATGGCGTTGGCCACCGATAGATCCTGCGTGTTCGTCGACAACCCGATGATTGCTCCGTTCCCAACCGCACCACTGTTCGGGTCGAAGTTGAGAGCAGAGACGAATGGCTTCGTCTGTCCCGACGGCCAGAGCGTGAGCCAACTGACCGCCGTCTGATTGACGACCGTCACGTTGATTGCTACCGCCTTCGCCGTGCTTGGCACGCCGCAAACGCCGCGAACTTGAAAGTCGCGTGTCGCTGTGGTCAGGTTCGGTCCGCCGTTGACGGCCGGCGGATTGCGCGTGTCCACGACGCGGCATGGCGTCAGCGGGAAGTAGGAGAATCCCGTCTGCGCGTTCGCTGCTGACGTCCAGAAAAGCGCGACAACGGCGACAAATGCGGAGAGAAGAAGATAACGAGACAAAGACGGTGTGTTCATTTGAAGTATCCAGTCACATCGATGACGACGTTAACGACGTTGGGACCGCTGTTGAATACGGCGACCTTACCATCTGCTGAAAGAGTCACCGCGGCGTTATTGCCGCGGACCCGGCCACTGATGTAGTTGAGAGTGCTGACGAACGGCGTGCTCGAGCCGTCGCCCGGAAAGAGTGTCAACCACCCTACTGTTGAAGCATTCACGACCGTGATGTTGGAAGCGACCGATTTGGCGCCGGCGGGAATGCCACAATTACCGCTGGCTTGGAAAATGCGAACCGCACCCGGGGCAAGCACCGGGCCGCTCAGCGGCCCATTCGGATCGCGCGTGTCTACCAGGCGGCAGGGCGTGAGGAGGAAGAGCTTCGCTCCGTTGATGCTCACCGTGGCCGTCCCGCTGTCGAGCGTTCCGCACGAGCCGGTCAGCCGCACCCAATAGTTGGTCTGCTGCGTCGGCGAAACGGTCACGCTGCTGCTGGTCTGGCCGCCGATCGGCGAAGAGGTGTCGCCGCTCGTCCCGACGAACCACTGGAAGGACAGCCCGGTACCACTGGCCACGACGGAGAGCGTGGCCGACGATCCGAGGTTGATGCTCGTGTTCGCCGGCTGCGTGGTGATCGAGGGCGGCACGCAGGTCACATAATTGAACGCGTTCGTCGCGGTGGCGGTTCCGGCGACCGTCGTGGCGGCGACGTCCACCAATCCGACAGCATGTGATGGCGTCGTGACGACGACCGTCGTCCCGCTCGTGGAGTTGACCGTGGTACTGATACCGTCCATGGTCACGGTCGCGCCCTGGAGATCCGTTCCCGTGATCGTGACCGAGGTTCCGCCGGTCGTCTCTCCGATGCCGGGACTCACGTTGGTGATCGCCGGCGCGACCAGGGTGCCTGTTCCGGTCAGAGCGACACCGGAGGGGGTATCGGCCAGGAGCTCGAGGACGGCGCTCTTCGCGCCAACAGTCGAAGGATCGAAGGCGACGTTCACCGTGGCCGAAGCGCCGGCGCCGAGGCTTGCGGGGACATTGTGAGAACTGATCACGAACTGCGAGCTGTCGGTGCCGGTCAGACTCACGAAGGGACTGGTCAGTGTGATCGGTGATCCCGAGGTATTGGTGATCGTCACCGCCTGGGTCGCCGTTGGTCCTCCGGCGACGCCCTTTGACCCGAAGGCGAGAGGTCCCGCCGTGAGCGTGTAGGGTCTGACGGCGAGTCCTTCCAGAAAGGCGGCGATGTTATCGATCTCGGCGCCGTTGTTGAATGTCAGCCCGCCGATCTGCGTGGCGGCCGGAGAATTCTGGAACGCGGAGGTGGAGTAGAACTCCACGGCCTGATGGACGGTAGCCACCGCTCCGTTATGGAAGAACGGTGCATGGTTCTTCACATTGAAGAGCGCGGGCGTGTTGAACTCTCGCAGGCCGGACGCTTCCGTCGGGAGAAGATCGATGGCGGTGTTGATCGGCAATGCATCGACGCCCGTGTTGAAGTTGGCGTTGCCGGTCTTTCCGGAAATCGATCCATCGGTGGTGGCAAGGACAGTTCCGTTGTGACACTTCGAGCATTTCGCGCTTCCGAAGAAGAGCGCCCGTCCCGCGATCTGTGCCGAGGTCGTAGCGAAGCGATTGAGATCGAAGTTTTCATCCGCCGGGACGTTCCTGGTCTGCTGGAAGGCGTCCATGGCCGCTTTTTCCTCGGTCGTCGGAGGGCGGAAGTCGACGCCGCTGACGCGATTGAGCGAGCGCGGGAAATGCTGGGCCACCGCGCCGGCGGCGAAATCGCCGAGTGTGGCCGCTCCCCCGACAAGCCCTGACAGGCCGAACGGGCTGGTGAGCTTGGCATTATCCAGGTTGGGCGATTTGCGGAACACGGCCGGGTTCGCAAACCCGTCGATGTTCTCGAGGATCAGGCTGCGTCCCTGCGGGAAATTGGTCGTGTCGTTGCTCGTCCGCATTCTCAGCGGCTGCTCGAGCTGGTTGGTGCATGTGGCCGTGGGGCTCCCGGCGGCGGAACAGGCCAGGGTTCCTGCCGTGATGCTGCTGAACGTGGCCGAGTTGCCGTTCGTATCGCTGATCGTTCCGGCAAGGGCCGGCGACAGTCCCCCGTAAACGAGGTATTGAATGGTCGAGCTCCCCTGCGCGATCAGCTTGGTGAGGACTCTGGCGCTCCCACCGCCGGAACCTGTGATGACGCCTTCGAAGTCGCGTTTGCCGCGATTTCCGGTCGAAACGGGGTTGGTGACCACCAGCGTGTTCAGGTTCACGGTGGTTTCGCCGAGAAACAGTGGATCAAACACCGTCGAAAGCGTCGCGAACCGGCTCTGGATGTTCGCGGGCGTCAGACCCAGATTGAGCGATGAGACGTGGCATGTGGCGCAGGTCCGTCCGTTTCCGCCGAAGGTCTCCTTGTTGAAGAGATTCCCACCCACCACGGCTTGTGTGGCCGTGGGCATGGTGAACGTGGCGCCAAGATGGTTCTCCGGCGTTGCGGTCCCCAGCGAGAAGTTCGCGTTCGTCTCCGCAACGCCCCCGGGGAAATGGAGACTGGTCGTACCTACGATCGGAAGCGCCGGCGCGGGGGGTCCCGCGGCCTGCGTGGGTCCGCCGTCTGACGAATTGGTCTCCGTGTTCCCGGTGAAGCTTCCGTAGGAGACGCAGAAGTTTCTGTTGAAGGCGAACGCCTCTGTTGTATTTCCCTTGAAACAGACTTTCCCCGAGACCGGCGAGATCACCGGCGGGATGATGAATTCCGGCGTCGGCGCTCCGGGAAGGTTCGCAAAGCCTTGCGTTGCGATCAAGACATCATTGTTCCCGCACGGCGGGTTGCTCGGGAACTTGTAACGGTAGGTCTCATTGCCCTGGGCGTCGAAGAAGACCAGCATTGCCGCGGAAGCGCTGGTGCCGGAAGGGCCGGATGTCGGTCCCCATGAGTTCTGTCCGCAGCCGCCAAACTCCATCTCGATGAACTGAATGCTCGAGTCACCGTTCGCGCCGGCCAGGAGCTCCACGATCACGGTTCCGATGTGATTGGTCTTCGGGTCAGCTCGCCATGGGGACTGGGCCTGCAGTCCCAGGATGTCGACGGAGAGCAGAGCAACGAGCAGTACAGACGACAGACGCTTGAGAAACGACGAACGATTCATGAGGATCCTCGCTCGAAGGCAGCGGCTCGAGCGCTCACCCGATGGTGGTTCCTGGCAGATGCGATTCCGGAAATGCGACCCACGATCGAGTTCCTTCCAAGGGATGGCTGTTCATTCGCCTCTTCGCGCACGTTCCAACGGAAAGCGTGACGCCGAAGAAACGGTTGCTGTATTGAGTTGGATGAAAGACCTTGGGTACGAGTATAACGGGAATGAAGGCAACAGGCAATCCTGACGCGCCCGCGTGACGAACGACATTCTTGATCGAGGTAGACCTTCTTGTCTGGCAGCTACCAGGCCACTTGTGTCGAAAACACTGCGCGGAACGCCTTCACCATCGCGGCTGCGCCTGGATGTCCGCTGTGCCGTAGCTTATGAATGCATTTTTAATGGACATGCTACGGAAATGATACAGGGCCTTTCGACGTCCAACTGCCGCCGTTTCGTCTGACCAAAGAGACGATGGATTCGATCTTCGGGACCAGCGGGATCGAGCAGGCGAGAAAGCGCGGCAGAGACTGGCGCGGCGATCGCCTCTTCGATGACATCGTCCAGGACAACGGCTAATCCAAAGGTACATCGATCACCGGCGTCGCGGCCTGGATCACGCGCGACTCGGCCGGCTCGACGTCCTCGTCATTCTCGATGAGGCCACCATGCGCACAAACGCGCTCGGGCCTCTGCTCATGAACGTAAAGACAGAGAAGGAGAGGCGCGGCGCCTCTCCTTTCTGATTGCTTTGTCTTACGGACGATCGCGGTTTTCGTCGCGCTGCCCGGGGCTGTTGGGGGTGCCCGCGTAGTGATACTCGTAGGCGCGGCGGATGAAAGTGCGGTCGCGGTCGTAGTCCGTGCCGTAGTCCTTCCGCAACTGCGTATCGAGGTCATCGTTCCACGCCGGATACTGCTTCTTGTAGTGACTCTGTGCCGCGTAGCCGAAACGGAAGGCCTGCTCGTGGTTCTCGAACGCGTCATCCGCGCCGACAGCCTGCTTCACCGTGTCGTCCACATCCTGGTCGAGCTCGCGTGCGGTCTTGGAGCCGAAGTCGTGTTTGGTCTGTTCCCAGTCGTTGCCGAACGCGGCCTTGACGCGCTGCCAGCCGTTGTCATGCTCTTCTGTGTACCAACCTGGACGGTTCATTCATTTTCTCCTTATGCATGAGTCGTTGCAGGACGACTAGAGAGCAAGTGGCGAGCCATGAAAATCGCTCGCAACCTCAGCGGCGAGACGCAGGCGCTCGTCGTTACTGCTTGCCGGCGCGATAGCGGAGCACGCGCACCTTCTCCATCGTCACCAGACCGTCGTCGATCATCTCGTCGAGGATCGGCAGCAGGCGCTCCACGTGCTCCTCGGTGTCGACGACTTCGACGACGACGGGGAGATCGGAGGAGAGGTCGAGGAGGTGGGTGGTGTGGATGATGCTGTTCGCGCCGAAGCCGGCCGAGCCGCGGAAGGCGGTGGCGCCGGCGAAGCCTTCGCGGCGCAATCGCTCGATCAGCGCGATCTCGAGCGGCTGATGCTTCCACTGGTCCGACTCGCCGAAGAAAATCCGCACCATCACCTGTTCGCCCGTCAATGTGCGCATCGTTACCTCCCGAAGAGAAGCCGCGCCAGCGCCAGCCCGGCCAGGCCCGCGGCCAGACAGCCGAAGAATGTCGCTCCCGCGTTCACCATGCCGAGGCCCCAGGCACCGGCGCGGAAATAGTTGGTCGTCTCATAGTTGAACGTCGAATACGTGGTGAAGCCGCCCATCACGCCGGTGGTGAGCATGAGGCGGACGTCGGACGAGATCAGCTCCGTCGTCGCCGAGGTCTCCATGATGAATCCGATGAGAAACGAGCCGGCGACATTCACGATGAATGTCCCGAAGGGGAACGCAACGCCGAACGCGCTCGCGGCCCAGAGCGAGGTCAGGTAACGGGCCCCGGTGCCGATCGCGCCGCCGAGACAGATGAGGATGAGGCGCATGGTGGTGGTATTTCACTCCATCCTGCGGTGAGCGCAGCTCACCGTCAGGATCTCCGGTGGCGCCGAACGAACGTATCGATGCGAGGTCCGCCGGAGATACAACAGCAACTTTATCCTGACGGCGACTGCGGATGGGTGATGCAACTGATAACGATAACCGACAACGCGCGAAGCGCCGAACCGAACCTCGATCCGAGCGCCACCGGAGATCCTGACGGCGACTCTTCGCTGCGCTCAGACGCCGTCAGGATAAAATGGGAAGGCAGTGATCCACTTCTATCACGTCACCAAGCGCTTCGATGCCTACTCGACGGCGCTTCATGACGTCACCTTCCACATCGAGAAGGGGGAGTTCGTCTTCCTCACCGGGGCCAGCGGCGCGGGGAAGTCGACGCTGCTGAAGCTGATTCTGAGGCAGATGCAGCCCACCGAGGGGCAGGTCGTCGTCAACGGGCGAAACCTGAAATCGATGCGGCGATCGCAGCTCCCCTTCTTCCGCCGCGAGATCGGGATGGTGTTCCAGGACTTCAAGCTCATCGAGCGGATGACGGTCTTCGAGAATCTCTCCTTCATTCTCACGGTCCTCGGGTTGCCGGCGCGCGAGCACAAGAAGCGCGCGTATGCCGCACTGCGCGCGGTGAGCCTGCATCACAAGCTGAACTCGTATCCGCTGCAGCTTTCCGGCGGCGAACAGCAGCGCATCGCCATCGCCCGGGCGCTGATCAACGATCCGCTGGTCATCGTCGCCGACGAGCCGACCGGCAATCTCGATCCCGATCTGACGCAGGAGATCGTGCAGATCTTCGCCGAGGCCAACCTGCGCGGATCGACCGTACTGATTGCCACGCACGACCGCGAGCTGATCGAGCAAAGCGGACGGCGCGTCATCACGCTCGATCACGGCCGCATCACCGACGAGAAGGTGGCCGTGCCGCAACGCGCGGCGCGCGCCGAGTCGATCTTCGGGATCGGCGGCTGACAGCGATGCCGCTGCACGACGAGTCGCTGCCGAAGAACACGCTCGCCTACTTCTTCCGCGAAGCGACGAGGCGGATGTGGGTGTCGAAACGGACCAGCTTCGTGGCGGTGGCGATGATCGCCATCTCCCTATTCATCGTCGGAGCGTTTCTCCTCGTCGCCGAAAACCTCGGCCGCGCCGTGGCGCGGGCCGGCGGGACGTCGCGCGTCAACATCTATCTGAACACCGACGCCACGCCGCAGCAGATCGCGGCCGTCGATGCCTGGCTGACCGCGCACCACGACTTCGCCGCGCGCCAATTCGTTTCGAAGGAGGTGGCGCTGGCGCGCTTTCGCCAGTACTTCGCCAACCTCTCCGGCGTCGTCGGCCAGCTCGATGAGAACCCGTTTCCGGCATCGTTCGAATGCGAGGTGACGCCGGGCCTGGCGCAGTCGGCCGCCTTCGCCAGGCAGGCGGCCGAGCTGCGTGGTTTGAATGGCGTCGAGGAGGTTCAGTTCGACTGGGAGTGGGTGGAAAAGTTAAAAAAACTGATCAACCTCGTGAACCTCGCCGGTCTCGTCGCCGGCGGACTGCTGGCCGTCGCCGCCGCCTTCACCATCGCCAACGTGATCCGCCTGACGATGCTGCTCTATCGCGAGGAGATCGACATCATGCGCCTCGTCGGCGCCACCGAGCGGATGATCCGCGGCCCGTTCCTGATCGAAGGGATCCTGCAGGGCTTCATCGGCGCCGTGCTCGCGGTGACACTGCTCTTCGCCGCGTTTTTCTCCGGCCGCCATTTCCTCGCCCCGCAGAATTCGCTACTGTGGGGATTCCTCTTCAACGGCTTCCTCCCCTGGCAGAAACTCCTGGCCCTCCTCGCCGGCGGCATGCTCGCCGGCTACCTTGGCAGTTGGCTCTCGGTGCGGGAAAGCGGCGAAGAGAAAGCGTAGCGCGAAGCGCCCGGAGCATCATCAAATAGCACTGTCAATAGCACCATCAAATAGCACTGTCATCCTGAGGCGGCGGCAGCCCCAGAGGGGCAGAGCGCGCCGAAGGACCCCCAGCCTGCAACCCGGGTCGGGCGGGGGAATGTCGACTATTCCGCCGCCCAACCTGGATACAACTTTGGGGTCCTTCGACCGTCATACGCCGTGCAAATCGCTCCGCGATTACGCGGCTCCGGCGGCTCAGGAAGACAGTGATGTGATGACGGCGTGTGGCAACAAACCACGCCTTCGGCTCGCAATGCGATAGCCTTCCCCGCGCATGAAACTCGTCGAATGTGTTCCGAACATTTCCGAGGGGCGTCGGCCCGAGATCTATGACGCCGTGGCCGCGGCCGCGGCGGGCGTGGCTGGCGTCACGCTGCTGAACGTCGATCCCGGCGCCGACACGAACCGCACCGTCATCACTTTCGTCGGCGATCCCGAGGCGGTGCTCGAAGGGGCGTATCAGTTGGTTCGAAAAGGGATTGAGCTGATCGACATGACCACCCATCGCGGCGCGCATCCGCGCATGGGCGCCGTCGACGTCGTGCCGTTCATCCCCGTCTCCGGTGTGACGATGGATGACTGCGTCGATCTGGCCCGCCGCCTCGGCGAGCGCGTCGGCCGCGAGCTGCGCGTGCCGGTCTACCTCTACGAATCCGCCTGTACGATGCCCGAACGCAGAAACCTCGCCGACGTGCGCGAGGGGGAGTACGAAGGCTGCGCGCGCAAGCTGGCCGATCCGCGCTGGGCGCCCGACTTCGGGCCGTCCGAATTCGTTCCGAAATCCGGCGCCATCATCATCGGCGCGCGCAAGTTCCTGGTCGCCTACAACGTCAACCTCAATACATTGGATAAACGCCTGGCCACGCGCGTCGCCTTCGACGTCCGCGAGCGCGGGCGGATGAAGCGCGACGAGGAAGGGAACCCGATCGTCGACGCCAGGGGCGAGCCGGTGTGGGAGCCGGGCCTGCTCAAGTCGGTCAAAGCCGTCGGCTGGGTCATCCCCGAATTCGGCTGTGCGCAGGTGTCGATCAACCTGACCGATCTCGACGTAACGCCGTTGCACGTTGCATTCGACACGTGCGAGGAACGCGCGCGCGAGCGCGGCCTGCGCGTGACCGGATCGGAAATCGTCGGACTGGTTCCGCGCGAGGTGCTACTCGTGGCCGGACGACACTACCTGCAGCGGATGGGACGCCCGACCGGCGTCCCCGAGGCCGCGCTTCTTCACGCCGCGATCCGTACGCTGGGCCTCTCGGAGCTGAAACCGTTCGATCCGCGCGAGAGGGTCATCGAGTATCGACTGGCATCGCCCGCGCGGCTGGCGTCGATGCGAGTAAACGACTTCGTCGACGAGCTTTCGAGCGACTCCCCCGCCCCCGGCGGCGGCTCGGTCTCCGCGCTGGCGGCGTCGATGGCCGCGGGGCTGGCGGCAATGGTGGCGGTACTCTCGCACACGCGCAAAGGGTTCGAATCGAAACAGGCGGACCTCGACCGCATCGCCGTCCGCGCGCAGACATTAAAGGATCAGTTCCTGGCCGCCGTCGATGCCGACACCGCCGCCTTCGATCAACTCCTCGACGCGATGCGGATGCCGAAGTCCGAGGCGCGAGACGCCGCGATCACCGAGGCCACCATCGCCGCGACCGAAGTCCCCCTCGGCGTTCTCGAATCGTGCCCCGAGGTCATCGAGCTGTGCATCGAAATCGGCCGCATCGGCTTGCAGGCCTCGCTCTCGGACGCCGGCGTCGGCGCACAGATGGGGCGGGCGGCGGCGGCGGGGGCGTATCAGAATGTGTGCATCAATTTAGCCGGGCTCACCGACGCTTCGCGCCGCGCGGCGCTCGTGCAACGCGCCGACGTGGCGTGGGAACGGGCGCGGAAACTTCACGCCGAGGCGGAAGAAGGGATCCTGGTCAAATTGAGGGGGAACGTGGCCTAGTAGCGCCGACGCGCCGACGGGCCGCCGATCGGACAGACGAGCAGGCTGAGGGGCTCCAGGAATTGGCTTAAAGCCTACTGGGGTAGGTTTAAAGCCTACCTGGGTAGGCTCAGAGCCTACCGGGGTAGGTTTTAAGCCTACCTGGGTAGGCTCAGAGCCCACTGGGGTAGGTTTTAAGCCTACTTGGGTAGGCTCAGAGCCTACCGGGGTAGGTTTTAAGCCTACCTGAGGAGGCTCAGAGCCTCTTCGGGGCGGCTCGAAAGCGGCGGCAGCTCATCGAACGCCTTCCTGAAAGCGACTGGCGGTGCATCCAAATAACCGTTGAACCTGGCGGGAAGCCAGGCTATGGTAGTAATAAATCACATCTGCTCAGTGCTTTAGCAGCACGAGAAAAACAAAGGTGCGGCCCGACACGGGACTACCCCGCAGTCAGGTTTCGAGGCCAGCCAGGATGGATCGACTGCCGACTCCCGGGGATTGGGCCCCGAAGTAGGTTCAAGCGGAAAGGCGCCGTCCGAAACGATCTACCAGGGCCGTTAGAAGGGGAAGGCTACGGACCTACGTGGTTGATCGCAAGATGATCCATCCGGCGGCACCGAGAAGTAAGAACAGTAGTAACAAGATCTTGGCACTCAGAGGGTTTAAGTTATCCGCTATTGCCTTCAAAACCAGAATCAGTCCAGCGAGCGCCGCGATTACTACGAAGGAGAACCCCAGCAATGGACGGCTAGACGGGAGTTTGAAGACAGCGAAAGCACCACAAAGGACCGTGATGGTCGCGAGGATACCTGCGCTGTCGTCTGTAATCGAGTCAAATGCAGCCTTCAGAAGGAGGCCCGCTACAGCAATCCCGCCCAAGAGCACGAGAAAAATACCAACAAGTCCTCCTTCCTCAAGAATTGGCCCGATGTTCAGGTAGTGCTCACTACTCTTGGTGTTTACGATGTTGGCCGGAGCTTGCGTCTGCGGTGGCGCAAGGGTTAATCGAGAGTTGGCTCCTCGCCTCCGATCGAGAATCGCGTTGAGCATCTCCCCTGCCTCGCCGACCCGAGGACCCGGCCGCGTGAAAAGGTTTTCATCAACTGACACCGCTTTGATTTTTTTAGTCCCCGCCCTTAGCAGCAGTGCCCGTACAGCCTGGGGCGTCACGGAGTGGTTGGGGTAGAGCAGCAGGTCGGGGGGGTGGGCGACGAAGGATTCGAGGGAGTATTGGGGCCAGCCGTTTACCTCGACGGCGTTCTTCGCGCCGCAGAGGGTGATGAGGTCGTCTGCGAACGTGTTGCGCCCGGCGACGTAGAGGGGGTCGGTCCAGACGGCGAGCATGACGCGGGGCGGGTTGGGGCGGATGCGGCGCTGGCGAGACAGGCTGGCGTTGAGCGCGGCGACGGCGGGCCGGCCGTCGATGCCTAGGGCCCCGGCGATCGACGTCATCGATTTGGCGATGTCGGACAGGCGCTCGTTCGTGACGACGAGAAGTGGGATGTGGACCGTCGCCAGCGAGCGGCCGAGGTTCGGTTGCAGGCCGGCGGCGTTGGCGATGACCAGGTCGGGCCGGACGGCGACGATCTTCTCGAGATTCGGCTGGAGGCCGCCGACGCGGGGGAGTTTGCGGTTGGGCATGGCGTCGGCGGAGAAATCGTCCGTGCCGGCGATGCGGTCGCCGGCGCCGAGGGCGATCACCATTTCCGTGACGTTCGGGGCGAGGGTGACGATGCGTTGCGGCGTTTGTTTGGACGCGGGCTCGTGGGCGGCGCACGCGGCCAACAACACGATGATCACCAGATGAACACGCGTCGGTCTCAATTCAAGCTCCCGTGAAACGCCCCCTCATCCGCCTTCGGCACCTTCTCCCCCGCGAAGAAACCCGCGGGGGAGAAGGGCTCTCGATGTAAAGGGTGCCGGCGATTCACCGTCGTGTGAAAAATGCAGGATACAAGCGTCCAAACAAAAACCGCGGCGTCGCCGCCGCGGTTGGCAAGGAACCGACTGAATCACGGCTACGACTCGCCGCCTTCGTCGTCTTCCATGTCGTTGTGGATGCCGAGGCGGGCGCAGGCGGCGGCGTACATCTGCTTGGAGGCGTTGATCGCGTTCTGCAGCTCGGCGATTCGATCCTTCACCTTGGCCAGCTCTTCTTCGATCTGGTCCTTCAGGTCGCTGATCTCCTGCTTGGTGACCTGAAGCGTCGTCTCGTAGAACTTCTTTTGCTGATCCGTGATGACGGCCATTTTTTCTCCTTCAGTCGTGTGCGGACGGGTGGCGATTATAGCTTGAAGTCGACGCTCACCGTCGTCCACGACTTCACGCGCACGCCATCCTTTTGGCCGGGCGCAAACGTCGATCGGCGGATGCTCTGATCCGCCGCTTCGTTGAGTCCCATCGCTCCCCCTCGGATGATTTTCGTTTCCAACACACGGCCCGTCTCGGAAATGAGGACGCTGATGATCACACTCCCCTGCACATGCTGCAGGCGGGCCATCGGCGGATACGTCGCCGGGGCCTGATGCGTGGTGTGGGCGGGGACGAGTCCCGGCGTGCCGGCGGGAACGAGATCGCCGACCTGCGTGCGCGGTGCTTCCGGTTGCGGCGCGGGACGCGACTCGACCACCGGCTGCGGCGTCGGAACCTGCGGCTGCGGGGCGGGCGCGGGGCGATTCTCGACGACCGGCTGCGGAGCGACCGTTTGCGTGGCCACCTGCTGCGGCGGTGGTGGGACAGGCGCCGGTGGACGCGTCGTCGTCCCGGGCGGCTGGTTCTGCGTTTTGGCGAGTTGCTCGAGCCTGGTCTTCTCGGCGGCCATCCGTTTGGCAACCTCTTCGTTCACCTTCGATGGATCGATAGCCGGCGAAGTCGACGTCGGAACGACCGTGCCGAGGGCGGGGGCCGGGGCGGCCGTCGTCGTGACGATATTGGTCGTGGTGGCCGGCTTCGTCACCACCGGCGTCTTGCCTGGCGTGGTCGTCGCCGACGGTTTGCGCATCATCAGGAAACCGACGATGGCGGCGATGACGACGATGGCGGCGATGGCGATCGGCACGATGGGCGGTTTCTTCGCCGGCGCCGCGGCCGCCGCCGCGATGACGGGCGACGTCGACGGAATGGCGACGACCGGAGCGGGCTTCAGCGGCTTCAGTTCGTTGGCCGCCAGCACCGGTTCGGGCGCGTGGTACTCGACCGGATGCTGCTGCACGGGCGCGCTGGTGGCCAGGCGGTGCATGTAGATGGCGACGTCGGCGCTGGCCGGCGTCGGTTTGAAGCTGTAGAGAATGGCGTCGAGATCGCGCTGCATCTCGCCGGCGGTCTGGTAGCGGTTGGCCGGATCCTTCTGCAGCGCCTTGAGGACGATGGCGTCGATCTGCGGCGTGACCTCATCGTTGTATTGCGACGGCGCGGTGACGCGGGCCTCGCGCACCTGCTCGAGGATGGAGAGCTCGTTGTCGCCGCTGAAGAGCTTGCGCGCGGTGAGCATCTCGAACAGCACCGTGGCCAGGGCGAAGATGTCGGAGCGGCGGTCGATGTTGCGTCCCCAGGCCTGCTCGGGCGACATGTACTGCAGCTTTCCCTTGAGCGCGCCGGCCTGCGTGTGCGATGCCTTCGATGCCGCCTTGGCGATGCCGAAGTCGCAGAGCTTGATGTCGCCTTCCTCGGAGATGAGGACGTTCTGCGGGGAGACGTCGCGATGGACGAGGCCCATCTCCTTCCCTTCGAAGTCGTGTTTCCGATGCGCGTAATCGAGCGCCGCGGCGATTTTCGAAGCGATGAAGAGCGCGATCTCGGTCGAGAGCGGCTGATCGCGCTCCTGGGCCCTCCTCAGGATGTTCTTCAGGTCGTACCCATCGATGTACTCCATGGCGATGTAGTACGAGCTCTGAATCTTGCCGAGGTCGTAGATGTGGATGATGTTGTTGTGGTTGAGCTGCGCGGCCAGCTTCGCTTCATCGACGAACATCTCGATGAAGTCCTGGTTGTCGGAGAGATGCGGCAGGATCTTCTTGATGGCGACGATCTTCTGGAATCCTTCCACGCCTCTCATGCGCGCTTTCCAGACCTCGGCCATTCCGCCGGTGGCGATCTTTTCGAGCAGGACGTACTGGCCGAACTTGATGCCGTCGGCCGGTTCCTCCTCCTCGGGATGCGGAGGCGGAACGGCGGCGGGAAACACCGGCTGCGAGATCGGCACCCGGTCGAGCGTGGGAATGGCCACGCGCACGGTTTCGGCGGGAGAGGGATCCGGGCGCGCCGCGGCCTGCGGCGGCGGAACCGGCTGCGGACGCGGTGGGGCGGGCGGCGGGGCCGCGGGCGCGGGAGTCGGAATCGCCGGCGTCGGAGCCGTTCCGGGCGACGTGTTGCGCCGCGCGTCTTTCTCCAGACCGGAGAGCGTGTCCTGGAAGCGCTTGTCGAGCGTGGGAGAGCTCGGCCGCGGCTTGGCCGGCGAAGCCGCCGGCGGCGGCGGGGCCGCGGCGGGGGCGGCAGGCGCGGGAGCTGGTGTGTCTTTTCTCTTCTGCTGCGGCATCATGCCGGCGAGCGTGTCCGCCAGCATTTTGTCGACGTCGTCCTTGGGGTTCATCGGTTTCCTCGCTGCGTTTGACGGAGCTCTGTCATCGTCCAGTAGCTCGCCGAAAATTTCGTTGGATGTCAGTTGCCCTTGTTCCGCGGCGGGCGGAGAGGCCATGCGGACGGTGAAATCGCCGTCCAGCACGGGCGACCCGGAGACCGATGCGACGCCGAGCATCTGGCGCACTTTCCCGAGAAACTCGGTCTCAGTGTACGGCTTGGGAAGGATGTCCGACGCGCCGAGGCGGCCGGCGTCGGAGCGGGGACTCTCGCCACGATAGCCGGAGACGGTGAGAAGGATGGGGGTGCTCGCCAGCGAATTGCGGCCGCGGATGGCCCGGATCAGATCGGAGGTGCTCACTTTCGGAACGACCGAAGAGAGAATGATGAGCCTGGGCTGGACCGCGTCGAGGACCTTCAGCGCTTCCTCGCCATCTTTCGCGAACCATGCCTCGAACGGCTGACCGGCGAGGGCCTGCTTGACCCGGTCGGTATAGCGCGGCTCGTACTCGACTACGAGAATGTTTTCAGGCATGTGGTTGGAGTTGTGCATTTTGGCACAAGTGGGGCGGGGGTGGGTGGGCGGGTTCGGTTGGCGGTGATCGGTTATCGGTTGTCGGGAGTCGGTTGTCGGGGGTCGGGGGTCGGGTCGGGATCGAAGCAATGTTGAATGTTCAATGTTGAATGTTGAATGTTGAATGATCTGGCGGTGGCCGGCACATTCAACATTGAACATTGACCATTCAACATTCAACATTGCTTCATCCCGAGCGAGCCCTCTCGCCCCCGACCTCCGACCCCCGACCCCCGACCCCCGATAACCGATAACCGATAACCGATAACCCAAAAAACCCCCCACCCCCCACAACCCCCTTGCATTTCCAAACGACCTTCCCCATACTACGTCCCGCACCTTTCGTGCGACGATCTCAGTAAGGCATCCCGCCGGGCGTTCCAGAGAATGGTTTTCTCCGCCCTGATCGTCGGCTTTCCGGCCAGACTCGAAGGTAATCAATAACCCCAAGGTTGTTTTATGAGTTCGCATGACGCCAGACAATCGACAACCGCGTAAGCGCCGCCGGCGCAGACGGCGAGCGGGCGCACCCGGTGAGAATCCGGGAAACGTCGCACCGCAGAGCCAGCCAAACGGCAACGTCGCCATCGACGGCGACCAACAACCCTCCTTTAATGATGGTCAAGGCGGAGGTGCCGGCCGTCGCCGGCGCAATCGTTCGCGACGCCGCGGAGGGCACCAGGGCTACTCCGGTGAGGCTTCCCAGGGGCCGCCGATCGATCTTCCGGCCGGCGAGCTGGCCCCGGTCTCGGGCGTGCTCTGGATCAAACCGAACGGTACGGGCCTCCTGGTCCAGCCGGCGAACAATTACGTTCCGATGCAGGGCGACGCCATCGTCCCCCGCCCGGTCATCGAGCGGTTGCACCTGCAACCGGGCCTGCTCCTCACCGGCAGCGCCCGCCGCGCGGGCAACAACCTGGAGTTCGTCGGCCTCGAGGCCGTCGAAGGGATGGCGCTGGAGGAGTATCGCGAATCGCGGCGCCCCTTCTCCGAGCTGATCTCGATCGATCCGAATGAGATGTTCAAGCTCGAGACCGAGCCGGAGCGTCTGACCACGCGCGTGATCGACCTCCTCTCGCCGCTCGGCAAAGGGCAGCGCTGCCTGATCGTGGCGCCGCCGAAGGCCGGCAAGACCACGCTGCTGAAAGACATCGCCCACGGTCTCAACCTCAATCATCCCGAGGTGATCCTCTTCGTTCTTCTGGTCGACGAGCGTCCGGAGGAAGTCACCGACTTCCGGCGTTCGGTGGCCAAGGGAGAGGTGGTGGCCTCGAGCTCCGACGAAACGGCGGAGAACCACATTCAGATCGCCGAGGTCGTGCTGGAACGGGCGCGGCGCCTCGTGGAGATGAAGCAGGACGTGGTGATCCTCTGCGACTCGATCACCCGCATGTCGCGCGCGTACAACAACGAGCAGCGCGGCTCGGGAAAGATTCTCTCCGGCGGCATCGATGCGCGGACGATGGAGAAGCCGCGGCGCTTCTTCGGCGCGGCGCGCAACGCCGAAGAGTGGGGCTCGCTGACCATCATCGCCACGGCGCTGGTCGACACCGGCTCGCGCATGGACGAGGTGATCTTCCAGGAGTTCAAGGGAACGGGCAACACCGAGATCGTGCTCGATCGCGGCCTGTTCGAGCGGCGCATCTTCCCGGCCATCAACATCGCCCAGACCGGCACACGCAAAGAGGAGAAGCTCCTTCCGACGACGGTGCTGCCGAAGACGCACACGCTGCGCCGCGCCCTGGCCGGAACCGATCCGCTGAATGCCATGAAGATGCTCCTGGAACGGCTGCAGAAGTTCTCGTCGAACGATGCCTTCCTGAAGAGCTTCTGAGGGGGTCCGCACCCGGTTTTCTGGTTCAAAAGCGCCGGTTCGGTAAACCGCGCTTTTGATCCAAAAAACCGGTTTGGGCACATCACGCCGATTTCACTAAATCACTACTCGTTTTGTGTCGAAGTGGTGTACAAAGACGCCTACATCCAACTTCCCCCCAAAGCCCAAGTCACGACAGGAGGATTTCTATGTTTCAAAACCGTGCACGAATTTTATTCATGGCGCTGCTGTGCTGCGTTATTTCCGTGGCCGCATTCGGCCAGGGTGGCAACATCACCAACGGCTCGATCAGCGGGCACGTCACCGACTCCAGCGGAGCGGGGCTCCCGGGCGTGACGGTCTCGGCGACAAACGCCGCCACCGGATTGAATCGCAACGAGGTGACCGACAGCAGCGGTGCGTATCAGTTCAACCTTCTTCCGCCGGGGAAGTACCGGGTCGACGCCGAACTGGCCGGGCTTGGAAAGGCCTCGTTGCCCTCCGTGACGGTCCTTCTCGGTAACGACACCAGGGCGGATGTGAAGATCACGCCGCAGATCAACGAGTCGATCACCGTCTCGGCCGTGGCACCGATCATCGATACCAATCGCACCGGCATGGCCGCGTCGGTCACGACCCAGCAGATCCAGAACCTTCCGCTTCTGGGCCGCGACTTCCGCTCGCTGGCCGCGCTGACACCCGGCATCAGCACCGCTTCGTTCGACGGATCGATCACCGCGAACGGCGCACGGCCTCTGTCGACGGACTACAACATCGACGGCGCCAGCTCGAACAACGACTTTTTCGGTCAGCAGACCGGCGGCTCCCGTCCTCCTTTCACATTCTCGCAGGCCGCCATCAAAGAGTTCCAGGTCATTCGCACGCAGTACGACGCCGAGTACGGACGCGGCGTCGGCGCGGTCGTCAACGCCATCACCAAGAGCGGCACGAATGACCTCGACGGCGAGCTGTTCTACTTCAGCCGCAAAAAGGGCTGGGCCGATACCCGTCCGCTCACCGTCAATCGCGACATCAACGGCACCACCTTCCCGCTCTCGATCTCCGACAGTTTTCTGGCCATCGACGTGAACCAGCCCGGGTTTGCCCTCGGCGGCCCGATCGTGCACGACAAGCTGTTCTTCTTCGTCAACGCGGACGGCATGAAGAGAACGCAGCCGGTCCTCTTCGGGGCCGCGAGCGACATGCGCACGTCCGCGCAGTTCAACGCGCTGAGCGCTGCGCAACAGGCGGCCGTGCTCGCCAAAATTCAGACCGCCGTGGGCCAGCCTTACGAGGCAGGCCTGAAGTATGACATCGGCAACAAGCTCAACACCTATCTGGTCAAGCTCGATCAGAACCTGGGATCGACGACCCACCTGTCGCTGCGCGACAACATCACGAAGTACGACACCACGGACAGTGGATCGACGACGACCTTCGGCCTCAATCAGACGAACGAGGTCGACAAGTTCTACCAGATCGCTCTCGAAGGGGACACGGTCCTCGGCAACAACCTGTTCAACCAGTTCATCGGACAGGTCGGCCGGGACCAGCGCCCGGTAACGGCCGCCACCACGGGCACCGAGTTCTCGATCAACTGGGGAACCAACCAGTTCTTCGGCGCGGCCGACACCACCCCGAATACGGCCGATGAGAAGAAATACCAGATCAAGGAAACGCTTCAGTACCAGTGGCACGGGCAATCGCTCAAAGCGGGCTTCGAACTGCTCCACCGCCACCTGTTCGACTCGTTCCCGCGCTTTGCCGGAGGCATGTATGCCTTCAACAACCTGACCAACTTCCTCAACAACGTCCCGAACACGTTCCAGCAGGCCTACGGCCCGCAGAATGGTGACGTGGCGTGGAACACCAACCTCTGGGGCTACTACGCGAATGACAGCTTCCACGTCGGCCCGCGCCTGACCATCGATGCCGGCGTTCGCTACGACCTGGAAAAGACACCGCGTCCTCCGGCCAATGCCTTCCCGCAGCATCCTGAGTTCCTCTCTCAGATCAAAGACGACAAGAACAACATCGCCCCGCGGCTGTCCTTCGCCTACGACGTCTTCGGCAACGGCCGCTCGGTTCTGCGCGGCGGCTCGGGCAAGTTCTTCGAATACATGCCCGACATCCTGCTGGCCTCGCCAATCCAGGGCATCAGCGGTGCGCTGTTGACGACGACCTTCACCTGCACCACGACGGCGTCGAATCCCTGCCCGACGTATCCCAACATCCTCTCCCCGACCGATTTCCTGGCGAAATCGAAACTGAGCGCCAACCTGGTCACCATCGGCTCCAACTATCAGGCACAGGAAGCCCTGCGTTCGAGCCTGCAGTTCGAACAGCAGCTCAGCCAGACCTACAGCGGCGGAATCAGCGCGGTCTACTCGAAGCTGACCCACGTGCAGGGAACGAAGAACATCAACGTCGTTCCCACCGGCGTCGTCCTCGGCAACATGCCGGTCTATGACTACAACAGCGCCACGAACCCCGCCCGCCGGTACGCCGACCTGGGCATCGTCCGCGAGATCACGAGCAACGAGCAGGCGTGGTATCGCGCTGCCACACTCGAGTTCCACAAGCTCGCCATCGGCGACTCGAAGCTGGCGTGGAACCTCAGCTACACGCGCTCGGCGTCCATCGACGACGAAACGAACACGCGCTCCACGTCGACGACCTTCCTCATCGACCCGAATAACCCCAGCCTGAGCGAAGGCGTCGGCGACAACGACGTCAAGCATCGTTGGGTCGGCGACATCGTGTATCGCCTCCCGTGGGGCTTCCAGGTCTCCGCCGTCGGGTTCTGGCACAGCGGTTTCCCCTACACTGCCGCCATCAGCTTCACGTGCTCGGGCTGCACGGCCAACAGCCTCACCGGCCAGGCCCAGACGAGCGTCGCGGCGAACTTCACCCCGGTGTTCGTGAATTCGAGCGGGCAGATCATCGACATCACCCAGGGCAGCGGCATGACCAAGGCGCAGTTTGCGGCCTTCCTGAGCGGACAAGGCGGCCACCTGATCAGCCGTAACAGCTTCCGCAATCCGAGTGTCTATGACGCCGACCTTCGCCTCACCAAGACCTTCAACCTCATGCGGGGCACGCAGCTTCAACTGATCGGCGAGATGTTCAATGTGCTGAACAAGAACATCTACTCCGTCCCTGGCGTCAATCAGGACCTGTTCCGGGTCACGTACACCGCATCGACCGACAAGTACACGATCACGAAGTTCACCAACAACATCTCCCCGGTCGGCACCCCGGCAAATCAGCAGAACACGTTCGGTATTGCCCAGGCCTACTCCAACGAAGTCAGCCCGCGCCAGTTGCAGTTCGCGGTGAAAGTCATCTTCTAGTTCGCATCTCCCGATCGAAAACGAAGGCCACCCGTTCGCGGGTGGCCTTTTTCTTTTGGGGAGAGACGGCGTCGCCCGGATGCGCGCGAAGGCGCGCTCGGCAATCCAGCCCAGCGCTTTGCGCGGGGTCACAGGAACCCACGTTCAGCGGCCGCGGAGGCGGCCGCGGAGGCGGCCGCGACAACGTCCACCGAGAATCGCAACCGACGACGCGAGACGCCCACTTCGGCGGGCCGCCTCCGCGGCCGCAGATCCATCGCACAACCGAACCCCGCGCACAACGCGGGGCTGGATTGCTTAGCCGCATTTCTCACACGCTGAGCGGAATTGCAGGCACCCTGTTGGTTCCGAAACTTGGGGACGATGTGGAGTTGTGCGAGCGGTTCGTTCTCGGCAGTTCCTCCAATCGAGAGTCCTTCTCCCCCAGCGCTTTTCAGCTGGGGGAGAAGGTGCCGAAGGCGGATGAGGGGGCGTTTCACGAGGACGTCATTCGCGCGCCTTCCAGCGCTCTCGGACCAGCGTCGGTCAATCGCGCGTATCTCGTAAAGCGCCCCCCTCATCCGGCTTCGCCACCTTCTCCCCCCGCAAGAAACCGCGGGGGGAGAAGGGCTCTCGACGAAGGGAGTGGCAAGGCTCGCGAGTGAACAATTCCAGCGAGCGTGTGAGAAATGAAGGTTATCGCGCCTTCGCGTGCGTCGGGGCGAGGATGCTCTCGCCTCGAAAATCTTCGCGTCGTACAGAAACTGCGGATGAGTAGTTCAGGAATGTACGTTCATCGCGAGAGCGCGACGGATACATCAATCGCTGATCTGACCGCGAGCCCCTTTCAGCCGACGATCGCGCCGACCAGGTCGTACGGATGGGCATCCGTGATGGCGACGCGGGCGAAGGCCGGCAGCGTTTCGGGCAGGAGGTCGATGCCGTCGTTGATGAGAAGGCGGCCGTCGATCTCGGGGGCCTGGCCGATGATGCGCCCTTCCAGCAGATGCTCGGTCTCGGCGCAGACGCCGGTGATGAGCGCATCGAACGTCTCGCCGAGCTTGGCCTCGTTGCGTGAACGCGAGATCTCCTGCTGCAGTTGCATCAGCTTCTCGCGGCGGCGTTCCGCGGTCTTCCGCGAAGGGAGGCCGGGCATGCGCGCGGCGATGGTGGCTTCTTCCGCCGAATAGACGAAGGCCCCCATCTGATCGAACTGCGCCCACTCGACGAAGTCATACAGCTCGCCGAAGTCGCGCGGCGTCTCGCCGGGATGACCGGTGATGAACGTGGTACGCAGCGAGAGGTCGGGAACCAGCTCGCGCATCCGTGTCACCATCCGGCGATACTCGTCCGGCGACCCTGGGCGGCGCATGGTCTTCAAGACGCTCGCCGACACATGCTGCAGCGGGATGTCACAGTACGACGCGAAGCGCTTCTCCTGCCCCATCAACTCGAAAAGTGACCAGTCGATGGAGCCGGGATAGGCGTACAGAAAACGAATCCAGGGGAAACCGGTCTCGGAGAGGAGCGTGCGCACGAGCGTGGTCAGGCCGTTGTTTATAAACAAGTCTTCGCCATAGCGCGTGGTGTCCTGCGCCACGAGACAGAGCTCTTTGACCCCCTGCGCTTCGAGCGACTGCGCCTCGCGCACGAGCGAGTCGATGCCGCGGCTGCGGAACTTCCCGCGCATCTGCGGAATCGCGCAGAACGTGCACGGATTCGAGCAGCCCTCGGAGACTTTCAGGTACGCGTGCGCCGTTCCCTGGGCCAGGACGCGCGGCAGGTCTTCGTACAACCTCACCGACATCTTGCGCTTCGCCGGCGCGGCATCGTCGATCCGGCCGGTCACGGCCGCGGTGATCGCCTCGAGCGAATCGAGGCCGACGAAGGCGTCGATCTCGGGGATGGCCTGCTGCAGATCGGCCCGGTACTTCATGACCATGCATCCGGCCACGACCAGCCGCTGCACTCCCCTCCCCTTGCGGTCGGCAACCTCGAGGATGGTGTCGATCGATTCCTGCTTGGCCGCGTCGATGAAGCCGCAGGTATTGACGATCACGACGTCCGCCGAGTCGAGATCATTGGTGATCTCGACCTCGGATTCCTCCCGGAGCTGCCCGAGCATGATCTCGCTGTCGACGAGATTCTTCGGACAGCCGAGGGAAATCATCCCCACGCGGCGGACAGGCTTGCTGATGGTGGAATCGATACTCATGGACAGGCGTGGAACAGGGGTATCGGTGTGGGTATTCTGTGGGCGCGGGTTATCGGTTATCGGTTGTCAGTTGTCGGTTGTCAGTTGTCGGTTGTCGGAGCCGGGACCGATGTGGCACAGCCGCGGAGCGGCGATATCTACGTAGCCCACAGCGTGAGCTGTGGGGAAAAAGACGGCCCAGAGGTTAGCCGCGGAGCGGCGGCATCTCGAATCGTGCCATCGGACCTGCCCTTCCGTTTGCACAAACACAGATGATCGATTCGAGATGTCGCCGCTCCGCGGCTTGAGATTCGTTCGACATCAAATCCCACGGCTCACGCCGGTGGGCTACGTAGATATCGCCGCTCCGCGGCTGGTCGCAATCGCGAGGATTCCGTCCCTTTTGATGTCATCGATGCGCTGCCCCACATCGACTTCGCAAGAACCTAATCTGGACAACTGTGGTCTGTGCCACATCGCCCTCGCAACCGACAACCGACAACTGAGAACCGACAACCGATAACCGACCACCGACACCCCTCTTACTTCAACACCGCGCTGCTTCTCTCGTCCGCCATGATGGCGGTGAAGACGCGGTTCACTTCCGCCAGCTCGGCGCGGGGGACGCTGAACCGCTCGACGCGATACTCGCGGTGGTAGTGCAGCACGTTCTTCTCCACTTTGGTCTCGCTGCCGTAGCGGAATCCCGAGGCGTTGACGTTCACGGCGGCGGGCAACTCGTCCACCGTCACGCCGTCAGGGAGGGCGATGGAGATGTCGTCCGTCTGCAGCGACGGGCCCTCGGTCTCATAGTCATAGGCGCGTTCTTTCAGATCGATCACCGTCTCCGCTTTCTCGCCGAGGACGCGCGGACGGACTAGCAGGAGCGCGCCGGCTCGTTTCGCGTACGCCGGAGCAGAGATCTTGTAGTGGAAGACGAGATCGCGCGACGAATCGGTCAGGTTCTCGATCGTGAAACCGGTCATCTCGAATTGCGCCAGGTGCGCGCCAACGCGTCCGTGAATCGCGCGAAGGCGCTCGGCCTCCGTCATTCCATGCAGCCACGATCGCCACGACGCGGCGATGCTGCCGCTGCGCGTTTCCTGCACGTCGCCGCGCAGCGCGCCGGCGGCGTCGAGCGACAGCGTGGCCGCCACCGTCAGCCGGTTATCCGCGGGACCGGCTGGGGCGATGTGAATGACCGTTCCCCCTTCCGGCGTCACCACCAGCAGTTCATTGTTCTGCAGGTACTCGGGAAGCCAGCCCACCGGCGTCATCTCATCCGTCGGATCGAAGATCAGAATGCGGCCGAGGCGGGGATGGGTGATGACCGCCGGAAGCGCGGGCGCATCCGCGCCGACCGGCACGGCCACGACGACGTGATTGAATCCTTCCACCGAGGCGAATCCCGGCTCGACGGTGCGGCGCTGGGTCGTTGCCAGAACGTAATTCGACGCCACGCCGGCTTCGTGAAGCAATGCCCGCATCAGCGTCACTTTGTCTTTGCAGTCGCCGTAGTGATTCAGGAGGACGTCGCCGGCGTGGTGAGGCTGATACCCGCCGAGGCCGATCTCGATGGCGACGTAGCGGACGTCGTGCTGCGTGAACGCGCCGATGGCCGCGACTTTCTCGAACGTCGAGGTCTTGCCGGCCGTCAGCTCGCGTGCCTTGACCCCGAGCTGCGGCGTGATGACACCGCGGTCGGATGTCAGCGCCGCATACCACGCGGCGACGTCGTCCCACGTTCGATGGGCCTTCCCGGCCACCTGCTCGCGCGGCGGGATGAAGTTCACGCTCAGTCTCGCGGCAACGACGGAGTCGGCGGCGCGATGCGGCTCCTCTTTCAACGCGGCGATGTTGCGCATCTCCCAGACCGTGGCCTCGCCCGTTCGCACCGCGGCCACACCTGGACTGTTGAACCACTTCTCGTCGTGAGCCCACCCATTGGGCAGGACCAGCGAGTAACGGGCGGAGAGCACCGGGATGCCTGTCTGGAAAACCCAGGCGTCCTGCAAGGCATACGGGCGGCCGCGCCGCTCGTACTCGACGGCGATGATGTTTCCCGGTTCCGCTCCGGGGATCCGCAGCAGGACGAGCTTCTGATCGCTGTACAACTCGCCCGGAACGGCGGACGACTCGATCGCTTCCTTGTCGCCGGTCTGCTGCTCATCCCCTTTTGCGCTGATCGACCAGGCGTGCAGCGACTTGAGCCGCGTCTCCGCGTCGGCGCGGATGGCGATCTCGCCGAGGTCACGGCCGGCGCTGGTGAGAATCTTCGAGACCGAGCGATGCAGAACCCGGATCTCACCCGCCTCCGAGACGGTCGTCGTCGTCTCATCGAGGAGCACCACGCCGCGCGGATCTCCGGCAAGTGCGGGAATCGGCGTCGCCGCCGCGGCTTTCACCCAGTCGGGAACGCCGCGCCCGAAGGCGCTCCCGGCACATGCCAGGAGCGCCAGAGTGGCCAGGCCGCGCCGCCTCACTTGCTGCTCCCGGCCGCCGATGCCGCTTTGCGCAGCACGACCTGCTCCTGATCGGCGCCGGAGACCTTGCTGAAGAACGCGCGAAGGACCGGATATTTGTCGCTCGAGACGATCTCCGCCTCCACGACCAGCTTGCGGCTCAGGGAGACTGCATCGTCGCGCTTCTGGTAGGTGGTGACGTAGCGAAGGGCACCGGCGTCGATGTTCGCCGCGGCGGGAAGCGATTCGACGTCGTAGCCGGCGGGCAATTTCAGAATCACCTCATCATCCACACCATACGCATAGCGAAAGTAGATCGCCGTCCTGCGCTGCTCGGACGGGAACGGACTCTTCTGGGTGCTCGTGAAGATCGACAGCGGCACCATCGCCCGCGAACCGACCAGCGATGCGGCCGACGGTAGTTCCACCGTAGCGGTAACCACGAGCGGCTCTTCCGACGCGCGCAGATCCTTGAGTTCGGTGACCTTCACCACGGCTCCCTCAGCGAACCACCCCTTCATCTCCTCCTCGAGTGACTTTCGTGCCGCCGCATCGTCGTCGTTCCGCAGCGCGAACCGCTTCCGCAGCGCCTGCTGCCCGCGCCAGGTGATGATGGCCGTACCACGCATGACGCCGTCTTCGAGCCGCAGGATTGCCGTGCGCGTGGTCCCCGCGAGAACAGCCGTCTGCCGCGGAGTGTCGACCCATACGGCCTGATCCTGCTTCCGGGCGATCAGCAGACCGGTCGTATTCGACTTCTGCCACGACAGGATGCCGAACGGTGCGTACGGCGTACCGGGATCGAAATAGTGCGCCTTGCCGTCAACGGTCACCACCGTCACTTCGCCGTCGAGCTGGCGGCCGATCGGCACGTTTTTGGCCAGGAAATTCTCATCGCGCTCGCCGACCCGGATGACATGCGCCTCGAATCCGGCCGCCCGGGCCAGGGCCACGAAGAAGCGATTGATGTCGCGGAGATCGCCGTAACCGTTGCGGAGGACGTCCACCGCGCTCTTGTTGTCGCGCAGCGCGCGCGTCTCGCTGTCTGTCTTTTCCGGCTCGTACGAAAGATTGCGGATCTGCTGCGCGCGGGCGTACAGCTTCCGCAGCTTCTCCTCGGGGGTCGCACCCGTAGCAGCCGCCATCGCCGCGGCGTGCACTTCGCCGTTGTTGCCGATGAACGGCTCGATGATGTCCGCCCACTCCTGGGCCTCTTTCGTCCAGAAGGCCGCCGGATCCGTCGTGCCGCTCCGGTAGTAGAACTGCAACTGGGGCTTGATCGTGGCCGGCGGCGGTGCGAGCGGCTCCTCCTCGAAGGGAGGGATGTTCTCGAGGGTCAGATCGTACTTGTCGCCGTGCATCTCCGGCTTCTTCCCCTGAGGAAGACCGCGGTAGCTGAAAAAGGTCTGAAACCCGCCGAGCATGTACGGCTGGAGACCAAGTTCCAGATGCAAAACGGGAATCTCCCGTTGCAGCGTGAACTCGCTGTTGAAGAGCGTATTGCCTCGGGTGGCGATGTCGTAGCGGTACTCGATGATGCTTCCGACCTGCACGTCGGGAAGGGTGAACGTCTTGGCGATCAGCCGGACCCCGCCGACCTTGACCACGACCTTGTCGAAGGTCCTGCCGTCGAACGGGGCGATCGTGCCGTCAGGCCTCACGGTCCGCGCCTTGATGTGATTGACGTCGCTGAGAAGGGCGACGTGCGGGATCTCGACGTCGCCGTATTTCTTTCCCTGCTCGGAGAGAATCTTGATGCGGAGATACTCGGTCCGGTACGAGTCGCGGTCGTTGACGAACTGATACCAGTTCAGCACGACCGCGGACGCGCCTGGCGCGAAGGGGACGCTGGTCATGGCGCGCTCCTCCGCCGTCGGATCGCGAAACTCCGCCGCGGCGGCCTCGTTGCGGCAGAAGGCCTCGGCGGAAACAAAGAACGAAAGCAACAGCAGCAGCGTGCAGCGCAGGCGATTGAACATTTGGGAACCCTTATTGGATGGGAAGTGCGTACATGATCGCACACGTCATATCCTCCGCGCATGCACGAATTCACCCTCCGCCCGGCGTCACACGAGGACGTGACCACGATCGCCGCCGTGATGCGGGAGTCGGTGGAGCAATTCGGGCGTACGGCTTACACCGAACATCAGGTAGCCAGCGCGCTGACATTCATCTGTCGTCCAGACGAGCAACTCATCGACGACGGAACGTACTTCGTGGCCATGATCGATGGGGAGATCGCCGGCTGCGGCGGCTGGAGCCGCCGGCAAAAGGTGTACAGCGGCAGCGCGGCGTCCGGAGGAGAGGATGCCCTTCTCGATCCGGCCACCGACGCCGCACGCATCCGAGCCATGTTCGTCCGCCCGCGCTGGTCCCGCCGCGGGATCGGCCGCGCCATCCTGCAGCATTCCGAGACGCGCGCCGCCGCGGAAGGCTTCCGCCGCTTTCAACTCGTGGCCATGCGTAGCGCGGGAACGTTGTACGAATCGTGCGGATACCACAGCGTCCGCGAAGCGCCGATCACGCTCGAAGATGGCGTGGTGCTCGAGTGCACGTTGATGGAGAAGTAGGGTTGCGGTTACGTCGCCAGGTTGCACGCAGGAAGGCGCTCCCCGAAGCAGATGGGATCAACTCTGTGGCGCGCGTCCGCCCAACCGACGCTGACGCAAAACGGAAAGTTCGTTTCTTCTTCCCGACCGCGAAGCCTCAACGTCCTTCGGCGGGGAAACCGAAAAGCCTGAGGATCGGCTCACACGACCTGGCCAATCGCAGAATCGCTCGTTCGTGCCCTTGCAGGGGGATGCTTCGGACGGACGATAGTTCAGCGCGTTCTCCTGGCTGACTCACACGAATGATCTCTGGATGGACTGCTATCTCTGCAACTAACGATTTTCGGCCTGCCCTCTCGCCCAATAAGCTCGTCGACGCGCGCACCGCGAAACTCAGAAGCGTGTATGAAGTGGCCTTCATGGCGGGCGCCGGTCGTCCTGACCTATACTTCCGCCTCTCCATATTAGTTATGGTTTCGTAGGAGGACGTCGTGACTCCAGGTGACGTAGCGATACGTGTGGCTTTGGGTAATCTCGTTCGCGCGGAACGAAAAAAAAAGCATTGACTCAGGAGCAGCTCGCCGCCCGCGCCAACATAACGTTCGAACACTTAAACCACGTGGAAAACTATCACGCCACCCCATCGATCACCGTGCTGACCCGACTGGCATCAGCATTAGGCCACGAGCGTGTCTCCGGCTTTCTTAGTACTGATCCCAGCGGCGTTCTATGATTCGGTCAAATCCTTACATACGGTTCCCCGATGCCGCGCCAGGCTCCTGCCACCAGTCCCTTCCGACTCAGGGCTTTAGGTCACTTTATAGCCAACGCAATCAAAGAGGCCTTGCTCGCCCGGCGAACTCTACGGAGTTTCCCAGTCGATTTCGCATGCTAGATTAATGGGGGCGACAATGGAATTTGGCGTCACAATTGACCAGGCCACGCACAAGTACAACGACCTTCCGATCCTCGCGTCGGATCTACGTGTTGCTGTCTTTGCGCCGCCGTTGGTTGAGCCATTTCAGCCATCGATGACGCTGCCGTATCTAACGGCCCAACTGCGCACCCTGGGGATCGCCGCGGACGCGCACAACCTCAGCAGCCTCTTTTACATCTGGCTGTTCCGTCGCCTTAGGCTGGAGTCGATGGAGAAGTATCGTGACCTAAGCTCCGCGATGACGGTGCTGCGCGACGCAGAACGCTTCTTCGATCCGTCCGCTTATCACGCCGCCCTGGACACTCTCGAGAACTACGCCGTCATGATCGCCGAGCGCGACCTGCTGCCATACAGCCTCTACCCGGCGTCGCGCGCGTCCGCCGTGGCCGACCACGACGACTATCGCGCACTTGTCGAAGCCATGCCCGGCACGTTGCTCGAGCGTTTTCTGCAGGATTACGTCGGATTCACACTGAGGCTGGACGCATACCACGTCATCGCATTTTCGGCCACGAACGCGTTTCAGCTCGGCTCTGCCATCTTCATCAGCCGCATGCTCAAGGAAGCCGGGATTCCGGCGCATCTGATCGTCGGCGGCCACGCCGTCGCGGTTGCCGGACGTGAAGTATTCGAGGACGAAGAGCTGACAGGATGCATCGATTCGGTGGTCATCGAAGGCGGTGCGGACGTCTTTGCCACGATCTGCGATGACGTCGTTCGGAATGCGCCTCGCCGTTTCTACAACAGTACCGACGCCGCCGCGCCGATCGCGGCCAAAGGAATGTTTCCCACCGACACGCCGTATCGCGTAGTCCTCCAGCAGGACATCAACGATCTCTATCTTTCACCCGATCAGTTGTTCTCCATCTATTCGGCGTTGGGTTGCAGCTACGGCGCGTGTACTTTTTGCGGCAGCAACAGGATCATGGCTCCTTATGTCCCGCGTACGATCTCGGTGCTGGTCGATGAGATGCAGCAATTGCAGGAGACCTACGGCATCTCGCATTTCGACATCTGCGACAACAATTTCGATCCGGTCCGCGCGGCGGAGTTTTGCGCTGAAGTAGAACGCCGCGACAAGCACTTTAATTGGCAGTGCACGTCGCGCGTCTACACGACGCTGACTGTGCCGCTGCTGGAGCGGATGCGGCGCGACGGCTGCGTGCTGATGAACATCGGGCTGGAGTCGGCCTCCGACCGAATCCTGAAAATTATGCGCAAGGGCTATACGGCGGATCATGTCGAGGAGTTACTGACCAATACCGAAGCGGCGGGCATGTCGGTCCACCTTTACTGCATCTGCAGTTTTCCGAGCGAGACGGTGGAGGAGAGCGAGAAGACGCTCGCCTTTCTCAAATGCCATCTGCACCGCTGTCACAGCGTCTATTTCCAGAACTACGAGGCCCAGCTGGCGAGCAAGGTGTTCGCCGGGGAGTTGGGGACGCAGACCGAAGGATATGACTCGGCCGGGATGATCGAGCGTTTGCTCGCCGAACCCGAGCTCTCGCGCGATTACGTCGCCAACGGAAACCTCGTGCGGAAGCGCGGCTATCCGTTCATTGAAGGTCATAACTTCCTCTATCTCGCGCATGACGCACGAAAAAAGGAGAGCGCTGCATGAAAGTCGCGACCCGATCGATCCTGTCCGCTGCTTTGTTGATTGCGACGGCCTGCCACCGCGCTCCTGAGCAGGCCACCACCAAAACGAACGCTTCCGCGCTGCCGAAGGTGAAGGTGGCGATCAACACGTGGCCGGGACTGGGACCGTATTACGTCGCACACGAGAAGGGCTTTGACAGGGAAGAAGGTGTTGACCTCGAAGTGGTCATGACCGAGGACACCGTGGCGCGCAACACGTCGCTGATCGCCGGCGAGGTCGATCTGGTCGGCATCACGCTTGACAACATCGTGATCGCCCAGTCGAAAGGTGTGTCGATGCGCGTGGTCGGCGAATCCGATTTCTCCAACGGCGGCGACGGAATCCTGGCACGTAAGGGAATCAACAAGGTCGCGGACCTGAAGGGCAAGAAGGTCGCCTGTCCCGAAGGGCTGCCCAGCGAGTTTTTCCTGCTCTATCTGCTGGAGAAGAATGGACTGGGACCGAAAGACATCACTCTCGTGCCGGTCGACGACGGCGGTCAGGCCGGGACGCTGTTCGCGTCGGGGAAGGTCGATGCAGCGGTGACATGGGATCCGTGGATCAGCCAGGCCGAGGCGAAAACGAATGGGGCGGGGCACGTGATCATCACCACCCGCGACACGCCCGGCCTGATCCTCGGCATTGTAGCCGCCAACAAGACCACGCTGCCCGAGCGTGCGGATCGCATCACCCGCGCTCAGAGGGCATGGTTCAAGGCTGTGCAGTACTGCCGCGATCACCCGGTCGAGGCAAACGCCATCATGGCCTCCAAATACAACGTTCCAGTCGCCGACTTCGGCCCAATGCTGGCTGGCGCAAAGCTCGCCGATCTGCAGGAGACGAACAAGACGTTCGGAACGCATAGCAACCCCGGCCCAATCGTTCAGCTGGCGAAGGACGCCAGCCGTATCTGGCTGATGGCCGGCGCGATTCAGAAGCCGGTCGATCCGGCGGACGTCATTGATTGGACGATCGTGGAGAAGTTGAGCGGAACGAAATGAGCGTGATGACCGAACAACAGGTGACGTCTAAGGGCACGCGTAGTACGAGCGAGCCTCTGATCAAGGAAATCGAAGAGCAAGTTTCGGCCGCTTTGAGCGAAATGTTCCGGCGAGCGGTGAAGGATCGTGCGGTCATGGATCGCAAAGATGAGCGGGAAGAGAAGAGTCTCCCGTCTAGCGGTCTTGTTCAGGACTGTGAGTTCGGCATGATCCTTCTACTGGGCCGCGACTGGCTGGAAAAACGCCGCGCAGTCCCGCTCGAAATGACTGACGACGCGGTGCGCGCTGTGGTCTTGAGCCTAGTCTCCGACATCGTAAAGACACTGCTAAGTCGTAAAAGGTTCGACATTGGCGGTGAATACGGCGAGGCCGTATTTTTCTCTGGCGCGCCGTACACACGCAACTCCAAAGCCGGCTATGCGGCGAATCTCGACGCGGCGATGCTTGTGCTTGGGTTCCTGGCGCCGGCGTTGAAGACCTACCACAACGAATTCACTCAGATCGAGACACCTATCAAGCCTGTGGACGCGGATTGGGTCCAAAACCTTCGCGATCTAGCGCTGTACGTTTGCAAGGCGGGTATCAACTACGCGACGGCGTGTCAGGTACGTCTTCCTGCGTTCGGCGGCTTCTCGTGTGACCCTAACAGCATAGAGAGCGATGCAGAACGGTCAAAACCGTACCTTCATGAATTCGACCGGCTATTCTTCACCTGGACGGCTGCTGAGACAATTCACGATCTACTGGAGTGGGAGGGAAGCCTGACGCAGATTGCCCACGGCGTGCCCGCAAGCGAGGTCGAAGGGCTTAGGAAAGGAATTCAGAATCTGAAGGGAGTCATCGAGGAAGCCGCAGTATGGTGCAAGAGTCAATTCCTCGAGCGATTTCTTACACTGAAGCAGGTCGAAGTCGGGTCGGTGGTCTCGGCCATCGGACCGCTGAAAGACGCTTGGCTCACCAAGGAGCAGGATGATCTGGTCAAGCCGATGGCCGAGTACGTCCAGTACGTCTACCACATCTCCCAATACGCTGCGATTCGATCCTTATGGCCGACGCAAGTAACGATTGATGAAGTATCTGACCTTTGCGACCGGCTCGATCTGCTTGTCAGCGACGATATCCTGAAGAGCAATCTCGATTCCTCGCGGCAGTCGACGTTGTTCACGACCCTGACACGTAGCTACCGCCTCGGGAAGGGCGTACCAGAGACGTTGACATACGACGACGACGCGTACTATCCGCTCGTCGTCAGATCGATGGCCGCTTTGCTGACACGAACAATGGATCGCCTCGTAGAGCACGCCACACGCAGTGACATCTCGGATGTAGTCGTCGCTTTTCGGCGTGTCCTGCGCAACCACCACAGGAATCTGATCGGCCGCAGGCCGGCAGATATTGCGGATAAAGACCTCTGGTCTTTCGCTGACGGCCAGCCGTACATTCTTTATGCCACACAGCGCACCATCTTCGCCCTCCTGGCATACGCCGCGTTTCTGGAGAAGATGGATGACTGGGACAAACCGGAATCGAACGCGGCGCTAGAGCTCGAAGTCAAGAACGCGTTGAGCCGCGCGATGGTGGACAACGTCTTCGGGAAGGCGATCAAAGAAATTGTCAACTTGGCGATGACGCAGGCATCCGGGCGCCGTGGTCAAACCGACGGTGCGCCGCCGCTTCCGAGTCCGGAGTGGGCCGCGCAGGCGATCCGTCAATGGCTGGAAGGGCTGCCAGGGGATTTTGAGGTCCAGCGGTTCGCCGACACCCTCACAGCACAGGCGGAGGCTTTGCTTGTGGAGTATCGGTGGGCCACCACTGCAAAGACGCCGGCAGGCGATAAGAAGCTCGTCAGGCAACTGGCAGAATTGAAAGCGTCGTTTGAGAGACTGTTTTCGCGCTACGGCTTGGGGTCAAAGATTGAACCTGCGACCGAGGATCTGCTACCGCATCTGTTTCGGGACCTCCTCGACAAGGCCGTCCAGTCCGTCGCTCAGTTGAAAGTTGAGGAGCCCGAGTGGTTCGAAACGATCAAGAGCGCGCGGGGCCTCAAGGAGCTGATCAAGATTCGCCAGGACCAGGAGGGGAAGGTCTCATGATCACGATCACCAGCTTCTCGTATAAGGGTGGTGCCGGCCGGACGGTAGCCTCGGCGAATATCGCTGCCGCGCTGGCATCCAGGCAGCCGAGGGCAGCCGTGAAGCAGGCTCTCGACTTCAAGGTCGCGCTGATCGACCTGGATGTGTTTTCCGCCGGCACTCATCGTGTGTTCGAGATCTCGAACAAAGAAATACGCGAACACGGCATGTGTGTGCAGGATTACCTTCTTGACGAGATCTCGCCAGCAAAGTACGTGGAGCTGGGCGGTATCCGAATGACCGACCCACTGATGCAGTCCTTTGTAGGCCGAGGTGCCATGGCCTGTCGTGAAGATTTCACGCTATTCCCGGCCTCTCCGAATCCCGATAAGCGATTTACGGTTCAGAAGTACCACGAAAACAATCTTGCCAATCTCCTGTATCACCTCGAGGAGGCTGGCTTCGACTACGTCATCATCGACGGCGAGTCTGGAACGCGCGCAATGGCTGATATCGCTGTACGTCTGGCCGATGTAGTCCTGATGTTCTTTCGACTTACGTGGCAACACATCGAGGGCACTCTTGCGGCTATGAAGTCATTCCTCGACAAACCCGAGCCACCGTCGTTCTATCTGATTCCGACCTGCGTTCCGCTCGTCGCCAGGGAGGATGGTGTCTATCAATTCGAACCGGAAGCGCCGGGCCTTCGCGTTCTGCGCGACATGACTGCAGACATTCCGAGATTGTCAGAGCTCGACGAGTTGGCCGAGAGCCGAAAAGATGCCGAGCACGGTCAGCAGGCGTACGGGCATTTCTGGGCTCGCGGTATGTGCATTCACGACAGTCTCGTGCTCAAAGGGGCGGAGCGCGTTGTTGTTTACGACCCGATGGCAGCCGACGAGCGGGCAGCAGCCGATTACTACCAAGTGGCGGAAGCGCTCACTAGGCTCCATCCGGGGAAATGATGGGACTAACCATGGACGGCCACTCATGACGCGTCACTCCTTTCTGATCATTCTTCGCTTCAACAAGGACGACGACCAGAACCCACTTCGCTGTGGCGTCATCGATCAGTCAGGCAAGTTCAAGCAGATGGCGCATGGTCACGCCTCACTCGTGGTCGGCATTGTTGATCCGTCGATGCGCTCAGCAATGACGCCGATGATGATGATTCCGCTGACCGGTCCGACCTGGAGGCTGTACAACAAAGTTCTGAAAGCGGTCGAGGATCTCAATGGTCTCTATCGCGGCGCGAACGGCTATCTCCGTGATCCCACTTCATTGAATAACGCGCAGAGCCGCCTGGTGCTCCGAAGTATCGAAAATGTCGGCCACACTATCTTCGACATGCTGAAGAGCTCTGACGACTCGGCAGCTGTCTGTAATTGGCTGGACAGTCTATTCCGCGACTATGAGCGCCGCGGACCAGCGGCAGAAGAGACGGCCCATCACGTCACGATCGTAACCAATGACTTCAGTATCCCGTGGTACTGGCTGGTCGCCCACGATCTTTTCCTTTGCGAGATAGTGGCTCTGGGAGTGCTGCAGCTGTCATCGTATTACGCAGGGTACCGCGGCGCCGCCGATCCCGCGGGGCTCGCAAAAGTCGCTAGAGAAAACCTATTCAAGGCGCTGCTGATCAATGGCTCGCCGGACCTGCCGTTTGCGCGGGCGGAACTGGACGCCGTGATGGCGGGACTGGCCGGTAACGCCAGTGACTCGGATGGCGTCAGCCGGGTGGCGAGCCAGGAAGTATCAACGAAAAGGATGTTGAAGGACCTCTGGAACAATACGAAGCTTGGTGAGCGCGTGGAACAATATCGCGTCGTGCACTTCACAGGACACTATTCGAGTGGGACGCTGATGATCGGAGACGAGGAAATCGAGGCCAATGAGGAGCTCGACCAATTCGTCGATCATTCGGTGCTTGTGCTCGATGGATGCAGCAGTTCCGAGGGATTGAAGGCATGGACGGACATGGACACGGTCACGGCCAGATTGATTCACGCAGGTGCCATTGGATGCGTGGTCACCGCACTGCCCTTAAAGAATGATCCCCTCATTACGGAATGGTTCTGGAAGGCGTTCTACGAGAAGTTGCGCATCAAAGGAACGTCCGTTGGTCAGGCCCTCCGCCACGCCCGTGCCGTATTGAAGGATCGGCTCGAAGAGCAGGACGTATCCAATCCGGCTTGGCTTTATTACCAGCTCGTCGGCAATCCGACGGTCGATCTCTTCGCTGAATCGGTCGAATGGGCGGGACCGCGATGACCGAGGCCGCCGTCGGCCGGCATGCCCCGAAGAATCAGGCGATACGCCTGCGACACCTGTCTAAGGTGTTTCCCGGAGAGCCCCAGCCTGTGGCTGCACTGCAGGATTTCAGTCTCGACATCGCTCAGGGCGAGGTGGCGATCATTCTCGGCCCGTCGGGATGCGGCAAGAGCACAGCTGTACGGATCATCGCCGGACTAACGGCTGCCACTTCTGGGCTTGTCGTCGTCAATGAGGAGCCGGTCTTCGGTCCGAGGCGCGACTGCGGGATGGTGTTCCAGGCCTACACATCGTTTCCATGGCTGTCCGTGGTCGACAACATCGCCTTCGGGCTACGCTACAAGTCGAACGCGAGCGCGGCGGAACGGTGCGCCATCGCCCGCCAGTTGGCGTGCGAGGTCGGGTTGGAGGAGTTTCAGAGTGCGTTCATCGGCAAACTGTCCGGCGGCATGAAACAGCGTGTGGCCATCGCCAGCGCGCTGGCAACCAATCCCGAAATCCTCCTCATGGACGAGCCGTTCGGTGCGCTCGACTCACAGACGCGCATGGTGATGCAGGAGCATCTGCTGACCATCGTGGAGCGGACGAAGAAAACCGTGGTCTTCGTCACGCACGACATCGAGGAGGCGTTACTCCTCGGCGACCGCATTTACGTATGCAGTGCCCGGCCGGCGCGGGTTCTCGCGGAGCTCGAAGTGCCCTTCGGGCACCCGCGGACTGCGGCCACACGGAACAAACGTGAATTCTTCGAAATGAAACACGAGATCTTCTATCTCCTTCGCGAGCACATTTACAACCGCATGGCGGAGACTGCTCATGGCCAACGACGACGCCGCAAAAGCTGAGCCGGCACAGTCGGTCCGCGACGTTCAGCGATTCCTGCCGGGCGTTCTGCCGTTCGCGGCCGTGGCCCTTACATGGCTCGTGCTTACTCATGGCACGGATATCCCGGAGGTCTTTCTGCCTCCTATCGAGAAGATGCCCGGCGTGGTCTGGCGCATGTTCGCCGAGGAGGGCATTCTCGGCGATGTGTTGGTCAGTTGTGGCCGCGTTCTGGCCGGATTCCTATGCGCGGTGGCGCTGGCCACGCCGGTGGGAATTCTCATGGGCTACAGCGCGCGCGCCGCGCGGCTGTTCGATCCGATCGTCGGATTCGTCCGCTATATGCCTGTCCCGGTGTTCATCCCACTGTGCATTCTCTGGTTCGGAAGCGGGAATACGGAAAAGATGGTCATCCTCTTCATGGGTGTCTTCTTCCAGCTCGTGTTGATGGTCAAGGATGCCGTCACTTCAGTACCAACCGAGTTTTACGAGGCGGCTACGATGCTCGGGGCGCCGCGCAGGGATCTGATCCTGCGGGTATTGTGGCCCGCCGCGTTGCCGCAGATCTTCAACAATTATCGAATCTGCATCGGCTGGGCCTGGACGTATCTGGTCGTGGCGGAGATCGTCGGCGCGAACTCCGGCATTGGCTATTACATCATCAAGGCCCAGCGTTATCTGATGGTGCCGCAGATCTTCGCGGCCATGGTCCTCATCGGGGTCCTTGGAATGGCCACCGATTTTGGCATGGCCGCGCTGCACGGCTGGCTGTTCCCGTGGGAAGAACGCAACGCCCGAGCCCAGGGTAGCTAAGGGGGACACGAATGGCAATGGAACCAGAACTGACTGATACCTCTACGTGGCTTCGAACGCTCGGCGGCGTGGAGGACGAGCTTCGGGAATTCACGGAGAAAACCGACGATCAGGCCTTGGCGGAATACGCGCACAAAGCCCTCGGCAGGATCGACTACCTGAAGTCGATCGAGTGCGAGCTCCCGCAGATGCACGAGACGATGATCGCTTTCGCACGGCGCGAGAAGCCGACTGATGAGCGTGCCGAGGCCCTTCGTACATTTCAGGAGGCGCTTGTCGATGTCGGGCGGGCCATGATCCACCTGAGGCAGGCCGGCGAAGGTACCTTCGTCACGACCACACTGCCTCCTTACGATCAATGGCTCCCGTTCAAGGACGGGATCGGTGTTCACTGAAGCGGATATGAATCGTGTTCTGGTGCAGCTCGATGTGCTGCTTCCATATGCATATGCTCAGTTTGTCGCTGAAGACGCCACCACTCGAGACTATCGGGTCGTTGCGGAGCGAATCCCTGGCGGAAGTGCCGGCTATTCGGTCGCGCACCGCACCGGCGTCATCGGGCAGGTGTTCCGCCGTCAATGCGCGATCATCGTTCCGGACACTCGGAACCATCCGCTTTACGATCCGTACGACACGGCGGTCGATTGGGAAATCGCGATCCCTCTGTTTCGCGAGAATGCCCTTGTGGGTGTGCTCAATGTAGAAGGTTGCGGCACGCTGGCTCCGCAGCCGGAACAATGGAATGGAATTCTACGACTCGTGGCCGCTGAGACCGGTCACGGCATGCCTGGATCGCCTCCGGACGCGCAGTCGGGCGTCCTGGTGCAGACTCAGTGCTCGTTCTTTGCAGATGAACGCGAGCTTGTCGAGACCGCCCGGCATCTCGCGAGCGACGGCAGGTCGGTGCTCATGATCGGCGCCCTGCCCGAATTCGCGCCGTCGAGTCATCCGACGCTCAATGACGTGGAACAAGGCCGCATCCCACTTGCTGAATGCATACGCGGCGTCGATCGCTGCATTGACGCGCTCATACTCAACGGCGGCGGCCTCCGCTTATTCGAGAGCCTCGGAGGTTGGCCGCTCGTGGATGGCAGATACGAATTCGTGCTTGCGAGGGAGTGATCGCTGATGGCCGACGAACCCAAACCCGCAGCGGAAGTATTCATCAGCTACAAGAGCGAGGACCGGTCGCGCGTGCTCGAGCTGCGTGACGAGTTCGAGAAGCGCGGGCTGTCAACGTGGATGGACGTCAGCGGCATTCTCGGCGGAGAGTACTACGCCAAGGTGATCATCCCCGCAATTCGCGGCAGCAAGGTGTTTCTGCTAATGTGCACGCGGAATGCACTGGCGTCGCCAAATATCGTGGAGGAAGTCGAAAGCGCGCACCAATTCAAGATTCCGATGATTCCGCTGCGGCTCGAGAATTACGAAATCCCCGACAGTTTGCATCTGCACCTCGGGACCCTCCAGCACATCGATCTCGTCGATCGCCCCTTAGAGAAATGGCTCCCGGACGTGCTTGCGGCCCTTACAAAGCATGACCTTCGCATCCAACCCCAGGGCGCGAAACGCATCTTCGGCTCTCTGCCTCACAGGCTCGTCGACTGCTTCCAGGGTCGCACCGAGGAACTGCGGCGGCTCCGCCAGAAGCTGGATAAGCCGACGGTGAGGCTTGTCCTGGTCAGCGGTCCGCAGGGCGCGGGAAAGACTGCGCTTGTCATGAGTTTCGTCAAGACGCAATCCGAGCCGGGCACGGTCATCTATCTCTCTCTAAAGGAATCGTCAGCGCTTGACTCTCTCGCCGCGCTGCTGAGTGAAACGCTGCCGCCGAAGGCATCGGACCAATGGCGAGAGAAATGGAAGGATCAGTCGTCGCTCAGTGACAAGTTCGAATTCCTCTTCCGAAGTCTCGTTACTGAGCGCCTGTGGATCGTGCTCGATGATCTGGAGAAGGTTCTCACTGGCAGCGGCGCCATCGCGCCCGAATGGATGGCATGCATCGAACCGTGTCTCGCCAACGACCATCAGGCTCAGGTCATTGGCTTGGCCAACGAAGATCCGAAATTCTCTCCGGAGTTCGAGGCAGAGTACGGGACCCGGCGGGCAAGACTGCCTTTCGATAAAGGGTTGGACGACGCGTCTGGCATTGCTCTTCTCAAGGCACTTGAGGGCGACGAACTTCTCGGCATCCGCGATTCGTCTGACGATTTTCTTGGAAACCTGGTGAGGCGCTGTGGAGGACATCCCGACTCGCTGAAGATGCTGTTTGGGTATATCGTCAGTCAGCGCGAGACGCTGCGCGAGTTTGCCGCGGACGATGAGGCATTTGCGAGATTCCTGAAGCGTCCGGTACAGGCCGTCTATGACAATCTGTCGGCGGCCGAGCGCGAGGTTGTGCGGGCGCTAGCTGTGTACGATGCTCCGACGAGCAAAGAGGCCATCAAACACACCCTGAATCGATCATTGTCGGCGGAGCTCGATATTCTCGACCGGCGATACGTGGTGTACGGCCGCACGCCGTCCATACAGCTTTATCCGCGATACCAGCAATACGCATACGAGGAAATCGCGAGGGAGGAACGTCCGGCGCTGCACGGCACGGCGGCCGAATGGTTCCGTAGGCAGTGTAAGAAGGCGGAAGAGATCGAAACGCTGGCGGACGTTGAGCCGTACGTTAGTCGATGTCACCATCTGATGCGAGCGGGCCGGGCGGCGGAAGCAGAGGAACTGCTATACGGCGTCGAAGAGATCATGATGCAACGCGGCTTCGCCGGCCGCGTGGCTGCGATCCGTGCTCAGCTCATTGACCTGCTTCAGGAGCCGGAGCAGCGAGGGCGTAATTTCCGCTGTGCTGGTCTCGCCCTGTCCGAACTGGGCGAGCATCAAGAAGCGCTTCACCGCTACACGCAATCACTCGAGATCGGCGTGGCAACCGACGACTTGGAAATGCAATCGGCAGCGTTGATCTCGATGGGCTGGGCTAACAATGCGCTGGGATTCCATGATGAGGCTCACAAACAACTGGCTAGGGCGAGGGAAACCATTCCGGACTCGAATCGCTCGACCCGTGCGATCGGCGCGCTGATCGGCAACATGGGAGACGCGGCGCTTCATCTCGGCCGGATCGACGAAGGAATCGAGCTTACGCGCCAGGCACTCGAGCTCCACGACGGATACCCCGCCGGGAAAGCGGTGTGGCTCGGAAACCTCGGCTTTGCGTACCAGTGCCTGGGTAAGGTTGCCGATGCCATCAAGTACTTCAAAGAAGCGGTCACCATCGACGAACAGCAAAATTTATCGCATCGTCGGCGGGTGGACCTTTGTCGGCTGGGCCGCGCGTACCTGGACGACAACTGCATCACTGACGCGTTAAGCCGCTATCAGGAGGCAAATAGGCAGGCTAGTGATATCGCCGACAAGCCGGCTCAATCGCTCGCGTTTTTCGGCATCGGCGCGGTCGAACACGAAAATGGCGATCGCGACGCGGCGCGCCGCAATTATGAAAGTGCCCTTGCAATCGCTGGTGAGAGAACGAGCCATCATTGTCACAACAGGCTCGGGATCCTCTGCCTACAGGAGGGGCGGCATTCGGATGCGCGTCTGCAGTTTGATCGCGCCGTTGAGATCTGTAATGGACTTTTTGCCAGGGGGAGCGCCTTCGACCCGCTTTATCAGTTGGCACTGGCCCATCTCGGCAATGCGTCGCGCGACGCGCTGACCTGGTATAGCCGCGCGGTGGAACAGTGTAATGCCAGGGGCGTGATACTGACGGCGCTTCGTGACCTGCGACTACTTCTGAGAGCAGCGGACACGGGTGACGTGAGGGAAGCAATCGCGCTCTTAGAACGAGCCAACTGATTCGTTATCGAGCCGCGCAACGTCGATCGTAATTTGCCTTACAAGTCACTTATGGTGATTTCCGGCACCGACAAGAGTATCTGTGCCGCCTGCGCGGGCATAGTTGGAACGACCGTGCGTCTATCTAGATGGGTGGGTGTCGATGGCTCAGTCGCTACGCGGAGCTGTTAGGCGTCTTCGATACAGGCCTGCTGCGTAATGGATCGCCGGGACAGGAAGACCGTCGGCCGGCCACGCCTCCGCGAAGCGTCGTCTACGGCTACCCAGCGGTATGACCGAGCATGCAGGATGATGCATTTTCTGCATGACACGAAACTCCTTTCTTAGCCGGTTGGAATGCGAGAAGGGGCACGGCCGCGCGGACGCGCGGCCGTGCCCGGGTCTTCTATTAGCCAATCCCTCCCTGCTCGGCGGGATTACCGGGGGCCGGAGCCGGGGCCGGCTTTTTCTTCCGTTTTCCCGATCTTCCGAGGTCGCGTCTCAGGTTGCCGACGTGCTCGGCGGCCGTGGTGGCCTCCGCATCACGGGCTACCCCTTTGGCGATCTCATAGGTCTGCAGCGCGTCGGCCACGATCTCGGCACGCTTACGATCGATGGTGAACTTGACGTTCTTCGCCGCACCATTCAGCTTGTCCACCAGGGGCCGGAAAGCATCGCTGAGCTGCAGCAGGTCGCGCGCCGCCGTGACGTCGAACTTCTTCACGCTTTGCAGCTCCGGGTTTGCCTCGACCGCGGCGATGGTCGAGAGGATGAACGCGTCCGAAACGCTCAGTTGCGACTGGACAAACCCCTTCGTGAGCGGGTGAGACTGGGTGAAGTCCGGCATCAGGGCAAGCGCATCGTCGATCGCCGAGGACAGCCTCGCCGCCACCTGCTCGTAATGCGTGACCGTCGGAGTCTGCGGCGACGCCGGGTCATCCGGCGCGGCTTGCGCAGTAACGGTCGTTACTACTTTAGGCATATGGTCTCCTCCTTTAACGAGTCAAGACCTCGCGGCGTGCCACGCGCACGCCGGGACGTCGGGTTACCTGAACGGCTCTGATCAGGAGCCTCCAGGCAGGCGGCACTCGTACGCGTGCCGGTCTTCGGTGACGGGGAGCAATCAGCGAACAGACGCGCCTTGCCAGGGCGTAGCGACCCCGCGTCGGCCTCCATGAGGCCGACAGGGAGGGTCGTCTGCATCTGATTGCGTCCATCACGCACGAGGAGGGGCGTGAGCGAGGGAAATCCCTACCACGAAAAATTCTGGGACTTATACGTCCCATGGCAAGAATTGCCAAATGCTAAGTGTCTATTCATGAATGAGTTACTGACAACTCGAAAGCCGGCATTTCCTTAATCGTATTGAATTGAGACGCAAGACTGTCAGAACCGTCCGATTTTCGAACGTCAACGGTCCGCATGAATGCGTCCGTGAGTGACCTTGAAGGTCAATCTCGTTCGACATCGATGCGTCCGCGAGTCACCTTGAAGGTCACTCTCGTTCGACATCAAGGCGTCCGCGAGTCACCTTGAAGGTCACTCTCGTTCGACATCGAGGCGTCCGCGAGTCACCTTGAAGATCACTTCGTTCGACATCGATGCGTCCTCGAGTCACCTTGAAGGTCAATCTCGTTCGACATCAAGGCGTCCGCGAGTCACCTTGAAGGTCACTCTCGTTCGACATCGATGCGTCCTCGAGTCACCTTGAAGATCGCTTCGTTCGACATCGATGCGTCCGCGAGTCACCTTGAAGGTCACTCTCTTTCGACATCAATGCGTCCGCGAGTGACCTTGAAGGTCGATCCCGTTCGACATCAATATGGCCGCGAGTGACCTTGAAGGTCGATCCCGTTCGACATCAATACGGCCGCGAGTGACCTTGAAGGTCGATCCCGTTCGACATCAATACGGCCGCGAGTGACCTTGAAGGTCGATCCCGTTCGACATCAATACGGCCGCGAGTGACCTTGAAGGTCGAATCCATTCGAACTGAACGCGATCACGAGTGACCTTGCATGTCGAACCGGCTGATATCGAAGGCCGCGGCGAGTGACCTCACACACCGCGAGACCGCGCAACCCCGAGACCCCGCAACCGCGCTACGCGGCCAGCCGTTCACGCGCCGCGTCCAGCAGCCGGCGAACGTCCGCCACCGAGGTGACGTCTGCCAGACCGTTGCGGATGTCCTTGCCGTGGGCGATCCCTTTCGAGAACCAGCCGATGACGGTGCGGGCCTTGTGCAGCTTCCAGTTGATGACCTGCGGCGCGCCGTCGATCTTGGCCAGGTAGCGGTGCATGGCGTCGATGCGGCGGTCGACTTCATTCCCGGCCGGCACGCCGCTCACGTAGGCCAGGATGTCGCGGAAGATGAAGGGATTGTGCAGCGCGGCTCGGCCGATCATCACACCGTCGACGCCTGTGGTCTCGAACATGCGGATGGCGTCGGCCGGCGTCTTGACGTCGCCGTTCCCAAAGACAGGGATGCTCAGCTCGCTCTTGACCTGGGCGATGTAGCCCCAGTCGCTGGCGCCGGTGTAGGCCTCGTTGCGCGTGCGGCCGTGAATGGCGATCGAGGCTACGCCGATCTCCTCGAAGCGCTTCAGCAGGGGGATGACGTCGTCGCTCTCCCACCCCTTGCGCACTTTCACCGTGACCGGGATCTTCACCCGCTTCCTGATCTTCTCCACCACGCGCGCGGCGCGGTCGAAATCCTTCAGCAGCGCGGAGCCGGCGCCGCTGTTGACGACCTTGCGCACCGGGCAGCCCATGTTGACGTCGACGATGTCGACGCCCTCGGCCTCCACGATCGCGGCCGCATCGTCCATCCGATCGGGATCGCCGCCGTAGATCTGGATCGCCACCGGCCGCTCGCTTTCGTGAAACGCCAGCATCTTCTTCGTGCGCACGTTGTCGCGCGTCAGCCCCTCGGCGGAGATGAATTCGGAGACGACGAGCCCCGCACCGCCAAGCTCCTTGACCAGCGACCGGTAGTACATATCGGTCACCTCGGCCATCGGGGCGAGGGCGAGCGGCGGATCGATCAGGATTCCGCCGATGTGGAACGGCTTGCTCAGAGACGTCATCGGAGTGTTCTGCAACGCGGCCGGAGCGGCCTCTGTTCCACTCCGGTGCTACGATGGTGGGTAGGGAGTTGTCGGTTGTCGGTTATCAGTTGTCGGGAGCCCAGGATTGCAGGAGCCTCGAACAACCGACAACCGACAACCGATAACCGCCTCACCCCGATCACCATCAAATCTAAATGGAGGCTTTTCATGCGCCCGAAAATGATGCCCCTGCTGCTCTCTCTGATGCTCCTCGTGCCGACGCTCGCCTCGGCCGCGTCGCTCGCGGACGTTACGCTCGAAGACAAGATCACCGTCAATGGCCAGACCCTCGTCCTGAACGGACTGGGGCTGCGCAAGAAGTTCTTCATCAAGGTCTACGTCGGCGGTCTTTACCTGCAGGCCAAGATGTCGAATCCGGCGTCGATCCTTGGCTCCGACACCACGCGCCGCATGACCATGCACTTCCTCTACAGCGTCAGCAAAGACCAGATGTGCGATGCGTGGGAGGAAGGTCTCGCCGCGAACGTGCCCAATGCCTCAGCCGAGGTGAAGAGCGGCTTCAAGACGCTCTGCTCGTGGATGGAACCGATTCCGAAGGGCAACCGTCTCGTCCTCACCTACGTCCCCGGCACCGGCACGACGGTCGAGGTCAACGGCAAGGCCAAGGGCACCCTCCCCGGCAAAGCGACCGCCGATGCCATCGTCTCCACCTGGATCGGCCCGAAGCCGGCCATGGGCGATGACTTCAAGAACGCGGTGTTAGGGAAGTAGGAGATCGCGGTTGCGGGGTTGCGGGGTTGCGGGGTCGCGCGGCCCCTCCCACCCAGCAACCGCGAGACCGCGCGACCAATTTGACCGCGCTCGAAGGTCCGCCCTCTTTTATTCTGGGCGCACCCTTACCTCGAGAGCCCTTCTCCCCCAGCGCTTTTCAGCTGGGGGAGAAGGGCTCTCGACTAAGGGAGTGGCAAGGATCCCGAGGGAACAATTCAAGTTCGCGTGTGAGAAATGCAGGTTAGATGCGCTCGAGGTCCGCCCTCTCTCATTCTTGACAGCACCTTTCCCTCTCGACGAAAGGAATGGCAAGAGGTCTTACCCGACCGCGAGACCCCGCAACCGCGAGACCGCGCAACTACTTTTTCCTGCACACGAACACCAGCTTCACCGTCCGCCCCTCCACCCATGGATCGAATTCGCGCATCTCGATGGGATGGAGGCCGGCTTCGGCGAGGGCGGCGACGATGTCGGCGCGCTCGTACGAGCGTTGCGTGTGGCGCTCGCGGATGTTGATGCGCCTGCCGCCGACGACGGCCCATCCGGTGACGAGCGCGCGGCCGAGCCCTTCGCGGCGACGGTACGTCGTGGCGATCTCCAGATGAAAGTCGGGCCCTTCATCGACGAACGGCTCCTTCATCCCCCAGACCTCGGGATAGATCTCGGGATGGTTCATGTCGAAGATGAACAGCGAGTCTCCGTCCATGACGCCGGCAATCTCGCGGAACGCGGCGATGAGATCGCGCGGATCGAGGAGATGATTGAGCGAGTCGTAGAGGCAGGTAATGCGCGAGAACGTCGCCCGCAGCGGCAGCGCGCGCGTGTCGCCGCCGACCAGGCGCCGCGCCCGTTTGCGGGCCACGTTCAGCATGACCGGCGAGATGTCGACGCCGGTGGAGACGAATCCCCGGCTGGTGAAGAACGGCATGGCCAGGCCAGTGCCGCAGGCGACGTCGAGATGCGTCTTCGATTCCGAGGGATAGCGGTCGAGCACGTCGGCAAGCAGCCGGCGGACCGCCCGGAAGTACCGCTCGCCGAGGGCCTGATCGTAGGCGTAGGCGAAGGCGCCGTACGACTCGGCCGCGCTCACTTGCCGGCCCTGCTGGCCACGAGCTGCATCTCGCGCTCGACCGACAGGTTGGCCGGGTCGATGGCGTTCGCTGCGCGGTAGGCGAGCAAGGCCTCGTCGAATTTCTTCTCGATGGCCAGATAGCGGCCGGTCATGACCAGGATGGCCCGATAGGCGGGCACGATCTCCGTCGGAACCTCATCGTCATCTTCATAACGCACCGTGCCGTCGGCGATGCCGCGCATCTCCAGCGGTGTGTAATGAACGTCCCGCAGGGCATGACCCGGAACCAGCTCGATGAGCAGGCCGCGCGGCACGATGTCATACCGATCCGACATCCGTTTGCGCAGATTCGCGTCGCGCGGTTCGGTGCTGGCCGCGACCTCGCCGCTTACATAGACAGGGCCACGGCGGAGGTGCTGATCGATGAGAGAGATGATCACATCATCGATGCGGCGATTGAACAGCTCCATATCGAGATGATCGCGATCATTCTGGAAGGCTCCGAGCATCGGGACCAGGGCATCGATCTCGCGCCGCGAGTCGCTCGTGAGCGTGGGATAGCGCCGCGCCAGCTCGCCGAAATACCACTGCCGCAGCAGAAAGCCGGTCTCGATGATGGCCACGTCAGGCCGGGCGTGCTCGACGTCGAGCCGGTAGCGCAACGGCGCATAGAGCTGCCAGTCGCCCGTCAGCATCAACGCATTCGGCCGCATCGAGCGCAGGCCGTTCTCCGCGTAGTCGTGCGAGACCCAGTAACGGCCGCGGTCGCGGAACGGATACGTCGTCACGAGCGAAACCATCGGAAGGACGAGCATGGCGCCGGCGACGATCACGCGAACCCGCTCACCCTTGGCCAGATCTGCGATCGACGACGCGCCGAACGCGAAGGCGAACAACAGCGCGATGAACGTCGGGATCGCGTACGCCGGCGTGTCGTTCGTGACCGGATAGATGGCAAACCAGGCGGCGTTCCCGAGGATGAAGAGGACGACGTACCAGAAGATCGTCCGCTGCCGGAACCAGAGCAGCACGATGCCGCCGGCCGCGATGAGCAGCACCAGCGGCAACCACGGCGGCCCGAGCTCCGGCCCGACCACGCCGAAGTAGCGGTCGATCTGCGCGCTGTTCTGCTCGCCTGTCGTCTTGATGTAGGCGCGGTACTGCTTGCCGGTCACGTGGTCCCAGACGGCGGAGAGCGAGGCCGGATCGCCCCAGTTCATCACCGGCTTCCGCGAGGCGGCGATCGGGAGATAGACGTAAACGAGCAGGCCGGCCGCGAGCAGCAGCGCTCCGATGACGGTCGTGCGCGTGCGCCAGAAGTGGATGCCGCCAATGCGCGTGATCAGTACGGCGATGGCGATCGCGCCGGTGCCGATGGTGACGTGATGCACGCACAGCCCGAACCCGAAGAGGAGCGCGGCGGCGTAGAGCCATCGCACATTCCGCGTCCGCGCCCATCGCAGCATCCCCCACGCCACGCCCGCCATGAGCGCGCTGTTGACCGCGTAGACCTCGGTGACAGTCGCGAATTGCCAGAGCGTGCGCGAGAAGGCAAAGAGGAGACCGGTGGCGAGCATGATCAGCGCGATCACCCACCGAGAGGGACCGCGCGGTTCGGACTCACCACTGCGAATCTCGGATTGGGGCTTCCGGCCCACGTTTCGATCGATGCGCTGTTTCTTCTTCGATCGCTTCTCCTCGACGGGCGCCTTCACATCGCGCGGCATCATCAGAATCTCCGCGGCCGCCAGCGCGACGAGCATGCACGCCACCGCGGAGAAGAACGCGCTGGCGATATTCGTCCGCACCGCGATCGATCCGAACGGAAGCCACGTGAAGAGGTGCGTGACGATCAGAAAGAACGGAAACCCCGGCGGATGCGCGTTGCCGAGCGACCAGACCGCCGAGGTGAGCTCGCCGCTGTCTGTCGGCCCGACCGCGGGCGCCAGCGTTTTGAGGTAGAGCGCGAATGCCGCGACGAAGACGATCGCCGCGGCGATAGAACGCTTCATTCCTTCCAACGGTAAAATCCCTCTCCCGTTTTCTTGCCGAGCTTTCCGTCGGCCACCATGCGCCGCAGCAGCTCCGGCGGATCGAAGCGCAGGCCGAGCGTCGAGGCCAGATACTCGGCGATGCCGAGACGGACGTCGAGACCGACCAGATCGGTCAGACGCAACGGACCCATGGGATGGTTGTAGCCGAGCTCCATGGCCTTATCGATGTCCTCGGCCGAGGCAACGCCTTCTTCCAGCATCCGGATGGCTTCGAGTCCGATGGCAACGCCGAGGCGCGACGTGGCGAAGCCGGGCGAATCGCGCACCACGATGGCCGTCTTCCCCATCGCCTCCGCCACCTCGCGCACCTGCGCCACCGTCTCGTCCGAGGTCCGCTCGCCGCGCACGATCTCGATCAGCTTCATCACATGCGGCGGATTGAAAAAATGCAGCCCGACGAAGCGGTCGCGCCGCTCCACCGATTGCGCCAGCAGCGAGATGGAGATCGACGAGGTATTCGAAGCCATGATCGTCTCATCGCCGCAAAAGAGATCGGCCTGCGCGAAGAGGTCTTTCTTCAGCTCGAGATTCTCAGGGACCGCTTCGACGATCAGATCGGCCCCATGCACCGCCGGCTCGAGATCGGCGGCCAGATGAATCCGCGCGCCTGCCACCGCCGCTTCCCCCGCGGTCACCTTCCCGCGCTCGACGCCCTTCTGCAGCGTCGACTCGATCGAAGCCCGGGCCGCGTCGAGCGCCCCTGCATCGGCATCGTGAATGACCGTCTCGTATCCGGCAACCGCCGCGAGGTAGGCGATCCCCCGCCCCATCGTACCGGTGCCAATGACCGCAATCTGCCGGATCATGTCGTGGGAGTGTATCGCAGCGTCTCGTCCGAAAGGCTTTAACCACAGAGGCACAGAGATCACAGAGAAAAACAAATCCCTCTGTGATCTCTGTGCCTCTGTGGTTAAAGCCTTTCGGAACTACACAGCCCGCATGGCCAGCTTCAGGATCTCGCGATGGGTGAAGTAGTTCACGGCGGGATCGTCGAGGTGGAAGCTGTAGGTGAACTTCTCGTCGTTGTCGGCGACGAAGGTGAAGCGGAAGTAGCGTTTTTCGGAGCCGCCGAACTCCTTCACGCTGGCCGAGTAGCCGTCATCCGGCTCGACTTTGATCACGCGGTAGAGACGGTGCGCGCTGATCGGCAGATCGTCGGGCGGATAGTGGATGAACTGGATCGCGTAGATCTGCTTCGGATCGATGTCGCGCTCCGGGTAATCGTCCAACTCCCCCTCGGTCCCTTCGCCGGTGAACCAGGTGTCTTCCTCTTTGAAGAGCACGAGATTGGCGGAGCTCTCGGTCATCGGCATCACGCCCTGATCGAGATGGATGTGCTGCTCCGGATCGCTGGAGTCGCGGAGCTGCGAGAGGAGATCGATCATGTACTGGAGACCTTCGCGGGTCCCGGTGAAGGCCACCTCGTCGTCCTCATCGGAGATCCAGACGTCCAGCCAGGCGTTCTTCGGCAGCTTGACGCGGCTCTCGAGCGTATCGAACGTCACCGCGGCGAATCCGAGGCGCTTGGCCGCGGCGTCGAGGAAATCGTTGCAATGCGGATCCTCGACCAGATGCGTCCGTGCATAGTCGATGGCCGCCTCGTACGCCCGTTTGCGTCCGAAATCGTGCGTCAGATCGAATGGCAGGATGATTTGATCGAGGAGTTGTGCGTGGCGCTCGGCAGGTCGTGACATTGGCGTTTCGGGCTGCAACAACCGCTCGAAATTTATCACATTCCCGAGACTGCGGCTTTGCCGCGTTGTCGGCGCTCCGCGCGTTGTCTGCCTTCGGCGTTGTCTGCGGCGTGCGCGCCGCGTGGTCAGAGATTCACGGAACGCGCGAAACACAAACAAACCGGCACAGACAACGCGCGATAGCGCAGACAACGCCGAAGGCAGACAACGCGCGCCAGCGCAGACAACGCGCGAAGCGCAGTTTACGAACGGTCCCGCGTCTTCCAGTCCTTATCCAGGTCCGCCAGGAAGCTGGAAAGATCGTTGGCGTGCTCTTCCTCCACCGCCAGGATCCCTTCCAGCATGCGGCGGGTGGTGTAGTCGTCGTCGCCGATGTAGCGGATCATCTCCGTGTAGGAGTCGATGGCCACGCGCTCGGCCACCAGGTCTTCCTTGATCATGTCCAGAAGGGTCTGTCCCTCCACATACTCCGAGTGCGAGCGCATCAGCATCCCCTCGGGATTGAGATTCGGCGCGCCGCCGAGCTGCACGATGCGGCCGGCGATCTGGTCGGCGTGTCCCTGCTCCTCGTTGGCGTGCTGCAGGAACTCCTGCGCGATCGGGTCGGCGTTGATCCCCTGGGCCATGAAGTAGTGGCGCTTGTAACGCAGCACGCAGACGATCTCCGTCGCCAGCGCCTCGTTGAGCAGCTTGATCACCGTCTCGCGGTCGCCGCGGTACGCGTCCGTCACCGCTCCTTCCTCGATGTGTTGCCGGGCGCGCCGGCGGAGCTCCTGGACGTCGGTCAGAAAAGGCTTGTCAGTCATGAACTTCTCTCCTTCCAGCCTCAGCTTGCAAGAATCATCGCCGTTCCGCCCCGAAGCGGGTCTGGCGGGCATCATACGTTCGTCCGCGCCAGAGAAGTTTGCGGCGGATTCCGGTGATCCACATCGAGCGGAAGAAGATCCACGTCCAGATGCCGACCATCAGCGGATGAAGCAGCAGCGCGTTGTCGAGCCGGTAGCGCAGCGAGCGAAAAAGGATGAGACGAGTCACCACGATCACGATGACCGTGGCCATGCTGATCCGGTCGCCGGCCAGGGCAAGGGCGTACGGCAGGATGTGGAAGACGACCGCGCCGGCCTGGATCAGGGTCCCGACGACATAGTTGCGGCCAAAGACGGCAAAGGCGTTCTTGGTGAATCCCTCCACCACCTCCGCGAGACCGTGATACATCCGCAGCGAGACCAGATCGTCGGCCCGGACGGTCTCCGTGGCATGGCCGCTCCGCCGGACCAGCCGGGCCAGAGCGACGTCGTCGACCACCGAGTCCTTCAGCGCCTCATGGCCGCCGATGGCCTCATACCGCTCACGGACGATGAGGTTGCCGGTCCCCCCGCCGATGGCCAAGGCGGCAAAGCGGCTCCGATTGGAGATCCAGGTGGGCATGAAGGTGAAACAGAACATGGCCAGCATCGGCATGGACGCGTTCTCTCCAAACCCCTGCATTTCGAAATAGGGCAGAAGCGAAAGGAACGCCGGCCGCCGCCGTTCGAGAAAGGCAACGGCGGCGCGAACGGCCGCGGGCGCGTAGACGACGTCGGCATCGACGAAAAGGAGCAACTCCCCTTGCGCGAGGCGGCTCCCCTGATGCAGTGCCCACGGCTTGCCGAGCCAGCCGTCGGGAGGCTCAATGCCGTCGATGACCCGCAGCCGCCCGTCGCCGATCGCGTGAAGGATCTCGCCCGTTCCGTCTACGGACCGGTCATTGACGACGATGATTTCCAGATTGGGATAGGTCTGCGCCAGAAACGCGCGCACGGTCCGCTCAATGAGCCGAGCCTCGTCGCGGGCAGGAATGATGACGGAGACGAGCGGCTCCCGTGGTGCCGCCAGGCCGTCCGCGCGCAAGCGAGGAATCAGCGCCAGGTTGACGATGGTGCGTACGAACGCCAGGATCCAGGCAGCGAGAATGATGATGGATAGAACGTGCACGGCGTGAGAGCGTCAGAAAGTCAGAAGCGAATGTTGAATGTTGAATGTTCAATGTTCAATGTTGAATGAAGACCGAGCCTTGTCCGTCATTCAACATTCAACATTCAACATTGAACATTCAACATTCGCTTTTGACTCACCACCCGCGAGACCCCGCAACCGCAAAACTGCGAACCGGTCTTACGCCGGTCCCATCCGCCGCTGCGCTTCCAGCGCGTAGGGCGACTCGGGGTACTCAGTTACGATGCGGCGATAGGCCTCCTTCGTCTTCGCGGCGTTCCCCTGGGCATCCCAGGCATGCGCGAGAAGGGCAAGGAGGGCGTCGGGCGGAAGGTTGGGCTCGGACTTGCCGATCTCGGCCTGGAGCTCCTGCGCCACCTGCGCCGATTCGCCGTTGTCGATCCGCAAACGGTAGAGGCTGTAACGCGCTCCGGTGGTGAGCACCGACTTCGGATTGTCGTGGATGTACTTCTCCAGGCGCTTCCGGGCATCGGCCAGGTCGCCCTTATCCGCGGCGATGCGGGCAAGATAGAGCGAGGCGACGTCACCGGCGTCGGTGCCGCCAAAGTTGGTATCGACGGCCTTGAGCTGCTTTTCGGCCGCGGCCGTCCGCTCCGCTTCGGTCTTGAACTTCGCCCCCGGCTGAGGCTGGGATCCCGGCGCGGGAAGGAGCGGCGACTCGATCGTATCCATCGCCTGACCCAGTGCCAGTTGTGCCTTCTCCTCGTGGTTGGAGCGGTAGAAGTAGATTCCGTACGCCAGGACGGCGATGACGACCGCCGCCGCGGTAATGGTGAGAAGAAGGCGCTGGTTTTCCTTCGCCCTGGCCGACCAGGTACCGACCTCGTCGACGAATTTGTCGTGCTTCAAATCTCTGCGTTGCTGACGATCCATGAACCGAACTGCCTCCGTAAAAGTGCGTGACTCTAACCCGGGGTGCAGGAACGGTCAAATGGGGGTGGGGATTCCGGGGGTGGGGGGGTGGGGTTGCTGGGTTGCTGGGTTGCGCGGTCTCGGG
>Ga0247678_1000006_pt1 | contig 187500 bp, 169 predicted proteins | sample CNK19_metaG_FD_182801 | JGI IMG/M metagenome (GOLD analysis project Ga0247678, IMG submission 182801) | Soil microbial communities from Purdue University Martell Research Forest, Indiana, United States - CNK19 | ecosystem: Environmental > Terrestrial > Soil > Temperate forest > Bulk soil... | reverse complement strand
GAATCAAATGAACAAGAAAGAATTGGAGATCGGCGGGCGCACGCTCTCGCTCGAGACCGGTGCGGTCGCGCGCCAGGCCAACGGCGCCTGCGTGATCCGCTACGGCGACACCGTCGTCCTCGCCACCGCCTGCTACAAAGATGGCGCGGTCCTCGGCGACTTCATGCCCCTCACGGTCGACTACAAGGAGTACACCTACGCCGGCGGCCGCATCCCGGGCGGGTTCTTCAAACGTGAAGGCCGCCCCACCGAGAAGGAAATCCTCACCTGCCGTCTCATCGACCGTCCCCTCCGCCCGTCGTTTACCAAGGGCTACCGCCAGGAGACGCAGATCATCGCCCTCGTGCTGTCCGCCGACGGTGAGAACGATCCCGACATCCTGGCCATCAACGCCGCCTCCACCGCCCTTGTGATCTCCGAGATCCCCTTCCCGAATCCCATCTCCGCCGTCCGCATCGGCTACATCGACGGCAAGATCGTCGTCAACCCGACTAACGCGCAGCGCGACCTCTGTGACCTCGACCTTGTCGTGGCCGGTACGCCCGACGCCATCGTCATGGTCGAAGCGGGCGCCCGCGAAGTCGACGAGAGCGTCGTCCTCGACGCCTTCGAAGCCGCGCACAACGAGATCCGCCGCCTGTGCGCCCTTCAGCTCGAGCTGCGCGCCGAAGCGGGCAAGCCGAAACTCGAAGTGACCTACACGCCGAAATTTACTGACGAGCTGCTGCATGAACTAATGGCCCAGTACGGCGAAACGCTCAAGACGGCGATGCAGACCAAGGGCAAGTTTGAGCGCTACGCCGCTCTCAAGGACCTCAAGACGCAGATCCTCGGCACCGTTCCGGCCGAGGATACCGAAAGGCTGGCCGCCGTCGGCGCTGCCTGGGGTGAGATGGAAGTGCAGATCTTCCGCAACCTCATGCTGAAGGAAAACCGCCGCGTCGACGGCCGCTCCTTCACCGAGATCCGTCCCATCACCATCGACCTGAGCGTGCTCCCGCGTACCCACGGTTCCGCGATCTTCACCCGCGGCGAGACGCAGGCGCTCGTCACCGTGACCCTCGGCACGCCGCAGGAAGCGCAGAAGATCGAAGACTTCGAAGGCGAGACCTTCCAGCGCTTCATGCTCCACTACAATTTCCCGCCGTTCTCGGTCGGCGAAGTGAAATTCATGCGCGGCCCGGCCCGCCGCGAGATCGGCCACGGCAACCTTGCCCGCCGCGCGCTCGCTCCGATGCTGCCGCCGCAGGAAGACTTCGCCTACACCATCCGCATCGTCAGCGACATCCTCGAGTCGAACGGCTCGTCGTCGATGGCGTCCGTATGCGGCGGCTCGCTGGCTCTGATGCAGGCGGGCGTTCCGCTGCAGTCGGCAGTGGCGGGTGTGGCCATGGGTCTGGTCACCGGCGAGCACGCCAGTGAAGTGGCCATCCTCTCCGACATCGCCGGCATGGAAGACCACGAAGGCGACATGGACTTCAAGGTGGCCGGCACGCGCAAGGGCATCACCGCGCTGCAGATGGACATTAAGGTGGCCGGTCTGCCGCGCGAGATCATGGCCCGCGCCCTGGCGCAGGCGAAGGAAGGGCGCATCCACATCCTCGACAAGATGGATGCGGCGATCGCGGTACCGAGCGCGGAGCTCTCCGAGTACGCGCCGCGCCTCTACACCATCCAGATCCCGAAGGACCGCATCCGCGACGTGATCGGCTCCGGCGGCAAGACCATCCGCTGGATCGTCGAGGAGACCGGCACGAAGATCGACGTCGAGGACGACGGCAAGGTGACCATCGCATCGAGCGATGTCACATCGGCCCAGCGCGCCATCGACATCATCAAAGGTCTCACGGCCTCGGCCGAGATCGGGAAGAACTACAAAGGCACGGTCAAGCGCATCGAGCCGTACGGAGCGTTCGTCGAGATCCTGCCGGGTCAGGACGGACTGCTGCACATCTCGGAAATGGCCCATGGCCGCGTCGGCCAGGTGACGGACGTCATGCAGATCGGCGACGAGGTCGAAGTGCAGGTCGTCGGGATCGAGCCCGACAGCGGCAAGATTCGTCTGTCGCGCAAGCCGCTCCTTCCCCCTCCGACCGAGGAGGAGATGGCCGCCTCCGCGCGCGCACCGCGCCGCGACGGCCCGGGCGGCGGCGGCGACCGTGGCGGACGCGGCGGCTTCGGCGACCGCGATCGCGGTCCTCGCCGTGAAGGCGGCGGTGGACGCGGCGGATCCGATCGCGGCCCGCGTCGCGATCACGACCGCGGCCCGCGCCACTCCGGACCTCGCCACGAAGGCGACCGCCCCCCGCGTTTCAACAACGAGGGCGGTTCATCCGACGCGCCGAAGACCGGCGGTGGGGATGAGGGTGGGAACTCGTAGTCGAATCAATTGGCTCTGAATGAACGCCGCCGAAAGGCGGCGTTTCCCTGGAGATTGGACGTTTACGACGCCGCGTTAGCGGCTCAAGAAGGTAGCCAGGGGTGCGAGCGTTTTTTGCGAGCACCCCTGGAACCCGATGCGATCTGAAATCGTGCCGCGTCAGCGGCACTGGATGGAGTCCTCGGTTACTCCAGTGCCGCTGACGCGGCACCAAACCATGCATCTCTTTACCAGGGGTGCTCGCAAAAAGCGCTCGCACCCCTGGCTACCGTCTCTTTGCCGCTAACGCGGCATTGAACGCCGCCTTCGGGCGGCGTTTCCATTTGTGGTAAACATGCGCCCCTCGGAGGGATGCGCATGAATCGTGTTTTGCGGCTGCTGTTCGTCACCTTTTCCCTGGTTTCCGCTGCCAGCGCGGCAACGCCACCCAAGCCGGCATCTCCGGCATTGCCCGACGCCTCCATCCTCAAGGGGATGCAGTGGCGCGAAGTCGGGCCGTATCGCGGCGGGCGGGCGGACGCGGTGGTCGGGATCGCCGATCAGCCGAACGTCTACTACTTCGGCTCGACCGGCGGCGGGGTCTGGAAGACGACCGACGGCGCGCAGACGTGGAAGCCGGTGTCGGACGGATTCTTCGGCGGGACGATCGGTGCCGTCGCCGTGGCCCCGTCCGATCCGAGCGTCGTCTACGCCGGGACCGGCGAGGAGACCATCCGCGGCAATGTCTCGCCGGGCGCGGGGATGTGGAAGTCGACCGACGCCGGCAAGACGTGGACGCACATCGGGCTCGATGACTCGCAGCAGATCGCACGCATCCGCGTCCATCCGTCGAATCCCGATCTGCTCTACGTCGCCGCTCTCGGCCACGCCTTCGGGCCGAACGATATGCGCGGCGTCTATCGCTCGCGCGACGGCGGCAAGAGCTGGGATCGCATCCTCTTCGTCAACCGCGACTCCGGCGCGGTCGATCTGAACATGGACCCGTCGAACCCGCGCATCCTCTACGCCTCGACGTGGCGCTTCCGGCGCGGCGCCTACTTTTTCGACAGCGGCGGGGACGGGTCGGCGCTCTGGAAATCGACCGACGGCGGCGATACATGGAAAGAGCTCTCGCGCAACAAGGGCATGCCCAAGGGCACCCTCGGCATCATCGGCGTGAGCGTGTCTGCATCGAATCCACAGAACGTCTACGCCATCGTCGAAGCGAAAGAGGGGGGCGTCTTCCGCTCGCGCGACGGCGGCGACACCTGGGCCAAGACCAGCGACCTGGCCGATCTCCGCCAGCGTGCCTGGTACTACTCCCGGATCTACGCCGATCCGAAGGACGAGGACACGGCCTACGTGGTCAACGTCCGTTTCCACAAGACCAAAGACGGCGGCCGTACGTGGAGCGCCATCAATACGCCGCACGGCGACAACCACGACCTTTGGATCTCGCCGAACGATCCAAGGAGGATGATCGAAGCGAACGACGGCGGCGTGAACGTCACCACCGACGGCGGCGTGAACTGGACCAAACAGGACAACCAGCCGACCGCGCAGTTCTACCGCGTCTCGGTCGACACCGATTTTCCCTACCGGCTCCTCGGGCCGCAGCAGGACAACACGGCCGTGCGCATCCGACACCGGAGTGGTGGCGGCGGCATCGGACCGCGCGATTGGGAAGAGACGGCGGGCGGCGAGAGCGGCTACATCGTCGCCGATCCGAAGAATCCCGACATCGTCTACGGCGGCTCCTACGGCGGCCTGCTGACGATTTACAACCACCGCACCGGCGAGGAGCGCGACGTCAACCCGTGGCCCGACAATCCGATGGGCGCCGGCGCCGCCGACATCAAGCACCGCTTCCAGTGGAACTTCCCGATCTTCTTCTCGCCGAACGATCCGTCGAAGGTCTACGCGGCGTCGCAGTTCCTGATGGAGTCGACGAGCGCCGGCCAGAGCTGGAAGGTGATCAGCCCCGATCTGACGCGTAACGACAAAACGAAGGAAGGCCCGAGCGGCGGGCCGATCACCAAGGACAACACCAGCGTCGAGTACTACGACACGATCTTCTACGGTGCCGAATCGCCGGTCGAGGCGGGCGTTCTCTGGATCGGCTCCGACGACGGCCTCGTGCACGTTTCCCGCGATGGCGGCGGGCACTGGGACGACGTCACGCCGCCGAAATCGATCATGCCTGAATGGATCATGATCAATGAGATCGACGCCAGCCCGACCGACAAAGGCGTGGCCTACGTCGCGGCGACGAACTTCAAGTGGGACGACTTTCACCCCTATCTGTACAAGACCGCGGACTACGGCAAGACGTGGACGAAGATCGTCGAGGGGATTCCAGCCGGCGAGTTCACGCGGGTCATCCGCGCCGATCCGAAGAAGCGCGGCCTGCTCTATGCCGGCACGGAGCGTGGCGTTTATGTTTCCTTCGACGACGGCGGCCACTGGCAGTCGCTGCAGTACAAGCTGCCGATCGTGCCGATTCACGATCTGCTCGTCCACGAGGACGCGCTGATCGCCGCCACGCACGGCCGCGCGTTCTGGATGCTCGACGACTTGGGGCCGCTGCGCGAGATGACGCCGGAGATCGCCACGAAGCCGGTACATCTCTTCACGCCGTTGCTGACCTGGCGCACGGGTGGCGGGGGTGGGCGCGGCGGCGGATTCGCGGGGACGAACCCGCCGAACGGCGCGATCATCGATTACTACATCCACGATCAGAAGCCCGGCACCAAGGTCGCCATCGCCTTCATCGGCGGCGACGGCAAAGTGATCCGCGAGTACACCGGAACGGTGCAGGCCGAGGCGGCCAAACCGAGGGAAGCGAGTGGGACGGCCGCGCCTCCTTCCACGACGCAGGCGGAAGCCGAGCCGAAGGAAGCGGTCAAGTCGGAAGGCGATACGGCCGAAGAAGAGGGCGGCGGCGAGGAGGGCGGGCGGCGCGGCCGCGACTCCAACAAGCTCACCGACGTCGTCAACGGGCACAACCGCTTCGTCTGGAACCTGCGTACGGCCGAAGCGAAGCGCTTCCCCGGCCTGGTGATGTGGGCCGGCGGCACGCTCGGACCGCGCGTACCGCCCGGTATGTACCAGGCACGGCTCACGGTCGGCGAGCAGCCGGCGGTGACGGTGCCGTTCGAGGTGCGCCAGGACCCGCGCAGCACGTCATCGACCGCCGATCTGAAAGCGCAGTTCGATTTCGTTACCAGCGTTCACGACAAACTCTCCGAGGTGAATGAGTCGGTCACGCGGATCCGCGAAGTGCGCAAACAGCTCACGGACGTGAAGAAGCGCGTGGCCGACAACAAGGCCGTCGTCGCCGCGGCAAACGATCTCGACAAGAAGATGACCGCCGTCGAAGAGGCGCTATACCAGACCAAGAACAAGAGCTCGCAGGATCCGCTGAATTATCCGATCCGCCTGAACGACAAGCTGGCCGGCGTCGGCGACTCGGCGGCCTCCGGCCCCTACGCGCCGACGTCGCAGCAGATCGCCGTGCGCGACGAGCTGGTGGCGAAGATCAACGTCGAGCTGGCGAAGTTGAAGGCGATCTGGGATACGGACCTGCCGGCATTCAACAAGCTGGCCGCGGGAGTGCCTGTGGTGAAGTGAATCTGCATGCTGCGCGCGCATTCGCGCGCGCAGCATGCGTTGTCGGTTGTCGGTTGCGCTGCGGCGCGTGGACCTATTTCACACACACTGGTGCATCTTCTTCTGCACCCTGTCACGTGAGAGCCCGCATTTCTCACACGCTGAGTGGAATTGTCGGCACCCTGTTGATTGCGAAACTTGGGACGATGTGGAGTTGTGCGAGCGGTACGTTCTCGGGAATACCTCCAATCGAGAGTCCTTCTCCCCCAGCGGTTTCTTGCTGGGGGAGAAGGTGCCGAAGGCGGATGAGGGGGCGTTTCACGAGGACGTGATTCACGCGCCTTCGAGCGCTCTCGGACCAGCGTCGGTAAATCGCCCATATCTCGTAAAGCGCCCCCCTCATCCGCCTTCGGCACCTTCTCCCCCCACAAGAAACCGCGGGGGGAGAAGGGCTCTCGACGAAGGGAGTGGCAAGCTCTCAAGGGAACAATTCAAGTGAGCATGTGAGAAATGCGCGTTAGAGAGTTACCCATGCTCCGCCCTTGGCGTTGGACATCCGCGCCGCGTCGAGCACGCGCTGTTGCGCGAGGCCATCATCGAATGTAGCGGCGTCCGCCAGTGCACTGCGATCGCCGTCATCGAGAGCGCTTCGAATCGCGCGGCCGAGGAGGTACGTGCCGCTGCCGAAGGCACCGCCGGCGGAGTTGCCTTTTCGATCGGAGCGGCCGGCGCTGCTGGCGACGGTGAACGGCTCGCCGCGCATGGCGGTCAGCAGCTCTTCGCCGGCGAGGCGCATCGCTCCTTCTTCGCCGTGGATCGTGATCGTGCTCGGCTCGTCCGGTCCCGAGGCGACGGTGCTGAGCGTGATCGCGGCGATGACTCCGCCGGAGGAGCGGAGGTTGACGGCAGCGAAGTCGTCGGAGGTGACGGGCCGCGTGCCGTTCTCGAACGGACGCTCGGCGATGATGGTTCGCAGCGTCGCCTGTACCGCCTCGATCTCCATGCCGAGGAAGCGGAGCGTGTCGACGAAGTGCGAGCCGACGGCGCCCCAGATGCCGCCGCCGTGATCGGCATCGCTCCACCAGTTCCACTCCCTCGTTCGGTCCCCTCGGCTTGGACTGGCGTACCTCACCTCGGTGTAACGAACGCCGCCGAGGTCGTTCATCCGTTCGCGCGCGGCGCGGAACGAGGGGAGAAAGCGAAGCTCGTGATCGATGAGCGCGAGTCGATCGGGATGCTTTTGCGCGGCGGCGACGAGCCGCGTTGCTTCGTCGACATTCAATGCCGTCGGCTTCTCGCAGAGCACATGCTTGCCGGCGTCGAGCGTGGCGGTGGCCATCTGCAGATGTTCCGAGGGAGGGGTGACGATGGTGACGAGATCGACATCGGATTCGATCAGGGCATGCCAGTCATCGAACGGCTTGACGTCGAGTTGACCGGCGATGCGGCGGGTGCGCTCGGCATCGTGTCCGGCGATGGCGACCACCTCGAGGCCTGCCTCGCGAAATGCCGGAACCTGAACGCGCGCTCCCCAGCCGGTGCCGATGATGCCAATGCGCGCCATGAACGCCGATTATGTGGCTTCCGCGGCCATCGGTGTGCCGAGTCCGCAGAAAAGGCCGACGACGTCGAGAAGTTCGGCGACATGAAACGGCTTCTCGAGAATCACCGCCGGTTTGAGATCCTCATCGTCCGCCTCGAGCTTGTAGGCCGAGATGATGATGACCGGCGAATCTTTCCGGCAGCCGCGGAACCAGCGCAGCCATTCCCGGCCGTCCATGCGCGGCATGGCCAGGTCGAGGATGACCAGGAGGATGTCGGGATTCTGTTCGACGATCGGAATGGCGTCCTGTCCATCGCCGGCGGTGAGGACCTGGAATCCATACGGCAGTAGCAGATCGCGATACGAGGCGAGCAGTCTCGCGTCGTCGTCGATCACCAGCAGCTTGCGGAGTTTGAACGGCGTGCGCCGGGCTCGAATGCTCACCTGTGCTCCGTATGGGTCGCGTGAAACGTTGAGGTTCCGAGGTCGGGGAAAGAGTTTGCAAGGGGCGTACCGTGCGGGACCGTGGGTTTGGGTTGCGCGGTCTCGCGGTTGCGGGGTTTCGCGGTCTCCCACTCCGCGTCTCCGCGTCTCCGCGTGACACAATCCAGGGTCGATGCTCGATGTCTCTCTCCACAATGTCCGTTCGGCATACGCACTGGCCGATGTGACGGTCGCCTTTGCCAAATCGACCCACACAGCGATCGTTGGGCCGGCGGGATGCGGGGCGTCGACGCTGCTGAAAATCATCGCCGGCGAGCTGCGGGCGGAGGCGGGGGAGGTGCGGATCGGCTCCCGCGTCGTCAACGACCTGAAGCGTGGGCGGCGCCCGCTGCTTTACACGACGTCGTCGATCGACGCGCCGGGACGGTGGTCGATACGGCACGTGCTCGTCGCGGCGGCGCGGCAGCGAAGCATCGACCGCGAGGACCGGCAGCAGGAGGTCGATCTGGCCGTGACGAAGTGGCGGCTCGGCGCGCTACTCGACCGGAGGATCGACACGCTCTCGTCGACCGAGAGGACGTGGGCGAACCTGGCGCGCATCGAGATCCTCAAGCCTGCCATCTTGGTCGCTGACCGGATTCTCGAACGGGTCAATCTGTCCGAGCGCGTCGATCTAGCCGACGAGCTTTACCGGACGCTTCGCGTGCTCGGCACCACGGTAATCACCGCGCCGTCGTCAGTCGTCGAGCTCGGCGCGACCGATCGCGTGGTGGTGCTCGACGAAGGCCGCGTCGTGCAGGAGGGGATTCCGTCGGAGGTCTACGGCAACCCTTCCAGCGCCGCCGCGGCGGCCGCGACCGGCGACGTCAGCATCGTTCCGGTCTCCATTCGAGGGGATGTGGTCGAGTCGGTGATCGGATCGTGGGAGATCGCTCCGGCGCCGTTTCAGGGAGAAGGTGTTGCCCTGATCCGGCCGGACGATTTTTCGGTGGCCGCGCCCGGCCAGGAGTCGGATCTCATCTTCAGCGTCGAAGAAGCAAGCTTCTACGGCGGCGCCTGGCACGTGCGGGGAGTGCTCACCGGCGCCTTTCTGCTGCGCGTCACGCTGCCCGGAAACCTGAGCATCCACAAGGGAAAGCTGATGGCGCTGAGGTACGACCCGGCGCGGTTCCGGCTGCACAAAAGCATCTAACCACAGAGGCACAGAGACACAGAGAGAGGAAGGATGAAGGCGGAAGGGTGAAGGATGAATGAAACGGCGTATTCATCCTTCCGCCTTCATCCTTCCTCTCTCTGTGTTCTCTGTGCCTCTGTGGTTGAAATGGTTTCTTGAGTTCTACCGCTGCCGGCGTGGGTTCTGTCCGTTCGCTTTCGGACGCTGCTGGCCCGCGTTCCCCAGTCTGTCCAGCAGGCCGTTGCGCATGCGGTTCCATTGCGAGTCGTTCAGCACGGCGCGCATGTCGACGAGCATGGCCAGCTCGCGTTCGAAGAGGCGGCCGCGTGCCTCCGACAGCTTCTGCGCGTCTTTGCGGATGACGGCGCGGTCGAGTTGCTGCTGATCGAGCTCGCCGCGGAGGTTGATGTTCTGCTTCTCCACTTCGCCGCGCAGATCGATCAGGTCGCTGGAGGCGTTGCGGAAGATCGTTTCGAGCTTCTCCTGCTGCTCCTCGGAGAGATTCAGAATTTGGACGATGTCCGGCCGCCGCCACCATTTGCCGGGTGGAAGGTTCGCCTGCGCGAGCGCCGAAGAGGCGAGCGCGAGAGTGATGAGGACGAGAGCGATCCGCTTCACAGCGAGCTTCCCTGGCTCGGCGATGCCTTCTCGTCCGGCAACCACGCTTCCCACTCGACGACGTTGTGGAAGTCCTTCAACTCGTCCGACTGCCAGGCGTCGTGAAGGTTGTTCGCCGCGGGTGCCGGAGCGACGGTGGCCGACGGGGCCGCGACGGCCGGCGCCGGCTGGTGCTGCACCGGCTTGACCGTCTCGTAGACGAGGGCGCCGCCGAGGAAGAAGGAGAGGATCGCCGCGGCAGCCACGCGCAGCGTGCGGGCCGTAGTCTTCGCATGGGCATGCTGTGCATCGACGCGGCGCATGATCTGCAGCCGCTGCCGCGTCCAGAACGTAGCCGGCTTCTCGGTGTTGCAGACGGCCGCTTCGCGCAGCTTCCGCTCCAGCCGGGCATAGCGCGCGGCGCAGTCGGTGCAACCGGCCAGATGCATCATCACCGGCATCGACTGGCCCGGCTGCGTGTAGTACGTCTCCAGTAAATCTGCTTCGCTATAGTGTTTCATCGGGGCTTTCCTCTCTCAACGTGACCCATTCGGCGAGCTCTTTGCGCACCTTGTGGATGGCACGGAACAGATGCGCCCGGACCGTTCCCGAGCGGAGCCCGAGGAGCTCTGCAATCTCCTCGAGCGAATGATTCTCATAGTGTCGCAGACGGAAGATGATTTTCTGCTGCGAGGATAACGTACGTTCGGCGCGGAGAATGGCCGCGCGGAGCTGATGGGCCATCAGTTGCCGCTCGGCATCGGGGCGATCGTCGACCGGCTCGAAGACGTACTCGACGTCGTTACTGCGGTCGTCGTGCGTGAAAAGGCCGACGAACTTGCGGCGGCGCAGCCAATCGCGCGAACGGTTGATGGCGATCCGCGTCAACCATGTTTCGAATTCCGAGCGTCCCTGGAACCGCGCCAGGTGCATGTACGCCTGGATGAAGGTGTCCTGCGTGATGGTATCGGCCTCGGCGTCATCGCGGACGATGGCGTTGGCCACGCGGTAGATCTTGCGCTGGAAGCGCTCGACCAGGATTCCGAAGGCCCCGCCGTCGCCGCCCAGGGTTCGAGCGATGAGCTCCTGGTCTGACGGTGCGGATTCGCTGATCGGATTCACTCGGAATGTCGCCACGGTACCCACGACCCTTTGGACGGTCATCCTTTCCTTGCGTTTACACGATTATGATGCCCAACCCTTGCAAAAGCATCCCAACCCTCTCCTCGTCCACGCTGCGATGGCTTCCGTGGCCGTGCTTTTCTCGCTCAACTACATCATCTCGAAGATCGGGATGCATGTTTTCAACCCGTTGACATTCGCGTACTTACGGATCATTGGGGCCGCCGTCATCCTCAATGTCGCCGTCCGCGAGCGCAACGCCGCGCCCCTCGCGCCGGGCGATGGCTGGCGGCTGACCGGGTTCGCCATCCTCGGCGTGGTCATCAATCAATCGCTCTTCCTGGCCGGGCTGGCGCTGACCAGTGCGCACGCCGCCGCCATTCTCATCACCGCCGTCCCGATCTTCGCCCTCTGCGCGGCCCTCGTGCTCGGCCGGGAACGCCCCACGGCCATCAAGATCGGCGGCATCGTGCTGGCTGCTGCCGGCGCGTTGACCCTGGTGGGAGGGGAAGGGTTTGCCGGGACGACGAAATCGCTCATCGGCGATTTGCTCATCATCGGCAACTCCCTGTCGTACGCGCTCTACCTCGTCTTCTCAAAACCCGTGATGGCCCGCCTCTCCGCGCGCCGCGTGATCGCCCGCATGTTTGCCGTCTCCTCCGTTTTGATGATCCCGATCGCGGCCTGGCCGATGATGCACGAGCAGTGGCGGGCCATCCCGTCGCAGGCCTGGCTCGCGCTCGCCTTCGTCATCGCCGGGCCGACCATCGCCGGTTACCTGATGCAGGCGTGGGCACTGAAGTACGCCGAGAGCTCGGTCGTCGCCGCCTACACCTACCTGCAGCCCTTCTTCGCGGCCATCCTCGCCGCGGTCTTTCTCCAGGAGCAGATCCGGCCGATCGCGATCATCGCGGGCGCGATGATCATCGCGGGAGTGTACGTATCGGGGCGAGGGGTGAGGACGTAGTTGGCATTTCTCACAGTCTGTCTTAACCACTCGCCACTCCCTTCGTCGAGAGTCCTTCTCCCCCCGCGGTTTCTTGCGGGGGGAGAAGGTGCCGAAGGCGGATGAGGGGGCGGTGCTCGCGCTGAAGTTGCGTGTTTTCATGAGTTTGCTGGTACTCGCAGCGGCGAGACGCCGCTGCGCCAGCCGGCGAGACGCCAGCGCTCCGGTGGACGCGCTTCGCGCGCCCTACTCCTCGATCCACGTCTGGTGATACCGCACTGGCGGCGGTACCAGCGACGTGCGCAGGCCGCGCACCTCGGGCTTCTGCAGTACGAAGAAGCGCTCGTGGAAGAGCGTGGCCAGGGGCGCTTCGCGGACGACCATCTCGTTGAGCTGCCGGTAAATATCGGCGCGGTGCTCGCTGTCGTTCGACCGGCGCGCTTCCACGATCTCGGCATCGATCGCGGCGCTGTTGAAGTAGATGCCGCGTGCCGAGAGCGACTCGCTGTGGAAAAAGACGTAGAAGAAATTGTCGGGGTCGGGGAAGTCGGCCCACCAGTTGCCGCAATACACCATGCCGTGTCCGGGGTGGATCAGCGGCTTGCGCGCCTCCACGGCGGAATGCTTCGTTACGTGCACATCGATGCCGATGGCGGCCAGGTCTTCGATGATCAGCGGGAGCTGGCCGGAGTTGTTGAACTCGTCCGTGTCCCAGGTGCGGTACTCGACGCGAATTCTGCCGCTGTGGCCGGCCTGGCGCATCAGTGAACGGGCCCGATCCGGGTCGTACTCGATGCCGCGGATGTTCTCGTCGTAGCCGAGCAGTCCCGGCGGAAGGAGAGACTTTGCGACGACGCCGAGACCGGCGAAGATGCGCTCGTTGATCCTGTCGCGGTTGATGGCGTGGTTCAGGGCCTGGCGCACCTCGACGCGGTTGAATGGTTCGGTCGAGCAGTCGTAGGCGAAGTACGACGTGTGGAGCTGGATCGTCGTCAGCATGTACGGTGCGATGCGCGGATCGTTCTGCAGATCGTTGACGATGTTCAGCGGCACGCCATGCGCGACGTCGATGTCGCCGCGCAGGAATGCCTCCGCCACGTCGCGGAAGCTGCGCAGGTCGAGCCGGAATTCGATCTCGTTGAGATGGGGAATGCCGGGGATGAAGTAGTCGCGGTTGCGCTGCACGAGCACCCGTTCGCCTTCCATGGCCCGGGCCAGGCGGAAGGGACCGGCGCCGACGGGATTCAGGCGGAATCGCTCCGGATCGCGCGCCTCCTCGGCCGGAATGATGGCCGCCTCGTGCATCGTCAGCAGCGACAGGAAAAACGCCAGCGGCTCATCGAGGATGATGTCCACCGTGTACTGGTCGCGCACCTGAATTCCGGCCAGCGTGCGCGTGCGTCCGGCGATCACGTCGGCGGCGCCGCGGACCTCGCGCATGATCCAGCTCGACTGCGAATTCAGCTCCGGCAGCAGCAGCCGGACCAGCGAATCGTGCACGTCCTTCGCTTCCAGTGTCCGGCCATTGTGGAAGCGCACGCCGTGGCGCAGGTGGAAGCGGTAGACGTGACCCTGCTCCAGTATTTCCCATCGTTCGGCCAGGCTGGGCGTCAGCTCCGCTCCTTCGCCATAGATCACGAGATGCGCGTGGATGGTCTTCGACATGTAGCCGAGGGCCGCGGCGCCGATGTGGATTGGATCGAGCGTCAGTTGCTGCCACAGCACCGTCGACGTCGTCAGCTTGCCCCCCTCGGCCGGCGCCGGCAGCGTGAAACGATCGAGCTCCGAATTCAGGAGCGTCGATTCCTGCGACAACGTATTGGCCATCTGATTCAGATCGCCGATGGAGACATTCGACTCGCGCGTGGCCTGCTGGATGACGCCCATCGACTTCACGATGGCCGAGCTCTCCGTCGCCAGCACCGAGGTCGATTCCAGCACGTTCTGCACGAGCCCCATGATGTTTTCCATGGCCCGGCTGATGGCGCGGCTGCCGCTCTCCTGCTCGGCCATGGCGCGCTTGAGGTGCTTGGTGTAATCGCGCACCATCGACGTCTGCTCGCCGACCTTGCGCGCCGTCAGCGACTGCTGCTGCGTGGCGCTGGCGGTCTGCTGCACCATCTTCGTCACTTCCTCGATGGCCGCGGTCGCCGCGGCGCTGCCGCGCGACTGCTCGCCGGTGGCGCGGGCGATCTCGGCGATCGAGCTCGTCGAGCGCGCGGTGATGTCGAGGATCTTGTCGAGCGTCTGCTCGGCCCGCGCCGTCAGGCCGACGCCGTCGACCACGCGGTCGCTGCTGATGGTCATCTGCTCGGCGGCGCGCTCGACGGCGCGCTGCACGTTCTGGATCAGCGTGCGGATCTCGTCCGTCGACACCGAGGTGCGCTCGGAGAGGTCCCGGATCTCGTCGGCCACCACGGCGAAGCCTTTGCCGCGCTCGCCGGCCTGCGCGGCGATGATGGCGGCGTTCAGCGCCAGGAGGTTCGTCTGCCCGGCGATCTCGTCGATCACGCGAATGATCTCGCCGATCTCTTCCGACCGGTTGGCCAGCTCGCCGAGCGCCACTTTCGCCTCGTCGACGGCCACCTGGATCTTGCGCATCCCTTCGACCGTGCCGCTCACGGCCACGCGTCCCTCGTTCGCCGCATCCTTCACGTACTTTGCGAGCTCCGCCGACTGTTTGGCCGATTTGCCGATCTCCTCGGTGGAGGCATTCATCTCCACCATCGAGCTGGCGGTCTGCAACGCGAACGAGGAGAAGCTCTCCGTGTTCGTGGCCACCTGGCTGATCGACACGCTCATCTCCTCGAACGCCGAGGCCGTCTGCTCCACGAACTCGGCCAGCGTGTCGGCGATCCGGCTCACCTCTTCGATCGATGCCGACATCTCCAGGATCGAGGTCGAGGTCTCCTCCGCGTTTGCCGAGAGCTCCTCCATCGACGTCCGGACGTTGTTGATCGACTGATCGATCTGGCCGACCGATGCCGAGGTCGAGCCGGTGGAGATGAGCTGCTCGCCCGCGCTGCGCGCCAGCACCCGCGAACGGCCGCTGATCTGTCCGCTGGCCGTGGCCACGTCGGTGGCCAGTTGGGCGAAGCGGCGGATGGTCCGCTCCAGGTTCGACACCAGCGCGCGCATCGCCGCCGACATCCGCGCCGACTGCGTCGTCAACTGGATCTCCCGCGCCGAGATCGAGAGATCGCCCGCGGTGATGCGGTTGAGCATCTGGATCGACGAATCGCGGCGGCCGAAAACGGTGCTGAGCCACCATTGGAACAGGCCGATGGTGATGCCGCTGGCGACCGCGGCGGCCACCAGCGACGGCCACCACATGCGGAACGTCATCCCCGGCACGAGCAGGAGGAACACGGCGAACATCCCGAAACAGGCAGCTACCAGCACCCACATTTGCTGGGCACGCCCGAAGTGTCTTGTGCTCATAGGGTTCCCGCTTGCCGAGGTATGGCGATGCTACCATGCCGTCCAAGTGAACGACTACTTCACCGCGCGGCGTGCGCTGATCGATGAAACGCTCGAGAACATCGCCGCCCGCGCCGGCGCGCCCAGGCCGCTGGCCGACCCGCTGAAACACGCCCTAACCTCCTCCGGCAAACGCGTCCGCGGCGTCCTGCTCATGGCGGTGGGGGAGTCGGCCGGCTGCAAAGCTGAAAAGCTGGCCGACGCCGCCGCGGCGATGGAGATGATCCACGCCTCATCATTAATTCTGGATGACCTGCCGTCGATGGACGATGCCCTCCTGCGCCGCGGGCAGACCACGCTGCATCGCGCCTTCGGCGAAGACCTGGCCATCCTCTCCGCCGTGGCCCTGCTGAATCATTCCTACGGCCTGGTGGCGAAGAACTACGCCGCGCTGACGCCGCGCCAGTGGCCGATGCTGCAGGTGATCAAGCGCGTGGTCGACGCCGTCGGCTGGGACGGCACCATCGCCGGCGAGGCCGTCGACCTGCACAGCGAAGGCTCGCGCCTCGATTTCGACACCCTCGAGTTCATCCACTCCCGCAAGACCGGCGCCCTCTTCGTCGCCGCCGCGGCGGTGGGCGGCATGCTCGCCAACATCTCCCCCGCCGCCCTCGGCCGCATCGAAGTCTTCGCCAAAAACCTCGGCCTGGCCTTCCAGATCACCGACGACATCCTCGACGTCGTCGGCACCCCCGAGAACCTCGGCAAGGACGTCGGCAAAGACACCGACCGCCTGACCTTCGTCAAACTGGCCGGCGTCGAGGGGGCCAAAAAGCTCAGCGACGAACTGGTCGAGACGTCCCTATCGTCGATCTCCAACCTCGGCCCCTCCGCCGCCCCCCTCCGCGAGCTGGCCACCCTGGTCCGCGACCGCACGCGCTAACTCCCCGCGGAAGACACCCGCCCAAGCTTGTGAGCCACCAATTCCAGAAGATTCCGCGACTCCCGAGTCCGTGAATACACTCGCTGGAGTCCGTGAATACACTCCCGGAGTCCGTGAATACACTCCCGGAGTCCGTGAATACACTCGCGGAGTCCGTGAATACACTCGCGGAGTCCGTGAATACACTCCCCGGAGTCCGTGAATACACTCCTCGGAGTTCGTGAATGCACTCCAAGAGTCCGTGAATACACTCGCGGAGTCCGTGAATACACTCGCAGAGTCCGTGAATACACTCCCCGGAGTCCGTTAATACACTCCCGGAGTCCATGAATAGACTCCCAGAGTCCGTGAATACACTCGCGGAGTCCGTGAATACACTCCCGGAATCGAAACTGATTGAACGTGCGGTCCCTCAGCCGGCGAAGCCGGCCTGAGAGCCGTAGCCCCCGCCTTCAGGTGGGGGAAACAGGGTCCACCAACGTTGGGAGCCCGCTTCAGCGGGCGACAGAAATCGCGCGGACGCTCTCTGTCGCCCGCTCAAGCGGGCTCGCGAAATGGCAGAGGATCGCGATTCCCCCGTCTAAAGACGGGGGCTACGGTTCTTACGCCGGCTCCTGCCGGCGGACGGCTCACTGCTCCAGCCGCTGTGTCAGTTTTAGGTGACACTCCTGACCTTGACCCCATCTGTTGTGACCTCGAGGTGGGTCGATCCTGACCTTGACCCCATCGGGTTGTGACCTCGAGGTGGGTCGATCCTGACCTTGACCCCATCGGGTTGTGACCTCGAGGTGGGTCGATCCTGACCTTGACCCCATCGGGTTGTGACCTTGAGGTGGGTCGATCCTGACCTTGACCCCATCGGGTTGTGACCTTGAGGTGGGTCGATCCTGACCTTGACCCCATCGGGTTGTGACCTTGAGGTGGGTCGATCCTGATCTTGACCCCATCGATTGTGATCTTGAGGTGGGTCGCTCCTGACCTTGACCCCATCAATCGTGATCTTGAACCCTTCGCTTGTGATCTCGAGGTTCTACGCATGGCTTGGTTTCCGAATGAGCTATCCCGCAGCGTAAGCCGTTCGAGGTAGGAGCCGTCTCGCGGGCAGGCTCGGGGGGGCAGCCTGCCCTGAGCGGAGCCGAAGGGTCTCGCCCCGTTCCAGCAAGACCCCGGGCACCACCGCCGGCGAGGCGGTCGACCTGCACAGCGAAGGCTCGCATCTCGATTTCGACACGCTCGAGTTCATCCACTCCCGGTCGCCGCCGCCGCCCGTCGGCGGCATGCTCGCCAACATCTCCCCCGGCGCCCTCGGCCGCATCGAAGTCTTCGCCAAAAACCTCGGCCTGGCCTTCCAGATCACCGACGACATCCTCGACGTCGTCGGCACCCCCGAGGACCTCGGCAAAGACGTCGGCAAAGATGTTGACCGCCTGACCTTCGTCAAGCTCGCCGGCGTAGAGGGGGCCAAAAAACTCAGCGACGACCTGGTCGAGACGTCCCTGTCGTCGATCTCCAACCTCGGCCCCTCCGCCGCCCCCTTGCGCGAGCTGGCCACCCTGGTCCGCGACCGCACCCGGTAGCCCTGGGATCCCCCTGGGACCGTGGGCGTCCCGCCCGCGCGACGCCGGCACGGCGGCGTAGTGTCTGGTCGGATGGAGCCTCCAAACCACCCCCGGGAGGCTTTAAGCCACACCCCGGTGTCTCTGAGCCACACCCCGGTGGCTTTAAGCCACACCCCGGTGTCCCTGAGCCACACCCCGGAGGCTCTAAGCCACACCCCGGAGGCTTTTTAGCCACCCCCCGGTGGCTTTAAGCCACACCCCTGTGTCCCTGAGCCACCCCCATGTGGCTAAGAGCCACTCCCATCTGGTTCCAAGCCACCCCGAAGAGGCTCTGAGCCACCCCCATGAGGTACTCGGACAGCGACAGCCGCGAGATTCGCGGAGCACGGAGAGCGGGTGTCCCACCTGCTCCCGCCGTGGCGTCTCGCCCGGCGGTGGTTTCCGTGCAACCCTCACAACGTCAGCCAGGAAACCCTCGTCGCGACGGCAAGTCCTGCCCGTTCCCCGGGAACCCCCGCCGGGCGAGGACGCCCGTCGGGAGCAGGCAGGATGCCCGCTCTCCGGAATCTATCGCGTGGCGAGGGACGAGGCCTCGGAATGAACCGCCGGACACCGGCATTTACACCCCCGCTTCCGCGTGGTATTTTCCGCGCTCTTTTCCCCGCCCTCCTCGGGCCCAGGTAGCTCAGTTGGTAGAGCAGAGGACTGAAAATCCTCGTGTCGGCGGTTCAATTCCGTCCCTGGGCACCACTTTTAACCCCAGCAAAATCAACGGATTAGGTTCTAGAGTATTGGACATGTGTTCAATACGTGTGGTTCGCCCGACAATCCGGGAGAACTGCGATGCTTACTCTGTTCCGGCGTCACCTGAAGTCCTGCCCGCACAAGGGGCGACGGTATCGGCGATGCTCCTGCCCCATCCAAGTTGAAGGCTCCCTCGGTGGAGAGTCTGTCCGCCGGGCGATGGATCAAACGTCGTGGGAGGCGGCAGAGAACGAAATCCGCGAGTGGACCAAGGCCGGGAAGATCGGCGCCGGAATGGTCAAGCTCGCGACGATCGAGGAGGCCGTGAAACTCTTCCTCGCCGAGGCTGAGTCGCGAAACTTAGCCGAGGCGTCTCTGAGGCTCTACCGCCGCTTTATCGGCCGTCAGTTGCCCGCTTGGTGCGAGGACAAGGGCTTCCGGTACGTAAAGCAACTGACGTTCTCGGAGCTGGCCGGGTTCAAGGCTTCGTGGAAGATGAAACCGGCGACGGCGGCGAAGAGGCTCGAACTCCTCAAGCAGTTCATGGGCTTCTGCACGGCGGCGGATTGGATCGCGAAGAACACGGCGGCTGACTTCAAGGCTCCGGAGATCGACGAACCCCCGACGTTGCCATACACGCGTGAGGAGATGGAACGGATTCTCTCGGCGTGTGAAACGTACTCGCATCACGGAGACCACGGACACAACCGGCCGGCGCGGATCAAGACGTTCGTTCTTCTCCTCCGGCATTCCGGGCTTCGGATTCAGGACGCAACCTGTCTCGAAACGGAGAGGCTCCATGGTGATGACCTCATGCTTAGGACGCAGAAGACGGGACAGGATGTCTTCGTGCCGCTTCCTCCTGACGTCGCTGATGCGCTCCGGTACCAGGCCACGAAGAACAGTAACTCCCGTTACTTTTTCTGGTCCGGGAACGGGAAAGCTCTCTCGGCGGTATCGAGCTGGCAGAGGACGCTACGGAAAGTTCTGAAGGACGCGAAGGTCTCGAAGGGTCAGAACATGATGGTCGCGCATCGGTTTCGCGACTCTCTCGCCTGCGACCTCCTGTCGAACGGCGTTCCCATGGAAGACGTTGCCGCGATCCTTGGGAATTCGGTCAAGGTCTGCGAGAAGCACTACTCCGCCTGGGTGAAGTCGAGGCAGGACCGATTGACGGAGAGGGTCCGGGCGACGTGGAAGCAAGAGAGGCCAAGGCTCAAAGTGATTCAAGGGGGCGCGTGATGCGCTCCCTTTTTCTACTTGAGTTCAGCGGTCGTCTTTTCTACCCATTCGATAAACTTCTCGACCTTATTCGGGTCGTCACTCTTAAACCACTCGGAGAGCTGGGGAGAGAGTTCGATGCCGAAGCCCTTCGGGAGACCGAACGTCGTTCCCATCGTGAGCATGAGTTCGTTCCAGGCATTGACTGCGCGGATTTTTTGGTCGCTGGACATTTCGGGAGGAATTCTAGCGCATCGTCAAGGCTCGTCCAGGTCGAAGAGATCGGACGCCGTGACGGGCTCGCGGGCAAGCCTTCGACACGCTGAAACGACGGCCTTGATGCACTTCCGGGTGGGCTCCATCGTTCCTTTCCGAATCCGGAGAAGGTGCTGGCGGGAGTACTCCGAATGCAGGGCGAGATGGGCGGGTTTGATGCCCTTCGCCTTCAGGAACGCTTCGAGCTTCGTCATGACTCCCTCACGATCACGGTGACGGCTCCGGCTATTTGAAGCTCCCCGGTGATGCTTTCGCCGAGGACAGGTCGCAACTCCCGGAGGCCGTGCTTCGCCCACCAGTGGCCGAGGTAGGCTCGGGGTCCGAGGAAGGCGACGACGAGCTCCCCGGTGGCCGCTGAGTTCCGGGGCTCGACGTTCAGAAGGTCACCCTTCTCCATATCGGGCGCGCGCCGGACCCGGTAGACGATCTCGTGCTCGTCGATCACTTCCGGTGGGATGCGGACGACCGCGCCGGTAACCTTGAGCGGTTTCCCCTGCTCGATCTCCGAATCGATTTCAACTTGAACGAGGTCCATAGCCACGGGCTGACCGTAGCTCGGAACCCAAAGGCGTCAAGGGTAGGTGCACAGAAGGGTGTGCAGTTTCGCCGGGTTTCTTTTGAAGTGACTCGCATCGGTTCCGCTCTCCCCGCCCAAACACTCAGCTTCCTTCCCGAAGAGTTGGAGAAAACCGGAAAGTTTGGCGGGGTCGAAAGGGTATGCGTACCAAGGTATTGCATTCGTCCACCTAGGTATGCAATGATCCGCGCCGGAGAATTGACGATGCCAGCAAAACCATCACGACAGCCCCTCGAACGAACCTCAGTGCAGCTGCCTCGACAGACGATCGAGCTACTCGACTCGTGGCCGACACTGAACCGGAGCGAAGCGCTCCGGTTGGTTGTTGACCGGTATGTTTACTTGGAGTCGGCGTCAGCGCCGCAGGCCGAGAGGATGGTGGACAAGTATCGGCCAGTGTTCCAGACGGCGCTCGCAGATTTGTTCTTCGATGACTTTAGGGTAGTGGCGAGATCTCTTCCGGCGATCGTGATGGGTGCTATGGCAGAGGAGGGTGTCCGAGAGGGCGTAGAGAATGAGAGGAGCCGGAGCGACGTACCCGTGATCGAATGGAAGCAACTCGAAAGTGAGATTAGTGCGCTGGACCCTCTGGCGCGCATCTGGATCCTGGAGTCCGTGGTGAGGGAGCGCCTTCGGGATGAAGAGCGCGAGGGTAGGTCGTAGGAAGGCAAGATGGAAAGCTTCGAAGATAGGCTGAAGAGTTGGACTAAGGGCGCTGACCGCGAGTGGGCGCTGGTAGTGTTCGTCATGCTGCGGAACACCCTTGAAGACGAGGTCGCCGAGGCGTCGAGGAAACATCTGCTCACGCTTACGTTGCTAGGAATCCATGCGGTGATCCAGATCGTCACGGAGAAAGTGTTCGGTCTTGGGAAAGGTCCGGGAACGACGAAGTTCTACCTTGAGCACTTCGTGGACGGGCCGACGCCTGATCGTAAATACTCGACGATCGCCGAGAAGATCCATCGCGAGCGGAACGTGATGGCGCATCAGGGATTTTCGGTCTCGCAATACGAGATTGCCTACGACTGGGGAGTGGTCGGTGGATTTGAATGGCGCGGAAATCTGCTCGCGATCAACCCGGACCACTACGTCGAGGACTACATCGCCGGGTCTCACAAGTACAGCAGAGTAGCAAAAAGGCTCATCTCAGATTTCGACATGGTGAAGAGGAAGTACGCGTACATTTGCGCGTTTCTCGATCTTCCCAAAATGGATACGCTACGGAAGCTGCTGGAGACGGTGAAGGACTTCCCGGACCTGGCGACGCTTAGAGCTGCGGAGCCGAGCATCCAAAAGGCGATTTTAGACAAGTACGGAATCGTGTAACAGGCGATGAGTGACGAACCAGAAGAGCCGGCGTGGGTGAGGCGCGGTATGGAGCGAATCGTAGACCTCGAAAGAGCGCTACTCACGTATCGAGCGAACGTGGCGGCCGCAAAAGCCGGATACCACGAAGATTTGGAGCCGATGTTTGAGAAGCGGCAGAGGGGTGAGGGCTCGCAGGAAGAGCTCCTCGCGGCGATCGATAGGGCAGATGAGAAGCTGGAGCGGAGAGTCGCCGAGGAAAACGCGATGTTGAAGCGAGCGGCGGACGATCTGAGCAAGGGTAAGACGGCGGACGACTACCTGTTACCTGCCAACTAGTACGGGCGTTGGCAGTGGGAGCAGTACGAACCAGCGAGCCTCATGTCGTTGGCCCACCCGGTCTGCTCGGAATGGCACTCCTCGCAAAGCAACTCAAGGTCGTTCAAAGTAATGTCCTCGCCGTAGCGTTTGTGATTGATCTCGATTCGCTTGTCGCTACCACAGCGTTCGCAGGCCGTGACTCCTTGTTCGCGTTTCGCGGCCATGATGTACGGCCGCAGTCGATTTATTAACTGATTGTGGTAGATGAACTCCGATTTCTCCATGAAGTGTTTTCCTGATTTATATTGTGCGACACCCTACCGGCTCCCCCCATTGAAACCAAAGGCAGGCCCCTTCTTCCTCTCCTTCCTCCTCTCATGAGGGTAGCCCACCCCTGAAAAGGTCAGGGTACTGGTGTTCCTCGGACATGAGCCGGAGTTGAGTCGAGTATTTGAAGGGCTAGATACCTTCCCGGAGAAATCCGGCGCTCTATCTAGCGAGCGATCCCAGCGATCTAAATTCGCTGAGTGATGGGTAGAGGAGTCGAACCTCTTTTCTCCGTTGCACCTCCGGGTGATCAGATCCGGCGGCAGTGCGGCCTTATCGATAACGACCGACCGTAGCGGGTCCTCTCCATTTCCATAAGATATTCGCACACCCATCACTCAAAGAACTATCTCGGTCATGCGCTGGGAGGCGGTTGGTAGAGGAAGCCCGTGAGACTTTTGGTTCTCACGCCTTTATCAGGTCCAACCATTCCGCCGGACCCATGCTATCTACCGCTCGCCTCTCAACGCACAACCATTCAGAGCTTGCGCCCTGAGAGCTGGCGCGGAGACATCCTTCCAACCCTGTGTCTCACCCCTTGGGTAGGGTCCGCGCGGACCGCCAGCTCTCAAGAAACAAAACTGCCCTGCGGATTGAGCGCAAGGCAGGGCTGTGTTTCATCGCTCAATCAGATGAAACAATAACCATGAGACCGATGTAATGTGCTCCTTTATCGTACCGGACGATCTCGTGGGCTTCAACGGGTTAGGGTGTGGATAAGTGGCTTCATCGTTTTTGCTCGTACGATGCGCTAGGAGCGTTTCAAGGTTCTGTGGGTCGAGAGCCGGGCTTGGAGAGCCTATAAATAGGCTTAGGGGCCTTAGCCGGGCTTCCTGTGGCAGTCACCTACCCACGATTCCGTGTTTCTGTCCCAATACAGGGTTCGCACGGGCTTCTTGCATGTCGAACAGACGTAGCGGGGCCTAGAGGATCTGAACTTCGAGGTTCTGCTTGCCCCAGCGGATCGCCTTCTTTTGGGCGTCCGGGCCGTAGCCTTGGAAGATGTCGAAGCGGCCGTCGAACCTCTTTGCTGTGCGGTCTTCACAGGTCAGGAGTTTGCCGGCGATTTTGACCTTCGATCCGAGAGGGAGTTTGCGGGGACAGGCGACGGCTCCGACGTACGCGGACCGGCCGGAAGCCATGATGCACTTCGGGGAACTGCAACTTTCAACGGAAGAGTAGGAAGTAACCCATGCTCGGATGGTAGAGGAGACTGATTGTTCGGCTCTGATGTCATATGAGGTCCGGGCGGTCGTTGTTTTCATCGGGCAGAGGGCCACGACTACTCCCACGCTCACCACGAATGTTTTGATGATGTTACTCATCGAGGCCTTCGCTCACGGGAAAGGCTAGCCGGTCACGGTTCAAACTTCGGACGGGTGACGATCGAGCGTCAGGCGCTCCGGGTCCTGTCGTCCGTGGATTAAGCCTAGCGCATTGAACGAGCGTGGCAAGGGCTGGGCTGGGGAAGAAAAGGCCCCTCGTGATTGAGGGGCTGAATGAGCATGTCGGTTCCGGGAGGGAACCCGAGGGAACTTCCGCGTGGTCTTTCCTCCTATTCCTTCAACGCACGCCGCTTGATTGCGGATCGTGGTAGGGATTCCGGGTTAAGCCGGTTGGAAATTGGTACACCCGCATTCATGGCACCTGCCTTTGCGGTGAGCCTTCTTGCCGTGGCCGCATTTCGGAGTGCGACACTGCTTCTCGGGAACGAAGGCGTTGCAGGAGCAGGATGAGCAGGGGCCGTTCGGATTCTGCTTCGTGTTGAGGTGAAGGCGCTTCAGATCGCCGCATTCACAGACGAGGACGCGGTGCTCGAAGCTCATGTTGCCTTCTTGCGTCGAGAGGTGGAAGGCAGAGAGGCTTGCGTCTCTTCCGGCTTCTTGTCCAGGAAGATGACCTGCGAGGCGTGAACCTCGGTCTTCCAGCGCTTCTGGCCGGATTCCTTGTCGTCCCATTCGGAGGTTCGGAGCGAGCCTTCGATGAGAACGTGGGAACCCTTCCTGAGGTACTGCGAAGCGTTCTCGCCGTTGCCGTTCCAGACGACGATCGAAAGCCAGTTGGTCCTCTCCTGCTTCTCGCCGGCGCCGTCCTTCCAGCGGTCGGTTACAGCAAGGGAGAACTTTGTAGCAGTAGTTGCTCCAGCGGGAGCGGTTTCCGGGTCTTTGCCGAGGTAGCCGGTGACGATGACGCGGTTGAGGTTGAACAATTGGGACACTCCTTTCGTTCTTTGGGCGGTTTGAGGTCAGAGAAGGGACCTTGGTACGGGTCTCCGGTCGTGCAGAAGTTGATGAGGGCCTGAGCGCCGCGCTTATAGACGACAACGGCGATGAGCTCCTTGTCGTTGTAGACGGCCCAGAAGCGAGAGTGGAGATAGCGTTCAAAGCGAAGCATCGCGCTCCTCCTTGGTCTTGAGAACACCGTCCTCCAGATAGATGGTGATCTCGGGTTCCGTGACAGCGGTGTAGAGCTTCTGAGGAAAGACGAGCGGGTCGTCGTCTGACTCTCCGGCGTAGCAATAGATCGTTGCTCGGCGGAACTGGACGCGGTGGACCCAGCGCTGCACCTTCTTGAAGCGTTCGTCCTTCTTGATGCGTTTCTGGTGAGCGGCGATGAAGTCCAAAAGCCAGTAGAGACCGTGAACCTGGGTAATACCGTTCACGCCTCGGGTGAAAGAGAGCGTGCTGGAGTGCTTGAAGAGCATGGGCGTACCTCGTGTCGGTTGTCAGTGAGCCCAGCGAAGGAGCGCGGGATGCGCTAGTACGCTGACCGCCGGGGCAACGCGTGAGGACGCGCCCCGGACCGTCAGAGTGCTATGCGAGGGGAACGGAAGGGACGGAGGGCTGTACCGTAAGGCCGAGGTTCTTGGCGACGATGTAGAACCAAACCTGCGCTACGCCGAAGATCGACATAACGATGGTTACTAAGCCGCTTACGTCAACATTAAAGTGACGGATAAGAACTTCGCCTGTCGCGATGATGAGAGCGATGAGGAACGAGAACAGAAACGCGCCCTGGCCCTGAATGACCGTGCCGGTGAGCTTCTTGTTGATCCATGTAACGAGTTCGGCCACGAGCGAGGCAGCGATGCCGAGAAGAATGGTGGTAAGCATTAAGAGTGCGTAGGAGTTGCGACCTTTACTTGAAGAAGGGCAGGTAGGACTTGAGGAGGGCGATGCGGTCGAGAATCCAGTTGCGCTTCTGGACCGGATCGGCAGGCATTGGAGTGGGAAGCGGAACGTCTACGGTCAGTTCAACAGCGGTCCAGGCTTCTTTGATCGTCGGGAGGTCGGAGTCGAGGAGATAGCCGTACCCGTTGCCGCCACCGTTTACGTTGTCTCCCCACCACGAACCGAAGGAGTTGGCGAAGCGGTACTTCGTCGGGGTGTATCCATCGAGTACGAAGAAGTGGCCGGAATTCGAATCGAAGGGGTACCAAGAGGCAGGCGTCCATGGAGACTTAAGGACAAGGACCGCCTTGTTCTGGTAGATCGCTTGACGCAACCCTTCAGGAGATAGGTCGGTCACTTGCGCGTAGGCTCCGATGCGGCGGGAGAGAGCGTCGATGTACGCCGCCTGCGGGATCTTCGTCCAGTCGGCAAACTCGGCGTGGGGCAGGGAAACGTCGGTGGGAAAGTAACTCTCCAAAGGAACGCCGTATCTCTGAAGAACTTGCATGATTGCGCGGCCGAAGGTCCCCTCTTGGGTTGGTACGCCGTCGATCTTCTTGCAGAGCGCGTAGACGAAGCGGCGGGAGAGCGGTGCGTTTAGAAGCCGCTTGATGTTCTGGAACTTGGCTCCAGCTTCGCCGCCACAATCTGGCTGGCCGTTCTGGTAGTAGACGGGAAGGAAGTAGTCAGGAAGGTTCGTGTCCGGTCGGACGACAGGGGCTTGGATCTTGCCGATGTCGTAATCCCTCTGGTCTTGCGGTGATTCGAGCCCTCCTAAGTTGTTATGTGGGTCTACGTTCATGAAAGCTATGAGGTTGATTTGATACTAGCGCGCTGACAGGAAGGCGCAAGGTCGGAGGCTGTGGTTAACGGGAGAGGCTGCGCGCGAGCGTTGAGCCGGCTGCGTCTTCTCCAGCCTGAATACTACTCAAGCTGCGGGCTGGCATGTTGATGGGAACGTGAACGCTGGCGTTCGGGGATCCTGCCTGAGGAGCCGGGAGGGCGAGCGTCTTCAGGTTCTTCGCGATTGGGTAGTCAGAGCTGACGGAGCGAATCGCAGTCGATGCAGGGTCGAACGACTTCTTGCGAAGCTTGTCGAACGCGCCCTTTACGAGGGTATCGGGGTTGTTCTTGTCGCGGAGATATTGGCTACCGAAGACATCCGCGGCACCTTCAAGCGGGTGGCCGGTGATGATCTTGCCGAGGCCGCGCGCCATTCCGATTTGCTCTCCGAGACCGACTGGTGCTGCGTTCGCGACAATGCCTCGTTGTTTGGAGGTCATCTCCTGAAGTTTTGAGAGGGAGCCGTAGGCCTTCTTCAATTGCGCTGCATCCTTGCCTGAGAGCTGACCGAGCTTCTCGTTCAGAGCGTCTCGAAGTGCGTTGCCTTCGTTCAGCACGTAGGCTTGGCTTGGATCACTCGCGGCGACTTGCTGGCCGACCTTGTTCTTTGCGTAGTAGGTGTGAAGGTCTGCGTTCACGGACTGCAAAGCGTCTTCAGCTTCGGAAAGAGGAATGTCGCGACGATAGGTTTTTGCGTAAGCGCGGATACGAGCCGCGGCAGAAGGGTCCTGGCGGTCGAAGCGAGGGTCGATGGAACTTTCGATCTTGTCCGCGATCGCGTTGCCATCGATGGTCGCATTTGCATTCGGTCCGAGTACCTGTTCGTACTTCTTCCAGACTGATTGCTTCGCGTTCTTTACAGCGTCATCAAGGGCTGCGACGGTATTGATGGGTTTGCCCGAGGCACCTTCAGCTTCGCGTACATACGGCAGCGCATCTTCAAGGGTCTTTCCGAAAGTCTCGGCCGCCTTGCCTGGGCGTAATCCCTTCGTTAGAGCTGCTTCGACCGATGGGCTTACGAAGTCTTTGACGCTTTTCAGGGCCGCCGAAGTAGTACCGAGCGCGCCTCCTGCGACGCCACCCGCCACGCCTCCAATGAGTGTTCCCGTCAGGGCGCGGGCTGCTACATTGCCGGCGGAAGCGTTGGGATCTCCGAGGCCGGATGAGAGTCCTTGCCCGCCGCCGACAAGTGCTCCACCGATTGCGCCCTCGCCTGCGGTCTTGAGAATTCGGCCACCGATACCGAGCTTTGCGGCCGCTCCAATTTCACCGCCTCCGAGGAGCGTTCCGGCAGCGTTCACGCCAGCACCACCCACGTCGGCGAGATCGCGTCGAGTGTCGCCGTACTGTCCGAAGGTCGGCACATCGCCGAGAAGAGGGACGTGCGTGGAGTTGCGAGGGTCCGAAGCCTTGAGAGCCTTCTGAAGTTCAGTTGCGTAGCCTTCATGATCCCCGGTCAGTTTGCGAAATACCGCAGTTCCGAGATGGAAGAGTCCTTGGTCTGCTTTGACGAGCGAAGCTCCGGCTCGCGCGAAGGGCATAGCGGCGTCCTTGGCGATGCCCTCGGCTGTGTCGATGGGATGAGCGACGGCATTTCCGAGTCCGGAGAGCAGACTGCCGCCGACGTTTCCGGCGAAGGAAAGCGCGCGTTCTCCGAGTCCCTGTTCTGGTGCTGACTGGTCGCTCGCGGCTTGCCCGTAGAGTTCCTCGAAGGACTTTCCGCCAAGGGGGTCCGTCGAGTCGGGCTGAGACGGATCGGCGGTCGCTGCATTTGCGACAGGCACGCCTCCGGCCTGTTTGATGGCTTCGGCTTCCTTCTGAAACTCGGCCATGCCGCGCTGCACGTATGCAGGTACGTCGAACTTCACGCCCTCCTTGTTCACGCCAACCTGTCCCTCGTACTTTGGACTGCCGTGGTTCCAGATCGAGAGAATCTGGTCCGGGTTGTAGCCCTGATCACGCAGAGACTTGATGTGGTTGTACGCGACGAAGTTTTGATTCGCGGGAGTGAGGGGCGCGTTCGGATCGCCGAGATACTTTCCGGCCCAGGCCTTCCACGTTTCCGGCATGAACTGGTATCTGCTGGCGAGTTCCCCGCTCTCGCCTTTGATGTCCTTGTTGCCCGTCTCGATGTTTCGGATCGCATGCGTCAAAGCAACGACGCCCTGGTCGAGGTTCGTAGGAGGTGGAAACGGTGAGCTGTCTGGCGTGGTCGGCGGCTCGGGTGTCAGGCTTCTCGTCGGTGCTTGTGGAGTGACTGGTACGTCCATGGGTTAGAGACCAGCCCAACCGCTTGGCGCTGATGCCGTTGAGGTGTTCGACGGTGAAAGTGATCGAGAAGTGGTCGAGGTGCTGAAGTTGTACGGACTGATGCGCTTCTTAATGGTGCCAATCTGATCGGTGAGCGAGCTGATTACGTTGTTGCCCTCGCCGCTGATACGGTCCAGAACCTTCGCGAGGTCGGCGGCACTGATGTTGTTCGGAACAGCAGAGTCAGCGTCGTTCGTGGCCTTGTCCGTAGGTGAGCCCTTGCCCATCAGAAGCCGCGCGTACTCGTTTCGGATCGTCGTGAGGGAGTTGTTGAACGCGGCGAGGTCACCAGAGCCGATCAGTTTTTTGTTCAGCGCGTTTTGATACTGATTGATGAGCGGAGAGTTCTGGTCGTTGATGCCGGCCTTCTTCATGCCGTTGAGGAGCAACTTGCCGTTGGCGATGATGGTTGGAAGTGAAGCTTGTGAGTTGTCGAGGCGGTTTTGCAGATCGTTCAAGGAGGTCGTGTCAGCGGTGACGGACGCTTTGCGCTGGGCAGGGTCAAAGTTGCCGAGACCGAGTTGGCCAGAAAGCTCGTTCGCTCGTTGGATGATCGGTGCGGTGTACTGCGGGTTCTGCGCGATCTTCGACGGAAGTTCCCCGGTCTGAAGATACTGGAGGGTGTAGGAATCGAGAGTGTTGGTCGGATTGAACGGCGCATTGGTGCCACCGGCCGTGGAGCCTGTCCCGTTGCTGTTGTCGAAGACGCCGTTCTGCTGTTCGTATTTTCCGGTCTTCTGGTTGTACTGGAGGTAGCTGGCACCGAAGGGAATCGAGACTGGAGTGCTGAGCTGGCGCTGGAAAGCGGAAGATCCTCGGTACTTCGCGAGCGCATCTTGAAGGGTGTCGTTCGGGCTGATCTTCGCATCGGGAGCCTGCAGCATGAGCTGACGAACGGACTGCTGATCCGGGGTCTGGAAACCGGCTTGCGCGCGTTGCTCTGCGTTCGTAGCGAAGATGGTCTGAAGGTAGTTTTGGCGTGCCGTAGTGATTGCCGCGTGCTCGTCGGTGATGAGCTTGTCGATGCGACTCGCTTCGTTCGTATTCGAGTTCGCGAGGGCGATGTCGCGGTTTCTCTCCAAGGTTCGGACGCGCTTGTCGGCATTCGCGCTTTCGAGACCAAGAACAGCGGCGAGGGATGCAGGGCCGAGGCTTCTGGCTTCCTCTTGATGCCCGGTCAGCGTTCGTTGGTTATCGGTCTTGGTGTCTTCTATCTGTTGTCCGTAGTCGGCGCTGATTCCCGAGCGTTCGGCGGCGCCGGCGTTTTGCGCCTGGAGCGTACGCTGGTTGTAAGCATCCATGATCGTGGACGACTCCGGCGGGTTCAGTTGCTTGCCGCCCAGGTAGCCACTCAGGGTTGTATTGCCGCCGGAAGGATCGATGCTCGTCGAGGAACCGCCCGCGCCGATCGCGAGGCCGTTGTTCGGTGTGATCGCTGGGGCTGCGCCAGAAACACTGAGCGGGTTTCCGTACTCGTCGCTCTTCGGGGTCCATGCTTGGCCGCCGTTTCCGGGGCCGCCGACGCCTGAACCTCCCATGCCCGCAGACAGAGAGGCGGTTCCTGTTCCGCCCATGCCGGGAGGAGTGAGTGTTGGGTCAGTGAGTGCCATGTTAGTTATCGATGATGGTTAATTCGGCGTACTTTCGACGCGATGGAAGCCTCCTTTTCAGGTTGTCTACGATCGGTTGGATGTGCTTCAAAGCAGTCCCCAGGTCGTCGTACTCGCCTGTCATCCAGAAGATGTACTCGAGAACGGAGTTGGCAAATGCCTCGTTCACGTAATCCCAGGTCCCCGACCAGAGCGGCGTGTCGGTCGCGTTCCCGGAGTTCGAGAAGATCATGGTCTTCGCTCCACCAGATGCGGCTTTGACCATGTTCAGAGAGTAGTAGGTGAAGGTGACGGGGGTATCCTCGGAAACGAAGAAGTTCTCGATTCTGAAGCCGGTCGAAGTGGTCGAACCACCGTAGTTCAACGTGACCTGAAGGTATTTGATGCTCGTGATCGTCGGCGTTCCCACCTTCGTTGCGGAGTTCCACGGAGACTTGATACGGGTCCAGAGGTTCGCGACAAAGGCGTTCCCGAGATAGTCCGAAGTCGAGGTATAGGTCCAGTAGTTCGACACGTCAGTTCCCCACTTCAAAGAGATCGATGAGAGGTTCGTTACCGTTGCAAAGTAGATGTTGAAATAAACGGCGGAACGGTTCTGGAAGCGGGAAAGATCAATGGCTGTAAAGGTGCTGTTCGTAAGCGTGCCGGCCGTCATTGAGCTGGAGTCGAAACTCACGGACGAACCGAGGTCGAAGTACTCGTAAGAGTCGGTCGCTACGTTCGTCACGCCGCTCGCTCCAACCCAAGTTCCCGTGTTGTTATAAGCACTGGCCGCGTTGATGACACTCTTGGTTCCGACGGCTTTGAGTCGGAGCGTCTGGCCTTGGGCCGTGGTTGAAATGGCGTAGCGGAGGGGCTTCAGGCGTTCGTTCGTCTGGTTGAAGTTCGTATCTGAGACGAGGGCGAAGGGGTCTCTCTGAGATCCTTTGTAGTACTTCATGCCAAGTGGGGCTTTGAAGTTCGAAGCGAGGGTGTAGCGATCAATTCCAGAGTGGTAGTTCAGTGTCTGCTCTTCGATAGAAAACTCCCAATCGTGCATTTGCTGCCAGACCTGAAGGGTGGCGTTGATCGCCCGGAAGCCTTCAGCGGTCATATCGACGCTCGCGCTGCCGTTGTCGCGGCGCATGTCGTTTATTCGGTTGTTGATGTCGGCGAGTGTTACAGCCATGAGCTTGATTTGAGTATAGAAGGTCGGACTTTGCAGAACCTGTGCATTACTTCTTCTTCGCGAGCTGGTCGTATTCGACCTCTAGGCGGTAAGGCTCAATAGCGTCAGTAGCGTTGACGTTCAGCGCCCATGTAAGTGTCCAGCGGAGGGCGTTCGTGTTCTGGAAGTTCTTGCCGCTTAGCTCGAAGAACTTGAAGCCGGTAGCACCGTCTTTTGCGTGGGTGAGCTGGAACGTTCCGGCGACGGCGGAGGTGGAGTAGTTCTTGTAAAACGTCAGAGTGAGCGTCGAGGCGGTTACGTCGGTAATGGGACGGTACATGAGGGTCGTGCTCTTGGTACGCGATAGCTTGGGAAGCTCCTTCACGAAGGAGGTGAGGGAGGCTGAGGTGATCATGCCGTTAAGGAGGCTGACTTTGGTGTCGTTGTAGGAGCCGTAGTAGTTGCCGTTGTAGTCGATAGAGAGGAAACCAGCAGAGGTGTTGCCAGGATTTGGGAGTTTGCCGATGAAGTTGTAGCGAGCTGGGTAATCGGGGGAGATGCTTCCGTAGGTACAGAAGGTCCCGGAGGTTATGGCGAGCCACGCGATTTGGCCCTTGTAGCCTGTCATCCCTCCCCTGGCTGGGAGGTAGTTGCCTGCAATCTCCGCGACGGGAACGAACTCGGCACCTGAGAAGCGCCGGATCTGGGTTCTGCCGGAGATCGTGTACGTGATGGAGTGGACGACGTTCAGGAGGAGGAAGAGCTTGCCGATGTTCGCCGCGCTGCCTTCGGCTGAGTATTCGAGGAAGAACGGGGAACCTGTGGTGAAGCCTGAGAAGTCGGCAGCGCGATTCGATACGTAGTTCCACTGGAACACAGCTGTTTCGAAGGCGGCGTTGCCTGTGGGGTCGTTTGGAACGTAGTTGAACTGCTGGCGTGCGAGAATCCAGCATAGGCCCTTGAAATTGAGCATGTCGTAGATGATCCAGCCGGTCGGTAGGTCGATCGCCGAGAGCGTGATCGTAGCCGGGGCCGTGGAGCCGTCGATCTTGTGAATAGACGAACCATCGGCGACGTAGTAGTAACCGTTGTCGCCGCGAACGATCGGGTGGGGAAAGCGGCCAAGTGGCACGTGGCCGGGAGAGTTGTCGGAAAAGTAGGTGTCGCTCTTTGTTGCGAGATCGAGAGTGAGGACGCCGATGTCCCCATCTGTGGCGTCGGTCCATGAGTACATCAGCTTCGAGACACCGTTCTCTTTGAAGATAGTGATGTCTTCTCCTACGAAGTGGGTGTGCCCCGCGTGACCGGTCGTGATGTTGCTGCCGATCGTGTAGGGCCAACCTCCTGTGTTGCTGAAGGTATCGGTGACGGTATCGATCTTGTGGACCCGCGCGTCATAGGTCGTGGTTCCCGCTTCGATTCCGAACCCGAACAGATCGGGGAAAGAGCTACCCGCGAAGTAGTTCACGACCTTGATGACCGGCGTGCGGACGACGCTCGCATTCGTGAGGTCGGCTCCGGCTCCGATGCCGACGCGGAGAACGCCAGGGGTCTTGATCGTGTCAACGGCCGTAGCGGACTGAAACGTATCGTCCGGGGCGAGTTTGGAGTTGTCGTAGACGGAGGTCGAGGACATCCCGTTGAAGTTGGTCCAGATGATCTTCGGCATCAGAGCAGAGGGAATGAGTAGTAGACGACGTAGAAGTCGATCGAGCCGGCTGTGGCAACACTGAGGTTCGCTCCGGTCGAGGTCGCGGTGGCGACAATCGACGTAGGGCCGGTTGCGCTGTACATGGGTCGGTTCGTGGTGAAGTCCGTCCCAACAGCGTTCTTGAAACCGGTCGTCGTGACGCTCTGGGCCGTGAGGAGCCCGGTCGAGCTTCCGCTCTTGCCCATCGAAATCGTGTAGGTGGCGATAGCGCCTCCGGCGAATGCTTGGGTGACGTTCGCGGCGACGGTCAAGATGATGCAGTGCTTCGGAAGGGAGAAGAGAGCAACGTCATTAGTCGTAGCCGCCTTGGAGAAGTCTGAGAATGTCTTTCTAATCACGTTCGTCTGGACCTGAGACGTGGGGAGTAGGTCTTGGATGATTCCGGGCAATGCGCGGGGATCGAAGGCCGCGGCCTGCGGCGATGCCGGTTGTGCATTGAGAACGTCGTATTCGGTCTGTTGCTGGTTGGGGTCGATCATGGAGTGAGGTCGTGGCTTATCCGGGTCATGATCTTCGCCGCGATCGTGTAGCCAGCTCGCGCGGTGTTCTCAAGGATCGAGAAGAGTTCGGTGAGGCCGAGGGCTGCGATGATCGTGGTCTCGATACCTGGAAGCGGAATCGCCTTCTGGGATACGAACCCAGCGGAGATGAGGAGTGAGTAGACGGCGATCTTGAGGGCGGTTCGGAGGAGTTTGTGGGACCGGATCGGCGTCCCGGTGCGATATGCCGCGAGCAACCCTGTCACGCTGTCCATGAGGATGAGGGCGTAGACGGCGAAGAGAGCGGAGGTGTTCAGGGCGTCGAAGAAGAACTGGAAGCAGAAGAGAGCGATACCGAACCAGAGCTTCAACCAGGGGAAAGCGCAGAGCCGATGGAAGACGTTCGCTAAGTAGGAGAGGTTTTCGGGGTTCATTGAAGGATTAGAAATTGGCTCCCTGGAACATGTTGTTTCCGGCAGGAGCGCCGGCGACGACGGGCGCGAATGAGGCTACTATGCCTCCATTACCGTTTGAACCGGTCCAGGTGATGCCAAGGCTCGCGCTCCCGGCGGGCGTAACGACGCCATTCTTGTCGCAGATGTTGCCCTGGCCGGTAGTTTCAGTTCCTCGGATCGTCGTGCCGCCAGAAGCGGATGCGGCAGCCGCTCCGTTCATGTAACCCACTACCCAGCAATTGTCAGCAACGGTGGTAGTGCTGATGGAAAGGCTGGTTCCGGTTGTAGCCCCGCCCTTGTTCGAAGAGTCGGGAACACCGGATTGTTGAGCTCCGGTGTACGAGGCAGAGACGGCTGATATGAAGATAGAGGAGCTGGCACTCACGACGACGTTGTTTGCCCCAGTTGCGGGGCCGACGAGATAGTAGAGATAGAACCAGCGATTGCCGCTAGTAGTAGCAGGGAGCGCGTCTACGCGGGTCATGGCGACGGAGTTGTAGGTGACTCCGGTGATGATGTCGTTGGTACTATCGCCCTCGATTCCGACGAAGAGAAGAAGGTTTGACCCGGTGCAGGTGTGGGCGTAAGTGAGGGATGAGCCTGGGTTCGCGACTCCGTGTGCTGTGGCGTCGAAAGCTATGGCCATTAAGCGGTGTAGTTGAGTGATGAGGTTCCGTAGTAGGTGGACCCATTCCAGTAGAACGCGATGATGTCCACCTTGCTTGCGGTCGTCGTGAGAGTTGGTGCTGTCCCGCCTGACCAATGGACGGTGGCGGGCCAGGTGACGGTACGAGAGCCGGTAGCATCCTGGGCGAGATAGAGCACGATCGAGCAGGGACCGTTCGGCGAAGTGAAGGTGAAGGTGCAATTGCCCGTGAGCGTTGCTTTCTGCTTGTTAGAGAGCGTCCAGTCGACCGTCTTCGCGGTTCCGGTGTTGCCGTTGTCGTGCTCCGTGAAGTAGGCGTTGAAGTCGCCGTGGTTCGTTGAGGATTGAAAGGCAACCTTGCCAGTGCCAAGCCCTCCCACGCGAAGGTCAACATTGGTTTCGCCGACCGGCTTCAGGAGTGGTCCTGTAGAACCCGTGGCGGCGTTCGTAACCTGGAGAGAGTTGACTGCAGAAGCTGTCGCGACGATCGAGAGCCACGCGTTACCGTTCGTGTCCGAAATCTGAGTGATGATCTTCGGAGATGTGAAGACGTTCACGCCTGTGAAGGTCTGGCCTGCGTCGGTCCTGGCAATCGTGGCCGAGGTGGAAGGGAAGGTCATCGTCGTGCTGTCCGTCCCGTCGAGCGTCAGCGATTTGTTCACTGTCAGCGTCTTCGAAGCCGCACCGAAAGCAAGCGTGCCGTCGTTAGTTGTTACCGTGAGGCTGTTTGTCAAAGTCAGTGACTTCCCATCAGTTCCGGCAAGGGTGAGGGAGTTTGAGACGCTCAGCTTCTTGCCGCTGGCGACGGCATCGCCGTAGTAGGCAGCGCTCCAAGAGGCTGCGGTAGTGCCGGAGGTCAGGATGCAAGTGATGACGGCGGAGGTGCTGCCGGCGAGAACGATGACGGCGTTCGCTCCAGAGGAGTTCACGGTAACCGCCCCTGTGCTGTTGTTCACGATGAGGAACTGCTGACCGAGAACGAGAGTTGAGGCGACGGGCAACGTGACGGTCTGCGTCGTTGAGCCCGTGAAGAACTGCGCGTACGTACTGCCAACGGTCAGAGTCGTGGTTCCGGCGGCGGTTGTGGTGGTTGTGTAGCCTTCGAGAAGGTTGTTGACGGTCGTGTTCGCGTTCGCATCTCTTGATACCAGCGTAGACGCGGTCGCGGCCGAGGCGACACCCGAACCGGTGGCAAGCCCCGTGATCGCGGGCGTGGTAAGCGCGGGCGAGGTCATGGTCTGGACACCGGTGAAGGTGTTCGCGGCGTCGGTGCGGGCGATCGTCGCGGAGGTTGAAGGGAACGTCATCGTCGTCGAGTCGGTCCCGGCGAAGATGATGGTGTTGTTGAAGGTCGCGGTCTTGCCGTCGAGGATCGTAAGCGTGGAGCCGGTGGCCGGTTGGGTGAGCGTGACCTTCGAGGCGGAGATGGCCGTCCCGTTCCCTTGCAAGGTTCCAGTGATCGAAGTGGAGATCGTGATGGCTGGAGTGGTGGTGGCGGTCGCAACCGAGCCGGCAAAGCCGTTCGCGGAGACGACGGAGACGGTGGTGACAGTTCCTGTCCCCCCGGCCGCGATCCACTTCACGCCTCCTGCTTGTGTTGAATCGGCGCTGAGGACTTGACCGTCACTTCCAACGGCCTTGATGCCAAAGGTTCCCGCGGCTGTGCCGGTGACGAGACCGCCTTTGGCTATCGCTGAAACGTCGGTACCAAACCCGCCGCGAGAGGGGGCAAGTGTCCCCGTCCATCCCATCGTGAAGGTGTGCGTCGATGTCGCTGAGCCGATTGAGAGTGTGACGTTGGTGTCGTTCGCATTTGCGAAGGTCTGCGTCGCGGCGGTGAGAGTATTTAAAGTGGTGATCCCTGAAATTGCGGCCGTCCATGCGGGCAGTCCAGCCGAGACTGTGAGAACGTTCGTGGAACTGCCGATGGGGAGACGCTGAAGGGCGCCGGAGTTGTAGTAAAGGATGTCGCCGTTGACGTAGGAAAGTCCGGCAAGGTTCTGGACGAACGCTCTTTCCGCTGTGGTCAGGCCGCTGTAGTTGATGTCGGGTGCGAGCATGGGCTAGATGAGGAGAAGGCGAAGGCCGGGGAACGCCTTTTGATATTCGGCTTCGATGCGCTCGATGGCGATCAGGAGATCGGCGCTCTTGCGTTGGCACTCGTCGTCAACGGACTTCTTCTCGTTCTGGAATTGGGCCAGCTCGATGCGGAGCGCGGAGGCACGAGTGTCGAGGTCAGAAAGATCGGACTCGCTCAATCGCTTCTTGGCTTCGAATTCTTCAATGATGTTTGAACAGTCGGCGTTTAGATGGTCGCGATGAGTTTCGAGGCTAGCGATCTCCACGTTGAGTTGCTCGATGCCTTGCGCGAGCTCCGCTTTCGCGTTGATGTTCGCCTGGAGCGTGTCGGTGGCGGTTAAGAGTGCGGTCTTCTTCTCTTCGAGGGATGCGATGTCCTCGTGCAGAGTGGCAATCGCGTTCAGAGCTTGCTGATGGTCATTCTTGAGCTGGTTGAGGGTCTCGACGTGCTGGGCTTGTTCGTCGCTCCGGGAGGCTCTGAGAGCGGCTCTGGCGGCCTTCTCGGTCTCGTGGGCTGTCTTGAGGTCTTCGAGGCGAGTTAGAGCGGTTGCAGCCTTTCTTTCGGCTGCTCTGGCCTCGGTCTCAGCCGCCTTCTTCTTCGCGAGTAGCTCTGAAAGGAGAGCTGCTTCACGCTGGTTTTCAGATCGTAAGAAGGCGACAGAGGCTTCGAGGTTCTTTTCTTCCGCTTGTAGCTCGCGGTCAACCATTAAGCCCAGCTTGGGTAGGCCCGGATCGCGACTGTTCCGGTTGGAGTTCCGCCAGTAGCTTTGACACTGATGCGAGCGAGTCCGGCGCGTACCGGTCGAAGAAAGGTCGAGTAAACGCCGCTAGCTGAGTAGGACCGTTCTGCGAGGGCGATAGCTACGGTTCCTGCGGTTGTGGTCTCGGTCGTCTCCTGAGCCCAGGTTGTGCCGCCGTCGTTCGAGACCTCCACTTTCATTTGCATGGAGGTTTCATCGCCTTTGGTGTAGCTGACTTCGATGCCGAGAGAGTTGTGGCGCTCAAAGCTCACCGTGTTGGTCCCAACGACGTAGGCATTCGTGAGAGCGGCACTCGCTCGGACGGAGCGTGGCTGTTGAAGTTCGATGTCGGGGTTGAACATTCGGGGTAGTGATTGGTTTAAGCGAAGCGGAGCTGGTAGCGCGGGAAGGTGACGGTGTTCGCCAACGTGCCGGTTGCCGTTGCGGTGATCTTCAACTGATCCCCCTGAGCGACTGCGAGGTTTAGAGCGGTCCCGGAAAGCGTGAGGGCGTAGACACCTTCTGCGGTTATCGCAGTTCCGCCGGTTACCTTCGTGGTGTTGATGCCTGCGGGAGTGGTGGCGAGCATGGCGGTCGAGCCTGCACCGGCCTGACCGAGGTTGGTGATGGTCCAGGTGATGTAGTTCGTGTCGGAAGTTGCAAGCGCGTCTTTGCCGCCGAAGTCAGCGGAAGTAAGAGCCCCTGTCTTCGGAGCAACCGCGTAGGTGCTGGTCGTGCTCGTGGTCGCGATGGTCGCGGAAGTCACCGTTACGGTTTCGGGAGCAGAGGTGGCGTGGAAGGCGGCGGCACTTGCGGTCCCTTCATTCACGTAGATCACTGTGCCGGTTGTGCCGTTCGTCTTGATGAACGTGCATCCGGTGGCGTAGCCGGCGTCTCCTGCCGTGGGAACGGTTGTTCCTGAGCAGAGTAGAACGTCGTTGTTCGGATCTCGCTGAAGGGTCGTGATTGAAGGCGTGCCGACAGTTTCGGTTACGCCGTCTAGACCGAGGACATTTACGTTAGAGGTTTGAGCTGATGGACGTGCTGTAGACATTGTTTGATGATGTTGGAGTACTTTTGTTCGAGGACTTCACGGTTCGAGAGATGGACCAGCGAGTATCCGGCTTCGAGGAGGAGCTTGTTCTTGGCTCGGTCCTGGTCGTGGCCGTCGATCTCGATGGCGATCTTGCCGATGAGGAAGTCGATCTCGCGGCCGAGCACCTTCTTTCGAAAGAGAAAGGGGATCCGATGAGCCTTGAGACTCTCGTGGAATCTTCGCTCGGCTTTGGTTGAGTTCTTGTTGTTAAGGATTTTCCGCATGTCCTGGGGCGAGAGGCTCGGCGGAAAGAGCGGTCTCGTAAGTTGGGAGGGTGTTCACGCACACCCTCAAAGCGACTAGGCGTTCAAGCCAGTGGACCAGGTGAGGTTGCGTACGTCGTTGAAGCCGTAAGCAAAGTCGCATCCGATCGAGTACTTGATCTCCTTCGTGTCGTAGTCGATGAACTGAGGGTCCATCGTGAGAGGCATTCCCTCCTTGTACTGGAGGCCGAACTTCGGACCGATGAGGTTCGTGTCGATCGCGCCCCATGCCGTGTCTGAGGTCAGATACGGGTTCGCGCGGATCTCGAACGAAGCGCTGATCGAACCGTCTCGGTTCGTAGTACCAGGCCGTTCACCTTTCTCGATTGACTTCAGAACTTCCTGCGCGCGGAAGTGGGCGGAGGAGTTCTTTTTGACGAGAATCGCATCAGGTGCGACGTCCAAGATTTCGCCGACGCCTCCCTTGATCGCCTGAGCGGTCTTGAGGGCTGCTTTCCATGCGCCGTAGTCGAAGCTCATGTTGTTCGTGGTGCCGTCAGTGATGACGTTCGCCCAGTTGGTGCCGCCGTCCTCACGGGTGTGGGAGGCAGACTGCAAGGCAACGCCGTCGCCGCCAGTGTTCGTTACGGAGTAAGCGAACGGACCGGAAGTTTCGGTGTAGGACGTGGAGGTCGCGTTGTTCAACACGTTCGCCAAGACGGTCTCGCGGAAACGCATGGCGTCTTTGCGCTCTTCGTCAACGAGTTGCGTGAGCTTGCGCGCCTGGACGCCGTAGCGCCACATCGGGCGGGTAACACGGATCATGCCTGCGAAGAAGCTCTGGGTGTAGGTCTGCTTGAAACCTTGCGCCGGGGAGCCTGCCGGAATGTTGCCGTTCTCTGGGATCTTGCCGAAGGTCGAGACGGAGGTGAGGGAAGAATCCTTCACGATGTAGTCAGAGACCGGTTCGGAGTAGTAGTAGTCGCGGAAGTACTCCTTCACATCAGCCGGGGACTTGATCCAGATCTCCTGAATGGAGAGGTCGGTCAGGTCGGCCGCGGCGTTGATGTCGAAGGGCACCGCTGTAGGGTTAGCGCTCATTTAGATGTTAGGTAGTTTGGCCGAGGGTAATGAAGTACCCGTACAGCTTTTTGTCTGCGGCTGCGCCCACGACCTTGAGCGGCATGAACACCCCGAGGTTAGTCGTGATGTCGGTGGAGGTATTGGCAACAGTCGAAGCATCGGTCATCGCTTGACGCTTGAAGAGCTGGTTCGCGGCGGTGTTGTTCGTGCAATCCACGATGCAGTACACGCCGGAGTTCAGCGGCTTCCATTCGGCAAGGGTGTCGGTGCTCGCAACCGCCTTTGAAAGGACACCCATCAAGGTCTGGGTAGTACCGACAGAACCGGTCACGGCGACAAGTTTCGCGTTCGTGAGGTCTGCGGCTACCAAGGAGCCTTTGACGGCCGTCAGGCTCGCTACCGTGCCGGTTAGGGTCGGGAGCTTGCCGTAAAGGGAGTCGGAGAGTTTGACCATTTATTTTTTGTCTTTGGTTCGCTCCTTGATGATCGCGGCGAGTTCTGATTTCGTCGATGCGATCTGTTCTTTGGAGAGATGTGGATATTTCTTCTGGAGACTCTCGGGAGAGTCCGTGTCATCGGTATCCGATGGCTGCGTTCCTCCTCCGAGGGATAAGCGGGCATTGGTGGCTGCTTCCGCTTTCGCGGCGGCTTTCCCTTCCTCTCTGGCCTTGCCTTTCTTGTCGTTCACGTCTTCCCAGACGCGGGCGAGCAAGGCTCGGTAGGTCACGAGGTTGTTCGGCTGCTTGTAAAGCTGAAACTCCTCCTGGACTTTGGCCCACACCTCGTTGTCGTCCGCTTCGGGGTGTTTCTCGAGAAACTCTGTGACCGCTTGCGTCTCGTAGGATCTGATCGTCTGTTCGGCGAGACGTGCTCGCTCGGCTTGCAGCTCTTCGGCTGTGACGAACCCCTTTTTCTTGGCAAAGGCTTCAAGTTTCTCTTCGTCCTCGGGCTTGAGTTCAACGGGCTTCGGATCGATCGCAGTTCCAACCTTCGTTTTGAGTTCTCGTAACTCGGTTTCGAGTGTCGAATACTTCGTCTCGGTGTCGTGTCGTTGTCCTCGTTCAGTCGCGATGGCCTTGTTCAGGTTCGCGATCTGCTCCTGTAGCTGGTCCACGGATGGGGCTACCGGATCTTTTTCCTCAGTTGGTTCAGGCATTTTCTATTAACAACCATTTGTGCCTTGCGCAACGTGCGTTCGGCTGACAAGGAGTGGCGTTCTCCCGATATAGAAAAAGCTCTCGTGAGGATCGAGAGCTAAGTGCCGGCTGCAACGGGACCTCCGGGGAACCGTTACTGCCAGAGCACAAACTGACCGAGATTGCTCTCTGCCAGCACTTAGCCCTGATCCCCGGAGATCTAGGTTTCTACTGTGAAGGTACGGTACCGACTTGATTGATTTATACCACCGTTCACATACTGTCGCTTTCGTTTTCTGTTGATAACTTGACCTACGCTTCGAGCATCTCAAACGCGATGCACCATTCGGAGTAGTCATGAGCCAAACGGACCTTCGCGTCACGCTCTAGCTCGTCGTCTTCCTCGGTTGGACCGAACTTATAGTCGGTGTTCAAGACGAGTTCGCGGACGGTCTTCACCTTGGAGATATTCCCGTCGAGGAGGTCGATGATGAACAGCTCGTTGTCGAGCTCTTCGAGGTCCTTTCGGAACGCCGCCTCCTGGTCGGCCGGGATGTCCCAATGGGTTCGGCCGTCCTTTTCGACAGTTTTGCGGCTGCCGTCCTCGTTCTTCTCGCAGTACTTCTCGACGAGCTGGCCTTTCAACCCCTCAATCTCACTGATTCGGGGAATGCAGAGGGCGACGAACCGGGTGCGTTCGCGGCTCTCTTTCCCCGCGAGAGAGAGTCCCTGAAGCCAGGTGCAGAGCCCGACGAGATGCTGGTTCTTGAGTGCTAGGTTTGCCATGGTTAGAGACGGACTGATTGGCGCAGCTTGAACTCGGGGACTGGCCGGTTCGTCTTCTGGAACGTGGCGATGATGTGAGCGCGGATACGCTCGCAGTGCTCGCGGATAACGTCGTAACTGTCGGTCGAGGAGACGGCGCGGGTGCGGCGGTCCTCCGGATGATAGGTCTCGAAGATCACCTCGCCGTATTGATCGAGTTTGTAGTGCCTCGGGTGAGTGCTCTCTGGGTCGATGATCGGACGCTCTTCGCTCGCGAGATCGGACAGTCGGGGAGGAACGATGACGGTGAACTCTAAACCTGGGCGGTCCTTCTGAGGCCTCATCTGAACTCTGAAGTCGTCGCCGAGGGTCTCTTCGACGATCTGGACGACGCGGGGGTTGATGTTCTCCTTGGATTGCTCCGCGGCCGCTACGTCTTCGGCAGTCTTGCCGTGCTTGAAGTCGTTCGCGCCGCCTGTTTCGATGCGGTCGAGGCGTTTGTCGGCTGCCTCCTGTTTTTGGCTGATCGTTCGGACCATGCCGAGGACTTCGCCCATCATCGCCTCCATGGAGGAAGGAGCAGGCGCAGTTGGAACGGCAGTGGTTTCCTCCGCTGCGAGCGTGGCGAGTGCTTTCTCGCCTAGCGGCTCAGCGTGCGCGGACCTTTGATGCGCGGCGAGGTTCTTGTAGTCCTTGCCGCACGTTTCGCATTTCTGCATTGATGTTGTATTGGGTTACTTGCGACGTGAACCACGGGTTTTAGACCGTGGCTTCTTCTTCAGCTGCTACTTCTTCCGGGCCGGCAGGTTCAATGGCCGCTTCCTCGGCTTCAGGTACTTCAACAGCCGGAGCCACAACCGCAGCGGCTTGCTCGGCGGCTTCCTCCTGGACCTCGGGGACGTTCTGGTTTTCATCCATGTTCGTGTTGTTGTTGGTTACGACCTTTAGGTTCCTTTGAATATCTTTTTGATGGTGGGGTCTTTGCTTCGGAGCATCTCGGCTTCAGAACGGACCATGGCCATGGCGATCTCGCCAACCTGAAGCGTGATGCGGCGCTTCGCCATGCCGGTCTCGCGTTCGTTCTTGTCGAGCTTGAAGGTGACGTCGTACGGGATGTTCGTGATCTGCTGCTCGTATCGCTGCATGAGCTTCCGGCGCATCTCCTCGTTCGAGACGAAGTACATGAACATGTAGAGGTTGTCGTAGGCGAACTTGTGGACCTTGCCGTCAACCTTGACCTGGATTTCTTTGCACTCCACTTCGCCGGTCTCCTCGTTCGCGAGGAAGATCGGCCGGAAGTCGAACACGGTGCCGGAGTTCGGAGCCTTGATCTGCCAAGTTCGTTCAATTTTCTCTTCGGGCATATTCGTGGAGTTTGGCTAGTACGCGCTTCATGCCTTCCTTGAGTCCAGCGGTGTAGATCGCTGACTTCACGATCTCGAACTCGCTGTCGCCGATCGTGGCGTCTTTTGACATCGTGGCCATTTCGTCTTCGAGGATCGCTTTGATGGTCTCCTCGTGCTGCGCGACGATGAGGGCACACTGGGCACGAAAGTGCCGGTTCTCACGCAACAGCGGCATTCGGCATTCCGCGTGGTGTTCCGGTATCGACTGCGCCCGGAGGTACTAGCGTTTGAGATTGGGGAGCTGAGGAAGAGGGAGCGGCAGGGTCGGCAGTTGGTGCGCCGCCTGGAGCTGCTTTGTTCCGGTCGGCGAGCGCTGCAAGAGCGGGAGGAAGGTTCGGCTTGACCTCTTTCTGTGGAGGGTTCAGCCACGCATCAGGGAGCCACTTCTTCGGGTCTTTGTTGTGGGCCTGAAGGAGCTGTTCAGCCGGTTTCTTTCCGATCTCAGGACCGAGTTGGAAGATAGGCATGAGGAGGTTCGTGAGCTTGATGGTCTGGGCCTGTTCCACCTGGTCTGACTGAACCAAGAGCGAGTCCATATCGACGCTCACGGAACCGGACCACGCGAGCCATTCGGGCTTCACCTTGAAGAACGCCTCATGGTCTGTCTCGATGAAGTTGCCCTTCTCGTCCTGCTCAACGGCGAGAGAAACTTCGCGATACTGCTTCTTGAAAAACTTCTCCTCACCTGACTTGCCTTCGTTCTCGATGTAGTAATACGCCGGGTCCTTCTTCACTTCGTCGAGGTAGTCAAAGATGTCGTCTTGGTCAGCGATGTGCTCAACCTGAAAATCAGAATAGGTCTGCTGTATGAGAGCGATGCGGTTCTTCGCCTCCCATTCGAGGGCGCTCTGGAACGACTTGAGGGGGATTCTGAGACGCTTTAGAGCCGCTTCCTTGTCGAGGCCGAGTTCGAACGCGGTGTCGTTGCTGTTCTGCGCAGAGGGGTCACCTTCAACGGCTCTCGTGATGCCGGTATCTCTGTCCTCGTCCTGCTGGATCTGTGCGATGCGCTTTGGTGCTCCATCGTCAGGCTTCGGGATCTGCAGCCAGGTGATGTCTTTGGGGTTCAGGGTACGCCGGAGGACGCCTGCCTTCAGCCTGATCTCTTCGTTCTCGAAGTCCTCGGTCCCTGAGTAAAAACCCGGCGGGTTGATCGAGAGCAGGAGCTGGCGAAGGTCCATGTTGTTGATGCGGTCAATGAGGGATTCAGACCGCTCCATCGCCTCGATAACGCCGATGCCGTAGATGTCCTCGGCGCTTCGGAGGGACCAAAGGCCGGTGACGAGCGAGATGCGCTTGTGGTACTGCGGCAGGGGCTCCCAAACCACCATGACGCCGTTGATCTCGATGATGAACCAGTCGGTCTTGTAGTTCTCGTAGAAGAAGATCTCGGTCATGCCCTTCTTGTGTTCACGGGCCTGAGTCACGGACATGTTGCCTTCGCTTTGAGAGCTGCCGTAGATCGTCTCCTGGGTGTTGCCGCCGGAGTGGACGTACCTCATGTTCGGGAACTCAGCGAGGGGGAACGTGGCCTTGATGTCGTCGATGTGCCAGACCTCGCGCCATGCCCAATCGCGGATCGAGTACATGTCCTCCGGGCGTGCGGCTTCATCGATCCAGACGTTTCGGTTGTCGAGGTTCACGTAGCCGATGTCGTCCATGTGAGTGACGAGTCTGGATTCGTACCTGATGCGGCCGTTCGACTCCATGGTCTTCGGGAACCGGCCCATGTTCGCGATGATGCGGTTGTAGGTCCTGCCGACGAAAAAACCGCGCTTGGCGCAGTTGAAGACGGAGAGCTTGAACTGCCCGAGGCTGTTCGAGTTCTTCCAGGAGGCGTTCGCGAGGGCGCGGATGATCTCGCGGTTGCCCCGGAACTTCGCGATGTTCTCGTTCAGGACGTAGGTGGGATTGCGATCGACGAGGATGCCGAGGGCAGTCTGAACCTTGCCGTACGCGCGGTTGATGGCGATGGGGCGCTGGTCTACGTCAACTTCAGCCGGCGGGATGTCCGCATCGCGGTTGAAGTAGTTCTTGTCCCACTCCCGCATCTTCTGGTCGATGTTGATGCCGGAGACGTTGGTGCGGCTCTGGAGGATCTCCTGCTTGCGGCGGAGGTACTGCTTGTGGACCTTGCCTTCGGTGCCGGTCGGGGAGTAGTTGGAGCCGTTCTCCTTCTCCTCAGCCAGAGGCTTCACGTTCAGGGTCGTGGCTGGAGTAGCTTCAGACTGCTCGGTATCTTTCGATGAAGCTTTTGCGGAGGGTTTGGTGCGAGGCATCGATGGAGTTGCTTTATTTATAGCACGCTGTCAAACGGCCAATCGGCAAAGCTGTGGATTACGATAGGCGCATGAGCGAGCCATACGATTTCAAGCATGTGCTGAACGTTTCGGATGATGAGCTGATGGACCGCTGGAAGCAGACATTCAGCGCGAATGGATCGTTTCCGGAGGATGTGAAGACGGAGGTGCTCCGCCGAGCAGTGCTGAAGATCCACGAGTCGTCGAAACGGCTGGAGAAGCTAACGGTCGTTCTGATTGTGCTGACCTTGGTCCTCTCCATCCTCGCAATCCCTCCGGCTGTCGAGGTCATCGCGCGGCTCTTCCATCACTAGGCCGCTTCGCGCCCTCTGATCCGGTACCTCTTCCTCCCCCGCGCCTGCTCCTGACGATTCGGGAAGTAGTGAGCGGTCTGCTGGTCCCTGATGTACTCCTCTAGCCGTTTCTGAGCGTCACTCTTCGGAGTCGCCATCTTCGGAAGATGCTTCACGCCCTGAAGAGCCAACCCCAGAGCGATAACCCGGTCGTCGTGCTTCGAGCCTTCAGCTCCAAACCCGTGCTTCCCTGACTCCTCGAGACGGACGAACACCTTCATCTCTTTCAAAGCTTCTTCAGAGCGCACGTGAATGGTCTCGGTCCGAGTTGCTTCTTCGAGGTCATCGACAAGGATCGGCTTAGTAACCATGGTTGTCTTCCAACCGAGTGAGTAGCTTGAGCTGTTACTGGTTTTGTCGAAGTGCTCGCGGCGGTAGACGTTCGCGTACCTCGTCTTGACCCGGTTCACGAAGGCAAGGCCGTGGGCATTGACCTCCGGGACCATGAAGGCGTTGTTGAACATCTTGCCAATCGAGATGGCGTAGTCGGCCAGCTCGTCGGGCTGGATCTGGTTGTCGGCGAACTCGGCGGCTTGCTCCCCCGTGTAGGCGTTCAGGACCTCGATGACGGAGTTGTCTCTGCCGGTTCCTTCAGCCGGGTCGATACCCATGGTGTACCGGAAGCCTGGCTGCGGCTTCTCGTAGATCATGAGGGACTGGTACATCCGCTCGACGGGAGCCTGCGGCTGATGCTTCTGAAGGTCCGAAGGGTGGAACACGTTCCGACCGGACGCGATGAAGGCTTCGAGTGCGGTCGAGGGGTACTCCTGAACGACCTTCGCTTTGTGCCTGCGGACCTTACCGATGTAGAAGGCAAACTGTTCGGGAGAGAGGCTGCACTGCTGCCAAATCTTGGGAATGAGCCCGTACTGGAGCTGTAACGGCTCGTACTCCGCGATCAGCTCCGCGAGGGTCTTCCCGGTCCTCTCGACGTAGTCAGGGTCTAGGAACCACGCCAGGAAGTGCTTGCGGAACTCGGAGCGTGAGTCTTCCCAGGTGTCGTAGAAGTACCCGCTCATGCCGTTCGCGGTGGACTCGAACGAAATGATCCCGTCCTTGGGGACGGATTCGAGGATGCCGAGCATCTTCTCCTCGGCGCGCTCGATGTAGGCGACCTCGGAGACATGCAGGTTGTGGATTGTTTCGCCGCGAGTATCGAGGGCGACGAACACCTTGGAGTTGAGGGCCGGGAAGGAAAGCTCGTTGCGGTTGTCGTACTTCGCTACCGGACGAAGTTCCGGCGGCATCTTGTCGTAGGCCAGGCGGATGATCTCGAAGAGCTTCTGAACCTTGTCCCGCTCGTGCGCGATGAGACAGGCGTTCGCGTTCGGGGTCGTGACGGAGAAGTCGAGCAGCTCGACTGCCTTCAGGGTCGTCATCCCGAGCTGGCGGGCTTTGACGATGATGTCGCGGTCTGATTCTTCGGCGAGGTAGGCAACCTGGGCCGGGTTCGGCCGGAAGGTCGCGAGGCGCATGTCCTTCGTCTTGATCTTGTAAAGGTGGGACAGGCGCCAGAGACGATCGGACAGCTTTAGTTTTGCTTCGGCATCCGTCATTCCTCCGTGTTCACGGTGATCTTCTCGACGATGGCTAGGATGTCGTCATCGAGCACGAGCTCCATGCGCTCCACGAAGTTCTGCATCATGGCTTCGGCGTAGGGAGTGTCTGCTTGACGACGGAGACGAATGAGGGCCTTGAACCGTGCGGGTCCGCGGTTACCGCGAATGTGAATCGTTAGATCACGTCCCGGCATCCTCTTCGAGTTGTTGAATGACGGCCGGGATGGTCTTCGTGAGGTTGAGGTTGACCGACTTCTCGGGGGCGTAGGAGCCTCTGAGCTTGTAGGCCATGTCGAGAGCCGACTTCATCGCGTTACCGTCAGGCACGGTGAAGTAGACGTAGGCGTTCGTCATGAATCGCTTGGCCGAGATGAACGTGAACCCTTGGGACTCTACGATGGCGCGCACCTGGTCGTCGGGGAGCTTGTAGAAAAACGGTGTCTGCTTGAGTTCCTTCAGGCCGAGGAGAGCCGCGTGAGCTTGGCCGAGAAGATCTTCGGGTAGGAACTTGTCGAGAACCTCTTGGAAAGCGCGGCTCTTGGTGAGCTTGTCCGGGTTCTTCGCCGTCATTGGAGAGTAACCGGCCTCACGCATGGCCCGGCTGATGTTTCCACCGTTTTCCGCCGCGATGGCAATAGCTTTCGCCTGCTTGATCGAGGGCTTCCGGGGCATCAAAGGCTGGCGTCGTGGGTGAGGATCGCCTGGAGGACGACGCAGGCGAGGAAGCCGAGAACGAATCCGATTTTCATGGGTGGGGTGTGTTGGTTGGTTGTTTTGGAACGCCGTCGTGCTCGCAGAAGTCGGGACCGATCCGAAGGGAGTACTCGTAGCCTTCGCCGCAAACTTTGCAGACCTTCGAGGGATCGTGGATGCGCTCCCGGGTTGCTGCTTCGGCGGCGCTGATCGCTGTCCGGGCGTTTGCGATTCCGTCGAGAGAGGCCATGGCTGCAGGTGGGGTGTATCTTCAGCGTACCAGTCATGGGGAAAGCGTCAAGGCGGAAGGCTGTGCGTCGAGCTGGAGGAGTTGTGGAAGAGGTTGCGGCTGTCGAGAAGGAAACGAGCTGGGCGAAGATCGTGGAGACGGCGGGGAAACTGGCGGAAGAGTGGCGGATGGATGGCTCACTCGCGTGGTATCGGGGTCTTCCCGATGAGACTTTTGAGTTGAAGTCTACGTTGCACCGAGAGGTCGAAGAGTTCTTAAAGAAGCTCAAGCTTCAGCCGAAACCAGATGAACAGATAAATCTTCTGCGGTCGACGTACAAGACAGAGTATCGAGGCTTCCGGGCTTCAGCGTGGCCGTTGCTCGATCACGGCGAGAAAACAGATTGGGGCATCGTGTTCGCGATGCAGCACTACGGCCAGATCACGCGGATGCTGGATTGGACAGAGAGCTTGGGATGCGCGGCCTATTTCGCGCTGTCGATCTCATGTGACAAGTGCCATGACCCGAAAAAGAATGCTGCGATCTGGATGCTTGACCCGCAAGCGCTGAATAAGCAGAGCCAGGGGCGTGACGGGTTGATTGCGCTCGATAATCCTTCGGACATGGAAGCTGATGAGGAGAACGTGTTCGATGCTCGGTTATGGCATCCGAAGTATTTGACTCCTGGAAAAACTGTCCTGAGAACGATCGCGGTGCCCCCGGACTTCACAAATGCGAGGATGACCGCGCAGAAGTCAGCTTTTACGATGAGTGGCGATTCGTTTGAGCCGCTCGACAAGGAATTTCCAGCGCTCTTGAAATCGGGGCGTTTGCAAAAGTTCATACTAAGGCCGGACATGAGGAATGAGGTAGAAGCGTTCCTGAGAGCGGCGGGTCTAGATGCATACACGTTCTACCCGGATCGGCACGGGTTGGCGGTGCGACACAAGGATAACGGCCGATACCGTCTTGAGCTGATGAAGAAGCACATGGACAAGCTCAAGGCGTAGGGTTTCGCAGTTTGTTCGCTAACTCCTCGCCGACCTGGAGAACTTGGGTCGGGTACTCGATCGGTCTTACTTCTCCGCCGAGGTTTGCGTTGTCAAGAATGCCTTGTGGCATACCGGCGAACATCGCGCGCCTGCTGTTGATGATCTGGCGCATCGGCCATCTGTCGATGTCTGGTCTCGTGAGTCGCCATCGAAATTCGAAGGCCACGATGTCCGCGGCTTGGAGCTGCGGCAGCTTCGCGGGGTCGCCGTATGTCAAGGGCTCGAATCCAGGCCGGGCTGTCGATAGAAAATGGGATAGAGCTGCCATGTACGCCGTCGCTCTCCCCTGAAACTCACCTTGTTGCGAAAAGACGCACTTGACGCCAGTCGGCGCGAAAAGCTCGGGCGCCGCGATCGGCTCATTCGTCATGGTCAAAGCTGTGGCGATCGCGTTCTGCATCGCGTGGTGATACGGATCTTCGAGAGCCAAGTGGTCGGGGTGTTCGTCGTTCCAGTCAATGGTCTTCCACCATTCGGTCGAAATAACGAAACCAGTGGCGTGCAGTCGATGACGTTCGATCGTAGCCATTAAGTCGCCCAAGAGCGAGCGCCGCTGGCCTTCTGTCCAACCTTCAAATGCTCTGCGCTTGGCTTCGCAGTCCGTCATGTGAAACTGGCCGGGTGCGCCATTTGCTAGAACGACGCCGGCTTTGATGAGAGCTGCGTTCCACTCGTCTGCAAACCCGACCCACTGTTCAGAGGGAGCTAGGTACCCAGCCATGACGATCAGTGGCTTGTCCGCCGAGTGACCGCTTTCGTCGAAGTAGAGTTCCAAGATGCTCAAGGTGTAGCCTTCCGTTCCAAGTTTCGATGATGCGCCGCGCTGGGCGATGGAGTCAACGCGAGACCGGCTCCGGATAGCTGCACCACGGCCAGCATTCCCCGGCGAAGCCTGCGCAGATCTCGTTGTGCTTCTTGCCGGGTTCTACGTTCCGGTGGCAGCGTTTGCAGTGGACGAGGAGAGGTTCGGGCATCTAGTCGAATAGTGTTTCCGAGAGCCGAATGCCGCCTTCGGTTTTAGTGATCAGCCCATTCGTATTGAGCATGCTCAGGTAGTTCGCAAACGAGCTGGACGTGGGGGACATGTCGGCGGCCTTTGCAAGATCGTCGCGGCTCAGTGCATCGGGATGCGGGCCTTCGAGAGCCTGGAATAGCCGAGATGCGCCAGAGGGGAGTTTCTCCTTCCATATTCGGCGGACTTCAGCGAGATCCGTTGGCACTTCCGGCGCGGCACCACTGACATCGAAGCCAGCGGGAGTCATCGAGATCAGGTCCCCGTGCTTGCGAATGAAGCCTGAGACATTCAGGATCGAGAGACTGTTCGCGTAGGTGCTGCTCTTCGGACTCACTCCGGCGAGCGTAGCAAGCTGCGATCGGGTGAGCGACGTTGGATGCCGGGACGAAAGAACTCCGAGGATGTGGGCGGCCTGCCGCGGCAACGTGCCATCGGGCGCCGGGCGATCGGGCGACTGCGCCTTTGGGATGGCGGGAGGCTGAGGCGTTGTCACAAGGAACTGCGGTGCGGCGATTGTGACGGTCGGTACGTGCAGCACATGCTGGCCGCGCTTCACGACATCAGCCACGAAGTCCGTTATGCCCTTCACGCCCCGGAGGATGTCGGCCTCGCGGATCTTGAATCGCTTCTCCTGGTCCCTAAGCGCCGCTTCGACGTTACGCTTGGTCGCGGCTTCATCGGGCGCAGTTGTGCACCGGTGGGCCTTGAGCGTGCGAATCTCGTTCTTCAGATCCGCGACGGTGCGAGCTTCCTCGGCTGCCTCTTTCGGGAGGTCGCCAAGTTTTGGAAGCATCGCAAGGATTCTTTGCGTAGGTTTCGGCGTGGACGCCTTTGCGAGTCCGGCAGCTCCTCCCCTAGCGTGCGATGTTGAAACGTCGCCGACCTGAATCCGCTCAACGCGGCGCGAGATAGCCGGGCCAAAAACATAGAACTCGCCGGCTTCGAGATCTCGAAGGGAAAGCATGTCGGTCTTCGAGGTGAAGCCAAGTTCCTCGGATGCTCGCTTCATGTCGATGTCCTGCGAGCTCCTGCCGATCATCTTGTTGTTGCACTCGGCCGCCGAGTCCTTGTGGAGCTTCGAGATGCGCTGGGTAGCCAGCACGCCGCAGAAGCCGCGCTTGCGGCCTCGCGTCATGAGATCGATTACCGAACTCATAGCCTCGGACTCCCCCTTCTCCGGGCAGAAGACGTGTGCCTCGTCCACGATCACAAGGCAGGGATGCCACAGCTCCTTCGGAGCGTTCATCATCGAATCAAGAAAGAGACGCACGAAGTGCTTCCGTTCCTGCGGGTGCAGCTCGTAGAGATCGATGATCGCCGAGACGCCGAGTTCAAGGAGGCGCCTGGCTAGGAGGGCCGCGGATCGAGGATCAGCGGGCGTGTCGCCCCCCTTGCCGGCGAGGATGAAGTCATACTTCTCTCTAAGCGAAGCGAACTCGCCTTCAAGATCAATGATGATCGTCTGAACGTTTCCCGCTGCCTGCTCAGCGATCCGTCGAATTGCCCAAGATTTTCCTCCTCCAGAGTTGGCCTGCAGAAGCAGCCTCGTTTCGAGAAGGCGTGGCAGGTCAACGAAAGTTTTTTCATTCAGGAAGAGCCTTTTCATGTTCTGGGTAATTGGTGAGTTGAATTTCTGTTCGCGCGCCCTCCGGTTCTACGCCTCCGAACTTGAGCGTCAGCTCCGGCACGACCGCCCAGGAGTCATCCGCGAGGATCTCCGCATCGACCAGGAGGTCCATCACGCTCTCCGCGGCGTTCGAGAGATCGAACCTGCGGCGGGACTCAGCAAAAAGGGTGATAGCGACAGAGGCGCGGGCGATCGGCACCTTCGGGCGGAAGCGCCGAACCCTCAGCATCATCTCTACGTGCCACGTGAGGAATGCTTCGGAAGAGATGAGCCGGGGACGGCCGCCAGCGAGGATGATGCGCTTTGAGTTCTTCTTGCTCGGGACGCGGCCCGGAAGGGTGATCGTCACGAAAGGAATAGCGGCATCGTCTGCGCGCCCGACTTGCGCGTCTCGTAGTTGAACTCTTTCTCAAAGGCGGGTAGCTGCTTCTGGAATTCGAGGAGGGCGATGGTCTTCGATGACCGCGCCACGATCTTGTCGCGGAAGGTCTTTACCTGAGCCGGGACGACGATCTCACCGCGGAGGAACCTGCCGCCGTTCAGTGTGAGGAGCCAGTAGCCGCTCCTGCGGTTCTTCTCGTCGGCGTGCGCCACGAGGCCGAAGTAACGAAGCTTCGTGAAGTTCGTCCATTCGTCCTTCGTGAGTTGGAACGGCGCGCCTTGGAGGTCGGCCATCTCCTTTCTGATGTGGACGCGGTTCCGGTTGTAGTGCCGCACTGCCTGCCGGAACTTGAGGAGCGCGGAGATGTGGCCGGACTTCAACGTGTGAAGGGTCGGGGTGGTTCGTGCGCCGCAGTTCGGGCAGGTGTGTGGCATGGAGAGCTAGTTGGGTTTCATGGCTGAAGCGATCACCTTGAGCCGGGCTTTCGCCTTCGCTAAGAGCGAGGTGGGGTAGTAGTCCCAGTTGTTGTCGTCCCAATCGAAGGCGTCAAGCGTGAGGATTCTCGGACCCCCGAAGTGAAGGGAGCTGTCGATGAGAACGATGATGCTCTTATCGAAGCCAACGTATTCGAGCGGGTCGCCGCAATACGAGTGATCTTTGATTCGCTCGGTCGGGGCTGTTCTGGTGATGATGTCGCTCTCTTTGAATTGAGATAAGCGCATGTGGTTGTGTGATGAGAGGGGCAGGCCGATACCTGCCCCGTGGGGTGAGTGATCTAGAAGGGCGGGTTGTCGGAGGCGTCGCCGTTCCTGGCATCGTGCCGGGCAACCTCCGCGTCGAGGTCAACGATGGAATCGAGGACGCTTGGGTCGCCGTCCGCTTCGTCGGCTTCAACCTCGGTGGCATGGCCGAGACGCTGAACGCTCGTGTAGTTCTTCGGTCCGCGGCGCTTCGATTCGAGGATTACTTCATCGCCTTCCTTCACGTCGGCGAGCCGTTCGATGAGGTAGTTCGGCTGGCCTTTCTTGTCGAAGAGCGGGACGTTCCAGAGCTTGCGGACGCCATTCTCGTCAACGGTGAACTGGATCTCTTGGCGGGTGGCGCCGGTGTCGGGGTCTGAACCGTCTACGAGCTTGTCGGATACGAACGTCACGCGGTGTGGACCGGTGGAGACGATGCCCGTTCTTTTGCCGTTGTCGTCCGTCGTCTGGTTCGCGAGGCGGAGGCGAGGAATGACGTTCATCTTGTCCATCGCCTGTTTGGTGGTCTTCATGCGGCTTGTTCAATTGGTTGATCTTCGGCCTTTGCTTCTTCCGCCTTCGGAATCGAGATGCTCATCGGGTAGTCCTTCTGCGAGATCGTGACGCCCTCGGTTTCGTTCTGCCAGATAGCTTTTGTCGAGAGGAACACTCCGAACTTGTCGGGCACCTCGGTAAACTTGAACTTCTTCGTCTTGTTCCGTTTGTATCCGACCTGGAGGATTGCGAGCCGGGTGACGGCTTCCTGTCCCTCGGCGTGCTTGTAGGCGGATACCTGAAGCTCGTGTTCCGGGTGGACGTCGAGGCCGGATTTCACGTCGATGATCCAGACCTCGTCGCCGAGCTTGCACTTCAGGTCCACCGTTCCGGCGTAGCCGTCGGCGGAGTTGAAGACGACGTACTCGAACTGGAGAACTTCGGGCTTCGTTTCGAGGTACCAGTCGAGGAACGACATGACCGCCTCGTATTCGTTCGGCGTCAGCTCCTCCTCGTTGCCGGTGGACTTGTTGATGTACTTAGAGTCGATACTCACGGTGTTGCCAGCGAGGAGGTCGGCTATCGCGAGATGGATCTTCGAACCCTTGTCCCCTGCGGCGGACTTCAGGGCTTCTGCCTCGTCCCAGCCATGCTTGGCGTACCACTTCAGGAACGCCTCACCTTTCGGGTAGAAGTGAGTTATCCAAGTGACGGAGGGAACGAAGCTGTACGTCGGGAGCGCGGTCTTCGGGTCTTTGATGTCGCGTGCGTACCAGCGCTCATCGTAGGTGGTGATTTGGACGATGCCTTTCTCGGTGTCGGCCGTCCGGATTTCTTTTTTCATGAGAATGAAATGAGTTTGTTTTCGAGTAGGTAGAGGAGCATCTTTGCGCGGGCGTCGGCTTCGGTACCGGCATACTCGCTATACTGGAATATCGCCGTACCATGATTGAGGCCAACTCTGTAATTTCCGTGCCGGCTTTCATTGCCGTAAATCGAGTATGTAACGCGATGCGAGTATTTGCGCTTCTTACCGCTAGATAGCGGAACATTGACCTCGCGGGGCAACATCTCGCCCAGTTCGGCGACCGTGAAGGCGGAACAATCTACTCCGTTACCATGGATCGAGCTGGCATACATCTGGGTGGTCACTTCGGCGGTCATAGAACTCAGGTTGGCGACGGACCAGACAAAGAAGCTCTCCTGCTTTACGCCTAGCTCCTTGAGTCTCATTGCGAGTTCTCGGCTTACTACTTGGTCTTCCAGTTTCATGTGAGTGATTGATATTCGGGAGAGTGCAAGGGAACCTGAGCGGTAGACCTTGCAGCGCGTGGCCAGGGGCGCCATCTCTCCCGGATGCTCGGGTAATTTCGACTAGGTTGATTTTTGGGACTCCATCGCCTTCGTGTCGTGCGAGTGCTCGGTAAAGACGATGTACTCGAACCGCTCTTTCAGAGCCTTTAAAACTCGGTCGGCGCAGTCATCACAGACATCGCCGCAAATAAAAGAGCCGTGAGAGCTATAGATAGAAACAGAACCGCGAACGTCGGACCCGGAAGCATAGCGGTCGCCGCAAACGTCGCATAGATAACTCGCTTCTTGTTTTGCCATGACATGGGTTAGTGTTTGGTGAGTGTTGATCGGCCTTTATGCCTTAACAATACTCCCCCTGAACCGTTCGTCAAGCCCTAGGAAAATCAAGGCTAAATGGCTAACCTGTTGATAACTCCATGGTGCGTTTTGCGGCTCGTATTGCCCGCATTTGCTTTGCGGCGGCTTTCTTACCTCCGGCCTTCTTTACTCTGGCGGCCCAGCTCCTCTTGCCCCGCAAGCTGGCGGCGGCTTTCAGTAATTCTTGTTCGTTCATGCCTTAACAGTAACGGTTATGAACCGTTCGTCAAGGGCGTCGCCGTCGCCCCGTTCTGCGCCGGTATTTCGCACGGCGTGGTGTGTCATCAAGGAACGAAATGCGCTCGACCTTGAACGGCGCAAAGTCGTAGGGACGGACACCGAGAGGCACTCTTCGGGAGAGAGCGATTTTCTCTGCCTCCTCCTCCGTCGCCGCCTCTACCGCGATGCGGTAGAAAGCGGCTTCGGACAGGACGATTCGATAGCGGGGCATGTCAGTTTTCTACTTCGGCGTCATCGTCGAGGGGTTGCACCTCACCAATGTCGAAGAAGGTATCGTCCGGGTTTCGCTGCGTCTCGTTCGACAATTGGAGTGCGATTTTCTTGGCTTCTGCTTCGTCGTCTGCTCGGACCTCGTATGAGTACACGAGGGTTTCATGGGCATAGACTCGATATTTAGGCATTGTTGCTGTGATGTTCCGGCGGGACTAGCGCACGGGCGATAGTTTTTCCATCGCACGTGAAGGCTGCGGCCCGCAAGCCAGTTCTGTCATAGGGGTCGTGGAGCGCAGAGGTAGGAGCGTGTCGTTGGTGGCAGGTCGATATAATTGCGAAGCATCGGCCTGCCGGCACCGGCGACCGCGACCGATCCTGGGCGCGGAACGATCCCCTTGACTGGACTGGCGGGGACGCCAGACTGAACGTGCGATGGAAGAAGTACGTACTCTCGCGAGAGCGAGATAACCCGACGACGCGCCGATTTTCTAAGTGCCTCCATGCGCCGTACTTAGATCGTGTTGCGTGGTGCCGTCGAGGGCACAAGGTCCGGTGATGGGTTACAGAGAGGCGCTAAAGGGGTTACAGAGAGGCTGTGTGGTTCTAGAGCATTGTGCACATTAGGACCCCTATTCAATTTCTGTGCGCCGCCTATAGTCAAAGCAGTCCTCCCACAATGACTGTGGAGGCTTTGACAAGGAGGCTGGCTATGCCAGAGACAAGAAGAAAGCCGATCGATTTCGAGAGGCTCAAGCAGCGGGTCACGTTCGAGAGTGTTCTTGGACGGTACGGGGTCGCACTGAAGGCAGGGTCCACATGGCGGCGGGGCAAGTGTCCGCTCCCGACGCATGGGGACAAGCCGAACGACGACTTCACCGTGAACGTTCGGGAGAACTACTTCAACTGCAACTCAACAGGCTGTAAGGCCGCCCGGAAGGGCAGAAAGGGCGGCGACATTGTCTACTTCGTTTCGGTCATGGAATCCGTTCCGCAGTACGAAGCGGCCGAACGACTGGTCGAATGGTTTGGAGTGGATAGCACTTCGCCGGCGCCAGTGGCTGAGAAGCAAATGGTCGAGACGCCTGCCGACGACGAGACGAACGAACCGCTGAAGTTCGAGCTGAAGGACATCGACCCGAAGCACGATTACCTGTTCTGGCGGCAGTTCATGGAGGAGGAGTGCGAGTATCTGGGGATCGGATTCTTCCCCGGAAAAGGCTCGATGGCCGGTCGGGTTGCCTTCCCGATTCACAACGCCGAAGGGCAACTGATCGGGTACGCCGGGCGGTCCATTGATCCCGACATTCCGCACGCTGAACGGTGGCGCTTTCCGAAGGGCTTTCACCGCGGCCAGGTGCTGTACAACCTGCATCGGGTCGAGGGTGATGCCGTGATCGTTACGGAGTCATTTTGGGGGGTTCTGAGTTGCGTCCGGGAAGGTGTGATGAACGCCGTGGCCCTGATGGGGAACCGCGCGACGGACGCGCAAGTCATCGGACTCACGCGGTTCAATCACATTACTCTTCTGCTCGACGGTGACGAGGCCGGGATCGACGGCGCGAAGGATCTCGCGGTACGGCTTCTGAACGCCGGAGCCCTGCACGTGGACATCCGAGTTCCGCCCGATGGGAAGCAACCCGATGAGACGACCGATCTCCGGGAAATGCTCGGAATCGCGCCGGAGCCGGGCGGCGAAATGGCCGCATGGGAACCGGTCGAGGGAGACGAGGAGTTGTCTACGACCGCATAGCCAAGGAAGCAAGCAGCAAAGAAAAAACCCCGCGGGCCAATCGCGGGGTTTTTCATTTGGTGCTCACGGCTGGGCTTTCGGTTTTCTGCCGCGCTTAGCGGCTACCTCATGACCGAACTCATGCAACTGAGCGTCGATCTCGGCGCGCTGGGCGAGCAGGTCTTTGACCGCTCCTTCCCTGGCCGTGTCGAACTGCTTTCTGAGGTCGTTTGCCTTGTCCACTGATACGAGTTTCAAGCGGTCCTCCTTCAAGGAATGTCCTGATGTTTCTTTCGATGATGGCGATGGGAGTGGCGTAGCGGGTTCTGCTTCGTTCGATGATCTTCCGTGTCACCTCCTCGTTTCTTTTGTTCTCGGCCGGCCGGAGTCCGACCATCTGAATGGGGTCGCTCCGGGTGCCGTTCCGGACGGTTCTCAGGTACCACCAGAAGTTGTTCTGGTCCTGAAGCGTCGTTGCGGGAACGCCCATGGTGAGTTCGAGCTCCTCGGCGTCTTCCGGTCCTACGCGGCCGACGAGAATCGCGCCGACGTTCCCGAAGACTGCTGCCTTCGTTTCGGGTAGGAGCTGGCTCCGGGTCTGGAAGCCCATCGTCAGCGAGACGTTGTATTTCCTCGCCTCGGTGAGGAGCTGTTCATGCGCCGAGCCGCACATGAAGTTCCCGGCCTCGTCGATGAAGACACGGTGCGGCGGACGGTGGTTTGTCCGCTCTCTCGCGAGCGCGGCGTAGAGGATTTTCGCGATGACGACGGAACCGAGGAAGGCTCCTGCAGTCGGCCCGATCCGTCCCTTCGCGAAGCGGCAGAGAAGTATCTGTGAGCCGTCGAGGATCTTCTCGAAGTCGAGGCCGTGGCGTTGGGTGACGGCGTACCTCAAAGGCACCTGCATGAAGGTGTCGAGCTTGTTGGTGCCGGGAGCGGAGGCCTGTTCCTGTTGACGCTTGTCCCAGTCGTCGTACTTGTCGAAGAAGAGCTTGAGGGTGGGACTCTTCACTCGCGTGCTGAGATGTTCCCGATACTCCTTCAGCATGAACGCCTTGTAGATGTGCAGAAACGTCGGTTCCGACTCGACCTCGAGGATTGCTTCTCCGAAGTTCCGAAACAGGAACGAGGTCTGCGGTCCCCAGGCGTCCTTCCAAACGGAGGCAACGATCTTCTCCGCTTCTGCGAGGAGTTTCGGCTTGTCCTCACCTTCCACGGGATTCATGCCGATGGAGTACGAGGGGTCGCCGGGGTCGTAGAGGATCACGTCGTTCCGGCGATGCGGCGGCATCGCTTCGAGGATGTCGTCAATGAGAGAGCCGTGGGGTTCCATGACGGTCACACCATGGCCCGCTTCGATCTCCGCGAGGATCATGGCCTTAAGGACCGTCGTCTTGCCTGCTCCCGTGGTTCCGATGATCGCGGTGTGTTTCGCGGTGTCAATTTCTACCGGGTGGTTCCAGTGAATAAAGTCGGTGCGGTTGAGTCCTACAGGTGTGAGCATAAAAAAGCCTTCAGCCCCGCCCCCACCTGCACCGGCGTAGGTCGAGGAATGTGCCAGCCGCCGGAGTATTCCTCAATGCTCCAGCAGAGCGGGGAACGCCCGGGGGGACGGGTGTGAAGGTGTGGCGGGATGCTTTAATCCCGGCCGTGCCTTGGTAGGCGGGTGCGAATTTCATCATAGCAATTACGCCTCACCTAGCGAATAGAGCCTCTGTGCGTTCCAACGCCGTTGTTCGGAAATCTGCTCGATGTCGCGCGGCGTGACGAACACCTGCGCGTTTCTGGTGATAGTCGGGATAGCGCTTTCGTCGAGTACCCAGTGGCGGCGCGTGGCGTCTTTCTCTAAGTGTGCTTTGACCGCAAAGTTGATGACCTTGTCCTGGCTGGAGAAGGTCCATAGGACGCGGAAATCAGCTCCCTTGCCGAATTCTTCTTGATACGGCCCGCGGGCGAAGGCTTCGTAGGCATCGACCTTATTCATGCGCGAGGACAAACCGCCTTTAACAGAGTCGCGGCTTCGCTCGGTTTCGACTGCGAAGTTTGCGTATTCGCCACCGATCGGGAAAGAGAAAAAGGCGTCCATATTGACGCGATCGTTCTCCTTCTTTCCAAAGCGCCGGTAACAATGCTGGTAGAGCTGGGTCCAAGAAAGCTGGTCAGCGAAGAGGTCGTGGAGCTTGATGTGTAGGTCCGTCAGCACGAGGTCATGGATGAGGTTCATAGAGCCGTGACCGGAAACGGCATGAACTTCCTCTTCGAAGAGCTTTTCTTTGAATGACCAGTTCCAGCCCTTTTGAGTAAGGAAGTGAACCTTCGGTGCGAACCTGCCGTGCGGGTTATCCTTGCACTTCAAGTAGCCTCGGGTTTTGAGCCAGTGGAGATCGCGTTCTACGGGCTTTTCCGGGCGCTTGGTGAGATGGCGGATGTGGAACGAGGTGAGGTTAATGTAGCTGGGGAAGAGCTTCATTATCGCCGCGCGATTAGGCGACAAATTGTCTGTCGTAGGCATGCACTAACGGTACAAGCCCTACGGAATTTGACAAGGTGGGTCTGTGGATTGGGAGCTTTAATTGGAACGCGGACGCGGAGGTTTTTTTGAACGTCCTTCGCCCGGTGAATCGTCGGGACCGTCGCCCTTCTTCGGCTTCAATTTCGCGGAGTAATTCAAAGCCTTTAAGAAAAACTCGTCGCGTGATTCGGTCATAAGGCGATCCACTTCGGCCGGCGGTAGAGCGTGCGAGCGTTGATAGACCTTCTCTTCCCAGGCTTTCAAAGTTTCGGCGAACACGCCGCGGGTCCGAACTTCTGGAACCCTCTGCCAGATCGCCTGAGCCATCGCGGGGAGCTTCAGGTACAGCTCGCGGGGCTTCAAGGTCATGATCTCGAAGGCTTCGCGGGCGATCTTCTCTTCGTGGGTCGTGGTCTGTTCGGACTTCAGTTCCTTGCCGTCCACGGGCATGAGGACGCGGGATTCGGTCTCGCTTGTGGCGTTGGAGTCGGTGGTGGTCGTCGTGGTACCGCCGCCCGCGCTCCAGTCGGTGACCTCTGGCTTGGCGTCCTCGTCGTAGCCGCCAGATTGAGAAGCGTTCTCGTTGACGCTGGTGGCCTCGATAGAGGCGTGGGAAGTGCCTTTGTTGATGAATTTCTCGACGTAGTGGCCGAGGACGGTGTGGCCGTAGATCTGGCGTTCGACCTGGCGGCGGTTGATGGACTTCAAGCGGATCTCATTCGCGACCATCGCGGCGGTCTCGTAGTCGAGTCCTCCGAAGACTGCCTTGATCCGGGCGTTCGTGGCGATCGAGGACTGGAGGGATTCATCATCCCCGAGCTGGGCGAGGTGCTGGTGCGATAGAACAAGGTTCAGGCCGCCCTTTCGGACTTGGTCGAGCATCGCCGCGATGTCATGGGTGACGTACTCCTGGAACTCGTCGAGGAAGAGGACGTAGCGCTTCTTGGTGCCCGCCCGCGCGAGAGCGGCTTCCCGGAACTCGTTCATGAGGAGTGCGGCAATCAGCTTGCCGGATTCGGTCGTGAGGTTGCCGGATGCCGAAAGGTTCACGAGAAGAATGCCGTTCTCGTCGAGAATTTGCCGGATTGAGATGTTGCCGGATTCCCTGCCGAGCATCCGGCGTACCGCCGTGGGAGCGAGGAAGCGGTCGAGCCGGTTCATCGTCGAGGAGACGTATTGGCGCAGGTAGGAGTCCGAGAACTCGGCAAAGTCGCGGAGCTGTTGCCGGATGTAGTCGTCCTTCACGAGCGACGCGGCATAGGTCCGGAGGTTCTGGTTTGCCGCATAGAGCGTGAGGTGTGCGTTCGGCAACGTGGCTTCTGCTTCGGCCGCGAAGGAGTACAGCATCCGGAGGACACGTGAGAGCTGGGGTGTCTCATCGGTCGACGTGGCGCCCCAGGGTTTCACGGTCGCGTCGATCCGGCGGGATACCTGGGCGCTCATGTCACCATCGGTTGAGGAGAAGGGATTGAAGCCGGTCACGTATCTGCCATCCGAGGGGTCGAGGATGTAAACGGGCCGGGATGTGAAGTTGGTTCCCGCGAGGTACTTCACCACGTCCCGATAGAGGGTGCCGTGCCAGTCGAAGAGGCAGAACCCGGCATCCGTGGATCTCGTGAGATGCCGCATGAGCCATTCGAGGAACTTGGACTTGCCGTAACCGGATGAACCGATCACGTGCATGTGGGTCTGCTTCAGGGCGTCGAGGATGTTCTCTGCGGAGACAGGTTTGCGGGTCATTCGGTCCTTCTAACCTTGGTAACGCCGACCGTGCGGAGCGATAGCGAACCCCCGATAGGGGCGCGGAGCGTCGGGAGAGGCACCCCGAGCGGATGCGAAGCCCGATAGGGTTTTGACGATAGGAAAAAGGGGGACTCTCCCGACGATAGGAGCGGCACGGTCGGCGATTGGTGCAGGCCGGATACGGCTAATGTTCGCGCCATTTTTGGCGCTTGGTGCTCGCGGAAAATTTTTCGCGATATGTGCCGTGAGGCGACAGGGCAGGGCACCTATTCTCAGACCTCTCCCTCAGCGATAGCGTTGATGAGGTCTTCGTACTTGCCGTTCAGTTTGGGACCGACTTGTTCGTCTCTGAGGGCCGCGGCGAAGTCGGGATTTCGCTTCATCTCTTCCCAACGCTTGCGAGCTTGGGCGGCAGTCTTCACACCTGCGAAGAGACGGTCGAGCTCCTGCTCGGCCTTGGAGCGCGTGTCGCGAGGTTGGGCCTTCGCTGGTTCAGATCCGGGAGGAAGGTCGAGTGTGAGTATCTGGACTCCCATGTGGTCGGCGTAGCGGTCCTGCAGAAACTCGATGGTCGGCCTTGGATTCAATTTGAAGAAGTCCTCAAGTCCGGCGATGAACTCGGTTCTCGCCTTGGCGCCCCTGAGGGGGTGGTATGACTCGACGTAGGTATCGAGGTTGCCGGGGTCAGGTTGCCAGTGAAGCATCCTGGGTCCCTGCGGAGTCTGGAAGAGCTGGCGGTCGGGGCGGATCACGATCACGGTGTCTTGGGGGACGGCCTTGTACGGCTCACCGGGCTTGATGATGACGTAGCCGTTTGGAGTGTTGCGGATCACGAAGCGGTCGCTCACCATGGTGGGATTCTCCTGGTTGGCCTGCATGACTTTCCAGAGCACGACCGGGATGGAGATCGCGGAGAAGATAGCGACACCGAGAAGGAGAAGACGATCACCGAGGGATTGCTCCACGATCAAATCGAGAAGCAGAATCCAGCCAGTCGTGGTTAGGAAGAACCGAGTTGCGAGGTAAGCGTGATGCTCGGCTGACTGTGGTTCAGCACTTCCGAAGAAGGTGATGAGCGCGAAGATGATGGCTGTTCCGGCGAGAAAAAGGAGTAGAAAAGAAAAGCCGACAAGCGAGTCACCGTTTCGGAGAAAGTAGCCAAGTGAACCCGTGGCGGCGAGCGCGGTAGTGGCCAGCCCGCCCGCGCCGGAGAAGAGGTGAAAGTGCCGGCCGTAGTAGGACCCTCCGACGACAGCGACGGCGAAGGCTAGCAGGATGAGAGCAAGCAACACGATCTGCCAGCCGTAGAGGACGGGGTGGTAGAGCGTTGCGGCGAAGAAGGCCGCGCCCCAATAGGCAACGACGGTGAGAAAACAGAACCCGCAGGTTTGGCGTTCTGTCGATGTTTCAGACGTTTCGGGCACGAGACCTCTCTCTCAAGGTGGCCCGCGCCGAGATAACCGGACACGGACCGGGGGAACCTACCGGGCGTTTGAAACCACTGTCATCCGGTTCTTAACCCGGATCGCGACAGCACCTGGAATCCTCATCGTACGGTAGACCCGCTTCCCTGCCTGTTGCTCACGGAAGATCATGACGCCCGGCTCCTTCAGGAAGATCCGCCGCAGGGTTTCTGAACTGAGGTTCCAACGGAAAGCTAGCTCCTTCGTGCTGTAACAGTAGGTTGGGTCCAGGGTTGAATCTGTTTCCATTATCTCTCCCTTTTGGGGAGAGATGCGTCGCCGTATCTCCCTGAATCCGTGGCCTAGCCGGAGCATCTTCCGGCCCGACGATGGTACCGCCGCGCGGGTTCCGTGTGTGGGATACGTGTGTCCGATCGGCTTTTTTGCCGTTTCGGGAGCTTCTGCGGTATTGTGTTTTCAGTAACTTACAGAAACTGCGAGCCACGTCTGAATCCAATTCCGTCCCTGGGCACCACTGGAACCATTCCGGTTGAACGATCTATGCCGCTGCACGACATGCTGATGCTTTGCGGGTACTCCGACAAACCGCTGAGAATCGACGCGACCGGCGGGTCAGATCCAGAATTCGCGTCACGTCGACCGCCTCAGCGACAAAACTCCCGTTCCAACCTCGGACGCTGTTGACACGCTAATAATCGCAACGCATACTGACGAACTCACTGCGACACTTCCAGCGTTAAGGGTTTCTGTCTTGAAGCACGTGAATGTTCACGTGCGGAAATTGCGCCCACAATGGACACGTCCGCGAACCCGCTGCGCACAGCCAACCTCGTCGAGCTGATGCAAGTCACGAGAGGCCATTCCACCATCGCTATCGGACTGATTGACGGGCCACTCCTGACAAGCCATCCGGACTTTCGCGATTCGAACATCCGCCAATGCGGAACGTCATCCAACGGCACGTGCTCACGCGTCGACAGCGCGGCCTGCCAGCATGGAACGTTCATCGCGAGTATTCTCTGCGCGCGAAGGGGCTCGGTCGCATCCGGCATCTGTCCTGGCTGCACTCTGCTTGCACGCCCCATTTTTCGGGACGGGGCCGGGCACGATGTGTATCTCCCGAGCGCAACTCCGCACGAACTTTCCGAGGCTATCGAGGAATGCATCGATTGCGGCGCGCGAGTGATCAACCTCAGCGTGGGTCTCGATCAACATTCCACGAGAGGCCAGGACGGGTTGCATGAAGCGTTCGATCACGCCGCCAGGCGAGGAGTGATCGTCGTGGCCGCAGCTGGGAACCAAGCGATGATGGGCGGCTCGCTTATCACTCGCCACCCATGGGTGATTCCCGTCACCGCATGCGACCAGTACGGCCAACCGATCAACATCGCCAATCTCGGCAGTGCGATCGGAAGAAACGGACTTCGCGCGCAAGGGGATGACATTGTCGGTCTGGGTACCGATGGCAAACCGTTCCGCATGATGGGAACAAGCGTAGCTGCGCCCTTTGTAACTGGCACCATTGCCCTCCTCTGGTCGATCTTCCCATCGGTCTCTGCGTCAGCGATTCGAAACGCCGTCCTGCATCCCAATGGGCACCGGCGAACGACAGTCGTCCCGCCCCTGCTGGACGCACGCCTTGCCTATCGTTATCTCTCGACTTTTCATTCAACGAAGGAGGACAATTCCGCATGGGGAATGCCGAACTAGCGCCTATGGGCCCGACCCTATCTGCAGATTCCTTGAGCAACCCGAGTCCGGCGACCGGTTCGAGTTCTTCGGGTGAAAGAGCAATCCTTCCGCAAAGCGGTGATGGTTGCGGGTGTGGTGGCCAATGCAGTTGCAGCGAGAAGCGTTCGGCCGAAGGACTGCCCAAGCCGCCCTCCTTCATCTATGCGATTGGTAGCATCCACGCGCGATTCCCCAACCTCGGACTGGAAAAGGAATTCGCTCAGGCGACGGGCCGAATGGATTCACGAGGAATCGCGGATCGCGCGCTGCTTCATGAATTGCTCGCCAGGACGGAGAATCGCTACATCGCGCGGCAGATGTGTTTCATCCTGACGATCGAGGGCCTTGATACATATCTACTCGCACCGCAGGATTCGACTGATCTTGAACTGCTCATCCAGTCTCTTCGGGAAGAATCCAACGTGTTCGATCTGGATGTGGTCATCGGACGCCGTGGTCCGATTGCGCCTCTTCAGCTTTGCAATGGCGTCATGCTGCCAATCGTCTTCGTCAACCAAGTTTACTCGTTCGATCGCAAGAGGTTCATCGACTCGATTCCTTTGCCCCCATCCGTGCCAAAGGGGCAAGCGGCGCAATTCCGCACCGTCGCCGACGACGTGCTAAGCAGGATCATGCAGTTGGCCGACAACGCAGGCGCGAGCGACGACCACAGGGCACTCAATTATCTAGCGGTTCGATACTCCGCGATGTACGCACAGAGCGTGCGGCAGAATCAAGCGGGGTCCTCTCTGTCGTACGTCGAGACGAAACCTTCGCGACTGTCCGGTCCGCGCAGAGTCGTCGATGTGATTCTCTCTTTTACAATGCGCGACACGGGTGTCGTTGAAAAGGTCTTCGTTCGAGTGGACGTGACTGACGAATTTCCATTTTTGGTGACCCCGCTTCAGCCGTATTTCGATCGTTAATCTCTGAATGATAAACGCCAGCAACAACTAGGAGGAGTCGCCATGGCAAACAGTGACATCGGGAGAATGCCCCGCTTTTCCGCCGATGCTTCCCTATACCGGTCGTCGAACAAGTACCAAGTATCGGCAATCTTCAGTCCGAATATCGGTGTGTTTCCGCAAGGCTGCGATCCGATCAAGTCCATTGGATGTGCCGCTGCGGTCATCACTTGTGCAGCGGACTGCGCCAGTGGCGTTGGCACCGCAACGTGTCTATCCTGTTTCGCGTTCGTTGGCGCGGACTGTTATGAATGTGTAGCCGGCAGCGGTTCAAGCGGTGGTGGTGGCGGTGGGACAAGGATTGGCGACCGGCGTCACTTTCTATTATTGTGACGACGAACCGTGACGGGACGCACATTCCGATTGCCACGAGTGTAAGTTGAAAAGGATATGGGTGGTGTCAGAGCTTCGTTTCGTCGAGTGTCGTGAATACTAATAACGCAGCGATCGTTGCTAGTCCCTAGGTTCCTCGCAAGCGTTCGCGTCTTCGCGTGAGATCAAAGCATTTCGTCACACCCTTGCCGATTTGCGGGCGCATAATCACGGCCTCTCCTCAGGAGGATGTCATGCGTGCTCTCCGGACTCGTGCGGCCGCGGTGTTGGTGCTCCTGGCCATCGGAGTGAGCGGCAGGGCCGGAGAAAACGATGCTCGGGCGGAGTGCAGCTTCAACCCGCGCGCGTTCCGGTCCGCTGTGATGATGTTTCATGAGCTGTCCGAACGCGCGGAGCTCGTCGTCCCCTCGGTGCACGCGGCCGACACGGCGGCTTCCTCCCGCCGCCGTCCCGTCCTCCCGCCGGTGCAGACACCGCTGACGTTCACCGCGAAGAACTTCATCGACGACGAGATCTTCGGAAAGATGGTGAAGGACAACATCCGCTGGACCTCGGCGTCGACCGACGAGGAGATCCTCCGCCGGATCACGCTCGATCTCACCGGCGCGATCCCGGACGCGGACACGGTCAAGGCGTTCGTCGCCGACACCTCGCCCGGAAAACGCGACGCCATGGTCGACAAGCTCCTGGCCAGCGACGGCTTCACCGACCGCTGGACGATGTGGCTCGGCGATCACGTGCAGAACGTGCAGACCGCGGCGAACACCAACGTGCAGTTCGGAGCGCGCAACTCGTATTACCACTACCTGCACGACGCCATCGCGGCCAGGAAGCCGTACGACCAGATCGTTCGCGAGCTGGTGGCCGGCACCGGCAACTCCCTCTCGAACGGCGCCGTCGTTTTCTGGGACCGCCAGCTCCAGTCGAATGGCCCGGTTCAGGATACCTACGACAACCTCTCCTCCTTCACCGGCGACCGCTTTCTGGGCATGCCCTTCGTCTGCATCTCCTGCCACAACGGTTTTGGGCACCTCGAGCTCGTGAACTCCGGCATGTCGCACCGCACGCGGAACGATTTCTGGCGCAACGCCGCGTTCTTCGCGCGCAGCTTCACCTCGGCGTCACCGCAGGATCCCGTCACGAAAACGGCCACGTACACGATCGCCGACGGTCCCCAGGGCGAGTACAAGCTGAACACGACCAGCGGTAACAAGACGCCGCGTGCACCGCAGAACGGCGTGGCCATCGCCGATCCGGCCTTCTTCCTCACCGGGGAGACGCCGCCGCCCGCCGAACCGCGCCGCCAGGCGTATGCACGCATGCTCACGGCGAGCCCGCAATTCGCGCGCGCGACCGTGAACTACGTCTGGAAGGAGATCTTCGGAGTCGGCATCGTCGAACCGGCAGACTCGTTCGATCTCGCGCGTCAGGATCCGGCGATGCTGGCCCAGGGCGCAACGCTGCAGCCGACGCATCCGCAGCTCCTCACGAAACTGGCCGAGTCCTTCATCGCCAGCAATTACGACCTGCGCGCGCTGATCCGCACGATCGTCGTCTCGAACGCCTATCAACTCTCGTCGCGTTATACGCCCGGCGCATGGAACGAATCGTGGGCGCCGTACTACGCGCGCCACTATCCGCGGCGCCTGATGGCGGAAGAGCTCCTCGACGCGATCCTGAAGTCCACCGGCGTCGCGGCCAATCTGGCAGTCAGCGGCAGCGGCTCCGTTCCGCGGGCGATGCTGCTGCCCGATCCGACGGAGGGCGGCACCTTCGCAAAGTTCCTGAACCATTTCGAGAGAGGCAACCGAGACGACGAGCGCGCAACGCTGACAGCTCGATCGTGCAGGCGCTGGCGCTGCTCAACGACCGCATCGTCACCGATCGCATCGACTCGACGAATGCCGCCTCGCTCGTGGCACGTCTGATACAGCAATCGGCCGATCCCGCCACGATCGCCGAAGGCCTCTACCTCAACACGCTGTCGCGCTATCCGACGGTGGACGAAAAAGCACAGGCGGTGGCGTACCTGAAGAGCGGCGAGCTGGCCAGGAAAACGGAAGACCTGCAGTTCGCGCTGATCAATAAGCTGGAGTTTTTGTTTAACTGATGAAACGAGTTCTCGGTTGTCGGTTGTCGGTTATCAGAGACTCAGGCGGCAGCTGACCACCGATAACCGATAACCAACTGACAACCGACAACCGACAACGCGCGCAGCGCCAGGAGCACCATGCGTCACAAGAAGAACTGCGAATGCGACCGTGGCGGCAGCTTCCCGGTTTTCGGGGAAGGCTTCACGCGCCGTCACTTCATGAAGCTGGCCGGCACGTCCGTGGTGGCGTCGTTCTTTGCCGACGTCGCCAGCGCCCGGTTGCTCGCAGACGCAACATCCGTCAATCCAACGCTGCGCAACTCCGCGAAGAACTGCATCCTCATCTTCCTCGCCGGCGCGCCGAGTCAGATCGACACGTTCGATCTGAAGGAAGGCCCCTGGACGCCGCTCGACTTCGCGCCGACGACGTACAGGTCGATCCGTTTTCCGCAAGGGCTCATGCCGAAGACGGCGGAGCAGATCGACAAACTGGCCATCATCCGCAGCGGACTGTCGTGGGCTGCGGTGCATCAGCTCGCGCAGTCGTGGGTGCAGATCGCGCGCAACCCCACCGGCGCCACGGGGCGCATCGCACCGCACATCGGCGCGGTGGTCTCGCTGGAGTCGCAGAAGACGCGCATCGCCACCGATATCCTGCCCGGCTTCGTCTCCCTCGGCGCCGCGCCCATGGTGAAATCAGGCTACCTGCCGGCGTCGTACGCGCCCTTCGGCGCCCAGCCGACGTCCGCCGGTCTCACTTCGCTCACGCATCCCGGCGGAGCGGCGCGTCTCGGCGATCGCTGGAATCTCCTCCACACCATCGATATCGACCGCGGCGTTGACGACGCCAGGGGCGGCCTGGGAAAGAACGCCTCGGACATGGACGCGTTCTACGGCCAGGCCAAACAGCTCGTCGATTCGCCCGACGCGAACACGATCTTCAGTTTCACCCCGGATGAGCACACGCGCTACGGCGCGACGGACTTCGGCGACTCGTGCGCCGTCGCGCGCAACCTCGTGGCCGCGCACCGCGGTACCCGGTTCGTGCAGATCACGTTCGGCGGCTGGGACCACCACACGAACATCTACGGGAAGACCGGCAACTCGCTCTACACGCAGATGAAGCAGTTCGATCCCGGCTTCGGGGCGCTGCTTGCCGATCTGTCGATCATGCCTGGCGTCGACGCCGGCAAGACGATGCTCGATGAAACGATGGTGGTGGTCCTCGGCGAATTCGGCCGCACGGTCGGCGACCTCACCGGCGCGGGCGGACGCGATCACTTGACGCGCATGTCCATCGCTCTGGCCGGCGGCGGCGTCCGCGCCGGCACGATGATCGGCAAGACCGACCCCACCGGCGCCACCGCCGCCGAATACGGCTGGAGCGCCAACCGCGACGTACGCCCCGAGGATTTGACGTCGACGATCTACTCCGCGCTCGGCATCGATTACACGACCGTCCGCCACGACGATCCGCTCGGCCGCGGCTTCGAGTACGTCCCGTTCGCGAAGGACGGAGTGTACGCGCCGGTGGATGAGCTGTTTTGAAGCGTCGCCCGATCGCTATGGAAACGATGACCGAACCCGAGCGTCCCCGCCGCCCGCTGCGCTCTATCGGCGCCGTGTTCGCCGGTCTGCTGTTCATCTTCATCGTCACGACGCTCGTCGACGTCGTGCTGCACGCCACCGGCGTCTTTCCGCCCTGGCGCCAGCCGATGTCGGATGCGCTCTTCGCTCTTGCGACGGCATATCGCATCGTCATCAGCATCGTCGGCTGCTACCTCACGGCACGCCTCGCCCCCGATCGTCCCATGGCCCACGCGCTCACGCTGGGCGCGATCGGCGTCGTCATCAGCGCCATCGGCACCGCGGTTACCTGGAACAAGGGGCCGGAGTTCGGCCCGCATTGGTATCCGCTGCTGCTCGTCGTCATCTCGATTCCGTGTGCGTGGGTTGGGGGGAAGATGTTCGAGAGGCAAAGGGTGGCGTAGTTTCGTCTCGTCGGTTGTCGTGAATGGAACTTGTATTGCTGGCTCGTTGACGTAGGGCTATCATTCTTGATGTTCTACCATTATCGAATTGACGTATGCCTCTCAGAATCTCACGAGGGCTCATTCCCATATCGAAGGCGCCAGTCGTCGGCGGTGCTCACGTTCCGTTGCGCATCTTCTCGATGATCAAAGACGATGCGAAATGGTGGGACGAGCACGTGCAGCCGTTCATCGATGCGAAGCCCGGTAGGGCGGATAGCGGATGGAATTGGCCGTGGAAGATCTTTAATCTCACACGGTTAGCGGGAGAGGCTCTCCGGCAGAGACCGAGGGCGTTTGTCGCGGGCGTGGAATGTGCTTCCCCTCCTACGTTTTTGCCATGCATCATGAGTCTGCTCGTAGAAACGTATGCCGATCTCGCCGACTCGCGGCTGGAGAGTGTCTTTCTTTGGTATCTCAGTCCGGCCCCGGAGGAATTCTTTCGCTCCGGCCGCGGAAAGGTCCTGGGCGCCGTTCCGAAAGCTCTGATGTCGATCGGGATGGACATGACCATCACACACAGTTACAACATCATGCGGCGAGGTCGTGTCGGCCTTCACGCGGCGCCGAGCGGCGGCAAGGAGCTATTCGACTGGTACAAGGATCCGGCGCGAGGTGGCATGATTGTCATTCCCAAGCGCCAGCGGTTGGCGGGGGGCTGGCGTCGCAACGATGGGCGCTACTTCTACCATGACGAAGCCACTGCGTTCGAAGTATCGCGCCGTCTGGACAGCCTCCGGTAGGGAGGGAGAATCGATCATGCCGACACATATGAGCGCATTTGCTGAAATCGCTGCTCGATACGGTATCGATCCTGACAACGAGGAAGCTGTCGATCATTTTTTCGACGAACAGGCTCCGTCGTTATCGGAGAGCGAGCGCGCCACGATTCTGGCTGAGCTTTTTGCTGCTCAAGCGGAGCAAGGTGATTCGCCAGCCCGAAAACGATACGCGAAAGGCGCTCCCGATCCCTCGACGCACGGCCGGTCGCCGGTTGCCGTGCCATTGCGCGCGGTCGATCCGGCGCGCGATGTTGCGGAGTTGAAAGCTGTTGCGGACGCGCTCCAGACCTGCATCGCCGATGTCCTGGCTCTGTCGCGTCTTCATGTGGACATCGACGTCAAGACGGTTGACGAAGGACGGTTGGAGCTCATCCTCGGCGGTCCCGAGGCGCAGCGCCTGAAGTCGGATGACAACGACCTTCTCGAGTCCATTCGTTATCTGGTGAAACGTGTCGCTTCTGCTCAGCAGGTGATCGAAGACGCCGACATCATCGTCCCTGGCGACGACGAAAAGCTCAGGGTCTTGGAAGACACCGGAGGAATGAAACTGCGCGTCGTAAGGATGGAGAGCATTGCCGTGGAAGCGATGTCGGTGCTGAGTGCCGCGGCCAAGCTCGATGTCTCAAAGAACGAGTTCATTGTCTTTCGAGACCAGGACACGGATCAGGTGTCGGTTCTCTATAAACGGGGGAAGCGAGAGCTCGGTCTGATTTCTTGAGGTCACAAAACACAAGCACGACCCCGCATGCCATGAGGCGGACCACGGTGAAACGTGAATGGCCTCGCGGAGCCCGTGAATGGCCTCGTGGAATCCATGAATGGCCTCGTGGAATCCATGAATGGCCTCGTGGAGTCCATGAATGGCCTCGTGGAGTACATGAATGGCCTCGTGGAGTCCGTGAATGGCCTCGTGGAGTCCATGAATGGCCTCGTGGAGTCCGTGAATGGCCTCGTGGAGCCCGTGAATGGCCTCGTGGAGCCCATGAATGGCCTCTTGGAGCCTGTGAATGGCCTCGTGGAGCCCATGAATGGCCTCCTGGAACCCATGAATGGCCTCCTGGGGTCGGTGAACCCCCTCCGGTCCAACTTTCCCGCCGCGCGGCCAGCTAAAAACCCCTCTTGGCGATCAGCGCATCCCCATCTTGCTCGCGTACAATTTTTTTTTGACCCGCGCTTTCGCTCCGACTGCGTGAAAAAGCACCATTTCCGGCACATCGCCACGCCTCGGTAGAGAGCGAAAATCCCCTTCAGTAACCTATATGGCACTATTTTTTTCCGGGTAGGGATTTTCCCTCCTCACAACTCTCCTCCTCACGTGACGGGCACAACCAGCCTCAGACGCCACTCGCCGCGGAACGGCTTCGAGCCCGTGCGGCTCCTTTGGGAACGCGTTTCTGCAACGCTGGATCGCTCCTGTCACAACCTTAATCGGCACGCGTACGAGTGCCGCATGCCCTGAGGCTCCTGATCAGAGCCGTCCGGGTAACCCGGCCGTGCGTCCGCGCGTGTGGCGCGCCACGCGGCCTTCAACAGGAGGAGAAATGTCCAAAACCGAAGCAGCGGGAGATGTGCCGCAGGTATCGGCCGATCCGGCCCCGGCACAGACCCCAACCGTCACGCATTACCAGCAGATCGCCGCGAATCTGGCCAGGGCCATTGACGACATGCTGGCGCTCATCCCCAGTTTCGTGGAGTCCCACCCCGACACGAACGCATTCGTCCGCACGCATCAGAATGTGCCGCTGCAGTTCATCGCCACGGCCGTGGCCGCGGTCGAGGCGAACCCCGAACTGCAGGGAGGTACCTTCGATGCCACCGAGGCTCGCGATGCGCTGCAGTTCATCGACGCCTTCCGACCGATGGCGGACCGGCTCAACGCCGCTGCAAAGAACCTCACTTTCAGCATCAACTCCCGGAAGGCAAACGCAGGGACGGGAGCGTTGGAGGTCTACGCCATCGCCAAGCGTGTCGCGCTCAATCCCCTGAGCACGACCGTGGCTTCGCATGTCGGCAATCTGAAGCGCGACCTGGGAAGACGCGGCGGCGTAAGAAAGAAGCGGCAGACGCCCGCCCCCGGCACTCCCACTCCGCTCCCCGTTTCCCCAATTGCCACGGAGTTAGTAATCGGAGGGTTCACCGCGGAACAGCAGGCATGACCGCGTGGCCCGCGGTCATGCCCTGACACTCACCCCATCCTGAGAGAAAGGAGTTCCATGTCGATAACGAAAGTACGACATCCAGCATGCTCTGTCATCCCGCTGCACATGGAGCGGCACCTGGCCGAGCAGGGGGACGACGGACGGAGTCCGGTGGTAACGCTGGCGGCCGTCCCGCTGGTCGTGAGACCTGACACGCCGCGATCAGCGTCTTCGGGGAGACGTTGGACGGCGTGACCGCCACCTTCAAGGCGGGGAAGGGCCTCGTCATCGGCGACGGCCGATAGACGTTGACAGTCGAGATGGAGCCCAAGCTCCACGTCGGCTGATGCAGTAGAGCCGGGGCTCGTCGATGCGGGCCCCGGCATTTGGTGCTTCACACGAAAAAGAAAGGAAATGTCATGAAACCAATTGACCAAATGACGCAACGATCGGCGGACGCACCTGGCCTACCAGATCGAAGATGTGCGTAGGGAAGATGTGCGTAGGGCCAGAGCTTCGATTCATCGAGTGTCGTGAATGCTAATAACGTAGCGACCGTTTCGAGTCTCAGATTCTCGGGTCGCAAGTGCTTGGTTTGTATATTGGTTACGAGCGGCCGAAAAACGAGGGTGTGGCCCCGATGAGTTTCCGAGTTTCCCGAACCTCACCTCCGCGCGACATCGGCCAATGCTATTCTGAAGAACGTCGGAGGGCGATTGGCCGCATGGCAAAACTCGTCTACGGATTGAGCCAGTCCCTCGATGGCTACGTCGACCACATGGCGCTTGGGCCGCCTGTGCCCGCGGCCTTCCGTCACTTCATCGAGCAGGTGCGCGGCCTGACGGGCGTCATCTACGGTCGCCGCATGTACGAGATCATGCGTTATTGGGACGAAGAGCTTCCTGATTGGGACGCGGAGGATCGCGAATTCGCCGTGGCGTGGCGGAGCCTGCCGAAGTGGGTCGTGTCGCGTTCCCTCGAGTCAGTTGGCCCCAACGCCACGCTTGTCGCGGATGACTTCGAGAAGGTGATACGGAGTCTGAAAGCCGAGCTGGCTGGCGAGATTGACATTGGCGGACCAGTCCTGGCGCAAAGCCTGACCGAGGCCGGTCTTATCGATGAGTATCGACTCTACCTCCGCCCCGTGGTGCTTGGCGGTGGCAAGCCATTTTTCGCCGGCCCCCGGCCGCCGCTCCACCTGGTGGCCAGCGAAGTAATCGCCGATGACTTGATTCGGTTGACGTACGTTCCTGCGTAATCGCGCCACTGGCCCGCCGACCGCGCTCAGAAATTCAAACTGGAGACACTACCCCCGCTATGCGCTGCAGTTCATTCTGCCAAACCACAGAAGCCCGCATCGCGTTGACGTTGCGCGATTGGTGTAGATACGCTGGTATGCCATGAAGCGAATCACGGTGAAGCTCCCGGACGATCTGGATGCGAAATTGCGCCACGAGGCGACGCGCCGCGGTAGCACGATCGCGGACGTCACACGAGAGGCAATCGAGGCGCGTGTGGGCGGAAGCGCGCGACGGAACCTCATCGCGGCAAAAGCGGGGCGAAGCGGACGGCGTGACACGGCGCGCCACATCGAGGAGATCATTCGGCAGGAGGCCCGCCGATCCCGCTGATCGTCGATTCCGGTCCGCTTTACGCCTACGTCGCGACGCGGACGACGACGACCATGAAGCAAGCTTGGAGCTTCTTGAATCCCATCCGGGGCCACTGCTGGTGCCGCAACTCGTCATCACGGAAGTTGCCTATCTCATCGAGACTCGCCTCGGCTGGACCGCGGAAGTGCGGTTCCTTGGGGATCTCTCCTCGGAAACTTCACGACGGTACCGTCCTCCCTGGCGATTGGATACGGATCGCGGAGCTCGTAGCTCGATATCGCGACCTCCCCCTGGGAACCGTCGATGCGTCCGACATAGCGCTTGCAGAAAGACTGAGCCTCGACGTCATCGCCACGCTGGATCGACGGCACTTCACGGTTGTCAGTCCGAAACACGTTCGGTCGTTTGCGCTGCTTCCGTGATCGGAACCCTCCTCGAGGGGGGAAGGTCGAGAGTCGAAAGCGCCTACGGGTGCTTGTCGCGTTGCCGATGTCCAGTCTTTCGGTACTTTCGACTTTGGACCTGACCCCTAGTCTCGAAACCTGATCGTCATCAGCATCGCCGGCTGCCATCTCGCGGCGCGGCTTGCCCCGATCGTGCCAGGGACGTGCACTCACCTTGATGTTCGTAGGATGTTCGTAGGGCCAGAGCTTCGTTTCATCGAGTGTCGTGAATGCTAATAACGCAGCGACCGTTGCGAGTCGCAGATTCTCGCGTCGCAAGTGCTTGGTTTGTATATGGGTTATGAGCGGCCGAAAAACGAAGGTGTGGCCCCAATGAGTCTCTCCCAATGAGTCTCTCAAGGACGGAGTGTACGAGCCGGTGAATGAGCTGTTTTGAAGCGTCGTCTGATCGCCTGCACATATCATGCGGAGAATGGAAACGATGAGCGAAGCCGAACGTCCCCGCCGCCCGCTGCGCTCCCTCGGCGCCGTGTTCGCGGGTCTGCTGTTCATCTTCATCGTCACGACGATCGTCGACGTCGTGCTGTATGCGACAGGAGTCTTTCCGCCCTGGCGCGAGCCGATGTCGGATGCGCTCTTCGTTCTTGCGACGGCATATCGCATCGTCATCAGCATCGCCGGCTGCTACCTCACGGTGCGCCTCGTCCCCGATCGTCCCATGGGCCACGCGCTCACGCTGGGAGCGATCGGCGTTGTCATCAGTGCCATCGGCACCGCGGTCACCTGGAACAAGGAGCCGGAGTTCGGGCCGCATTGGCACCCGCTGCTGCTTGTCGTGATCTCTATCCCGTGCGGGTGGGTTGGGGGAAGATCTTCGAGAAGCAATCGGGCGAGTAGAAACACCAAACGTCGCGATCTCTCGCGGAGTTTCTCGCTTCACTACCCGGCTTTGGCTCGTTGAGCGAATGTACATCCCCCTCCGCGAGCCCACTCGCCTTCTGAGAAGGAGCACGCTTCTGCCCACTCTCCATTTACGATGGTAGGGAATTCTTGTGTCCCGTCACTCCTACAGTAGGAGAGAATCCCATGACAGGAACCTGGAGAGTTGCAAGTCTGCTGCTCGTCGCTCTTCCTCTATTTACGTGCCCCGAAACGAAGCATCCCAGCGCTCCTCAGGGCAACGCCGGGCGATGGCACGCCCCGACAAACTCGGAAACCGTCCTGGTCTTTGTCCACGGCGTTCTGTCAGATAGCACAACCTGCTGGACCTATCGCGGGGCTAGTGGCTCGGTCTTCTGGCCCGATCTGATTACACTGGATCCGCGGTTCGCAAAGCCGGCGATCTATCTCGCCAGCTATCCAACGCAAGCATTCGGTGGCGACCCCGACTACGGCATTTATGACGCGGCGGACACCGTGTGGGATGAATTGCAGCGAGAGGATGAGCACCGCCGATCGCCAGTCTTGTCGAAGAAGAACATCATATTTGTGGGACACAGCACTGGTGCCATTATCATCAAACGCCTCATACAACTACATCAGCTTGAACTAGCCGGCAAGAACATCGGAGTCGTCCTTATCGCGTCGCCCTCGTTAGGCTCCAAGCTGGGTACAAGCTTGGCATGGATCTCAATGCAATTCAAAAATGAAATCGGTCACGAGCTCACCTGGAACAACCAGATACTGCGCGATAACGATAAACTCTTCGGAATACTCGTCAACAAACGGCCTTCATGGCTGCAGGGAGTCGAGGCGTACGAGCAATATCCGATGGGTGTCGCCAACGTTGCCAAAGTCGAGGTGGCACCGCAAGCCACTGCTGATCGAGGTTATTTCGGCCCGGCACATATACTCGCTGGCACAAACCACGAATCGAGTGTAAAGCCACCCACATATGATCACCCAGGGTATACCCTCCTTGTCGATTTCTATTCAACGTTTGTCAAGAACGTGTCCGCGATAAGCGACGTGCCGTCGGCGGTAGCGCGTCCATTTAGTGGTGCGAACATGCGCTGGCTCACATCGAGCGGTTCCGCGCGTCTCGTCGCCTTATCGCCAGATAGCAATTGGGTTGCTTACGTGGAGGCGGTGGGTGAACAGCAGCAGGTTGCGCTGCAAGAGGTTGGTGACTCCGACGCTCGTCCGCGCAGGATCGTTGGTCTTCTGCCGCAAGATTACAAGGCGCTCTCTTTCTCTCCGGACAGTAAGTCGATGTACTTCGTCCGTGCCGCTTCTGACGACCCTATTAAATCGGCGCTCTTCAAGTCCGACGTGCTTGGAACCAACTCGCGGATGTTGATCGATGATGTGGATAGCGGCGTAGCGGTATCTCCAGATGGTGGATTTGTGGCATTCATACGGGGCATAGAACACGCCACCCAGCTGATCATTTGCCGAAGCGACGGAACGGCATGCCGTGTGCGTGCGACTCTCCCACTGCCGAGTTTTTTCAGCTATGGCGCTACGCCGGTCTGGTTGCCGGGCGAAAACGCCATCGCTTGTGTGCAGGGGAATGTCAACGTCCCTCGATCGATGACCGTTCGCGCATACGCAACCGACTCAGAGAGAGACTGGCAGTTTGCACGAGACTCATGGTGGTCAATCAGTTCCTTGGCACCTTTAGGTCGTGACCGGCTCATTGTGGCCGCGGACTTCAATAGCGACATCAGGCATCGTTTGTGGGTGATAGCGCCAGGGAACCCTGCGAAGTCGCTGTTTCCGTCGGTGGACGACTATGGAAGTGTGACCTTGAGTTCAGACGGACGGCACCTAGCGGCGATCAACCGTAGTAAGGCTGTCGCGATGGGAATCGCGTTTCCTTCGGACAATTGGAGTGTAAGGTCACTGTCTCCGAATCATGAAGATGGAGGTGTCTATGGTGCCGCATGGACATCGAGGGGTGAGATTGTTTATGTCGAGAGCGGTGCGACTGGTCGTGAGCTGTGGTCGATGCGAGGCGACGGAACCGGAGCAGCACCACTCACACATCTGCAAGGCAACAGGTGGGGAGATGTATACCCTCGCGGATGCAGAGATGACACCATCGTCTTCACATCATTCAGTCCAAAGCCTACGGTGGTCTTGCGGTCTGGGGATGGCAGCGAGACGAAAGTCGGTGCGGGCTTTTTCCCGGATTGTTCTGATAATGGCCGCATCATTTTTACGACTTATGACTCAAAGAATCCGATGCATTCAATCGTGGATCGAAGTGGTCATGTTGTTCAGGCGCATTATCCGAGCAGCACAATTCTGCATCCAGCGCTGTCGCCGGATGGGAGAACCGTGGCCGGATTCATGCTCGATCAAAAACAGCATCGCTGGACGATCGTGATTGAGGATCTCTCCAATGGCACGACGAAATCTCTGTGGCATACATCGTTGCGCGATAGCCGGATGCCGTGGATACGTTGGCGTCCGGACGGAAAGAGCCTAACGTACCTCAGTCCGCGTGGAGGTTCGCTGGAGGTGTGGAAGATTCCGCTCGAGGGTACAGCGACCAGTGAGGCGTTTGTGGATGGCGAGACGGCTTTTGCGTTGGATTGGTCACGGGACGGCAGTAAGTTGCTTTACGCTGCGGGTAAAACGCGGTCAAATGTCGTGATGCTCGAAGAGCCCGCAATGGTTGGCAGTGATCGCTGATCGCTGGTGACTGGTGACAGCAGATTGTCCGATCGTGTGCTGCCGTTGGCATCTCGGCCCTTCTTGAGGCACTTGCTACTGGCGGTTTATCGGTCCGAGAGTCGCTCACTCCACCCCCAACCCCTCCAACCCCTGCAACACCAACCCCCGTCGCCAGCGCAACGGTTTGTTCGTCAATCGCAGATGGGGGAACGTGCGCAGTAGCGCGCGGAAGGCGATCTGGCCTTCCATCCTCGCCAACGGTGCGCCGAGGCAGTAGTGGATGCCGAGGCCGAAGGAGAGGTGGCGGTTGGGGTCGCGGAGGAGGTTGAGGCGGTCGGGATCGGCGAAGACCGTCTCGTCGCGGTTGGCGGAGGCGAGGACGGCGTAGACAAGGGCGCCGGCGGGGAGGGGGGTGCCGGCGAAGGTGAGAGGCTCGCGGGCGTAGCGCTCCGTCGCGGTTTCGAGAGGGCTGCCGAAGCGGAGGAGCTCTTCGACGGCGGGAGCGAGGATGGACGGATCGTCGCGCAGGCGCTGCATTTCGGTCGGGTGTTGCAGCAGGGCCAGCGTGCCGTTGCCGATCAGGTTCACGGTGGTCTCGTGGCCGGCGATGAGCAGGAGGAAGATCATCGACAGGAGCTCGTCATCGTTGAGTTGGTCGTCGGATTCGTGGGCGGTGACGAGGGCGGTGACAAGATCGTCGGCCGGCCGCGCGCGCTTCAAGGCGATCAGGCGTCGGATGTACCGGATGAAAGCCATCACATTCGGCACGGCGCGGACCATCGACCACTTCGACCAGTTCGCGGCGACGATGGACTGCGACCAGCGATGGAATCGATGCTGCTGCTCCGCGGGGACGCCGAGCATCTCGGCGATGACGATGGTCGGCAGCGGCAGGGCGAAATCGGCGATGACGTCCATCCGATTGCGTCGCTTCATCGTAGTGAGAAGGTCGCCGGCGATCGTCTCCACGCGATCGCGCAGCGTCTCGACGAAACGTGGGGTGAAGGCCTTCTGGACGACGCTTCGCAGGCGCGTGTGATCCGGCGGCTCGAGATCCAGCATGTTGCGTGACAGCGGGCGGAACATGGCCGGCATCCACGGCTCGCGGTAGCTTCCGTCGCCAGCGACATTCGCACGCGATTTTACGAAGCGCTCGTCCTTCAACAGGGCGAGGACGTCGGCGTAGCGCGTGACCAGCCAGGCGCGTTGGCCGGGCAGCATGACCTCGTGCACAGGCGAGTCGCGCCGGAGTTGCGCGTAGTAGGGGAAGGGGTCGGCTTTGAAGGCGGGGCTGGTGATGTCGGGCATGGTTGACATTATGACGATGGAGATTGTCGTCACTCCGGCCCCAAATGCGCGGCTTCGCCGCCGGGCACAGACAAGAGTGTCTGTGCCACATTGGACCCGGCGAGGACTTCACACTTCAACAAATACGGGCGGGCAATGTGGCACAGACACTCTTGTCTGTGCCGTGCGGCTTGCAGCCATGAGCATCAGGCGCCTACGGCTCCGTCACGATGATCTGGCCGGACATGGCCGGCTGGTGCATCGTGCAGTAGAACGGGTAGACGCCTTCGTCGTGGAAGGTCATGACGTACGTCGTCTTTGACAGCGGGGCGAACTTCGTCTGCAGGAGGACGTGGTTTTGCGGGTCGGTGAGCATGAAGTCGTGCTCGTCGTCGGGCTGGAGGTTCCAGAAGGTGATCTGCGTCGGTTGGTCGCGGCGGACGGCGAAGACCTCGGGGGAGAAGGCGTAGACCTCGCCGAACTGCTTGACCGTTTCAGCCGGGCCGGTCTCCTTGATGGCCACGCCGACCGTGGTCACCAGCACGCGCGCGCTGGCCTTGCCGGCGCGGGCGATGGTGACGCCGTGCTGCCGAGGAGCATGACAGGCTAGAAGCAGGATCGCGATGACCAGCAGTCGGTTCATGCCGCATATCGTGACAAGCATGCGGCACGATGTCGAACGGTAGCGATCAGAAATAGAAGAACTGCATCTGCACCGTAAACTCGTTCGTGGTGTTGCCAGTGTGCGGACGGACGCGCGAGTAGGCTCCTTTGATGTTGAAGTTGTTCCCGTTCGGCAGCCAGGTCAGGCCGGCCTGGAGCCGTTTGTTGTCGCGGCCGTTGTTGACGGCGGCACGGAAATTCTGGTCTTCCGCGCGGAGCCACGGCATGACCTTCGCGGGCGCCAGGTAGTAGCCCACTTGCGCCGTTACGTCCCGTTGCTCGGGAATGGCGGTGAACGTTTTGCCGCCGTCGAAGTGAAGCAGGGTGAGCTCTCCGTTGAAGGCGTTTTTGTTCACGGCCGGAATGGACGTGAAGACGTCCGCGGAGTATCCCTTGTAGTTCTGCTGGTGATCGAGGCCGGCTCCGAACGAAAGGATTTTCTTGTTTCCGAGATAAATGCCAGGATAGAGGTAGCCGCTCTCCTTGTCCCATACGTTGTATTGGAGGCGGCCGGCGGTGCGAAGACTATTGCTGGAGCCGATGGCGCGGAATCCCTGAAAGACGCCGGCGCGGTATTCGAGATGGCCATCGGCCAGATAGCCCTTGGCCTGAAATCCGGTATCGCGGCCGACGGATGACTGCGTGGCGGCGCTCTGCGTGAAGGTGTAGGAGCCATAGTCGAGCGAGAGGAGCGTGGCGGCGCTCTCGAGGCAATTGCGGCAGAGAGGAACGAACATCAGGCCGGCGTCGAGCATGAAGGCGTCGCTCGACGGCTTCCATTCGATGAACGCGTCCTGGGTGATGAAGCCGCCGCTGAGGTTCTTCGGCGCTTTTCCGAGATTCGGATTGTCGGTCTCGAAGAAGAAGGTGACGTTCCTGGCCACCTGCCCGCCGACGATCAATCGGACTCGTCGCAAGTAGAGGTTCTTGGCGTCTATCGTGGTCGTAGGATCCTCGGCATCGTCGGCCCATGCCTGGATCAACGTGCCGACCTTGAAGAAAACGTCGTCGTTGACTTTGATCGTTGCCTGCGCCGAGGCGATGACGGGGAAAAGAAGCATGGCGATGAGTGAAGAAACCACGATCCGGTATGACATTCGGCCTCCTGTCGCGTTGCCGCTTGTTAATTCACCTGCTTGTCAGTCCCCTGGCCGCGCCGATTGCAGCGCCGTCCACTCCTCGTCGGTAAGTCGTTCCTCGGCGGCGGGGTAGTAGACCTGTCCCATGTCTTTTTCGTGCGCGTGGAGACGGCGGTCGAGGTTATCGACGTATCCGATCAGGTGGCTCGAGCGGACGCCCTCGCCCAACTGCTGCAGGAGAAACCGCGTCAGCTCGCGGATCTGCACGTACTCGAGACGAAGCTCGCGCTGAGGGTTTCGTCCGGCAATCTCCGCCCGCAGGAGTGCCGGAACGAGCGAGCGCTCCTCGGCGTCGGTCCAGCGGCGGAAGTGCCGTTCGAAATCGACGAGGGCGACTTCCATGGCCATGCGATTCTCGCGGCGCAGCGCCTGCCGGAAATCGTCGAAGCGGCTGCGCAAGGCGCGTTGAGTCGAAAGCATCTCGTCGAGTCGCGTTCCCATCGTCGATCAGACTCCGGCGACCCCCGGCTCGATCCGGATAAAACCCTCATCCATCGCCCACAGATCCATCGACAGCGAGACGAGGTCATCGATCGCCGGGATCGGCCGTGCGTCCTGGGTGAGATCGATGGACTTGATGTATCGGCGGCATGTCTCGCACGCCTCGATCCGGACCAGAGGATGCTCCTCGGTGCGGAAGACGGGGAGTTTGTACGGATCTTCTTCAAAACATGCCGGGCAGCAGCCGCGATTGAAGTTCCACTCCAGGCCGCAAAGCGAGCAGCAGAGGAAGCGAAGGCCGCCATCTTCGGAGGATGGCGATTTGCGCACGCTGATCCACGGCCGGGCGCCACAGAACGGGCAGTGACCCCGCTTGTGACCGCGATCCGGCGTAACCCCGCGCGCACGAAGCACCTCGGCATACGGTTGGATGAGCAGGCGCGAGAGGTAGTCGTCGCCCGTGGTGGCGTCGCCATTCCAGTAGACGCCGAGACGCGTGCAGGCCGTCGGCAGGTCGTCTCGCAGACGATCGCGGACAGTGGCCGCCAACGGTTCCGGTCCTCGCTCGGCGATCACGCGAATCAGCGGCTCGTGAAGAGAGGCGAGCGTTTCCGCATCTTCGGCAAACACTCCTCGAAAGGTCCTGCTCTCCAGCGCTTCCGCCAGCCGGGCCTGTGCCTGGCTGACCAGAGCCGCAAACTCGAGAGGCTCGCGCGCGGGCTCGGTGCGGGCGGCGAGGAGCGAAGCGCGCGCGCCGCGTTTTTCGTAGACCGCGCTGATCACTGCTGCCGATTCTCCTTTTCCGTGACGTCACGAAACCATCCGGGATGATGGAATCGCGCCCAGACGCGGGTGACCGTGCCGCTGGTCATGGCGCGGAACGTTCCCGGCTCCGCCGCCGTGCCGAGGTAGATGTGGCCGACGACGCTGAGCGCAAGAAGGATGAACGTGATGTCGTGCAGGAGGATGCAGATCTCGCGCAGCAGGAGCGAGGGGAACCAGAGCGGAAACCACATCGGAATGCCGGTGAGGAGCAGCCCCAGCGCCGCCAGACAGGCCGCGTAGAAGAACATCTTCTGTCCGCCGTTGTACTTTCCCTCATCGGGCGACGGCTCGGTCTCCCAGCGCATGTACCGGAACAGCGTCGGGCCGAACCATCCTTTCTCGCTCGAGCGGAAATGCATGTCGGGCAACCAGTGGAAGAATTGAAACACCGAGGCGATGAAAAACAGCACGCCGGCATAGGGGTGAATGACGCGTGCGGCATGGAGCCCGCCGACCAGAGCGGCCATCCAACTGAACAGAGGCGTCCAGATCGGCATCCCGCTGAAAAGCGCAACAAAGAATGTAAGGGCCACGGACCAGTGGATGAGGCGCGTGGCCAGGCGATGACGGACGATGACGTCACCGACGGCGACGTTGTCGCGCCGGCGAGCGGTGACGATGGAGGGGTGGCCGTGCTGCCCTTCCAGAACGCGGCTCATGATTCACCTCCAGCCGGCGGCTCTTTTGGTCCGTATGCCGTGTAGTGGATGAACGCGCCGATCACGGCCGCAAACGCCGCGATGACGCCGAATGGACGGACGACGTTTTTCCAGGCGCGGACACCCCAGGGGACGTGAGGATCGACCGGCAGGCCGTACCACTCCGGGTGGCCGTGGCCGAGGATGGTCACGACGTTCGTACCGTTTACGCCGGCCGGGTCATAGAGCATGGCCTCGTTGAAGCCGTTCTCCTTCAACTGCGCCACCCGGGCATTGCCGAGTGCGACCATCGCGTCCTTCGTGCCGAACTGCAGACAGCCGGTCGGGCAGGCCTTGATGCATGCGGGCTCGAGCCCGACCTCCACGCGGTCGACGCAGAGCGTGCACTTCGCCATCTTGCCGGTCTTCTCGGAGAACTTCGGCACGTCGAAGGGGCAGCCGGTCGCACAGTAGCCGCATCCGATGCATTGGTTCGGATCGACGTCGACGATGCCGTTGGCGTATTGGACGATCGCGCCCGGCGCGGGGCAGGCCTCCAGGCAGCCGGGCTCCGCGCAATGCATGCACTGGTCCTTGCGCATCAGCCACATCGGATCGCCGCCCGAGGTGGTGCGCTCGTTGAAGCGGATCAGGTTCCAGAAGTTCGCATCCAGCTCGGGCATCGTCTGATACGTGCCCTCCTGATGCGTACCGACGGTCCGCAGATCGTTCCATTCGACGCACGCCGCCTCGCAGGCCTTGCAGCCGATGCAGGTGGTCGTGTCGATGTACTTCGAGACCGCCGGCGCATGGCGCAATCCGGTCCGGGATCCCCACATCGAGGCGGAGGAGCGCTGAATCTCGAGTCCCTGTTCGCTCATTGCCGGCTCCTCATGCCTTATCCAGCCGAACGAGAAATGCCTTGTACTCCGGCGTCCAGGTATTCGCGTCACCCGAGGACGACGTCAGGAAATTCGCCAGCGGCCCCTCGTGACCTTTGGCCGACGCAAAGCCCCAGTGAATCGGGAATCCGATGTGCCACAGCTCTTTTCCGTCGACCTTCATCGTCGGCAGGCGCCGGGTGACCATGGCCGTCCCCTCGATCGAGCCGCGTGCCGAGGTCACCTTCACTCTCGAGCCGTTGGCGATCCCCTTCTGCGCGGCAAGCGGCTCGGGGATCTCCACGAAGAAGCCGGGCTGCAATTGATTGAGAACGCCGTCGAGCTGGTGCTTGGTCCAATAGTGGAAGTGCTCGGTGAGTCGATAGGTGGTGCAGACGATCGGATATTGATCGGCGGTGCCGATTGCATCCTTATCAGAGTGGAAGATCAGGGCGACCGGATTCGAGGTGACTTTCGGGTGCAGCGGATTGGCGATCGGCGCTTCCACCGCCTCGTAATGTTCAGGAAGGGGACCGTCGGCCAGCGATGGCGCGTAGAGGCGGCCGACGCCCTCGGGGAGCATGATGAACGCGCCGAACGTTCCCGGAGGCGCATCCGGCTTCATATCGGGAACGTCGCCGGTCCATTTCGTACCATCCCAGCGAATCCCTACGCGGGACGGGTCCCATGGCTGGCCCTGCTCATCCGCCGATGCGCGGTTGTACATGACGCGCCGGTTTGCCGGCCACGAGAACGCCCAGTTGTGGTACATGCCGAGGCCGCTCGGATCGTCGGCGCTGTTGCGGCGCTGGGCGTTGTTGCCGGCCTCGGTATAGACGCCGGAGTGCAGCCAGTTGCCGCACATGGTCGAGCCGTCGTCCTGGAGCTGGCCGAATCCGTCGATCTGTTGTCCTGCCGTCCTGGCCACCTTCGTCGGATCCTTCGGGTCTTTGATGTCGGCCAGCGCTTTGCCGTTCATCTCTTTCAAGACCTCGGAGAGGTCAGGATTGGCGGGATTCGCGTACGGCCAGATCACATTGAGAACAGCCTCGGCAACGGGACCGCCTTCCGTGCGATAGAGGTTCTGCACGGCCAGGAAGATGCGGGAGAGAATCTCCTGATCGCTCTTGGCCTGCCCCGGTGGATCGAGCGCCTTCCACTTCCATTGCAGCCAGCGCGCGGAGTTGGTGAACGTGCCGTCTTTTTCCGCGAAGTTCGCGGCGGGGAGGAGGAACACCTCGGTCTGAATCTGTTCCGCCGGCGCGCCGCCGTACTCCTGCGGCGCCTTCCAGAAACCGGCCGTTTCCGTCTCCGCGTTTTCGACCACCACCATCCACTTCAGCTTCGAAAGGGCGGCGATCATCTTCTTTGAGTTCGGCCCGAGAGCGACCGGATTCATCCCGAAAGTGATGAACCCTTCGGGACCGGGCTCCTTGCCGCCGGCGCGCATCGAAGAGCCGCGGTACATGTCGTCGTAGATGTACATCCACGAATAGTTGCCATCGACCTTCGGCAGCCATCCGTAGCCCCAGTCGTTGTCCTTCGTCGACGCGTTTCCGTAAGTGGCCTTGAGCAGCGAGACCATGAATTTCGGCGTGTTGCTCCAGTAATTCATCGAAGGCCAGGCCTGCTTGTTGAGCGGCTGCGGAACGGTGGCCGTGTAGTACTGCTCGAGCGTCTGTTGGTCGCCGGTCGGCGTCTTGAGATATCCCGGGAGGATCTCGAAGGTGCCGGCGGTGTCGGTGGCTCCCTGGATGTTCGAGTGGCCGCGGAAGGCATTGACGCCGCCGCCCGGCCGCCCGACGTTGCCCAGAAGGAGCTGCAGCATGGCCGCGGCGCGGATCATCTGCACGGCCGTCGAATGCTGCGTCCAGCCGAGGGCGTAGGTGATCGTGCCGGCGCGCTGCGCGTTGCCGGTGGAGGTCACGATCTCGGCGACCTTGAGGAACTTCTCGCGCGGCGTACCGCAGATGCGCTCGACCATTTCCGGCGTGTAGCGGGCCACGTGTTGCTTGAGGAGCTGCAGCACGCACCGCGGATTCTGCATGGTCGGATCGACGCTGTAGGCAGTGGTCTTCGGATCGGCCTCGTAGCCCCAACTATCCTTGACGTATTGCTTCTTCTGCTCATCCCATCCGGAGAAGAGGCCGTCGTGGAACGCGAAGTCGCTCTTGACGATGTACGGAGCGTTGGTGTGGATCCGGACGTAATCCTGATGGTAGCGGCCGGTCTCGAGCGCATAGCGGATCAGGCCGAGGAGAAAAGCGATGTCGGTCCCCGGACGAATCGGTGCATAGAAGTCGGCGACAGCGGCGGTCCGGGTGAAGCGGGGATCGACGGCCACCAGCTTCGCGCCGCGATTCTTCTTCGCCTCCATGAACCATTTGAAGCCGACGGGGTGGTTCTCCGCCGGGTTGCCGCCCATGGCCAGAATGACATCCGTGTTCTTGATGTCGACCCAGCCATTGGTCATCGCGCCGCGACCGAAAGTGGTGGCCAAACTGGTCACCGTGGGGCCATGTCAAACCCGGGCTTGGGTGTCCCTGTACGGTACGCCGAACGCGGTGATGGCCTTCCACTGCAGGAAATTGAATTCGTTCGTGTCGGTGCAGCCGCCGATCATGGCGATCCCGGGATTGCGGTTGACGACCTGCCCCTTGGCGTTGCGAATGACGAAGCTCCGGTCCCGGGTGGTCTTGATATGTCTGGCGATGCGGGTGATGGCATCATTCCAACTGATCGCTTCCCACTGATTGGAGCCCGGGCGGCGCACTTTCGGTGTCAGAAGACGGTCTTTGTTCGTGATGTCGTCTTTGAGCGTGATCCCCTTCGGGCAGAGCGTTCCGCGGCTGATGGGATGATCGGGATCGCCCTCGACGTGCACCACGGCCGGGATGGCGTTCTTCGATCGATCGCCCAGCGTGTGGATGATCACGCCGCACGACACCGCACAATAGGGACAGGTGCTGCGGGTCTCGATCGTACGGGAGATCTTGAAGGCCCGCATTTCCGCCTGTGCTTTCGACAGGTCGAATCCGAGCGCGATCGCTCCGCCAACCGTGGTCGCCTTCAGGAAGCTGCGGCGGGAGAGTTCCACGAGCACCTCCGTCGTCAAAGCCGTCGATCACGACGGCGAAGTCTGTCGGGCCTGCATATCGTGGGCCTGAACCAGCAGGTTTGTCAACCGTCGGCTTGTCAAACGACGTGACGCCGAGAAAACTTGAATTGGAGCTCGCCCGGTGGCTAAGGCCCCAGGCCGCGCGAGCCGTCATCGTGGCATCGGGCATCGGTGACGAAGGGTGAGAAGCCGAGTGCTGCCGCCCGTTGCCAGATCACCGCGGCGTGGGAGGACGCGGTGTTTGCGAGCGTGTGACTGCCGGCGGCGAGAAAACGCGGTCCGGCGTAGGGAGTGCCGTCGAGAGTGCCGAGGAACTCTCCGCGATCGGAGAGGATCGAGTATTCGCCTGGAATCTCGATCCGGAAGCGGCCGCCGGTCACAGGCATCCCTGCCACGCGGAGACATCCCACCGGCACGAAGTTGCGGAGGAGGAAGGCGCGGCCCTGGGGCGGGAAGCTGGGGTTGTCGGGGACGGCAACCATCGTTTTCGTTCGGAGCACGTCGGCCGCGATGGTGTCGTGCAAGCGGCCTCTCGAGATCGCCTTCTTCGTCAGTTTTTCGAGAACGTAGTAGAACGCGCGCCGGCGAAAGACGACCTCGCCCTTGAGGTCGATCACCGATTCGTTGGGTGCGGTCAGTGTCATGGCTTGTGCGATCAGCGTCATCGACGGGACCGTGTGATTGCGCCAGGGAGTGGTCACGCGCACGATCCAGAAAAGCTCGAGCGCCAGGATCGCGAGCGCCCAACGCGGTGCTCGATCGCCGCCGGCGGGCAGGAGCAGCGGGACGATCGCCGCCGCGGCGAGGGGGTAGAACGGCAGCCAGTGCTCCGTCTCCACGATCGGCCAGAGCGAGACCAGTGCCGCGCCGTAAATGGCTGCCGTGAGGAACACCAGCAGACGACGCCGTTGCACTTCGGCATCGATGGCATCCCACGCGATGTGCCGCGTCACCGGAATCATCAGGGCGATCGACAGAGGGAGGAACAGCAATCGTCCCGGATGTTCGGAGGCCACGATGTTGTGCGTCACCGTGCAGTAGAGGAACGAGCTCCACGCGCCGCGCGTGAAGAAATACATGGCGATGGCTGCCACCGGCGCGAGGGCGGCGGCGGTAAAACAGAGCGCGCATTTCGCGATCCGTCGAACCGAAGTGCTTTGGTCGCGCGTGACGATGTGTGTTGCAATCGCCGCGATGGCCAGACTCAGCGCAAGCAGCGAGGTCTTGGCCGAGGTCGCGGCGGCGATGCCGAGGGCAAGGCCGGCAAAGGCGGCGCGCCGCGGAGTGAGAGGCCATCGCACCAGAATGGCCATGGCCGCCAGCCAGCTCGTGGTCCAGAGAATGTCGGTACGAAACTCGATCGAGCAAAGGAAGAAGTCGGGAGCGAAGCATCCGATCACGGTCGCCCAGATCGCGGCATGCCTCGAGTAGCAACTGGCGGTAATCGAGTAGGTGAGCAGCACCATGGCCGCGAACAGCGGAAGCAGGGCGATGCGAACGAGGAGAAGTGTTTCCGGTCTCTCGCCGGCCAGCCGAAGCAGCGGCACGGAGAGGATGTGGAACAGCGGCATGTGGTTGTCGAACAGGTCGCGGTACTGCAGCAGCCCGTGCGACCAGGCCCATACCACGTGCAGATGCTGCGTCTCGTCGCTATCGATCCGGTAGCGGAAGACGAGCGCCACGCGCAGAGCGGCCGCGGCGAGAAGGCCGGCGATCGTGGCCACGGCGGCCGCGTCGCGGAAGCGGCTGCCGATTCGCGGTGACGGCAACGCCGCGGCGCGCTCGACGTCGAGCAGAGGCGTGTACTGACTCACGAATCCTCAGGGCGCGGGGGCCGCCGGCTTGCGCGGCACGTCGTTGTGAATCGGCGGCACGGTCCGGAGAAAGCGATTGATTGCGCGCAGGTCGTCATCCGTCATGCGCCGGTTCTGTTTCCACGGCATGAACGGGTGAAGATGATTGCCGGAGGGATCGACTCCGGTATGGATCGTCTTGAGGAAATCGTCCTCGCTCCATTTGGCGATGCCGGTCGGATCCGGAGTCAGATTGGATGGATTGGCCGGAAAGCCTTTCGGCGGATTGCTCATGCCCGCGAACAGGCGGCTCATGTCGGGCGTCGATCGAATGCCGCCGCGCGGCGTATGGCATTCGGCGCAAAGTCCGACATGCTTGGAGAGGTAGCCGCCGTACTCCGCCGTCGCCGCGCGCGCCGGCGCCGTGACCGACTGCGCCGGTTTTGGACCCAGGAACAGTTTGCCGAGCTTGAACCAGATGCTCGGACTCTGCGTCACCTCATTGCGGACCGGGGGAAGGCTCTTCAAGTACCGGGCGACAGCAAAGGCATCGTCGTCCGACATTTCGTGAAGCCACTCGTACGGCATGACCGGCGCGAGCAGCCGTCCATCCCTGCGCTGGCCGTTGCGCAAGGCGCGCACGATCTCCGCTTCGCTCCACGTCCCGAGCCCGGTCTCATTGTCAGGCGTGAGATTCGACGCGCGCGCGGTGCCGATCCGCCAATCGTGAAACTCCCGTCCGCCGCTGAGCGGACCGTCGGGATCGCGTTCCGAGGCGGCGTGACATCCGCCGCAGGCGGCCACGTTGCGGACGATGTATTCGCCGCGAGCGGCGTCGCCGGACGCGCCCGGCGGCGGCGCCGGCAGAGGAATCTGTCCATGACTGCAACTCCAGGACATCAACGCGAAACCGGCCAGGACAAGCGTGCTCGTGTATTTGCGTCTCATGCAAGGAGCGGGTTGCAGAATTGGTTCCAGCGGAGGAGTTGCTGGGGTGCAAGGTTGCTGGGGTGCAAGGTTGCTGGGTTGCTGGGGTTGCTGGGTTGCTCGGTTGCATAAGGTTGCAAAGGTCGCCGGATTTTTCGTAACCCAGCAACCCCAGCAACTCAGCAACCCCAGCAACCCATCGACAATCACTTCATCTCTCCGAAACCACGAGCCCGCGCGATCGCAGCGCATCGGCAACCGCCACCGCAATCGTCTGCGAGGCCACCGCGTCCGGATGACCGTCATCGGGAACGCGATGGCGAGGATCGAGGGCTACCTGCAGGTACGGCAAGCCTGCCTGATCGAGAATTCGCCGCCGCAGCTCCCGCTCCCGCGGCTCCTCGGGGAAGAACTGGGGCACGACGATGAGCGGCACCGCGCCGCGTGAGCGGGCCAGTTGGATCGTTGCGCGCAGGATCTGTTGTGTCACCTGAATCCCCTGCTCGATCGACTCCTCGCTGCGGTAGCGGATCAGGCGTCGAGCCAGTGACAGCAGACGCCAGTGCCGGGCCGGCGGCATCCAGGTGAGGTTGACGCCGAGGTGTGGGCGATCGTCGTCGAGGTTGCGGTCGAAGATCGCCGGAGTGAAGAGCGACACGACCGCAACAGGATGCTTGAAGCGCGGCAGTTCAGTCGCCAGACGTAGATAGGCCTGATCGGTGGCATAGCCGGAGACAGCGATGTTTGCGCTCTGGATGCCGAGGAGTGCGCCCGTTTGGGCGGGGATCGTCTCGCGCCAGAGGAGCTTCTCCCCGACCATCATCGACTCGCCGGTGAAGACGAGCGAGGGGCGCTCGAAATCGACCGGCTCGCCGACGCGCGGCACGCGATAGCCGTTGACATCGAAGGCGTACTGCACGCGGCGGCCGTTGTTGCTCTGGTACCCGACGCGCGAGGGAACGAAGAGCCAGCCGAGCCGCGCGTCGAGGTACCGCAGTGGCTCCTTCCGTTCCGGCACTTCCTCGGCGGCGCGGAGATGGATACGGCGCAACATCAGTTCCGAAACGCCAAAGGCCATGAGCACCGCCAGCAACGTGCTCAGCGAGCGCGACGGATTGCCGGCGAGCAAGCGCGCGATCGGACGTCGCAGGAGCAGCGCGATGGCGATTCCGGCGATCGCGGCTGCCGCACGGACTTCCGTCTCCAGCCGGACGTACTGTGCCCGCGTGACGAAGAACCCCGGCAGGAAGTGGCGGTCGAGCCATTGCTGATTTGCGGCGATCGCAAAAGCGACCAGGGCACAGCCCATGCATCCCACGGCAATCTCTGCAAGCAAATGCTTGCGGAATGAACTGACGACTGAGACCATCGCTATGTCATCTCCTGCGTCATCGCGACCTGCACCTGCGACACGGTTCGATCGCATTCTCACGCCGATCCATCACTGGATCTGGCGCGATCCCGATCGCCGGGTGCAAAAGTTACTCCGCTTCGGCGAAACGGAGACGGACGGCGGCCGCGACCTGCTGCGCGCCGCGGAGGTGACCTCCGACCCGCTCCTTCGCCGGCTCTATCTGGTGCACGCCACCGACGAACAGCGGCACGGGATCCTTTTCCGCCGGCGCGCCGCGGCCCTTCAGCGCAGTCTGCCGCGACGCGGCGAGATGGCGTCTGTCGCGGATTGGCCTGCTCCGGCCGGGCATGGCCTCGACGACCTGCAGGTCGATCAGGAGTCCGACGGCACGATGCTGGCCTTTCTCCACGTCGCCGAAAAATCCGCCGCCAGCCGATTCACCGTCTATCGCAACGTATTGCGATCCGATCCTGCCACGCAAGGCGTCTTTGACGAGATTCTCCGCGACGAGATGTTTCATATGAACTACACGCTCACCCAACTCGTTCGCGTCGCGCCCGAGCGCCACCGCCGGCGTCTCTGGCAGGCGCGCCTGACCCGTCTCTGGAAGGCATACCTGCGCCTGGCCAGCGCGCTAGCCGGCGCCATCGGCGGAGTCCTGCTGACGATCTACTACTTCGTCGTTCTGCCTCCGTTTGCCTGGCTCGCCAAACGCGCCGCGAAACGCGAGCACGCCGGCTGGACGCCGGTCTCGCCGGAGCGCAACAACTCTCTGAGGCGACAGTACTGACATGAAGATTCTCGGCATTTCCGCGCACTATCACGATGCCGCCGCGGCGCTGGTCGTCGACGGCGTGCCCGTCTGCGCCGTGCAGGAGGAGCGACTGTCGCGCCGTAAGAGCGATGCCGCCTTCCCGCTCTCCGCCATCGAATGGTGTCTCGATCACGCCGGCATCGAGCCCGAGGCGCTCGACGCGGTCGTGTTCTACGAGCGCCCCATGCTGAAGTTCGAGCGCATCCTCACCTGCGCCCTGCGCGCCTTTCCGCGCTCGTGGCGCATGTTTCCGAAGGCGATGAAGAATTCGCTCGGCGAGAAGGTCTGGGTGCGCGGCATCATCTCTTCCCACCTCGGCGTGCCCGGCCGCAAGGTCCTCTTCACCGAGCATCACCAGTCGCATGCCGCCGCCGCGTTTCTCACGGCGCCGACGCGCCGCGCGGCCATCCTGACCACCGACGGCGTGGGCGAGTGGGCCACGCTCTCCGTCGGTCACGGCGAACGGCGTCCCGACGGCAGCACAGACATCACCCTTCTGCGCGAGATCCGTTTCCCCCACTCGCTCGGCATGCTGTACTCCACCTTCACCGCCTACCTCGGGTTCAAAGTCAACGAAGACGAGTACAAGGTGATGGGCCTGGCCGGCTACGGCCAACCGTCGGTGATCGATGATGTGCGCAAGGTCATTCGCAGAACGCCCGACGGCTCCTTTGTCCTCGACCTCGACTACTTCGACTTCCACACCACCTCCGCCCGCTCGTATTCGTCGCGGTTCGTCGATCTCTTCGGTCCGCCGCGCAACCCCTTCGATCCGATCGATCTCACGACGGACGAAGGCCGCCGTTTTGCCGGCATCGCCGCGAGCGTGCAGCGCGTCCTTGAAGAGATGCTGGTCGGCATCGCGCGCGACCTTCAATCCGAGACAGGCCTCTCCGATCTCTGCCTCGGCGGCGGCGTAGCGCTCAACGGTGTGGCCAATGCGCGCATCCTGGCCGAGTCGGGATTCGACCGCCTCTTCGTTCCTCCCGCTCCCGGAGATGCCGGATGCGCGCTCGGCGCCGCGCTTTACGCCGACCGCATTCACTTCGGAAATGCCGACCGCGACGTTCCCGACCATCCATTCTGGGGACCCTCGGTGAGCGGTGCCGAGCTCGCGCGCGTGGCCGCCGAAGACAATCAACTCGTCGACGCGCTCGACGAGCAGACGCTGATCGAGCAGACAGCCGACGATCTGATGACGGGCCGTATCGTCGGCTGGATGGAGGGAGCACTCGAGTTCGGTCCGCGCGCGCTGGGCCACCGCAGCATCCTGGCCGCGCCGCACGACGCCGCGATGCGCGACCGCATCAACCGCGAGATCAAGTATCGCGAGCAATTCCGCCCCTTCGCGCCCGTCGTACCGATCGAAGCGGCGGATCGCTACTTCGAGCTGCCCAACGGCGGCGCGCGCCTGGCGCGCTTCATGTCGGGCGTCTTCCCGGTCCGTCCCGAATGGCGCGAGCGGCTGGCCGCGATCACGCATGTCGACGGCACGGCCCGCGTGCAGGCGCTGGAGCGCGAAATGGCGCCACGCCTTTACGCGCTGCTCGAGGAGTATGGACGCCGCAGCGGAATCCCCGTTCTGCTCAACACCTCGCTCAATCTGGCCGGCGAGCCGATCGTCAATCGAACGGTGGAGGGCTACTCCACCTTCCTTCGCTGCGGCATCGACGTGCTGGTCGGCGACCGCACCCGCGTTCGCAAGCGCGGCTCGCTGCTGACGAAACGAAAGGAGGAAGTGGCATGATCAGGAAACGCGGCAGGATCCGGCGCGGCGTCATCGTGTTCGGCAGCGCGGCAGGATCGATCTCGGAACTGGCGTCCGGCCTCTGGCGAAGCGAGGCCCACAAGCGCTGGCTCATCCCATTGGCTGTCTTTCTCTGTCTGACGGGATTGCTGCTGATCCTGGCCACGACCGTCGAAGCGCTGGCGCCGTTCATCTACTCGATTTTCTGACGGTGGACTTCAACGATCTGCTGGCCTGTCCGTCGTGCCAGGGCACGCTCACCGGGGATTGGGCATGCCGTGGTTGCGGCACATCGTTCGGAGCGCCGGACGACATCCCCGACCTGCGCGCCGCGTCCGACGCGCGAACGGAAACGGTGCGCCGTTTCTACGAGCGCGCTCCCTTCCCCGGCTATCCGCCGAACGACAGCGTCGACTGGCTGCGGGCTCGCGCCGAACGGAGCGCATTCGCGCGCATGCTCGATTCCGCCATCCCCGGCGACGCCACGATCCTCGACCTCGGGTGCGGTACCGGCCAGATGAGCCTTTACTTGGCTCGCGCCGACCGGCTCATCGTCGGCGCCGATCTCACCCGCGCCTCGCTGAAGCTCGGCGCCGCCGCGGCCACCCGCTTCGGACTCGATCACCAGGTCCGCTTCGTTCAGACCGATCTGAATCGTCCCGCTCTTCGCAACGGCGGATTCGACATCGTCTACTCCTCGGGTGTTCTGCATCACACGCCCGATCCGCGCGCCGCCTTTGCGCGCATCGTCCGGCTGGCCCGCCCCGGCGGAATGATCGTGCTCGGTCTGTACAACGCCATCGCCCGAATCCCGCTGCGATTGCGCCGCACGGTGGCAAGGCTGACCGATTATCGATTCACACTCTTCGATCCCGTGTTGCGCGATCGCAGGAATGAGCCTGCACGACGCGAGGCCTGGCTCCGCGATCAATACCAGCACCCCGAGGAACACCGGCATACGCTGGCCGAAGTACAGCGATGGTTTGCCGAGAACGAGGTCGAATACGTTCGCGCCTATCCAAGCGCGCTGCTGGCCGATGAGTCGGAGGATCTCTTCGCCAACGCCGGCGACGACTGGAATCCCGAGCAACTGCTGGCGCAGATCGGATGGATCAAGTCGCTCGGCCATGAGGGCGGACTATTCGTCACCGTAGGCCGTGCCGGCGGCTGAGAACCGCTCACAGGACCGCGGGCGAGACCTTCCCCGTCACGCGTACGTTCTCACCGAGCATCTCGGCGCAGAAACGCGACAGCTCCTCGTTGGAGAAGTCGTCCCAGGCGCGGCAGGTCTCGTAGGTCATGAACTGTACGTCGCAACAGAGCAGCGTCCCTTCCTGCTTCTGCCGCGCGAGTTGCCAGGCGTTGGCGTGCTCTTCCAGTGCAGCGCGCGTGAGCTGCGAGGCGTTCTCGATCGTTGCCGCGTATCGGAAACGCAGCTCGTCGTCCCCGTACCGGCGGAAGCCGCGGCAAAAGAGGCCTTTCTCCGCCGCGATCCGGCAAACGGATTTTCCCTCTTCCTGCATTGCGATCAGCTTCCGGCGCAGGCGCGCCACGGCGGTTTCGCGCGTGACGATCGTTTCATTCGTCGTGTTCCGGTGCAGGCGCGCCCCCGCGGGATCGCGCGTGACGATGGTTTCATTCATCTTGCCCTCCTCGGGTTTCGCGATCGAGCACGTCAATCGTGCGGGTGAAGAGACGCTCTGCTTCCTCGCGGCTGTTGGCGATGGCGGTCATCCCGAATTTCCCGAACTCCGAGACCGCCCCGATCATGTGAAAGACGACGCCGGTCGTGGTCCGGTGGTTGAAATCGAGCCGGTTCATGGTGACGATCTCGATGAGATCTTCCGGGAGAAGTCCTCGGTACGCCTCCGACTGGACGTTGTCGGAGGCGCGGTAGTACTTCGGCTGCCCGTCAAGGCCATGCAGCAACCCCGAGGTTGGATCCACCTCGCCTCCGGTGAGGAAGCGAAGCGCCAGGGTGGGATGCGTCGTCCCTCCCATCCGAAGATTGATCTCGATGGCGGACAATCGCCACCGATCCATCGAATCATTTCTGGTAGCGAGGAAATCGACGGAGAGCCGGCCGATGACGCCGCGAGCGGCCAGTGCCTGCCCGACGATCAGAGCCTGGCGCTGCAGCTCGATGCGGTAGTCATCGTCGGCCGGAAACACACAGCCGAGGAAGACCTGCTTGCAGGGTCCGCCGAGAATCTGTTCGTGGGTGGAGGCGAGGATCACTTCCTGCCGCGGGTTGATCCGAAGCTGTACGCTCGGCGAGCGCACCTCGCGCGCTTCGATCATCTCCTCGGCGACACCGCCGCCGGCGGCGAACGCCGACAGGAACGTCGCAACCGATTCCGATTCGACGGAGAACTGCAGTTGATGCAGCGTCCGGAGAATGGAAGCAGCGTCGGCGACAGGCGGGTATTCGAAGCGCGCGATTCCTTCGCCGGAGAATCCGTCGTTCAGTTTGAGCAGCGCGCGCCGGGTCTCGGGCCGGGCGGCGCGGATGGCAACGAGCGCGCTGACGATGTCATCGACCGTGTGAAGGTCCTCGCGTCCGTATGGCCGATCGACTCCGATGCCGGCGAAGAGTTTCCGCGCGCCCGATTTCGACCCGTAGCCGATCAGCCGTGGATCCGGCGCATTCAGCGGGATGTCGAGCCGGACAGCCAGTTTGCGTTCCAAAGGAGTGGAGTTGTAGACGGTGAGATACGCACGTTGCGAATCAGGAATGCTGGCGCGGATGCGTTCGATGACCCGAGGACGCTCGAGAATCTTTTCCGTCAGGGAGCGCGGGGAGCTGTCGTAGACGCAGAGAAGCGTCAGCCGCGCCCGTGCATGACTGGCCGGGATCCCCGCGAGAAGGTTCAGGTAGTAGTCGAGAACGACCGGGTGGAGTGGCTGTGACGTGACGTACACGACGCGCGCTTGCGGATTCCTCAGGCGCATGAGCAGAAAGAGCAGCCGCTCTTCGTACCAGTGGATGGCCGGGATCTTGGCCATCTCCGCCTGATCGAGCGTGAGCGACGGCACAATGACCGAGGTGTAGGCCTCTTCATCGCCCGGGAAAACGGTGTCCCACAGCGCACAGAGCCGCGGTTTGAGACTCTCAAAGGCCTCGATCTCGATTTCTTCAGCGCTGGAGACGATTGTGGCCATCGGGCAAGCCGTCATGAGTGATCCGTTCGCATGTTGACCGAGCCGACCGTCCGCCGCGGAGTCATTTGATCGACCGGCAGAGCCGTTCCGATCCGAATGAGCAATTGTGCCGGGGTCTTCGAGTCCGCAAGCATCTTCACGCGCTCGCGCAGGCTCTTTACTTCGATTGCCTGATTGAGAAATGAGTACTGAAGGCCGGCGTCCGTGATCGTCAGCAACAGGTGCTCGAGCGCTTCACCGGCCTGGAGCAGCGATACGCGATCGTCATTCGCGCAGACGATCAAGAGCTCCGATGCGCTGTCCGCGAGGCGCCGGTCGCGGGGTCCATGCCATGCGCCTGCTTCGAATTGACGTACAAACCATGAGGCGCGGGACGCCAGGAAACGAGGGACGCCGAAGGCTTCGGCGGCGATGCCGTCGGTGTGCAGTCCGTCGTCCGCACGAATCCAATCAGCCATCTCGGCTCGCAAAGCCGGACGCGTCATCTGAACCCGTTCGGCGTAATCGATCAACTCCGCGGCCTGATGCTTCTCGTCCGGAAGAACGAGGTTGAACGTCTCCGGAAACCGCTCGAGAACGTCGCATACGCGCGACCATGCCCGGGGACCGATCGGCTTGTGATCGAAGAGGGCGCGATTCGTATGCCGTTTTGGAATCGCGGCGAAGAGCGAGGAGAGGTGGGGATCGGGGAGGCATGTCTCGCGGACATGGATGGAGGCAACCAGCTCGTGCTCCGGCTGGGTGTGGTAGCGGACGCTGGCCGTGAAACCGAAGTGCGCCGCGGCGATGCGAAAGTTGGTGATGGCGGCGCCGACGCTCATGAGCAGCTCCCGGTCATCGGGATCGATGGTCGTGAGACGGCGCGAGTAATCAGCGTAGACGTCGACTCCATCGGCCGTGATACGAAACATCCACGGTTGCGTATTGCGGCTCGACGGCGCCAGCACGGCGAAACGCAGAAGAAACTGCATCTGATCGTGCATCGATTCGATCTCCTCGAATTCCGACACGTCGATCTGCCACGGCGTCACTCGTGGATCGAATGTTTCATGCATGCGGCTACTGTAGGAACGGGTGTTCGCACGGATGGATGTCCGGCGTCATGTGGACGTGTGATCGCGCGCACACGCGGGCTCATCATTCATCCTTTGACGCAGACGATTAAAAGCTTCCATTCGCAATTCGCGAATTGCGAATGGTTAGCAACGCTACTTCCCCGCCGCCCGCCGCCGCCCTGTCTGGGTCGTCGTCTTCCAGAAGCGCAGCATCGCCCGCAGCGCCTCGGGAGAATTCTGTGGCGCGACGGCGCCGAGCTGGTCGTGCGAGTTGACGCCGTGGCAGGCGCTGCAGACGCGCACTTCGCCGGGCTGGAAGGTCAGCCAGTAGCGCTCGCGGACGACGGGCGTGCCGGTGCCGTCGGTCAGTTGCCAGCTCATGGCGCGGCGGGCGGGGACGAGGGCGGCCATCGAGCCGTCGGCGGCGATCTGGACGCTGCCGGCCGGCCCGGTGGTCGGCGGATTCTTTACCGCGGCGTCGTGCATGGTGCGGGCGAGCACGCGGCGTCCGGCTTTCGGCGATGTGGTGCCACCGAGTCCGCGGAGCTGGTCGGCCTGGAAAAGCTGAAGATGGGCGACGTCGTAGACCTTGCCGCTGCCGGTGGCTTTCTGCGTGCTGCTCCCCGCGACGTGGAGGTTGTACGGCTGCTGCTTGTCGGCGGCATCGCGCGAGGTAACGTTGCGGCTGACGATCAGCGCCAGACCGCGTGCGGCGAGGTTGGCTCGGAACGCGGCCGGATCGACGCCCTCGTCGCGGAAGATCTTCGCCTCCGGCTCCTCGAGCGCCGTCGTGCGGAGGGCGGGGCGTGGACGCGCGCGCACCTCCACCGGATTCAGCTCCCACATCGTGCCCGACCACGTCACCAGCTCGTCAGGATCCCAGTACGAGACGCTGCCCTGAATGCCGGACGTCAGCAGATCGCCTGGTACGTAGACGCCGTTCTGCAGCACCATCGTACGAAGGCGAAACGCGTAGCGCGACGTCGGAGCGGGGCGCGTCCCGTCGTTGCCGTCCCCTCGGAGCTCGCTCGTATGAACGGTCAGCAGCGTGCCGTCGGCGAGGGGGAGAGGATCGCGATAGTGACCCGACGCATCGGCGGGCGGTGTTCCGTCGATGACGTCGCGCGTCGATCGTGGCGTGATGTAGGTGACGACGATCTTGTCCGCCGGTAGCCCCGGCTCCGCGCCGAAGCGGACGATCTGCCCGGAGGCGTGCGTCTGGAACTCCGGCGCGTCGACCGCGAAGTAGACGCCGGGATGGGCCGGGTCTTCGTGCAATTGCAGGAGGTTCTCGACCTCGTTCGGATTGGTCCGGCCGCTCGATGCGGCAATGAACTCGCGCACGCCGCTGTCGCCGTTCATGCTCTTGTCGAAGTAGCTGTGGAGCTCGTGCCGGCCGACGTGGTTCATCGTCTCTTCCGACGTGCCGTCTTCGTTGATCTCCCACGGAAAGAAGTGGTTGATGCTGTTGCCCTGCAGGTTCGTGCCGGCCAGGAGATCGGTGCGGGCGCTGCGCGGCTCGGGGAAGACTTCGACGCCCGCGCCGCGCGCCGCGCCCGCGGACTCGTCGGCATAGTCGAATGTCCCGTACGTCCCTCCCTCGGTGGCATCGGTGTCGGCCTGCTGATCGCGCTGCAGGTGATCCCAGCGCGTGAAGATCACCCGGCCGAAGCTGTCGATCGATGGGGAGAAGAGGCCCGACGGCGTGTGATTGAGCATGCGCAAGTCGCCCGTAGCCGGATCGAGGCTCCAGAGTCCCGTGACCGTCGGCGCCTCCTCGTACTCATCGAGCTGCGGATAGAGGTGCGGCTCACCGCCGCGCGGCCGATCCGAGGTGAAGAGGATGCGATCGTCGGTGCCGTAGAACGGGCTGACGTTGTTATAGCCGGCCGGTTGATTGGCGATCTTATGGATGACCGGCGTGTCAGTCTCGCCGAGTCCGCTGATCTCGTAGATCTGCCAGACGTAGTCCTCCCACACGTACTGCTGCTTCGGCGCGCCGACGACCATGCTGAACAGCGCCTTGGTTCCGCTCCAGTGTACCGACGGCTCGCGCACCCCAATGGCATTCGCCCCCTGCATCCCGCTCGCCCCGAAGCCCGCCGCGCGCGTGAGGTTCTTCACGGTGCCGTCGGGATACCGGATCCAGAGATCGCCGCCGCGCGGCGCCTGCTGAACGGTCGGGATCTGGTTGCCGAAGGTCGAGGCGACGCTGGTGAAGTCGCCGGGCACCGGCACCTGGGTGACGAAAAGAATCGGATTCGCGAGGACGACGGCGAGGAGGAGGCTTTTCATGAGGAAGTAATTGTCTCCCTCGATCGGTGAACGTTACGTGCGCCCGGTCACGATCTCGCGAACGACTTGATCACGCGGAGACGCGGAGACGCGGAGGAGATGGCGAGAAACTTCTTTCTCCGCGCACTCCGCGCCTCCGCGTGAGTCCTTCAGTCCAGAAGGCGACAGTCATTGACTGATCTGCAGCAGGTGCAGCGACGCTCTTGATTGGGTGACCGGCATCGGCCGCGCGCCTTTCATCATCAGCCAGAGCAACTGATTGAAGCGCGCATCATCGATCCGGTCCGGTCCGCGGAAGTCCATCCCCTCAGACAATTTCGCGGCCGCGGTCTTCGCCGGGTTCATCTCCTCGAGACTCGCCTCCGGCGTGATTGCGGCGTACGGGGTCAGGTTGGGATTAGTGCCGAAGACGTCTGCCAGTGACCGGCTGAAGTAGTCGAACTTCGAAAGGCGGTCGAGACCGAGGATGTCTTCGATGGCGGCGATGACGTCGGTGGTGTTCGCGAAACGGTGGATCGTTCCCGCGCGGTTGTAGGCCGAGACGACCAGCAGCGGTCCGCGATGCGAGTCGACGTGATCGGGGCCGGCCTGCGAATCATCTTCGAGCACGAACACGACCGTATCGCGCCAGTACGGCGACTTTGATAACGCTTCGACGATGCGCCCGAGGGCGAGATCGTTGTCCGCCATGTAGGCGCGCGGCGAGTGGTACTTCGGGTTGCCGCCGGCAGTGTGATCGGAGGCGAGGTGCATCACCTCGAGCGCCGGCATGTTGCCGTCGGCGACGAAGTGCTGATGCTCTTCGATCCAGGCATCGGCGCGCTTCTGGTCGGGGATCTCGACATTGAACGGCGGATAGATCGGACTGATGTCGCCGCCGAGCTCCGCCTGCGTCTTTGGCCAGCCCTGCGGCCCGTTGACCATCTCGCCGTAATCGCGGAACGACACGCCGGCCTTCTTCGCCAGCGTCCAGAGGAAACCATTCTCCGGCTCGTCGATCTCTTCGCCGTCGATGGCGCCGCGGCGGTCGGAATAACCCGAGGGTACCGTCTTCTCGCCGAAGTCGGTGACGTACGCGGCGGTCGACCAGATGTGCCCTTGCGAGCTGACCTCGGCGTTGGTGAAGAAGCGATCGAAGAGTCCGAACCGAAGCGCCAGGGCGCGATGATTCGGTGTCGAGGTCCTGTCGAAGAAGACCAGGCCTGGATCGCCGTCCCCTTCTTTCAGGTCTCCGAAGATCTGGTCGTAGGTGCGGTTCTCTTTGATGATGTAGACGACGTGTTTGAACGGCGGATAGCGCCGCGGGGGACGTACGGCGTTCCAATTGTTCGCCACCGCGACGCGGCGCGAATACCCGGCCAGCGCGGTGGTCTTTGCAATGATGCGCAGCGTCCCGTTGAGCTGCCCGAGCGCATAGCCGAGCGGCCTCTGAATCCCCTGGCCGGGCGTCGGGCCGGTGGGATTGGCATGACTGCCGTGCCCTTTGCCGTTCAGCACGAGTAGGTCGCGGCCGGTGCCGGCGACGGCGGTCGGATACCAATCGGTGGGGATCCGTCCCGCCAGTTTCCAGGTGTCGAGGTCGAAGACGGCCACGGCATTGTTGTCGCCTTCGGCGACGTAGAGCCGCGTGTCGTCGAGCGCCAGCGCATTCGGCGTGCTCCCTTCGGATGGCCCGCCTGGCGCGCGGTCGCTCAACATCCGCACGATTTTTCGGGAGTGTGTGTCGACGACGGCGATGCGATCGCTCCCCGCCAGCGCGACGAAGAGCCGCGAGCCTGACTTGTTCGTCGCCAGAGCCGACGGATGGCGTCCCACGTGCAGACGGGCTTTGCGGAAAAGCGTTCCATCCGGGCGCGCGTGAAAGATCGCGATCGTGTCGCCGCCCCAGGCTGAAACGTAGACGTTCCCGTCCGAGGCCACCTCCACCGCATACGGGTAATGGTCTGTCGGGAGCCGTTCGATGGCGGATGTGGCCAGATCGACGACGGCGAGCGAATCGCCGACGTTCTCGGCGACGTAGAGATAGCGGCCGTTCTTCGACACGGCCAGCCCGGCCGGATAGCGGGAGCCGGTCTTGTCCTCTTTCTGCTTGCCGAGGACGATCTTCCGCTCCAGCGCGGCGGCGCCGTCCTTCCCGTCCTTCCACGTATAGCAGAAGACCGAGTCGTCATTGCCGCCGGAGACGTACAGATGCGCCCCGTCCGGCGAGAAGGCGATGCCGTAGAAGGCAGCTTCCTGCTTGATCGTCTGCGTGACCGCGCGCGATTTCAGGTCGACGATCTGCAACCCCTGCTCGCGCCAGCCGCTCAGCACGACGGCGGCCTTCCCGCCGCCCGGCGCCAGCGCCATCCCCAGCGGCATGCTGCCGAGGTCGATCGACTGGCCGGCAGGATCGAGGCGCACACCGGTCGCCAGCGGAGAGGTGAATTGTGCGCGCGCCGGGAGGGCCGCGCAGAGGAGGAGGAGCGAAGCGCAGAGTGTCTTCATCGTTGACGACCTGCCGAGAAGGATAACGGCCATCTAAAATGGCGAACGTCATGATTGCGTCACGAACGTTCCTTCTGTTGCTCGCCGGTTCCATCGCGGCATTGCCGGCAGCAGCCGATCCGCTTGCCGATCTTCGCGACGTTCTCCATCGCTATCCGGCGAAGGCTCCGTTCGCGGCCACGGTTCAGGTCAGCGGCGACACGCAGGGTGCGGGGGCGCGGAATGCCGCGACGGCCTTCGAAGTCGAAGACGGCCCCGGCGGATTGAACATTCATGTACCGCCGACGGCGCTGGCGGCGGCGGAAGCGGAGGCGGAGAAGAAGAAGCGCGATCCGGAGAGCCTCACACCGACCCGCACGGCCATGGTGGCACTCACGGTCTTCGATGTCATCGACGCCCTCGATGCCGCGGCCATGCTGCTCGACAGTCTCAATGGCGCGACCCTGCTCGAGCAGAAGGCCTCAACGCGCGATGGGAAACCGGCAATGTTGCTGCGGATCAAGGTCAAGCCGACCCTCGCCCTCACGCGCGGCAGGTTCGTGAACGAGCCGGAGGTCGAGCTTCGCGTCTGGACCGACGCCAACGGCGTCCCGGTCGCGGCCGAGCGCGATTCGAATTACTCGGCGTCGGTGCTCTTTCTGAAGGCGGGAAACGTCAGGAAAGAACAGTGGAAGTTTGCCGTCTTTGGCGATCGCCTCTACGCATCGCGCAATGAGCAGGACGATCGGGCAAGCGCGCTCGGCAAGAGCGTTGTTACTTCCCGATCTGTGACGTATTCACCGAGGTAGACAACGAGGGCGGCCTGGCGGCCGCCCTCGTGACTACTTACTGGAAACTCACTACGGCTTCATCGCTCGTTACGGACCCGCAGCCGTTGAAGACGCGGCAGGTGTATTTCGTTCCGCTTGGCGTGCTGCTGCCGCCGACGGTGAGGGCATTTGAATCCGCGCCGAAGATTGCCAGCGGCATGGCATCGGCCGGGCGCTGCTCGTACCACTGGAAGTGCAGGAGCGCACCCGAGGCATTGACGCTGATCAGCACGACCTGCCCAACGGTCAGCGTTTGCGACTGCGGGTGCGTCGTAATGGCCGGAACGACGCAGTTGACGGTGACAGTCGCCACGGCGCTTTGCGCGGAACCGCACGAGCTGGAGGCCACGGCGTAATAACTGGCCGTCTGCAGCAGTGTGACGGTCAGCGACGATGCGGTCTGGCCACTGAGAGGTGTGCCGTCGATCGCGTACCACTGAAAGGACACGCCGGTGCCGGTGGCGGAGACGTTGAGTGTCACGCTGTCGCCGTACGAGATCGCCTGGGAGATCGGATCGGTGGTGATGTGAGGGGCGATGCACCCGGTGGTGACGGCGATCGAGACGATGTCACTCTCCGCCATGCCGCAGGCATTCGTGGCCACGACTTTGTACTGCGTCAGATCGACAGCCGGGCTGACGGCGACGCTCGCCGAGACCGCGTTGGGAATCGCGGCAAATGCGGCATCGCCGGGTGCCTTGACGTACCACTGGTACGAAGGCACCGGCGATCCGAGAGCGCCGGCCGTGAGCGTGATTGGCTGGCCGGGCCCGACGCTTCCGTCCCGCGGTTGCGTCTGGAAGACCGGCGGACTGCATGGAGGATCGATCGTGATCGATGTGCTGTCGACCGAGCCGCAGTCGTTGTAGACGCGGACGCTGACGAAAACCGAGGCAGCCGGCGCGCCGACGAGCAGATCAGGTGCATCGTGGTTGATCGCCGAACCGCTCAGGCTCCACTCGTAGTGCAGGTCCGAGCCGGTGGCGACGACGCTGAGGAGTGCTGACTGCCCGAAGTTCGAGAAGCGGGGCGGCGCCGCCGGCTGCTGGGTGATCACCGGCGGCGTGCAGAGATGGATCACGAGCGATTGACTGCTGATCATGCTGCCGCACTCGTTGCCCGCGCTGATGAAGTACTCCGTCAGATCTTCCGGAGGGGTGACCGTAACCTGCGCGGTGCTGCCGATGGTTACCCAGGTGCCGTTCGGCGTGTGCTGGTACCAGACGATCGACACCGGCTGATTGCCGCTCACGTCGGCTGACAGCGTGATGCTCTGGCCTGCCGTGATCGACGTCTGCGAAGCGGTCATCGAACGCACCGCCGGGCTGCCGCACGTGGTGCCGAATACGATCGTCGTATAGCTGCTCTCCACGGTGCCGCAGGCATTCGAGATGCGGACGAAGTACCACCCAAGGTTGTACGAGACGTAATTCGAGAGCGTCGCTCCGGCGATGGGGATGCCGGCGCCATCGAGATCGCGGATGTACCACTGGTAATGAAGGTTCTCGCCGCTGGCGCTGACCCCGATGACGGCCCCGTTTGTGGGAAGGGTGACGATTTGGGCCGGCGGCTGGGTATTGATGACCGGCGCGCTGTTGCATGGACCGCTGGCACTGCCATTCACGGTGACGGTGGCTGTGACGCTGGTGGCGTCACCCAGCGCGCCGCTGACGAAGACCCAGTACGCGGTCGTCGCGTCCGGGGCGACCTGCAGCGTTGCACCGGTGGCGTTCGCCACGGGTTGCGCGTAGTTGGAGCTGTTGCCTACATACCATTGATAGTGGAGATTGCTTCCAACGGCGATCACGGACAGGGTGGCCGGCGCTCCGCTGTTGACCGTCCACGATTGCGGCTGGGTGGTGATGCTTGTCCGTATCAGGGTGTGCCGGCCCGGCACGCAAGCGGCGGCGTTGAGGTCGTCGATACGGCAGCGGTCGACGAGGACGTTGATGTCGTAGTTATGGGTGCATCCGTAGAAGACCCGATCGGGCGGCAGAGTCCAGGTGGCAGCCACGCGGTCGGTCAGGTCGAGAATAATCTGGCCGTTCGCGTCGAGGATCTTGCCGGTTTGGAGCAGCTTGCGGAGCCATTCCTCGGGGAGCCGATCGCCGCTTTTCAGACTGGCTCCGCACAAACTGCCGTCGCCGGTTTGCACCTCGGAGACGTCGGCGTTGGCGGCCAGCGCGGCCAGATGGTTTCTCGTGGCGTTGATCCACGTCACCAGCACATCGCGCGCGGCTGCCTGACCCGTGACCGGAGCGCCGTTGAGCGCGGCATTCGCCGTCTGCCGGAAATGGTCGTAGGCGTCGTTGTTGAAGAAGTCGTAGCGCGCGGCGCCGGGATAGAACGGCACTTCCGTGACTCCGGTGCCGAACTCATGGCCGGGCGGCGTGTCGTCCACGGCGTATTCGTCAGCGACGCGATCGGGGGTGTGCAGCAGTGAGGCGTTGGCGCGCAACCAGTTGTTCATCGCCACCGACGACCAGAAGTGCCACCGCGCCGTCGCATGCGTCGTATGCCACAGCGCGCGCAACGGCCGGAGCGCGGTGTCGTTTGCGGACGGTTTGGACGGTGAGTTGATGTGCGTGATGTCGTACGTCGAGAGCTCCGCCCGGCCGTCCGGCATCCTTATTTCGGCCGTGATGCGGTATTTGATGTCTGTGACCCACTGATCCTCGGTGAGCGTGGGGAAGTTGAGTACATCGGGGAAGGCTTTTTTCGGGCTGATGTTCAGGTCCCAGCTCGTCAGGTCGTGAGTGTCGCGCTCGAGTCCCTGGACACCGCCCCGATAGTCATTTGCGGAGGCCTGCCAGGTGACGTCGCGGACCTTCATCAGCGGCGTGCCGTCCCACTTCAGTACGTCGACGATGACGTGAAGCGTGCTGAAAACGGAGGGCGTGGTCATCTTCACGATGGCATGACGTCCGTCGTCGAGACGCTCGCCGAGGCTGAACAACGTGCTGTCGCCGAGATTGGGCTGGGAGGCCGGCAGGGGAAGGATGTTGGCGGAGTCGATCGAGAAGTTGATCGGACATGTGGGATCCAGGGGATTCGCGGCGCAATAGTCGCAACTGGTGCCGCAGGCAACCGGCGTGGCGGTCAGCGAGGCGCTGATCGTGGTCGGCACGAAATCGGCCGTCTCGAGGTTCTTTACCGTCACGACGGCGACGACCTGCACGTCGGCCGCGGTGCTGTTGATTCGCACCGGAACGATGTACGTCTTGTTCTGGCTGACGCTCGTGATCGTTCCTTCGTCGTGGAAAGGAATCGCGGCCGTTGACAGCGCGGAGATTCCCGCGCCGCCGGCGTATTTGACGTCGACCGTCCAGAAGTCGCCCGGCCGTCCCGAGCCTCCGGGCTCGGCCGTGTTGAGGGTGTAGGTCAGATTGACGGTCTGCGTTCCCTTCGTCGCGTTCAGGACCGGCGAGGATTGCGAGACCGTCGTGGTGCCGCTCGTCGTCGCCGAGGCAGCAGCGTCGCTGACGACGTTCCACCCGATGCGCTCCTTCATTCCGTGTGGTTTGGGGTGAGCCTGATCGGCACGGACCATCGGAGTCGCGTCTTCACGCTCCACCTCGACGTGCCACGTCGCAGGGCTGGCCGGTGAGAAGGTGAAGTACGGATTGAGTTGACCGGTCTGGACCTGTCCGTTCACGTACCAGGTGAATTGCCAGTCGGGATCGAGGTTGATGCCGAGCACTTGCTCGCCGAGGATGATCGAGCCGCCGGCGTGGACGTCCGCGCTCGGAAACGCCGGATTGCGCTGGATGGTATCGCGGATCTCTTCGTGCTCGATGCGGACCACCGGATTCACGGCACCATAGAACGTCCGGACGTGCTGTTCCTTGCAGATGCTGCAGAACGGCGTAATCGCATTCAACGATGCGGGAAGCGACCGCATCAGGCAGTCAAGGTCCGGCCGATACCAGCCGGTGTTCATGCCAAAGGCGCCTTCGTACAACCCGATACCGTGGAACGTGCAGGTTTGTGGCCTGTCCGGCGTTTGTGGCGTGGCCGCCGAATGGTTATTCGGACAGATATTTGCCGTGCCATTGATCCAGCGCTGCCATTTCGGGGACGTGGTGATGTTGGTGATGTTGACCGCGCATGGTGTACCTCCGGCAATCGAATCGGAGCAGCCGTTATTGACGCCGACCGAGCCATCGTACTCATCCTTCAGCTTGAGAAATGAGTGTCCGATCTCGTGAACGGCGATGAAGGAGCTGAGGGGATCAGCGGAAGCGACTGCGCGGTCTCCGCCAGAGCCGCCGTAGAAACTGTCGTTGACCATGATCAGCACGATTTCCGGCGTGCCGGTGACGCATTGCGAGATTGCCGAGGTCACGGCCGCGGCATTGATGGTCAGCAACCGCTGGACCGCGGGAGCGCCGGAGCAGAATGTAGAGCCGAACGCGGTCGAATGTCCGGGCGCTGTCGGCTCGGCGGGATCGGCGAGCGAATGGTCCGTGCAGAGCGGATGAATGGCCCCTGCATCCCGGGAGGCAATAAAAACCCTCTGGTCGGCGAAGTAGGTGCGGTAGCGGTCCCATGGCGAGGTGGCGAACATCCTCTGCAGCGCTGCATCCGTGTGCCGGTTGAAGAGTGCCGTTTCATCGAGAGCACCGGTCCTCCGGTAAGCGTCACTCAGAACCAGGATATTGATGCGGCCGGGGATCAGCGTCGCCGCGGGTGTCGCGCAGTACTGGATCGGTGCCTGCTCGGTGGTGACATCTTCGGCGCGGATGGCGTTACGCGGCCTTTTAAATCGAGCGGCGATCTGTTCGAGACTGAAGGATGAGTGCGAGGCCGGCCTCCAGCCTTCGAACGTTACCAGCGAGGCTTCCTGAGGCACCGTGACGATGAAGATGGGATTGGGGATCGGCAGCCGTGAAAGCGCCGGCTTGCCTGAGGCATCGACAGTCTCCTGGATGTCCCAGAGCTGCACCCTGGCGATCCCTCGGTAGACGATCTTTCCCGATCGGGCGATCCCTCGCACGGCAAGATCGCCGTAACCGGTGTCAAAGCGCATCTCGTCCGTTTCGGCAATCGCGGCATTGAGTTGCTCTTCGGTGGCATATTTGAGGTTTGGCCAGTCCGCGCTTCGCCAGTACTGCGGCTCGAGCACGCCGGTGGCGTCGTCGAGGCGGAAGGTCATGACGTGCACCGGCACGGGGGGCTGCGTCTGCGCGGCAGCGGCGCCCGCAAGGGCGAGCGCCGCGAGGAGCATCGCCATCAGCCGGATGAGAAGATGGTTCGTGTTCGACATGGTGGACTCCTCGCTAATGGGTCGCGGTCGTGGCCGCGTTCACGGCACCGTCGGCGATGGCGGGTTTGACTGTGATGGAGAAGCTCTTGTCGGCGTCGAGCACGAACGCGTCTGCGGCCTGGTAGCGCATGCCGTTCTGCACGAATTCGCAACTGACGATGTAGGGCCCCTCCGGTAAGTACGCCGGGAAGGTAATGGCGCCTTTCGGGGCGCTGGTCTGCCAGAAGGCGTAGTGGTTGCGTTGGTTGGTGAGCCGCAGGGGGACGCCTTCGGGCGTAACGCCGGACGGGGCCAGGATAGTGCCGGTGGCGTGGTAGCGGCCGAGGTCGAATCGGGTCGCGCCCCGCCACGTCTTGCCAACCTGGTCAAGCGCGCGCAGCCGCAGCTCGTACGGGCCGAATTGGTCGAGAAGAAGATCGCGTAATCCTGTTTTGTCGGAGGCGAACGCGCTGCCTGCTATTTTGATCGTGAATCGGGAGGCGACGTTCGTGATGATGCCGCCGCCGGTCAGCTCGAGCTCGACGATCTTCTTGATGGCGACGGTGTTTCCGTAGGCGTCGATGAGGTGCAGAGTGAATGACGTGAAATCGCGCGAAACGACGCCGTCGAAAGACTCATCGATCTTCAGAGTTGCGCTCGTGGCGAAATCGCCGGAGGCGAGGACGATGTCGATCGTGGCCGGCTGTCCGTCCGCGATCGTTGCCGAGGCGCTTCCGCCGATGTTGACGAATTGCACGGCGGTGAAGCGATGATCCCCCGGCGAGACGGAAACCGACACGGTGCCATCGTCCGCCGTCGTCGCCCTCTGTTCGTCGTCGACGAGGATGTTGACGCCGGCGCCGGCCGGGACGTCGGGAGCGGAGAAGACACGTACGGTCACTGGCACGGGAATGACCGCCGCGGCGCTTTGCAGACAAGCCGAAAACGCGTCGATGGCGTCGCTGATCTTGGCAATTTGCTCCGCGGGCACGCTGTGAAACGGGGTCGTGGTCAGAACCTGCTTCGCCAGGGCCAGTTGGCTCAACGCCGTGGTGTAGCCGTCCGGCGCGTTCGATCGTGCCGCGGTCCAGGCACTCTGCAGCTTCGACAGCACCTGCTGCTGGCTGTCACGAGAGAGTTGGGCATTCGCGACAGCCAGCCGCGCCGCCTCGAATTCGGTCTGGCACGGAACGAGTGCCATCAGTGGGAGGGTGGCCGCCAGCGCCGCCGATAGAAAAAGCGCGCGCGGGAAACAGCGATCGAGGAGATGGATGAACATCTTTCGGAACATTCGGGGACTCCTTTGAACAGAAATCTCGCGACATCGCGATCGCACACGATCACCCTTTACCTCTGTCATGGTCGGGTTCACTGCGGAAGGCTGGAGTCGGACGAGCGGATACTAGACGGCTCGCGATCTTTGGACAACCTTGAAGGAGACAGATTTGTGTGACGAGTGTCACCTGCGGGCTTCGAAGGCGTATCTTTGGGCAGCGATTTGAGGAGGCCTGTCTTGAAACACAACATTCGATTCCGGCTCAACGGGAAACCGGTGGCTCTCGACACGGAAGACGACCGGCATCTGCTCTGGGTTCTGCGCGGCGACCTCGATCTCACCGGCACGAAGTACGGCTGCGGTGAGGGAGTGTGCGGCGCCTGTACCGTCGCCGTCGACGGCGTGGCGGTCCGCTCGTGCCAGACGCCGCTTGCATCCGTGCAGGGGAAGAACGTCGTCACGATCGAAGGCCTCGAGCGCGATGGGCATCTCCACCCATTGCAACAGGCCTTCATCGATCACGGTGGGTTCCAGTGCGGCTATTGCACGTCAGGGATGGTGATGAACGCCTGGGCCTTTCTGCAGAAACAGCCGCATCCGTCGCGCGACGCCATCGTGCAGGAGATGGATGGCAATCTCTGCCGCTGCGGCGCGCATCAGAGGATCATCGCTGCAATCCAGGAAGCGTCGGTGAAGGGAGGTACGCGATGAGCAGGCGCAACATTGACGTTGCCGACGATCTTCATCGCGCGGTGCTCTTCGCCGAACCGCAGGCCACGATCCCGGGCACCCGCGAGGGTCGCGGCTTCTCGCGCCGCCTCTTCTGCAAGCTCCTCGGCGGAGGAATCGTCGTTCTGATCACGACCAAGCCCGCCAGGCTGTTCGCGCAACGGCGCGGCTACCCGGAGGATCTGAACGCCTACCTGCGCATCGACGAGAACGGCGCGGTGACGCTCTTCTCCGGAAAGATCGAGATGGGGCAGGGGATCCACACCTCGCTGGCCCAGATGGCGGCCGAGGAGTTGGGTGTATCGCTGGACGCGGTCACCATGGTCATGGGCGACACCGATCAATGCCCGTGGGACCAGGGGACGTGGGGATCGCAATCGACGCGGATGTTCGGTCCCGCGGTCCGCGCCGCCGCGGCGGAGGCGCGCATGGTGCTGATGAACCTCGCGGCGAAGAAACTCGAGGTGGGGCGCGACAAACTCGTGGTGGAGAACGGCGTCGTCTCCGTCGCCGGCGACAGCGGGCGCAAGGTGACGTACGGCGAGCTGGCCAAGGGAAAGCAGATCGCCCGCCTCGTCGACGAGAAGGCCGCCCTTCGCTCGCTCAAGGAGTTCAAGGTGATCGGGCGCCCGACCAAACGCCGCGACGGCCACGACAAGGTGACCGGACGTGCGCAATACGCCGGCGACGTCCGCCGGCCAGGCATGCTCTACGCGCGCATCCTCCGCCCGCCCGCGCATGGCGCGACGCGGAAGTCTCTCGATACATCAAAGGCGAAGGAGATGTCGGGCGTGACGGTGGTGGAGAAGGGCGATCTCGTCGCCGTCCTGCACGCTGACCACGAAGCGGCCGGTAAGGCCCTTGCGCTCGTCAAGGCCGAGTGGGATCAGCCGGCGGCCGCGTTCGATACGGAATCGGTCGGCGACTACTTCGTCAAGAACGGCGGCGACGGCGAGGTGCGCGCCTCGCACGGCGACGTCATCAGCGTCACGGCCAACGTGATGCATTCGACCTTCCGCACCGGCTACCTCGCGCACGCGCCGATGGAGCCGCATACGGCCATCGCCGAATTCAAAGACGGCAAGATGACGGTGTGGGCGGGGACGCAGAGTCCCTTCGGCGCGCGGACGCGCATCGCCCAGACGTTGAGCATGGATGAGAAGAATGTTCGGGTGATCACGCCGTTCGTCGGCGGCGGATTCGGCGGCAAGAGCGCCGCGAACCAAGCGGTCGAGGCGGCGCAACTGGCGCAGATCACCGGCAAGCCGGTGATGGTCAACTGGACGCGCGGCGAGGAGTTCTTCTTCGATACCTTCGGTCCTGCCGCGGTGGTGACGATCGCCTCGGCGGTCGACGACCACGGAAAGATCACCAGTTGGGATTACCACGTCTACGCCGCGGGCGACCGTTCGGCCGAGATGTTTTACGACGTGCCGAACGTCAGCCTGAAAACGCACCTCGGCCGCGGCGGACCGCGGGTGCATCCGTTCGCCACCGGTCCCTGGCGCGCTCCCGGGGCGGGGACGAACGTCTTCGCCCGCGAGTCGCAGATCGACATCATGGCCGCCGCTGCGAAGATCGATCCGCTGGAGTTCCGCCTCGCGAACACCTCGGATGTCCGTCTGCGCCGGGTGTTGAAGGCGGCGGCCGATGCCTTCGGCTGGAAGGCGGGGGCGGGGCCGTCCGGTCAGGGCCGCGCCATCGCCGCCTGTACGGATGCGGGAGCGTACTGTGCGCTGGCCGCGGAGGTGGCCGTCGACCGCGCCACCGGCGCCATCACCGTCAAGCGCGTCGTCGCCGCGCAGGACATGGGCATCGTCATCAACCCCGAGGGGGCCAAGATGCAGATGGAAGGCTGCATCACCATGGGACTCGGCTACGTGCTGAGCGAGGAGCTGAATTTCAAAGGCGGCGCCATCGCCGACAACAACTTCGACACCTACGAGTTGCCGCGGTTCGCCGCCGTGCCGCACATCGAGACGCTGCTCATCCCCAACGACGACCTCGCGCCGCAGGGAGGCGGCGAGCCGGCCATCGTACCGATGGGCGCCGTCATCGCCAACGCGGTCTTCGACGCAACGGGTGTGCGGATATTCCGTCTGCCGATGACGCCGGCGAGGGTGAAGGCGGCGATGAAGGCGTGAGCGATGACCGTTACGCGAACTTCGATTACAGCCGCCTGATCGCCTGGGACGAGCGGCTGAAGCGCGAGTGGCCGCTGTTCGAAGAGCTGTTCGCCGGCGCTCCTTCGAAGCGCATCCTCGACCTCGGCTCTGGCACCGGCGAGCACGCGCGCTTCCTGGCCTCGAAGGGATTCGACATCACCGGCATCGACTCGTCTCAGGCGATGCTGGAGAAGAGCCGCGCCGGTGATGACGCCGGCGTCCGCTTTTTCGAAGGCGACCTGCGCGACATCGCCTCGGTCGTCGACACCCAATTCGGGGCGGCGTATTGCATCGGCAACGTCTTTCCGCACCTCCGCGAAGAGGACGATCTGGCCCGCCTCGCCGCCGGCCTGCGCCGCGTCCTCCTCCCCAACGCGCCGTTCCTGCTGCAGATGATCAACTACGACCGGATCGAGGCGAAGAAGGAGCGCGCCCTGCCGCTGACCTTTCTCCCCGATCCGGACGACAAAGAAGCCACCATCATCTTCCTGCGAACGATGGACCTCCAGCCCGACGGCCGCGTCATCTTCATGCCGGCGACCTTCCGCCAGCGCAGCGACCGCGACCCACCGATCGAGCTGCTCTCCACGCGGCGCGTGGAGATCCGCGGATGGCGACGATCGCAGATCGAGAGCGTCTTTCGCGACGCCGGCTTCACCTCGGTCGAAGCGCTCGGGTCGTATCAGAAGGCGCCGTTCGATCCGGTGGAGTCGCGCGATCTGATTCTCATCGCGCGGTGACTCGAAAAGCTTCCAACCACAGAGGCACAGAGGACACAGAGAAGAACCTCTGTGATCTCTGTGTCTCTGTGGTTTGAGTTCTCCAACCGCGTACGCATCCGTCCCGTGAGACTTCAACTCGTAACCGCGGAGGCGTGGACTATAATTAAAGACCTGCCCACGCCAAGAGAATCTCCAAGGAGTGTGCGGCCATGGCCGACTTGCGGGAGGATTTCTGGGACAACCTCCTGGACTACATCCAGGACCGCACCGTCATTCCGGTGATCGGTCCGGAGCTGGTCACGGTTCAGGAAGACGGCCGCGATATGCCACTCTACCGGTGGATCGCGCGGCGGCTGGCGGGTGATCTGAAGCTGCCCACCGCGGAGCTTCCCGACGACTTCGACCTCAACGACGTCGTTTCGATGCACCTGCGCAGGCGGGGAGAGCGGGAGGAGCTTTACGCCCAGATCCACAGAATGCTGCGCAACGCCGCGCTCAAGCCGTCGGAATCGCTGCGGGCGCTCGCCGGAATCCCCGGTTTCGACCTCTTCATCTCGCTGACCTTCGACTCGCTGCTCGCCGATGCCGTCGGCAGCGCGCAACAGATCTCCTATTCGCCGAACACGGTGCGTGACCTCCCCTGTCCAAAGGCCGAGCTTCGGCAGCGCGTGGTGTTTCATCTGCTGGGACGGTCATCGGCCTCTCCGGACTACGCGATCTGCGATGACGATCTGCTCGAGTTCCTTCATGCCATGCAGGACAAACAGCGGCAACCGAAGACGCTCTTCGACGAGTTGCGCGGCAACCATCTGCTCATCCTCGGATGCAACTTCGGGGATTGGCTCACACGCTTTTTCCTGCGCACCGCAAGGAGCCTCGAGCTGTCTCAGAAGCGCAGGCGCTGGGATGTGCTGGTCGGCGACCAGATCGCACATGATGACAAGCTGGCGCTGTTCCTCGAAAGCTTCAGCCCTGACGCCCGCGTGGTCCCCTTGAACGCGGCACAGTTCGTCGCGGAGTTGGCGGCGCGCTGGCAAGCCATACATCCGGTCGCAGAAAAGAGCTCTGAGCCCGCGTTACTTGAGACAGGAGCGGGCGGAAGGAGTATCCCCAACGGAGCGGTCTTCGTCAGCTACGCCAGCGATGACCTCGAAGCCGCCAGCCGATTGGCCGAGGGCCTGCGTGCCGCGGGACTGGAAGTGTGGTTCGACAAGGATGCCCTGCGGATGGGAGATGACTGGGCACGCAGCATCCGGCGTGGGCTCGAGCAATGCTCGCTGTTCCTTCCGGTCATCTCGCGTCAGACTCTGAGCGAGGAGAACAGGCGCCGATACTTCTGGCGGGAGTGGAACGACGCGGACGAGTATGCCCGCGGGATGGCTCCGGGCGAGGCATACATCGTCCCGGTGGTGATCGACGACACGCGCATCGATCACGCGCCGCTGCCGGACTCCTTCAAGAAGGCGCAAGGCAGGAGCCTGCCGGATGGAACGGTCACGCCCGACGCGGCCGAGTTGCTGGTAGAGCTCGTGCGCGACTTCCACCGCCGGCAGCGGGCGGCGTGAGTAGGCTTGGAATGGCAGAGTTGCAACGCCAGGCCCTGAGCCCCGACAACCCCTGGCCGGGGCTCGATCCATTCGACGAGGCAGACCGCGACTACTTCCACGGCCGGGCGGCGGAGTCGGGCGAGCTGCTGCGCCTGGTCCGCCGCGAGCCGCTGACCGTGGTGTTCGGCCGCTCCGGGCTGGGTAAGACGTCGCTGCTCAAGGCCGGGTTGTTCCCTCTGCTGCGCGAAGAGGATTGCCTGCCGGTCTACGTGCGTCTCGACAATGCCGAGGGAGCACCGGCGCTGCGGGGTCAGATCTTTCGCGAGTTGCAGAGGGCGTGTGATGCCGACGGTGTCCAGGCCGCTCAACCTGACGGAGAGGAATCTCTCTGGTCGTTCTTCCACCGCCGCGACGCGGAATTCTGGAGTGAGCGAAATCGCCCTGTGACTCCGGTGATCGTCTTCGATCAGTTCGAGGAGATCTTCACTCTCGGCTCGGAGACAGAAGTGTCCCGAGCTCGCTCGGCCGCCTTCCTCGCCGAGCTGAGTGATCTGGTGGAGAACCGGCCGCCCGATGCTGTCCGGGAGACGCTAGAGGCCGACCCCACGGCGGCGCGACGCTTCGATTTCAAACGCTCGACAGTCAAGCTGGTGCTGAGCTTTCGCGAAGACTTCCTGGCCGAGATGGAAGGGCTCAAGGAGCGTATGCCCTCCCTCATGTACAACCGCTTTCGCCTCCTGGCGATGAGCGGCACCCAGGCCTACGAGGTGATTACAGGGCCGGGCGGAAAGCTGGTCGACGACAACGTGGCGCGGCGCATCATGCGGCTGGCCTGGAAGAACGAGCCCAGCCCACCGGTAGATCCAGCGGACTTTGCGGGGATCGAGATCGATCCGGCGCTGCTCAGCGTCGTATGCAGTGAGCTGAACCACAAGCGCCAGCAGTCCGTACCGCCCTTGAGCCGTATTACTCCAGAGCTACTGGAAGGCGCAGACCGTGAAATCCTCTCCGGTTTCTACGAGCGCGGCATGGCCGGCCTCGATCCACGGGTGCGTACTTTCGTCGAAGACCATCTCATCACAGGCCGCGGCTACCGCAACAGCCATGACCGGGATGACGCGGAAGCCCTGCCTGGTGTCACCGCTGATGCACTCGACGCGCTGATCCTGCGTCGTATATTGCGCGAGGACGAGCAGCAGGGCGTGTTCCGGCTGGAGCTTACCCATGACGTGCTGGCTCGCGTGGTCAGGGAGAGTCGTGACCGCCGCCGCGCTCGCGATGCAGAGGAGGCTGCGAATGCCCGGGAACGGGCGGCGCTCGGACAGCAGCGGCGCAACCGGCGCAATGCGGTGTTCGTACTGGCTGGAGTCTTCGTCATGATCGCACTCGCAGGGCTTGCGGGGTGGTCGAAGTGGAGAGCCGCCAAGCTGCGACACGAGGCGGAGATCACACGACTGATGGCCTTCGCCGATGTGCTCCAGGATACTAACTACGAGGCTTCCCTTCTGGTCAATTTGGAAGCAGTTCGGGCTATTCCGATCCTCGATACCAAAGCTGGACTGCTGCGCCGCTTCTTGAGTCACCCGCGACTAACGGCGTTTCTACCCGGGCACAAGGGCCGGGTCTATGGGGTCGCCTTCAGCCCTGACGGGAAGAGGTTGGCCTCGGCGAGTGCGGATAAGACCGTGATCATGTGGGACGTGGATAGGCGCAAGCCGCTCGCGAAGCTGGAGCGTCACAATGGCGCAGTCTTTGGCGTCGCCTTCAGCCAGGATGGGAAGCTACTGGCCTCGGCGAGTGCGGACAATACGGTGATCCTGTGGGACATGGACAGCCGCAAGCCGCTGGCCACGCTGAAGGGGCACAAGAATGTGGTCTATGCCGTGGCCTTCAGCCCTGACGGGAAGCGGCTGGTCTCGGCGAGTGAGGACAAGACCGTGATCCTGTGGGACGTTGAGAGCCGCAAGCCGCTGGCCACGCTGAAGGGGCACAAGAGCGCGGCGCTGGCGATAGCCTTTAGCCCGGACGGGAAGCGAGTAGCCTCGGCGAGCGAGGACAAGACCGTGATCCTGTGGGACGTTGAGAGCCGCAAGCCGCTGGCCACGCTGGAGGGGCACGATGACCAAGTCAACGGCGTCGCTTTCACCCCGGATGGAAAGAGGTTAGCCTCGGCGAGTGCGGACAATACGGTGGTCCTGTGGGACTTGGACAGCCGCAAACCGCTCGCAAAGCTGGAAGGCCACAAGGGTGCCGTGCTGGCCATAGCCTTCAGCGCGGACGGGAGGTGGCTGGCCTCGGCGAGTGAGGACCAGACCGTGATCCTGTGGGACGTGGAGAGCCGCAAGCCGTTGGCCACGCTGGAGGGACATAAGTACGCGGTTTGGGGCGTCGTCTTCAGCCCGGACGGAAAGCGGGTGGCGTCGGCGAGTGAGGATCAGACCGTGATCCTGTGGGAGCTGGACAGCCGCAAATTGCTGGCCACGTTGGAGGGACACAAGGACCGGGCCTATGGCGTGACCTTCAGCCCGGACGGGAAGCGGCTGGCCTCGGCGAGTGAGGACAAAACCGTGATCCTGTGGGCGGCGGACAGCCGCAAGCCGCTCGCCACGCTGGAAGGGCATAAGGATGCGGTCTATGGCGTCGCTTTCAGCCCGGACGGAAGGCGGGTGGCCTCAGCGAGTGAGGACAAGACCGTGATCCTGTGGGATGTGGACAGTCGGAAGCCTCTGGCCACGCTGGAGGGGCACAAGGGGGAGGTCACTGATGTCGCCTTTAGCCCGGACGGGAAGCTGCTGGCCTCGGCGAGTGCGGACAATACTGTGATCTTGTGGGATACGGACAGCCGCAAGCCGCTGGCCACGCTGGCGGGCCATAAGGACCAAGTCGCTGGCGTCGCCTTCAGCCCGGAATCGAAGCTGATCGCCTCGGCGAGTCTGGATAACTCCGTGATCCTGTGGGTTGTGAACAACCGCAAGCCGCTGACAAAGTTGGAGGGGCACACGGACGAGGTCTATGGCGTCGCCTTCAGCCCGGACGGGAAGCTGCTGGCCTCGGCGAGTGCGGACAAGACCGTGATCCTGTGGGACGTGAAGAGCGGCAAGCCGCTGGCCACGCTGGAAGGGCACAAGAACGCGGTCTGGGGGATCGCCTTCAGCCCGGACGGGAAGCGGCTGGCCTCGGCGAGTGCGGACAAGACCGTGAACCTGTGGGATGTGGACAGCCGTAAGCCGCTGGCCACATTGAAGGGGCACAAGGACCAGGTCCGTGGAGTCGCCTTCAGCCCGGACGGGAAGCGGCTAGCCTCGGCGAGTCTCGACAAAACGATTATCCTATGGAATTTGGACTTGGATCATCTCGAGACAGACGCCTGCCGTACGGCCAATCGGAATCTGACCTGCGAGGAATGGCGAAACTATATCGGCTCCGACAAGCCCTACCATAAGACCTGTGAGGCGCTGCCGGGACCACCCGAGAAGTGCGAGTGAACTCGCGTTTGAGCCGCGGCACTCGTCACAGTCCTCTGTCACTCTGCCAGACCGCGCCACCCCGGAACCGCGAGACCGCGAGACCGCATATGCTGCGTCGCTCATGGCACTGACCGCGACGATGTACCGTTTCAACATTCAGCTCTCGGACGTCGATCGCGGCGTTTATGAGACGCTCGAGCTGCGCGTGGCGCAGCAGCCCTCGGAGACCGCGGAGTACATGCTGACCCGCGTTCTGGCGTGGTGCCTCGAATACACCGAAGGGATTGCGCTGACCGAGGGGGTGGCGGCGGGGGATGAGCCGGCGGTGCTGGTACGCGATCTGACGGGGCGCATCACCGCCTGGATCGAAGTCGGCGCTCCGGATGCCGACCGCCTTCACCGCGGCAGCAAGCTGGCCGGCCGCGTGGCCGTCTACACCCATCGCGATCCCCGTATCGTGCTCGAGCAACTCGCCGGCAGGAAGATTCATGGCGGCGAGGCCATTCCGATCTACACCTTCGGCCGTGGATTCATCGAAAACGTTGCGGCGATCCTTCCGCGGCGGGCATCTCTTTCCCTGACGATCACGGAACGCCAGCTCTACCTCGACGTCGACGATCGGTCGTTTTCCACGACGGTGGAGGAGAGAATGGTGGGATGACGAGCTACTGCGACATCGCCCGCGGGCATCCGTTCCACGGCCCGTATCACGATCGTGAATACGGCTTTCCGATCGACGATGATGACCGGCTGTTCGAGCGCCTGGTGCTGGAGATCAATCAGGCGGGGTTGTCGTGGCTGACGATCCTGAAGAAGCAGGAGAACTTCCGCGCGGCCTTCCGCGGCTTCGACATCGACCGCGTGGCGCGCTTCTCGGCGAAACAGCGCGAGCGGCTGCTGCGGGACGAAGGCATCATCCGCAACCGGCTGAAGATCGACGCGGCAATCGAGAACGCGCGACGCATCATCCAGCTCCGCAAGTCGCACGACTCGTTCGCCGCATGGCTGGAGTCGTATCATCCGAGGAGCGGCGAGGAGTGGGTGAGGCTTTTCAAGAAGACATTCGTCTTCACGGGCGGCGAGATCACCGGCTCGTTCCTCCTCAGCATCGGCTACCTTCCCGGAGCGCACGACCAGTCATGTCCGATCTTCGCCAAGATCGCCCGTCTCCGCCCACCGTGGATGAGGGTTACTGATGCCTGAGTCGTCGAGCTCGCGTCTCATGCGCTGGAAGTTCAACCTCTTCCCCGCCTACCGTGGCACAGGCGCCCGCGTCACGTACATCGCCGCCGATTTTCGCGAGGTGCGCATCCGCCTCCGCCTCTCATGGCGGACGCGCAACGCCGTCGGCACGATCTTCGGCGGCAGCATGTACGGCGCGGTCGACCCGATGTTCATGATCATGCTGATGAGGATCCTCGGCCGCGCCTACGTCGTCTGGGACAAGGTGGCCACGATCCGCTTCCGCAAGCCGGGACGGACGACGCTTCACGCAACGTTCCTCATCGACGAGGCGGAGATCGAGGCCATCCGCGCCGCGACGGCCAGCGGCCACTCGGCCGACCGGACGTACCACGTCGATCTGGTCGACGAAGCCGGCGTGGTTCACGCGTCGGTGGAGAAGGTGATTTACGTGAAGAGGGCTGCGAATCCGTGATCGTGCGACTGGCCCACGCCGGAATGCTGGCGGCTCATCCATGCCTGCCGCGGCAGCGAGGAACCAATGTGGCACAGACACTCTTGTCTGTGCCTGCCGAAGCCGCCTGGTTCTGAGGGCTTGCGATCCGAGTCCTGGCGAGATCCGGCACAGACAAGAGTGTCTGTGCCACATTTGAAACTGCGGCTTCGCCCGCATTTTTTGCATGCTGAGTGGAATTGCAGGCACTCTGTTGGTGGCGAAACTTGGGACGATGTGGAGTTGTGCGAGCAGTTCATTCTCGGCAATACCTCCAATCGAGAGTCCTTCTCCCCCAGCGCTTTTCAGCTGGGGGAGAAGGTGCCGAAGGCGGATGAGGGGGCGTTTCACGAGTTCGTGATTTGCGCGCCTTCGAGCGTTCTCGGACCAGCGTCGGTAAATCGCGAATATCTCGTAAAGCACCCCCCTCATCCGCCTTCGGCACCTTCTCCCCCCGCAAGAAACCGCGGTGGGAGAAGGGCTCTCGACGAAGGGAGTGGCAAGGCTCTCGAGGGAACAAATCTAATGAGAGTGTGAGAAATGCAGGTTAGCGGCAAGGGCCCTCACCGCAGATAGTGCGTAAACCATTCGCGCGCCAGGTCGGCCACGCTTTCCAGTGTGCCCGGCTCTTCGAACAGGTGCGTGGCGCCGGGGACGATCTCGAGGCGGCGCTCGCATCGCAGTTGGTCATAGGCCTGGCGATTCATGGCGATTACGGGGACGTCGTCGCCGCCGACGATCAGCAGCGTCGGCGCTTCGACACGGGGGAGAGCCGCGCCGGCGAGATCGGGACGGCCGCCGCGGGAGACGACGGCCTGGATCAGCTTCGGCTTCGCGGCGGCGGCGACGAGGGCAGCGCCGCCGCCGGTGCTGGCGCCAAAGAGGCCGATCTTCTTCTCGCGTAATTCCGGCTGCGCGCGAAGCCACTCCACCGTTCCGATGAGGCGATCGGCCAGCATGCCGATGTCGAAGCGATGCTCGGCCGTAACGTTGTCGCGCGTCTCTTCTTGCGGCGTCAGGAGGTCGATGAGCAGCGTGCCGAGGTTCCCTTCGCGAAGCGTGGATGCGACATAGCGATTACGGGAGCTGAACCGGCTGCTTCCGCTTCCATGCGCGAAGAGAACGATGCCGGTTGCGCCGGACGGCACGAGCAGATTGCCGTCCAGCGCGATGGAATCGATTCCGACCTGAACCAGGCCTTCTTCAAGAAGCGGCATCGATCGGTCTTATGCGGTAGGACGGTCGCTGATCTCGATCCGCCGGCCGGCACGGTCTTTCTGTTTCGGCGCGTCCATCGTGATCTCCAGGACGCCATTGTTGAACGTCGCATTGCAGTGCTCGCCTGACGCCCCCTCCGGGAGCGGCACGGCGCGGTAGAAACTTCCGTAGCTTCGTTCGGAGCGGAAGAAATGTTCGTCTTTTTCCTGATGCTCCTCGTGGCGCTCTCCTTCAAGGATCAGCATGTCGTCGCGAAGCTCGACCTTGACGTCGTCCTTCTTCAGGCCCGGCAGGTCCGCGCGAACGACCAGCTTTCCATTGCGCTCGAACATGTCCACTTGCGGGTTCCAGAGCACCTCAGGCCGATCGAAGCCCGTGCTGAGGCCCCACGACGGCAAGAGACCGGCGCCGAAGATGCGATCCATCTCCTGCGACATGTTTCGGAACATCTCGAACGGCGAGCGGAAGAGCGGATAATCGTTGCGTCTGCTCAGCGCGGTTTCCGTCGCCGGGCGCGTATTCTTCGCGGGCTGACGGTTCTGCTTGGCGGCATCCGATGTTGAGATGGTCTTCTGTTCGCGGTCTTCTCTAGGTTCTGCCATAACAGTCTCCTTTCTTGGAATTCACGCATTTCGGCGTGCAAGAAGAATGCTGGCAATAGCGGCCTCACGCGTCGTTCTACTACTGTCCGGCCAGCAGTTTGTGAACCTCCTCGTCCGTCGTCTGGCTGAAGTCTTCGTACCAGAGGCCGACGGCTTGGAAGGGGTCCGGCGTGCGAAGACAGACGATGTCGTCCACCTCGCGGAAAAACTCTTCGCAAGTCTCGCGTGCCGCCACCGGCACGGCGACGATGATCGAGCCGGCGTTCTCCTTGCGGAGGGCACGGACGGCGGCGCGCATCGTGGAGCCGGTGGCAAGGCCGTCGTCGACGACGATGACGGTCTTGCCGCGAACGTCGAGCGGCGGTTTCGATCCGCGATAGCTTCGTTCGCGCCGCGCCAGCTCGACCAGCTCGCGCGCGGAGACGGCTTCGATGGCGTTCTTCGAGACGGGGACGTAGCGCAGGACGTCGTCGTTCATGACCCGAACGCCACCGCTGGCGATCGCCCCCATGGCCAGCTCTTCATGGCCGGGAACGCCGAGCTTGCGGACGATGAAAACGTCCATCGGCGCGCCGAGAGCACGGGCCACCTCGTAACCGACCGGGACGCCGCCGCGAGGAAGGGCCAGCACGATCAGGTTCGACCGGTCAGAAACGCGCTCGGCTACGGCCTTGCCGAGCAACTGCCCTGCCTCGACCCGGTCCCGAAAACGCTCCTGCACCATGGCGGACTCCCGAGAAAAAAGGTGCAAAACTCGGGCTCACGCGGAGACGCGGAGACGCGGAGGAGTTGACGACTCATTTCTTTCTCCGCGCACTCCGCGCACTCCGCGCCTCCGCGTGAGCCTCGGCCTTCACAGCAGTTTCTCGATGGTGATCGGAAGATCGCGCACCCGTTTGCCCGTGGCGTGGTAGACCGCGTTGGCGATGGCCGGGGCCACGCCGACGATGCCGATCTCGCCGATTCCTTTCGCGCCGATCGGGTTGACGTGCGGATCGTCCTCCGGAACGAGAATCACGTCGATCGATTGGACGTCGGCGTTGACCGGCACCAGGTTCTCGGCGAGGTTCACGTTCGTGAAGGCACCGAGGTGCCGGTCGAGATGCGTCTGCTCCAGCAGCGCCATGCCGATTCCCTGGATGATGCCGCCGTGGTACTGGCTGCGCGCGGTCTTGGCGTTCAGGATGCGGCCGCCCGCGAATGCCGCCACGATGCGTCGCACGCGCACGATGCCGAGGTCGGGATCGACGCCCACTTCCGCGAACACGGCACCGAAGGCGCGGGCCGAATACGGATCGTTCGCCTCCGGCTTTTCGTCGGCCGAGGCATCCATGGTGTCGAGATAGTGCCTGCGGAGGATGGCCGCATACGACTCTCCGCGCGACGGATCGCTCTTCAGCGCCAGCCGCCCGTCGGCGGCATCGATGCCGTTCGGATCCTCGCCGTGCAACGGCGACGAGGTGTCTGCCACCGCCAGGTCGATGACCTTCTTCTTCAACTGCGAGGCCGCGGCGAATACCGCGGATCCGACGCTGGCGGCCGTCAGCGAGCCGGCGGAGATCGGCGCCCGAGGCAGGGTCGTATCGCCGTAGCGGAACGTCACGCGCTCGAAGGGGACGCCGAGCGTCTCCGCGGCGAGTTGCGCCATCACGGTGGCGGTTCCCATCCCCATCTCGTGCGTCCCGCTGGAGACGTCGACGTTCCCGTCGCGGTGCATGACCGCGCGGGCCGATGCCGGCGCGCGATGCGACGGATAGGTCGCGCTGGCCATACCGAGGCCGACGAGTTGGCGGCCGTCGCGCATCGACCGCGGCTCGGCGGTGCGCCGCGTCCAGCCGAAGCGCTCCGCCCCTTGCGCGTAGCACTCCTTGATCGACTTGCTCGACCACGGCTTGCCACTGGCCGGATCATTGTCGGCGTGGTTGAGCACGCGCAGTAGGATCGGATCGATCTTCAACGCGTAGGCCATCTCGTCCATCGCCGACTCGAGCGCGTACATCCCCGGGTTCTCGCCGGGAGCGCGCATGTAGGTCGGGCTGGGAAGATCGAGCTCGATGACGCGGTGCGCCACGCGCACGTTCGGGGTCGCGTACATGGAGCGCGTGGGACTGGTGAATCCTTCGACGTAGTCGCAAACGGTGTTGGTCTGGCCGATGCCCTCGTGGATCATCGCCACGAGCTTTCCGTCAGCGGACGCGCCGAGGGCCAGGCGCTGTTCGGTGAGCGGACGGTGGCCGTTGGAGAAATACGCCTGGCGGCGCGTCAGGGCGATCTTGACCGGACGGCGGACCATGCGCGCGGCCATGACCGCGATGAAGACGTGCGGCCACGCCGAGCCTTTGCTCCCGAATGCGCCGCCGACGAACGGCGACTGAACGCGGACCGATTCCGTCGGGACGCCGAACGCCTTGGCCAGCGTCTGCCGCGTGGTGAAGATGTTCTGCGCGGAGTCGTGAACGGTCAGCCGGTCGCCGTCCCAAGCCGCCACCAGCGCGTGCGGCTCCATCTGGTTGTGATGCTCGTAGGGGATTCGATAGACCTGATCGACCTTCACCGCGGCGCCGGCCAGCGCTCCATCCGCATCCCCTTTCGAAAAGGTCGGAGGGGCGTTCCCATGACGTTCCTTCGCCTCGCTCCGATACTCCTCCATGACGATCCGCGCCGGAGTGGGCCGGTAGGTGACACGAACCAGTCCGGCGGCATGCGTGGCGTGCTCGAAGGTGTCGGCGACGACGGCGGCGACGGCCTGGCCGAGGTAGTGGACCGAGTCGTCCGAGAACGGCATGTGGTGATGCTCCGCGGCATTCGAGTCCTGCTGCTGGCCGCCGGTGTCGGGGAGCTTCGGCGCGTTGAGATGCGAGATGACGTTGATGACGCCCGGCGCGCTCTTCGCGGCCGCCGCGTCGATCGCGGCGATACTGCCCGCGGGGATGGTGCTGGTGACCAGAACGGCGTAGGCGAGGTTAGGGAGGTTGTTCTCCGCCGCGTAACGCGCCTCGCCGGTGACCTTCTGCCGGCCGTCGACGCGGTCGTGAGGTTCGCCGATGGTCGGGATCATGCCGCACCTCCCGCCAGATCGGTCAGCGAACGGACCAGCGTTCGCTTCGCAAGCTCGATCTTGAATCGGTTCTGTTCGTGAGGCGTCGCTCCGGCGAGCGCGGCTTCGGCGGCATCGCCAAACGTTCCTGCCGACGGCGACTTGCCGGTGAGCACACGCTCCGCTTCGCGCGAGCGCCACGGTTTCGTTCCAACGCCGCCGAGAGCGACGCGCGCGCCGCGGATCGTGCCGCCGGAGAGATCGAGACCGACCGCCGCCGATGCCAGCGCGAACTCGAACTCCGAGCGGTCGCGGACTTTCAGGTACGACGAATGGCTGGCGTGCGCGGCGTCGGGGACGAAGACCGCCGTGATCACCTCGCCGTGTCGAAGGGCGTGCTCGATGTGTGGAGTACTTCCGGGCAGCAGATGGAAGTCGGTGGCCGCCACGTTCCGCTCGCCATCGCGGCCGTGCAGCGTGACGACGGCGTCGAGCGCGGCCAACGCCACCGCCAGATCGGAGGGATGCGTGGCGATGCACGAGGACGACGTGCCGAGAACGGCGTGCGTGCGGTTCTCCCCATCCATCGCCGCGCAGCCGCTTCCGGGCTCGCGTTTGTTGCAGGGGGCGAACGTCAATTCTCGAAAGTAGGTACAGCGCGTTCGCTGCATCAGGTTCCCGCCGATCGAGGCCATGTTGCGCAACTGCGGCGATGCGCTGGCCAGGAGCGCCTGCGAGATGGCCGGGAATCCCTGCTGCACGAGCGGATGCAGCGCGACGTCGTTCATCCGCGCCAGCGCGCCGATCCGGATTCCGCCGGAGACGCGCTCCACCGCCGCCAATCCCACTCCATTGATGTCGACCAGATGCGCCGGTCTCTCGACCTCCGATTTCATGAGGTCGATCAGGTTCGTGCCACCGGCGACGAATTTCGCCGCCGGCCGCGAGCCAGAGGTGATGGCGCCGCCGAGGTCTTTGGCGCGGACGTAATCAAACGCGTGCATTGGCAGCCTCCCGGATCGCCGCGACGATGCCGGTGTAGGCACCGCAGCGGCAGATGTTGCCGCTCATCCACGTGCGGATCTCATCGTCGGAATGCGTGTGCCCCTCGCGCAGGAGCGCCACCGCCGAACAGATCTGCCCCGAGGTGCAGTAGCCGCACTGGAACCCGTCGTTGCGGATGAAGGCCGCCTGCACCGGATTCAACCGTCCGCCCGATGCCAGCCCTTCGACGGTGGTGATCGCTTTCCCGCTGTTCATCACCGCCAGCGTCAGACAGGAATTGATCCGTTTTCCATCGACGAGCACGGTGCACGCACCGCAGGCGCCCTGATCGCATCCCTTCTTCGTTCCGGTGAGGTCGAGATGCTCGCGCAGCGCGTCGAGGAGCGTCGTGCGCGGATCGAGCCGCAACTCGTGACGCTTGCCGTTGACGTCGAGCACGACGGCGACCGCCTTCGGATCGCTCTTCGGCGGCGCGTCCGCCACCGCCGGCGCGGCGCCGAGGATCGGGCTGACGAGCACGGCCGCGGTGGCGGCGGCGGACCCGATGACGAACGAACGCCGCGATGGGTCGGCCGGGGCTTCGTCGTCAGGCTCGGGATTCGTGTAGCAGGGCGGAAGAGTCATCATCCCTCCCGTTACGCGCGCTCATGAGCTCGGGTGCGCGCCGCTTTGCGCGCCGAGGCCGACCGGTCCGCCGCGCTGCGCTTGCGGGAGGCGGCATGTGCCTGGCGCGACAGCGCCAGCTTCGAGCCGGCGGCGTGACCTTCGTGCCGCAGCGCGTTTTCCGTGGCGCGCGAGCGTTTCGCCGAGGGTTTGGTCTTGTGCTTGCCCGCTTCCAGAGCCCGCGCCGCGCTCTGCCGCGTCTTCGTCGATGCCTTTCCTTTCGCCGGCGGACTCAACTCCACCCCGGCCCGGCGCGCTTTGGAAAGGCCGATGGCGATGGCCTGCTTGGTCGACCGCGCTCCATGTTTCCCTTCGCGGATGTGATCGATCTCCTCGCGAACGAACTCCCCCGCCTGCGTCGAGGGGGCCTTCCCTTCCCGCTTGTCCTCTTGTGCTCTGCGCAGTGTTTCTTTCTCCGGCATGACAGTCTCCTTTATGAGTGCGATGCACTCGGAAGTCATGCGGGCAGCAAAATAAGAACCAGCCTTAAACCGGAGCGCTGGCGTCTCGCCGGCTGGACCGGAGGCGTCTCGCCTCCGCCCTCGCCAGACACCATACATTCGCTCGTAACCTCAGCGGCGAGACGCCGCCGAGCCAGCCGGCGAGACGCCAGCGCTCCGGTGAGCCAATCTGTAGTGACCGTTTCCGCGTAGATGGAGCATGAAGCGCCTGCTGGTCCTGCGTTGTTTGATTCATCCTTCAATTTTTTCTCTGTGTTCTCTGTGTCTCTGTGGTTAAAAAGCTCTCGACGTAAACGGCATGCTGCACGCGGTTATCCTTATCGCAACAAGGAGGATCTACCGTATGGGCCGTTCCCTCTTCGCGAAACTCCATCGCCGCTATGGCCGCCGGATCTCCGGCGATGAACGGCGCCAGCGCGCGGAGCAGCACCTTGTGCGTCTGCGCGATGCCATGCCTGTCGGGCTCGTCGGGGCGCCGCAACGGATTGCGACCACAAGTCCGCGCGTCGCCATCCTCGGCGCGGGATTCGCGGGATTGAGTGCGGCGTGGTTCGCGTCGCGGGTGGGATTCGGGGTGACGGTCATCGAGCCGGGTGTGGTGGGCGGGCGGGTGTCGTCGACCAGCACGCTCGTGCCGGGACGCATCCTCGAGGCGGGAGCGGAGCTGATCGGGACGAATCATCCGCTCTGGATGGAGCTGGCGCGGCACTTCGGATTCGCCATGAGCGTCATCTCCTCCGAGGACAACTACGCCGCGGCGGGGCTGGAGATGCCGCTCATCATCGACGGACGGCATCTTGTCGAGGCTGAACAGGAAACGCTGCACAAAGAGATGGATGACGTCTTCAAGCTGTGGGGAGAGAAATCGAAGATCGTTCGCGATCCCTGGAAGCCATGGACGGCGGATGGCGCGGCGCAGCTCGACGCCCAGTCGCTGGCGGCGAACATTCCGCCGACGGTCAGCGCGCTGACGAGGAAAGCCATCCTGCTCGAGTTCGAGCTCGACAACTGTACCCCCGCCGATGAGCAGAGCTGGCTCGGCGCGCTGGCGCAGCTCGCGGGAGGAGGCGGCTACGAATTCTTCGAGGAGACGGAAGTCTTCCGCTGCTCGGCCGGCAATCAGGCGCTGGCCCGCCGCCTGGCCGCTGGTCTCGATCTCAATCAGGGAAAGGCCACCAACATCCGCACCGGAGACCGGATCTTCATCGACATGGAGGGCGGCGCGAAGGATGGACCGTTCGACTATGTGGTCGTGGCCGTGCCGAGCGTGGTCATGGAGAAGATCACCATCGACGGCAGGCCGTTCCCATACCGCGCCATCGCGCACGGCCCGGCGGTCAAATACCTCTCCGGCGTCGAGCACCGCTTCTGGATTCGGGAAGGAATGGCGCCGAGCGGGATGTCTGATCAGCTCGGGATGATGTGGGAGGGGACGGACAACCAGATGGACACGGCCCGCTTCGATGTCAGCGTCTTCGCCGGCGGCCGGCCGGCGCAACATGCCATCGATGCTGGCGGCGGCGCGTCGTACTTTGCGGCGCGCCTGAAGGCCCTGCTTCCGAATTACGAGGCGTTCACGACAGAGTTCGAAAACTGGCCGAAGCGCATCGGCATGGGCTACTCCACGCCCGCCGTCGGCGAGGTGACGACGAAGCAGAAGGCCTACACGGAGCTGATCGCCGGCCGCATCGCCGTCGCCGGCGAGCACACCTCGCCGCCCTGGTTCGGCTTCATGGAGGGCGCGCTGGAATCGGGGCTGGTGGCCATGACCCGCATCGCCGCGCGCGCAGGGGTGACGTTCCCGCAGGAGTACGGAAGGTTCAAGGCGGTGTAGCGGTCGGAGCGCTGGCGTCTCGCCGGCTGGCCGGGCGGCGTCTCGCCGCCCGCCCCTGGCATACTCCAAACATTCATTGGTAGCCCTCAGCGGCGAGACGCCGCCGAGCCAGCCGGCGAGACGCCAGCGCTCCGACGGTGACTAACCCTCGGGGTCGATGCGCGGCCCCGCGTCCGGCGTGACGCCGGTACCGCCGGTGGTCGTGGTGAGGCCATCCGGATCGAGGCCGCCTCCCTGGTCCGAAGTGACCGTTACGTGCCGTGTGATGAACGATCCGTGGTTGCTGCTGATGATGAAGCCGGTCATGAGTGTGAGGAAAAGAATGAATCGCATTGCGTCCTCCAATGGATGAACGATAGCGATCGGACGGGGTTGCCGGGTTCGGGTTTTGTCAGGGTTCTGTCAGTGTAAATATGTTCGGGAGTGCCTCCCGGCGGAATCGTCACCGGTCCCCCCTCGTTTCCGCCGCCGTGCTCGCCGAAAAAGCGCTTCGAAGGCTGATCGCGCCACGGACGCTCTCGCGCGGCGACGCCTACTACGCCGAGGGCCGCGTGCGCCGGATCGAGAAGGTCGGCGATGGAGCGATCGAGGCGCAGGTTCAGGGCAGCGAGCTCTATTACGTCACCCTGCTGATCGAGGGCAACGAGCTCCACGTGGAGTGCACCTGTCCGTGGTACCTCGAGAACGAACAGGAGTGCAAGCACATCTGGGCCGTCATTCGTTCCGCCAGTGCCCGGCGCATGCTCCCGGAACGCGATCTCTTCCTGGCGACCTCCTTTGAGGGTCCCTATGATCCCGACGACGACATCGACGAAGAGGGCTACTACGATTACGAGCCTCAGGAGCTGACATCTCCTCGGGGTCTTGCCCAGCGCCCGCCGTGGCAAAGCTTCCTCGACGCCATCGGGCCCGCACCGCCCGTCAACCTCTCCCCGGCGCGCAGCGTCCCCGAGACGATCGTCTATGCCATCGAATCGTTTCCGGGATCGCAGAGGCTGACCTTTCAGATCATCGGCCGTTCTCACAAGAAAAACGGCGAGTGGGGAAAGTGGAAACAGCTTTCGATTCGTCTCGATGATCTGCACCTCCTCGATCCCTTCGACCGCGAGAGCCTGGCGCTACTCAATCAGCACACGTGGGCGCACACGGTGGAGCGGTTGGTCAACATTCCTTCGACGACCGCGGCGTGGTGGATCGAGCGGCTCTCCCGGGCCGGGAAGTTCGGCATCATCGATAAGACGCAGGAAGATCCGCGGATGATCGCCTGGGACGACGGGCCGCCGTGGACGCTCAACGTGGCCATCGTCAACGACGCCGCGGCGTCGAAGTACCGCGTCGTGGCCACGATCGAGCGCGAGGGGGAGTCGCTGCCGCTCGAAGACGTGGAAGCAACCTTCCCCGGCATTCTCATCGCCGGCGGGCGCGCCGCGCGATTCGACGATGCGGGGCGCGGCTCGTGGCTGCGCGCGTTACGCGCGAATCGTTCCGTCGAGATTCCGCACGCCGACGCGGACCGTTTCCGGAAGGCGCTTCTCCGCGCGCCGATCGCCAACATCGCCCTCCCCGAGGAGCTCGGATGGACGCTTGTCGACGTCCGCCCGCGCCCTATCCTCGCGCTCGAGAGCCAGCCCTGGACCTCGGAGCTGACCGGGGACCTTTTCTTCGTGTACGACGACTGGCGCATCTCCAGCCGCTCGGAGGAATCGCAGGCGACGCTGGGGCGCAAGTTGATTCGCCGCAACCGTGAGGTCGAAGCCGGCTTTCGCGGCCGCCTCGGCGCACTCGGCGTGATCTCGACTTGGGACGGCTTTCGCGTCCGGCTCGCCCAGGTCGAAAACGTCGCCCGGACTTTGACCGCCGAGGGATGGACGATCGAAATCGACGCCGCAAAGGTGCGCATCGCCGGCGACCTCGACATCGAGATCTCCAGCGGCATCGACTGGTTCGACCTGAACGTCAACGCCTCGTTCGACGACGTACGCATCGGCCTCCCGGAGCTCCTGGCCTCGGCCGATGCCAACCGCTCCCTGCTGCGGCTGCCCGACGGCTCCTACGGCATCGTCCCAGGCTCCTGGGCGGAGTCGCTCGCGCCGGTGCTCGACCTCGGCAAGCGCGAAGGCGATGGCGTGCGCTTCCGCACCTCGCAGGCGCTTCTCATCGATTCTCTGCTCCAGTCGAAGCCGCGCACGATGGACGATGCGTTCATCGAGCTTCGCCAGCGGATCACGGACGCGTCGCCGGAGCCGCGGCAGGAACCGCCGACGCTGCTGACCGAGTTGCGGCCGTACCAGCGCGCCGGCCTGGGCTGGCTGGAGTTTCTGCGCACGACCGGCCTCGGCGGCTGCCTCGCCGACGACATGGGCCTCGGCAAAACAGTGCAGGCGCTGGCTCTGCTCGAAGGGCTGCGCGCGAACGGGAACACCACCCCGTCGCTGGTCGTCGCACCCCGCTCGCTGCTCTTCAATTGGTCTGCCGAGGCGAAGCGCTTCGCGCCGCAACTGCGCGTGATCGAACATCACGGAAGCGAGCGCGCCAAGAACGAATTCGACGGCGTCGATCTCGTCCTGACGACGTACGCCACGATGCGGCTCGACATCGCCCGGCTCGCCGAGACCGAGTTCGAGACCATCATCCTCGACGAGTCGCAGGCCATCAAGAACGCCTCGAGCCAGGTGGCGAAAGCGAGCCGTCTCCTGCGCGGACGCCACCGCCTGGCGCTGAGCGGCACGCCGATCGAGAATCACCTCGGCGAGCTCTGGAGCCTTTTCGAGTTTCTCAATCCCGGCCTGCTCGGCCCCGCGCGCGCCTTCAACCGCACCTTCGCCGGAAAGACCACGCCGCCCGAGCGCCGCGATGCGCTCGCGCGCGGATTGCGTCCGCTGCTGCTCCGCCGCACGAAGGAACAGGTCGCCCCCGAGCTTCCGGAGCGGATCGAGCAGACGCTCTATTGCGAGCTGGAAGGGAAGCAGAAGACGCAATACGAGGAACTGCGCGATCACTACCGGCTCGCGCTCCTGGGCCGGATCAAGACGGGCGGCATCGACAAGGCCCGCATGCACATCCTCGAGGCGCTGCTGCGTCTCCGTCAGGCCGCGTGCGATCCCCACCTCATCGACCCCGCCACCGACGCGCCGAGCGCGAAAGTCGAGCTGCTGATGGAGGAGCTGCGCGAGGTTCTCGACTCCGGCCACCGCGCCCTGGTCTTCTCCCAGTTCACGTCGTTCCTGCAGATCGTGAGCAACACGCTGGACAAGGAGCGCATCAACTATCTCTACCTCGACGGCAAGACGCGCGACCGCCAGACGCTGGTCGAGCAGTTCCAGCAGCCCGCCGGCGGGCCGCCGCTCTTCCTCATCAGCCTCAAAGCCGGCGGCCTCGGCCTCAACCTGACCAACGCCGACTACATCTTCCTGCTCGACCCCTGGTGGAACCCCGCCGTGGAAGCCCAGGCCATCGACCGCGCCCACCGCATCGGCCGCATGAAGCCGGTCGTCGCCTACCGCCTCATCGCCCGCGATACGGTCGAAGAGAAGATCCTCGAGCTGCAAGCAAGAAAACGCGAGCTGGCCGAATCGATCATCTCCGAGGACAACAGCGTGCTCCGGAAGCTGGAGGTGGAGGATCTGGAGATGTTGCTGGGGTGATGGGTTTTTGTGGTTGGCGGTTGGTTGTCGGTTGTCGGGGTTGCGGGGTCTCGCGGTTGCGCGGCCTCGCGGCTGTTCGGCGGCTCGGCGCTCCCTTCGAGCCAAACACCCCGAGACCGCGCAACCGCGAGACCGCGAGACCCGGCAACCGATAACCGATAACCACCCCAGCCCCCCGCCCGCCATACCTAAAGAACTCCGGTCGCGTAACCGCCCCACCTCGGATAACGTCCGCAAACCGGTCAATTTTGGGAGGTGGCTCGCACGTGGAGTTTCGAGGCGCGGCGTCCGAATTCATCCGCCACTGTCAATCCATTCGGAAGCTCTCGCCGCACACGGCCCGAGCCTACGAGCTCGATCTCAACCGCTTCTCCGAGTTTCTCGGCGGGAGCGCGGCGGTCGCGTCATGCGACCGCACCGTGATCCATAACTACGTCCGACACCTCTTCGACGTGCGCTCGCTGAAGGAGGCGTCGGTCAAGCGTCACCTGGCCACGCTCCGCTCGTTCTTCCACTGGCTCGAAGAAGACGGACGCGGCATCGAAGACCCTTTCCGCGGCGCGCGCATCCGCATCCGCATGCCCAAACGCCTCCCTCGGGTGATCGCCCGCGCCGACCTCCGCCGCCTCCTCCGACACGACGGACAGCTCACCTTCGCCGACCTGACCGCCTACATCGCCACGGAGCTCCTCTTCGCCACCGGCATGCGCGTGAGCGAGCTGGCCTCGCTGCGTGACGCCTCGGTGGATGTGGAGGACGGCACGATCACCATCATCGGCAAAGGCAACCGCGAGCGCCGCGTCTTCGTCCCCGACGAGATCAAGTCCCTCCTGAGTGATTACCGCACCGCCCGCGATCTCTGCGCCACGACCGCCGAGACGTTCCTGGTGAACTCCCGCGGCGCCGCCGCCTCCCCTCAAATGATCCGCCGCCTGATCCGCCTCCACGGCGAACGCTCCGACGTCCGCGACCGCGTCACCCCCCACATGTTCCGCCACTCCGTCGCCACCTACCTCCTGGAGGAAGGCGTCGACATCCGCTACGTCCAACGCCTCCTCGGCCACCGCAGCATTTCGACGACGGAGATCTACACGCACGTGGCGGATGCTGCGCTGAAGGTGAGGATTACGGAGAGGCATCCGAGGAAGGGGATCGTCAGCACCAGATGAGCTATCCATCATCCGCACCTTCATCTCTGCTGGGCCTACGACTAACCAAAATTGGCAACGACAGAACAGCATACTGTTCTGTCAGAACGAAAAATCATTCCGGCGGAGCAGATTTTCCTTCTGATGGAGCGTGCGGACGCTCTCGCGGAAACAAAATTCGATCTGTCAGAACTGTATCCGGTTCTGTTAGAACTGTATCCGGTTCTGTTAGAACTGTATCCGGTTCTGTTAGAACTGTATCCGGTTCTGTCAGAACTGTATCCGGTTCTGTCAGAACTGTATCCGGTTCTGTTAGAACTGTATCCGGTTCTGTCAGAACTGTATCCGGTTCTGTTAGAACTGTATCCGGTTCTGTTAGAACTGTATCCGGTTCTGTTAGAACTGTATCCGGTTCTGTCAGAACTGTATCCGGTTCTGTCAGAACAGTATCCTGATCTGCCCGGGTATTTCTCGCTGCCTGCGACTGTCGCACCGACCGAACAAGAGTGCCGATCGCTATAGAGCATGACCAATGTGGCATGGCACAGACACTCTTCCGATGCTGGCAAACGTGCCGGCCAAGCCGCCAGCTAATGAAACGACCTCGATGGGGTCGTTTGTCCCCGGCGACCAGGAGGCGACGGAAGCGTTAAAACGAATGTCTCGAGATTGAAAACGCAGGCTTCGAGAATGACACCGCGGTACTCTCGTATTCAGATCCCGTCATTCGCGAGGGAGCCGTTTTGACTGTCGAAGCATCCGTTGCTGGTATCGAGGCCTGAGGTTTTTAGTCCAGAGTCAAAAGCTCTCGATCTCTCGGCGGACGTTCCAGATACGAAGGCGTTCAGGTTTGAATGTCGAGGCAGACGTCGTCATTCGGGTGGTAGCAATCGTCATTTGAGCGACAGCCAGCATCCTTCGCGAAGCGAACGCTAACCGGTCGTTTATTGACCTATTCAACGCAGCCCGGCGCGGGTCTAATAACTATCGTACTCAACATCCAGCGCAATTCGGCGGCGATAAGTTACGGTGGTTCAGTCGCTTGCATCAGGGCGAAAAACGAAGGTCCGACCCCACGGACTTACCCCGACGAACAGCTCACCTTCGCCGACCTGACCGCCTACATCGCCACCGAGCTTCTCTTCGCCACCGGCATGCGGGTGAGTGAGCTGGCCTCCCTCCGCGACACCTCGGTGGACGTGGAGGACGGCACGATCACCATCATCGGCAAAGGCAACCGCGAACGCCGCGTCTTCGTCCCCGACGAGATCAAGTCCCTCTTGAGCGATTACCGCAATGCCCGCGACCTCTGCGCCACGACCGCCGAGACGTTCCTGGTCAACTCCCGCGGCGCCGCCGCCTCCCCCCAGATGATCCGCCGCCTGATCCGCCTCCACGGCGAACGCAGCGACGTCCGCGACCGCGTCACCCCCTCACATGTTCCGCCACTCGGTAGCCACCTACCTTCTCGAGGAGGGCGTCGACATCCGCTACGTCCAATGCCTCCTCGGCCCCCCGAGTATCTCCACGACGGAGATCTACACGCACGTGGCGGATGCGGCGCTGAAGGTGAGGATTACGGAGAGACACCGCCGGAGGGGGATTGTGAGTACGAAACGACGTAAAGAGCAGCAAACTCAGGCCTTAGCGATGCCTAACAGCAGCGCAACGCCAAAGGTTAACAACGTTATTGCGACAATCGTCGCCAACAAAACAAGGATGCGCGTCAGACTTCGCCAAGTTTGGCCGGTGAATACGTTGATCGTCTCCCAATAGTCACCCCATCGCGGATATATCTGGAACCGCCTCTCCTGTTCTACAAATGCCGTGTCAATCAATCCGAGTTCCAGTTGCCGCGCAGTCTCGAACCACGTAGCGCTGACGCACGAATGTTTACCGCAGCCACGACCCAGAGGCACGCCACTACCGCCGCAGCGAGACATGCCACCGCCAGTGGAATCGATCCGCGTAGCTGCTGCCAAGCTATGACGATCGCTGCAATCAAACCGAAAAAGAACACTGTCCAATGATTCCAGCGGTCATGCTCGCGCAAGAAACATTCGACCGCTGCGGCATACGCGGCCTCGCATGAGACACCGACTGATCCCGCATGCGCCGGCTGACGCGTGGCACCATCAATAATGTTGTTCGACATCTCATCATCCTTCTTTGACCCGAACCTCCTACGCTCTCACCGCCGTTGGTCCAGTTGGGCTCTGACGCATAACTTGAAATTATCAGCTTTCTCATCTGATATGGAGCTCTCAGCTTCTGTCGCGCGTTTCGCCGTGCGGAGTTGGACGACCGTTCACACTCCCGCGGGTTTGCGGCTGCAACTCGACGGCGTAATTGACTGTGCGAAGCAGTTCTTCTCGCTGCCTGAACTGACCAAGGCGCAGTACCAACTGGATAACAGTGAGGCCTTTCGACCGTTCGGGGTCGAGTACTCGATCGATCCAGCTCTTCCAGACCTCGTCGAGTCTTTTGCGTATTCGTGGCCAAATCGGCGTGACCTTCACGACTTGCGTGACGGCCGCGGTAAGCAGCTGTATGCGCTGCTGAGCGAGACCGCGGCGTCGTTGTGCAACGTCGCGGAGATGTTTACTTCTGCACTAGCTGAGCATCTTGGCATCGTAGCGCCCGCGCGTGTTTTCGGTTTCAACGAATGGTCCCGCCTACAGGTCAATCACTCCCTCGTCAGTGATGCGGGCAGAAACACAACCCATGAGCTTCATGACGACGGCAATTTCTTTACGATCGCTTGTGCGAGTGAGCCGGGATTTGAACTCGCGACCTCCGATCGAACCCTGATACCGCTCGCCGCTACACCGGAATCGCCTCTGATTTTTGCCGGTGAGATTCTGCAGATTGCGACGTCCGGCCAGATACACGGTGTGCGACATCACGTGCGCACGCACTCCGCACGTGGTCGGGTTGCGGTGCTCTACTTCGCGGATGCCGATCCCGATGCGCTTGGCGGCTGGCCGTCGTCCGTTTCCCCGGAAACGCTTCGCGCCCGCGTCGTGGAAAACTGGACGCGTACCGGCGTACCCCCAGTTCGGACGGTTCCAAGAGAATGAGCACTGCTGCGCCACAGGGGCTCTGGACGCTTGGTCTCGGCGGATCCGATCACGATAGTTCTGCTGCGCTGATGTTGGACCGCGATATCCAAGTTGCCATCGAACAGGAGCGAATCACACGCCGCAAACATGGCGTCTCACACTTCTTCGAAAATCCTGTCGCGTGCGCCGTGGAGTACTGCCTCGATACGTGCGGCATCACGCTGAACGACGTCAGCCGGGCCGTATCGAGTGATCTTCTGCCGCAGAAGGTGCGGTCTGAATTGCTCTTTCGAGACATTCAGCTCTATCCGCACCATCTGTGTCACGCCGCGTCGGCCTGCATGCTCCTCCCTCCGAAGAGCACGGCAGCCGTGCTTGTTTACGACGGCATGGGATCGATTCGCGGTCGTACGAACGACCAACCGGTCCGTAACATTCGAGAAACGTTCAGTTTCTATCTTCTCAATCGGGATGGGCTTCGGCTGCTTGGCCAAACAACGGGCACCGGAATCTTCGAGCACGACGATTTCCCGAGCAGCGTCAACAACTCCCTCGGCATGTTGTATGAGCTGATTACCGCTGTGCTCGGTTTTGGCGTGCTCGAAAGCGGTAAAACTATGGGACTCGCTGCCTATGGTCGACCCGTACACGAGGAACTCATTGAGGAGTTCATTACCTACGGCTCTGAACCTGGGGCATGCTTCGAGTGCAGGGTCGACGATCCCGCGCTCCGAACAACCATTGAAGGGATTTTGCGGGCCCAGCGGGGAAGCTTCGAAGTGAAAGCGAACCTCGCAGCAAGCATCCAGGCGATCGTGAACAAGACGCTCGTTCACTGTGTCGGCATGTTCGCTGGTCACACGTTTCAGTACATCTGCATCGTCGGCGGCTGCGCATTGAACACCGTGGCAAACTCGTATCTCGTCGATCACTCGCCGTTCGACGTCCCTGTCGTCGTGCCTCCGCATGCAGGCGATGCCGGGCTCGCGCTGGGAGCGTTATGGTTGAGTGCGCGCGGTGCTGCGGAGCCGCTCACGATTCGAGGATCCCCGCTACACCCCAAGATCGCTCGACCCGGCCGCACTTATACGCACGCCGATGTCGCTGCAGCCGCGGCATCGTTCTATCCGCACGTCTATGTCGACACTTCGATAGCGACAGCCCATGACATCGCTCGCGAGCTGAACCGTGGTTCAGTCATAGGCTTCTTCAGCGGTGGCTCGGAGATCGGACCGCGCGCTCTCGGCGGTCGGAGCATCCTCGCCAGTCCTCGTATCGCCGCCACACGAGAGCGCATCAATCGAGAATTGAAGTTCAGGGAACCATTCCGGCCCCTCGCACCCATCATTCCGGCGGAGCGCTTCGGCGACTTTTTCACGGATGTGCGCCATGCCGATCCGTTCATGTTGAAAGTCGCGTACGCCAACGATCGCTGCCGCCGTGAATCGCCGGCGGTAGTCCATGTCGACGGCAGTGCTCGAGCTCAGGTCGTCTCGAAGGACAGTGAACCGTTGCTTCACGCGATCGCGACGGCGCTCGGTGAGATCGAAGGCACTCCGATCGTGCTCAACACCTCGTTTAACCGCCGAGGTGAGCCGATTGTCGAGACACCGCTCGATGCTTTTGACGCATTCGTCAACATGAAGCTCGATGGCCTCTTCATCGAGGGAGCGTTCTACAGACGGTCACCGCGAGCCTCAGATGTCGAGGATCGCGGCGCATCGGTCGACCGCGTCTTCGATAGATGACGATTCCAGGAGCGCGCCCATGCAGGCGAAGAATCGGTACCGACCATTCGGCCGCCGCAGCAGAAAAAACGCAACACGCGCCCACTGTTGCTCTTCCACTTGGCGCCTGCCGATCAGTGGATCGCGCCGGATGCGGATCTCCTGAAGGTCGTCGGTCGACAAGGCGAGGCCGCCGAAGCGGAGAAATTGAATGGTCTCTTCGGGGTGCCGGTTATAGGCTTCGGCAAGGATGCGCACGACAGCTTTGTGAATAACTTCGTGTTGATATCCGATTACCTCGCGCAGCGCGTCGAGCCCTTCCCGCGGCCAAGTCACGACGACCGAATTCATCGTCTGGAGCAACTGGAGTGCCTCGTCTATTCTGTTGGCGCTCAGAAACTGCCGTAGATAGTGCGAGTATAGCGGGAAATCATCGTGGGTTTCTTTCTGCTGACGGGCGCGTACATACGCGGTGTACTTACTCTGCCTGCGCTCTCGCGAGGGCCGCAGAATTCCGTACGGATACACTACGCTGAACCCGTCCTCAAAGATCATGTCAAACGCGTCGGCGAACCCGCGGCGGCTGCCCCGCTGCAGACCCGGCCGGTAGAGCAAGACGGTCGGCCAGTCCCGCAGAACGCGCTCTTCGTAGTCGATAAAGAAATCGTCGTACAAGCGGCCGCAGAGGATGTGCGAGTACACCAGCGCCGCTTGAAAAAAATCGATCCTGACCGGTGAGGTCTTGTCGGAGAATGTCTCGAATTCGCGCACCCATAGCTCGATCGTCCGCTCAAAGTCGTTGACGGCCGACATCGCGAACAACGCGTGACAGAAGTGGTATTCGACGTTCGAGGCGTTGAGGTCCATCTCATCGACGAACGGACCGAACGCTGCCAGATCGGGCGAAGTAAGGACGTCGCCGCTTTCAACGCGGGCGAGTATCTCCGTAAAGACGCGACGATTCGGATTTGCGAAGAACGCCGCGATTCCTTCCGCCGTGGCGTTGAAAACGAGACGGTCTGAATTTGCCAGAACATGCCGCGCGAGCTGACGGCGCTCGTCTGCCGACCACGTTCGCCCAGCGAGACGCCTGAAGACGGGCAGTATCGATTCCACAACAGCTGAGTATTCCGCTGGATGTGTGTTGTCGGGACCCAGTTGGCGGAGGAATTCCAACGCCCGGCCCGTTTGTAGGTGCCGTGGCAAGGACTGCTCGTGGAGAAATGTGCGGTAGGGATCGACTGCATCGAAATCCGTTGGACGCGATCCGTCGCCCAGGAAACGGCGGATCAACTTGTCTGCGGCGTAGATTGCCGCTTCGGTCTCCGCAGTCGGTTCAGCCGGAGCGCGGACCGATGCGAGGATCGGCACGGCCACGTCCACCGGAAGGTTCGCTACGATTTGAATCAACGGTCGCAGATGGCTGCGAATCTGCGGGTGCTGTTCCGGAGATCGGATCGCCGAGCGCAGGAACGAAGCAGCGAAAGGCGCATCCGCATCGGCGAGGTCGAGAATGACTTCCCGGATGAAGCTCGTGAGCTCATGGTCTTCGGCACTGGCGTCGTCGCCGGTCGGCGTCGTGTGAAAGGCATGGTCGATGATGGCGAAATGTGTGTTTGCTTGAAGCGTGAAGAACATCCGCGCCGCAGCATGGGCTCTTGCGTTTCCTGCGGTCTTCGCGAGGAATTCACGCAGACCATACACCGTCTCGAGCGTGGGTGCGGCCGGCAGAGCGAGGCCGAGCGAAAGAAAGTACTCCTGCAGACGGTCGTGCGCGAAACCCAAGAAGCCGTCTCGAACGGCGACGACTGCGCTCATGTCCAGCGCGGCGCGGACGATCTCGCCGCGGCGTTCAGCAGGCTCGATGTCGATCGCCCTGAACGTCCCCTGGCCGGTCGTCAACGAGCGGAGTGCGACGGCGGCTAGCGCGTGCTCGAGCGTTGGCACATCGACGTCCGTGGCGTGGCGCGCTAGGCGCGCGTCCATTACCGACTTGTAGATCCGCGCGGACGGTCCCATGACGCCGATTGCGGCTCCTGTATCTGCGACAGCGCTGAGGAGGAACGGGTCGCGCAGGCGTTCCACGGCCGCCGGCGACAGGCTGTTGATGTCGATCTGCGTAAAGCCCGCTTCATTAAGCCTCTGGACGGCGTCCACGAGCTCGTCATCGCTCAGCGGCCCAACGGCAATCGCCGCGGCGCTCTCGGCGACGGTACTTTCCGACCAGAGCGAATACCGGAGCTGAACGGGATCGAGACGGGGGAGTACGGAGTTCCATGTCTCCTGCCGCAGGGTAGCAACAACCTTGACCGCGCTCGAATGCTGGGGCAGGAAATAGCAGAGCCGGATCAGGTTGCGGAAGAGTCGCACGCAGTCGGCAACGTCGTTTCCGAACTCGTTGAGGCCGTCGATGTACAACACGAGCTGTCGCTCGTTAGAACGTAACCACGGCTCGAGTTCGTGAAGCGACACGGGAACGGGCGCGCCGAGCCCACCGATCTGCTCGTTGAGATACTCTTCGATGTCGGGTCCGCGCAAGCTCTTGGCTTTGATCAGAAGAAGTTGCCGCGAGCGGTTGTTCCGCCACAGCTCGTGCAATCGAATGCCGATCGAGGTCTTACCGAAGCCTGACGGACCGACGACCACCGCGAGGGACTGCGCGGATCCCAGGAAGCGGTTGATACTGGATTCCACTGCGACGCGCCGGGCAAAGAGATGCGGTGCGACGACGCTTTTCCGCGAGCCGTACTCGAGTAGGTACTCGCGGTTTGTGTAGTCAGAGCGCCATTCGAGGAGACACCGCACAAACGTCGGGCGCGTCGGCCGCCGCGTTGGATGTTCGAGTACAGGGCGCGAGATCGCCGTGACGAATTCATCGAAGCTGCACAGGATCGGCCGGACCCGGCCGTGCAGCTCTGAAACGAGTGGCGCAGCTGGATTGGGCGGCAGCGGCGCGACCCAGTAGACCGCGGAAGCGGTCTGCCGAAGCGCGCCGGCGACAATCGACGCCAGTTGCACGTCGTAGCCGCCGTATCCGGCGAAGATGACGTCCTGCGTCGCTAGGACTTCGATGAGAAGGTCGCGAATGGCTCCGTCATACGCGGAGTCAGCTAGCTCGTCCGCCGTGAGCTGCAGCACAGAGCGCGATGCGATGTCGCCATGCAATTTCAGATACGGCACCAGAGCAGGCGTATGGCGGTCGCCGGTGATGTACGGCCGGGCAACGCCGGCGGCAAATACCTGAAAGACATTGCGGCCGAGCTCCCGCTGCGCGGTTTCGAGCATGATGTCGAAATTCGTCGTGACTATTGCGTCGATGCCACCTTCTTCGGCCAGGAGGACAAGCAGCCGGTACGAGTCCGAAGGCTCAAGCCGATCCATGTCGCGGACGATTCGCTCGACGAGTAGCGCGCGCTCGTCGGGTGCTGTGGCAGCGGCGAACAGCCGATCAAATTCACCTGTAATCGCCTGTGGATTGTCGCTCAGGAAAAGGCGTCGATGCGCGACCTGCCCGAGCATGCGCCTCTTGAATTCCAGAAACGAAACACCGCCGGAGCTGATGTCGGCGCCCGCTCCTAGAAAAAGGCAGATCTTCTTTGAATGGGTTCGGTGTCGGCGCGCTCGATCGAACACCAGCGCCGTAACCGTCGACAGTGCGAGCTCTGACTGCTCATCCATCGAGCAGGGCACCTCGTTCGTGCTGCCAACTTATTGATAATTTCAAGTTATCGTTCAACATCCACAAAACATGACTGTCTCTTGAATAGGAGGGACAGGATGCCCCAATTCCCCTACCTCCTCGCTGCAACGGTCCCCGTCAGCTCGTGTCTGTCACCCAGAGCGAAACCTGCGAATCTATGGCGAGACTGGATAGCCGCGCGTCCGACTGCCCCAATCGTCGCCCCCATAACCCCCTTCCTCCCTCCCATATTGCCCCGTGACACCCCCACCCAAACGGCGTATGGTAGCTGCTCGCCGGGGAAACTTCCTCGGCTCTTCAGTCCTTCTGAACTAAGTCAGAACCTCTGGACTCACCCCTCTTAGCTTCCCATCTTCCGAGGCGGGTACCTCGCCGTCGGGAGAGCTGCCGGCTGCGGCCGGACAGGAGCTCCAAATGAAACTCTATGTGGGAAATCTCTCCAAACAGGTCACCGATGCCCAGCTCAACGATCTGGCCATCCCCTTCGGCAAGCTCATCTCGGCCAACGTCGCCGTCGAGCGTAAGTCAGGCGAATCGAAGGGTTTCGGCTTCCTCGACTTCAGCAGTGACGACGAGGCCCGCGCGGCCATCACCGGCCTCGACGGCCGTGACGTCAACGGCCAGGCCTTGAAGGTCAACGAATCGAAGCCGCGTCTCTGACCGAAGTCCCCGAGGTGCGGCGGCCTGCCGCCGCACCTCACCTACGAAGGAGAGCACTTCAATGATGACCTACCTCACGGTCGCGGCCTTGATCGCCGTTGCAATTCTGGGCTGGAACCTCTATCGCCGGCTCGGAACCGATCGGATCGCGCAGTTCAACGACAAGCGCCGGGCCACCTCGCGCATGGTCAGCCCGGCCGAATTCGTCGACGGAGACCGGCATCTGCCGGTGGCCCTGGCCGTGACCCAGTCGATGTTCTACTACGAGAACTCCGACATGCAGGCCTCACTCGACCTGCAGTGGGTCCGCGAAATCGAATACGACACACAGCTCGCCACCGGCCTCGCCGTCGACGGCGGCAAGGTCCTTCGCCTGCGCTGCTTCAGCGAGGTATTCGAGTTCGTGATCGCCAATGACGTCGTGGCCCGCTGGCACATGATGATGCCCCCGCGCCGCGCCATCGAGTCAGCCATCGCCGCGCCGGCGGCATAGCGAGCAAAGGAGGACCTCATGACACGGCAAATCGTTCGAACGACGGCAGGGAAGGTACTCCGCAGCGACGACCTCATGGCCGGTGAGAAAGAGGTGGCCGCGGCGTTCCTGCAGGCCAACCCTCATTTCGGCAACCCGCACGTCGTCCGCTGCGACTGGTGCCACGAAACCAGAACGCTCTTCCGCGACGAGAATGAGGGCCCGTTCAAGCTCACATCCCACGGCTGGCTCTGCGAGACGTGCAACGTGCGGGCATCGAGTCAGGAAGTGAAGTTCTGATCGAAGAGATCAAAACGCATTTCTCACATGCTCACTTGAATTGTCCCCTCGAGAGCCTCGCCACTCTCTTCGTCGAGAGTCCTTCTCCCCCCGCGGTTTTTTTGCGGGGGGAGAAGGTGGCGAAGCCGGATGAGGAGGGCGCTTTACGAGACATGCGCGATTTACCGACGCTGGTCCGAGAACGCTCGAAGGCGCGCGAATGACAGACTCGTGAAACGCCCCCTCATCCGCCTTCGGCACCCTTCGACTCGCTTCGCTCGCTCAGGGCAGGCCCTTCTCCCCCAGCAAGAAAACCGCTGGGGGAGAAGGACTCTCGATTGGAGGTTCTGCCGAGAACGAACCGCTCGCACAACTCCACATCGTCCCAAGTTTCGCCACAAACAGGGTGCCGGCAATTCCACTCAGCGTGAAAGAAATGCTGGCCAGCCGCTGGCAGAATCTAATAGATGAAGCGGAATCCGAGCTGGAACGTACGGGGAGGCGTCAACGACGTTGGAGCCGTGCCACCGCTGGCGGTGGCACCATAGGCGGTTTGATTCACGATCCCGAACGTCGTCGGCGAGTTGATGTCGTTGCCGGGAATCCACCACCTCACCTCGTTGAAAACGTTGAAGACGTCTAGCCGGACGATGAGACCGATGCCCCGAGAGAGTTGGAAGTTTTTGTACACGCCGGCATCGACGCTTCTGGCGCCGTCGGCTCGATAGGTGTTGCGGCCGATGAAGCTCTCCAGGGTATCTCCGTACACCGCGTGGCGGAATGCGCTCACCGGCACGGAGCCGTTGTCCGCCGGACTGGTGATGCTTCCGCTGCAGAATCTCGGGTCAATGCAGACCGGCCGATTGGGCTTCATACCGGTACCGAGGAAAAGAACGTCGGGGGCGCCGCCATCGACGATCGTGTATGGCGTGCCCGAGGCCAGACGGACCAGTGTCGAGACGGTCCAGCCGCCGAGCGCCGAGCCGACCCAATCGTTCCGATTCTTCAACCATGGCAGCGTATAGGCGCTGGCCATCGTGAACCGGTTGCGAACGTCGAAGCGCGAGTAGCCCCTCGCAAACTCCGACGTCCCCGGACGCGGGGGAAAGATGCCGACATCACCGATGCCCTGATCGGTCGTCTCGGCGCCGGTATCGAGCGCCTTTCCATACGTATAGGTCATGCGGCCCGTGAAGCCGTGGTAGTCGCCCGTCTCCCACTCGAGCTGTCCGGCGTGGTACCAGCTCTCGGCGAGGTTGCCGACCACGCGCACGTCGCCGTAGCGGGCGTCTGGCCGCCGTTGGTCCGTGCGCGGCACGCGAAGGCTCACTTCATTCGCCGCGATCGGGACAGCGGTCGGACAGGTGGAGTTCGTCGGGACGCCGGCTGTTCCCGTTCCGGCGCAGCGCCAATCCTGGGCCACGACCCAGGTCGCGCCCGCCGTGCCCGGTGCTGCGGGAGCGACCGGAACGTTGTCCCATCGATACTGCAGCAGATTCTTGCCGAGAGTACCGATGTAGCTGGCCCGGAAGCGGGAGTTCCAGAAGGCTTGCCGTTCGAAGGTGAGATTCCACTGCCGCGACTCGGGCATCTTCAGATTCGGATCGACGAACGTGGCGCTGACGCGTGCGGCGGGGAACCCTGGTGTGAAGACGAATCCATTGAGTGGATCCGCGAGGTTCGTCGATGACTGTGAGATCGAGGCAGCGTTGGGCGGGTTGAAGCGAACGCTCGCGCCGCCCTGGGAGAAGACCGATTGGAACACGCGGCCGTGGAAAATGCCGAAGCCGCCGCGAATGGAGAACTTCCCGTTGCCGCCGGTCAGCGCGCGGACGAAGCGGTTGCCATCCCAATTCGGCGAGTAGGCGAATCCGAGCCGCGGGTCGACGTAGCTGCTGCTGCCGAAGCCGTAGTCGACGAGGTTGTTGCGCTCCTTCGGGGGGCTGACGTTCTCGTAGCGTGCGCCGAGGTTCAGAACGAGATTGTCCGTCGGACGCCAGTCGTCCTGCGCGTACACGTTTTCCTCGGTCAGTCTGTGCTGCAGGTATGCCGGCCCGAATGACTTCGTAAACGAGTTGACGCAGCCGGCCCAGAAGGCGGCGATGGCCGTTCCGTAGTTGACACCCTGGCATGTCGCCGAAAAGCTCCAGAAACCACGATTGAAGCTCTCGGCGCGGTCATTCAGCGAGGACCGGCGCAAGTCGGTGCCCAGCTTCAGCGTGTGCTTGGCCCAGCGCGCCGAGGAGACGTTGTAGACGAGCTGGTTGTCGCGTTGATTGCGGATGATCGGGAAGGCGCCGGCATTGCCGAGAATCGTGAAGGTGATGCCCGTGCCGCCGGACATCCGCACCACCGGCGTTTGCGCGCCGTCCGTAATCGTCCAGGCCACTTCGCGCGTACCGATCCCGATGCGGCCCTCCTGAACCGTATCGGACGAGAGGATGTTGGTCCAGGTGAAGCCGAAGCTGGATTGATGATTCACCTGCCCCGCCTCCTCGCCGATGATCAGCTCTCCCGGATGGTTCTCCTGATGGCTCCTCTGGTAACGGGCGGTCATCGTGTTCTTGAGCGTGGCATTGAAATCGAGCCTCGCCGAAGAGTCTCTCTTCGGCAGATCGCTGTGCTGGAATCCCTGATAGGCGCGCGAGGCGACGTTGGTGGCGTTCGGAGGCGATTGAGGAAAGCGGGCGATGATCGAGTCCTGCCAGGCACGATTGGCGGCCGTGTTGTTGCCCAGCGTCAAACGCTTGGCGGGATCGAGGTCGCTGGGCAGGAAAACGCCGCGCGTGGTGAGAACGTCGCCCTTGTCCTGTATCTGATCGGTATTGATGAACGCGAACAGCCGGTCGCGGAGAATCGGGAATCCGGCCGTGGCGCCGAACTGGCGGCGATAGTGGTTGCCATGATCGAGGGTGACCTGCGTGGCGTCGCGCGTGATGTATTTGTTGTCCTGGGCGTAGTCGTAGATCTCGCCGTCGACGGTGTTCGTTCCCTGCTTGGTCTGAACGAGGACGACCGAGCCGTAGCCGCGCCCGAACTCCGCGCTGAAACTGTTCGTCAGAATCTGAAATGACTCGATCGTGGCCATGGGCACGTTCTGCCGATTCTGGTTCTCGGAAGCATCGTCGTTGTTCACGCCGTTGATCTGGAACGTCGCGCCGCGCGTTCCCGTGCCGTTGAAATTAACGGACGATCCTGACGAGAGGGCCGGGTTGTCCTGACCGCTGGTCGGGTTCTCCTGGTAGCCGGTGAACACCGACGCCAGCCGGAGGAAGTTGGTCTGATCGGGCGCGGGGAGCGTCGCGATCTCCTTCGCCCGCATGGTCTGCTTGACTTCGCCGTCGGTCACGTCGATGCGGGGAGCATCGCCGGCAACGGTCACCGTTTCCTGCATGGCCGGATCGAGAATGAAGTCCTGCACGGCGGTCGTGTTCAGATCGACGCGCACGTCGTTGCGGCGCATCGTTCCGAAGCCGGACAGTTCCGCCTGAACGTTGTAACGGCCGATCTGCAGGAACGGCGCGTTGTACGAACCCGACTTGTCGGTGACGACGACACGCTCGAGCCCGGTTTCGACATTCCGGATCGTGATCGTCACCCCCGGCAATGCCCCTCCCGAGCGATCCGTCGTGGCCCCGCGCATCGTGCCGGTGACCGTCTGGGCTGCCAGCGGTATCCCCACGAAGCCAAGCACGACAAGGATGAGAAACAGACGAAGCTTCATGGCTTCCCTCCGCGATTCAATTTTTAGGGCGTGGAATGTTACAAGAACGTTACGCTGGCGCGGCCAGGCGAGTCAAGGCTCTGTTCGGTAGCGTCATCCCGAGAGACGCGAGAATTGACTGCGACTCCCTGGTGTAACCTCTTCAAATCCCTATGTCCCGATTCCCTCCCTGGCACTTCCGCTCCATGGACCGCGGCGAAGTGCATGTCGATCCGGTTCATGACGAGTTCTTCAAGGCACAGGGGGAGGCGAGGGAGAGCGCCAGTTTGCCTGCGAGTTAACCTGTAGACGCTTGAACTCAACGCGACGGAGCGCTGGCGTCTCGCTCCCGACCCGGCAAGACTCCAGACAGTCGCTCGCAACCCGGCGGCGAGACGCGCGCCGGGCCAGCCGGCGAGACGCCAGCGCTCCGGCCGCGAACAATTTACGTTCAGGCCATTTCCACCGACACGACGCCGCGGATGCGGGCTTCCAAGCAACGCAGCAACCATCTCACCGCGAGACCGCGTAACCGCGTCAGGTCCCCTCTTCATCGATGTGGAACTTGTGCATGGCGCGATGGATGAACGGCGCGAGCAGCACGCTGACGAGGCCGATGAAGACCAGGCCGGAGAAAAGGGCGTAGAACGATGCGAAGATCTTCGCGCCGTCGGTTTTCAGGTCGTCGACGGGACCCATTCCGCCGAGGATCATCGACGCGTTGAGGAGCGAATCGACCCAGTTCAATCCCGCCAGGTAGTGATAGCCGGCCATCCCTATGTACAAAGAAATCGCCGCCACGCCGACTGCCACGCTGACGTGGCCGAACACGCGCCTCGCAAACTGAGCGCGGGTGAGCAAGCGATCCTTTCGGCCTTCGTACATGGGGTGATTAGAGCACTGCGGCTTCGCGCGTTGTCGGTTATCGGTTATCGGTTGTCGGTTGATTTCCTTCGCGGAACCGACAACCGATAACCGATAACCGACAACCGACAACCGCCCACCGCACTACAACTGCCCCTCAAGCAACGGCAATACCAATCGCGCCGCCCAGGCGCGGAAGCGCCATGCGCGCGGCGCGAGGGAGGGCCGCTCCGCCACTGTGACGCTCCAGGCGTTGTCGATGTGGCGGTTGATGGAGGCCAGCAACTGCTGAGCGATCGTTTCGTCTTCGGCGGCGCACATCACCTCGCTGTTGAGGTTCTGCGATCGTGGGTCGATGTTGTACGAGCCGACCAGCACCGTCCGTCCGTCGATCACCAGCGTCTTCGCGTGCAGCGTGTCCGGCCCGCGGTACTCGCGCAGGTCGATCCCGTCGCGCATCATGCGGCGGCGGTATTTGATGTAGCCGGCGAACGGAAGCGCGCCGTCGCAGGAGCGAAGCGAGTTCGTGACGATGCGCACGCGCACCCCCTGGGCGAGTTTTTTCTCCAGCAGCGTGAGCATCGATCCGGAGGGGACGAGATACGGAGACTCGATGACGATCTCGCTCTTCGCGCCGGCGATCATCTCCTCGAGCTGGCCGGCGACGCGCAAGCCGTCGCCGTCGCCGAGGGGATCGTGAAGAAAGCGCACGGACCGCGCGTCGTTCTGGCCCTCGGACCAGTTCCGGCCGGTGTTCAGCGCAACGAAGCCCTCGAGCGCCTTCCCGCGCGCGGCGTCGTCGAGGATGCGGGAGGCCTTGCGCTTCTCGCCCTCGGAGACACGCACGCGGAGAGCGCTGACGTCGCTGCTGGCCCAGAGCCTTTCGAAATGCTGCTCCGCTTCGGCCGCGGAAGGACCGTCGACGTAGACATCGCGATCGACGAAGTTGCGTTTGCGCAGCCCGAAGTACTCCTCGGCCAGGTTGCGTCCTCCGGCGATGTAGCGCTCGCCATCGACGACCACGAACTTCTCGTGCATCCGATGAAACAGCCAGCTCGGATGGCGGAACGTCATCTCATGGTAGACGCGCACCTCCACCCCTTCATCGCGCAGGTGAGCCAGCACGGCGCGTGGGATGTGCTGAAAATTCGCGTCGACGATCAGCCGCACGTTGCCGACGCCGCGCCTCCGCGCCTCCCGCAGAAGCGCCAGCGCGGTGATGGTGATGCGGTCGTTGTGGGCCAGGAAGTAGACGGCATCGATCTCCGTCCGGGCCTGCTGGATGAGATCGACCCGGGCCTGCGCGGCGTCGCGGTCGTCATCGAGGACGCGAAAGACGTCCGCGTGCGCGGAGGCGGCCAGAGCCAGGGAAACGGCCAGGGACAGGAGAAGGGCTATCGGTTTCACGCCCTCCGCCTTGTGCACGAGGTGAACCAGCCGGCAATAGTTGGCCCGGTTATTTGTTATCATCCGAGTCCAAGATCCATCGGAAACCATTCATGAAGCGACTACTGCTCTCCATCGCTGTAGCCCTCGCGTTCGCTGTACCGATGCACGCGGCGGACTCATCCGACGTCCTTGTCTCCTCGCTCGTCAGACAAGCTCCCGGCTTACGCCCGGACGTTCTGAAGCTCGCCCTGACGGCGGCCACGCGCGCGGAAGATCGTGGGCTCGTTCCCCGCCGCGACCTTCTAACCATCATCGACTACTCGCTGCCGTCATCCCAGCCGCGGCTCTTCTGTTTCGACCTGGCCGCGCACAAGCTGCTCTTCCGGGAGCTTGTCGCGCACGGCAAGGGTAGCGGAGGCGACGTCGCCAACTTCTTCTCCAACAGCCCCGGCAGTCTGGCCACCAGCCTCGGCCTTTTCGTCACCGCCGATACCTACGAAGGGGGCAACGGTTACTCGCTCCGCCTGCGCGGCCTGGAAGAGGGAATCAACGACATGGCCTGGGACCGCGCCATCGTCATGCATGGTGCTTCGTACGTCAGCCAGGAAGCGGTGAAGGTGCTCGGCCGCCTGGGCCGCAGTTGGGGTTGTCCCGCCGTGCGGCCGGAGATCTCGCAGAAGATCATCAACACCATCCGCGGCGGCAGTCCTGTCTTCGCCTACTATCCCGACAAGAGCTGGCTCTCGACCTCGGCGTTCCTGCAGAAGGTCGCCGGCGCCGTCGCCTCGGTGCGTTAAGCCGGCACGGGGCCTCCCCGATTGAGCGGAGATGGTGGCCGAGCCTTGGGCAACCAGCGCCGCCGGCGGTGCCGGCCTACGCCGCGTTTTGAAGGTGGCGAATCTCGTCGATCATCTCCGGAATGCTCGGTGCGGCATTGCGTGGCTGAAAGCCATGGGCCACCGCGTTCCTGAACTCCATCAGCGGAAGAAGCTTTTCAAACGTTTTCCAATGAATCTTGCCAATTGAGTAGAGCTCTTTGAGAACGCGCGCGGAACTTTGACGTTCGATCTGAGGCGCTTCACTGTGGGCGAGCCGCCGAAGAATCGTCTCGAGCGCTGAATAGGCGATGAGGCCGGCCGCCTCGATATGTCCCTCGTTCGAAAGGGTCTCGGCGTTCTCGAGCAATCGTGTGACCTGTTCGTCGTCGGCGAGCTGCTCCTGTGCGGGCACGTCAGGCGCGACCGGTGGATTGAGCAACATGACCTCGAACTTCCATCCGGGATTCTGCTCGACGACTTCAGCCAATTCGCGAGCTTCTTCCGCATTGAATTGAGGGAACGACTTGACCTCGGCCACCACGTTACCGGCAGGTGACGTTGCGATGATGTCCGGTTCGAAGTGTTTCAGAAACGAAGGTAGATCATCGCCTGAGGGTCGAATGTGAACTGTGTACCCGCTGGCTCGATACTCCGCGGCTAAGCTCTCAATTTTTTCCTGTTCCATTTGTGCTGTGGTCACTGAAACACCTCGATTTTTGACGACTGGTCGACGACAACGTGAATAAAGTCGCTCCCGCCACTAAAACCGCTGGCGAGTGTGGGCGTCAGCGTCAGCGGTCGTAGGTCGGTGGATCCTTTTCTGCGCATGCTGGCGACCAAATCGACAACCTGCCGATCATCAGCATAAGCGATTCCCGTCAACGCATCCTGAATCGGCTTGACGATGTTGTCCAGGTCACCGATTGGATCGCTGACGAAAAAATATGCAACGCGGAGGACCATTTCATCGGCTGAAGGCAGAAGCCCCTTTGCGGTGGCTTCTGCCTCTCCAGCTTGCCGGACTCGTTGCTGCCAGAACCGCCTGTTGTCGGAGGAGCCCTGCGACGTTACCGGGGTTCCCAGGACGATGAATTCCAGAAGGGCCAATCGTCGACCATTCTACGGCCTCACAAACCGCACCCGATGGTTCGCCGGATCGAACGTGACCACGAGATCCTTCAGGAAGCGGAAGCCGAGGTTGCCGACCGGGAAGATGTCGACGAAATCGATGCGGGGATCGGTGAGCGTGATCGCGCCGATGTGGGCTTCGCCCTTCAACGGGGCGGCGTAGATGTCGAAGTCGTTGCCGACCGTGCGGCCGTGTCCAACCACCTTCGGCTCCTCGGCGAGCGGCAACGACTTGGCGATCGATAAAGGGACGGAGAGCTGGGCCGGGCTGCCGCTGTCGATGTCGGTCTTCACCTTCACGCCGGCGACGTCGACTTCGATGTTGGGAACGCCGTGTTCCGCGCTGTACGAGAGGATCTTCGATCCGTCGGCCGGCGGAAGGCTGCCGCCGTCGACTTCGAAGCGCGCATTCGGGTAGTCGAACGTCACGATCAGGGAGTTGAAAAGGTGCAGGCCGATGATGCCGTCGGCATTGTCGAGATGCTGGCCGTTCTGCTCACCGACCTCGACCTGTCCGAGGTGAAGCTCGGCGATGTCGACCGACTCGGCGCTGAGGATGCGCACCGTTCGCTGATTCTTTCCGCTTGGATCGCCAGAGATCCCTTCGCCGATGACCGGCAGCGATAGTTGTTTCGACAGTTCCGGGCTGATCTGCATCATCCCGCCGAAGCCGCTGTCGACGGCGAAACGGAACGGTCCTTTGCCGTTGACCTTCGCCTCGATGACCGGTACGTGGTTCGTCAGATCCATCGGGATCCGCACGCGGCCGCCGATCATTACTTCGCCCGGTCCCTCCGGTCCGCGCCGTTTGCGCTCTCCGTTGCCGCCGATCCCCAGCATTTTCCGCACCTCGCGCGCGATCTCCTCCGCGGATGGCGGGTCGTAGTTCGAGAGCACGATCAGCGTGTACGGCGGCTCGATCTCCAGAACGGCGTTGACCCCTGGCGAACCGCCGGCCACGCCGATGTTGCGCTTGCCCGCGCCATCGAGGCTGCCGGTGAAGAGCCAGTCCGTCCAGCGCTTCGGCATCAGCTTGTCCGTAAGAAGTGCCTGCGACAAGAGGAGGAGATCGGGAGCGGTCGAATAGCCGCCGCCGGCGGAGCTGCCGCGCGCAGGGAGCGTGTTGACGTTGCTTTGCCGCGCCGGCAATGGGCCTTCGGGGCCGCGCTTGGTCTGCCCGACCGCGCGGTTCGGCACGTTCTCGTCGATCGCGTACGACGCCGTGTCGTTCATCCCGGCAGGCCTGGTGATGTGGTCGTGGACGTAGTCGTAGTAACTCTGTCCGGAGATCTTCTCGATGATCAGCCCGAGGACCACGAAGCCGGCGTTGGAGTAGCGCTGATCGGAGCCCGGCTCGAACTCGAGAGGCTTGTCGACGAAGAGCGGCAGGTAATCGGACAGCTTGCGAAGCGACGCGTGTGAGGCCAGGAACTTCGGCCCGAAGATGTCGCCGAGTCCCGAGCGATGCTGGAGCAACTGTTCGATGGTGATCTTGTCCGCCGCCGGCGAAGGATAGTCGGGGAGATGCTTGCGGATGGTGTCGCTCAACGACAGCTTGCCCGCCGCGGCGAGCTGGCCGATGGCGACGTGCGTGAAAAACTTGTTGATCGACCCGAGGTTGAACTTCGTATCGGGGCGGTTGGCGATTCCTTTCGCCGGATCGGCCATCCCCCAGGCGCGCGACATGATCGATGTCCCGTCCCTGGCCAGCAGGACCACTCCCGAGAATCGATCCTCGGCCACGGCCTTGTCGACCGCGGCGGCGATCTGGGCAACCGGCTCCGCTGCGACCAACGTTGACGCGATCAGCAGCGCGAACATAGAAATGAGAATCTTCATGAAAGCCTCCTGTCGTCAAACTACGCGGCAGTTGTGAAGCGATGATGAAGACGCAATCGGCAAGGTGAACGAAAACACCGACCCCACACCCACCTCACTCTCCGCCCACACCCGCCCGCCCTGCGCGGCCACGAGCTGGCGGACGATCGGCAGGCCGAGGCCGGCGCCGCCGGTGGCGCGGGAACGGGAGATGTCGACGCGGTAGAAGCGCTCGAAGATGCGCGGGAGCTCCTCGGCGGGAATGCCGGTGCCGCTGTCGGCGACGCGGATGATTGCTTCTGCTCCGCTACGTTCCCATGCGATCCGCACCTCGCCGGGCGTTTCCATGTGTGCCACGGCGTTGGCGAGCAGGTTCGTCACGATCTGCACCGTCCGGCGGGCATCGGCGAGGACGATGACATCGTCGCCGCCGTCGCAGCGAAGGGTCACGCCGCGCTCCCGCGCCCTGGTCTCCATGCCGGCAGCGGCGCGCCGCGCCAGAGCGGCGATGGCGACCGGCTGCGCGTCGATCTCCAACCTGCCCGCCTCGGCCAAAGCGAGATCCTGTAGATCGTCGACGAGATGAGCCAGGTGCATCGTTTCGCCGTGCAGCGACGCGATCCGTTCCGGCGTCGGTGACGTGAGGCCGTCCTGCATCGACTCGAGGTCGCAGCGGATATTGGTCAGCGGCGCGCGCAGCTCGTGGGCGACGTCGCTCACCATGCGCCGCCGTTGCTCTTCGTTGCGATCGAGCGCGGCAGCCATGGAGTTGAAGCCGCGCGCGAGCTCGGCAAGCTCCGCGCCGCCGGCCGGCTCCACGCGCACGGCCAGATCGCCCGACTCCATGCGCCGCGCCGCCGCGGTCAGCCGCTCGACCGGCACGCTGATCCAGCGGGCGATGGCGATGGCCATCAGGACGCCGAAGATCGTAGCGCCGAGGAAGGTCCAGAAGAACGAGCGATCGAGCGAGCGCGTGGCCGGCAGCTCGAGATTCCCGCGTTGCGGCGGGAGGATGAAGATCGATCCGACGATGACACCTGTGTCGTTTCGCACGACCATCTGCGGGCCGCGAATCAGCTCGCGCGCAAGTCCCTGCGGAGTGCGGCGCTCGATCGTCAGCGCGCCGTCCGGTGCCAGATCGAGATGCGCATCGCGCAGAGCCTGATTCGACGACGCGACGAGGTGGCGCCCGCTGTCGAAGAGAAGGATGTCCGCCTGGGAAGCCTGCGCCACCCGATCGACGGCCGGTTGAACGCCATCCCACGATCCGTGCTTGCGGTAGTAGTCGGCGATTGCCGTAGGCATACGCGGTGCGCGGCCGGCATGCACCTCGACGTCGAACTTGCGGATCTCATAGTGCGCCACGCGCGTGGAGATGACGGCCACGCTGCCGATGGTCACGGCGAGAAGCGCCGCGACCATGGCGATGAGGCGGCTCCGCAATGTGGCGAAGAGCTGCATCAAGCCACCAGTTTGTAGCCGACGCCGAAGACGGTGGCGATGATTTCTGCCCCCACCTTCCGCCGCAGGTTCTTGATGTGCGCATCGATGGTCCGATCGAGCCCCTCGAAATCGTCGCCGAGTGCCAGCCGCGCCAGTTCATCGCGCCGGAAGACGCGGCCGGGAGCGCGGGCCATCGAGAGCAAGAGACGCAGTTCGGTTGCGGTCAGGGCGACAGCCTGGCCGGCCACGGTCACTTCGCAGCGCTCCGGATCGATGGTCAACGCGCCGGCGATGATGCGCGGCGTCGTCCCGGTCGTTCCGGTACGGCGCAGCACGGCCTCGACGCGCGCCACCAGCTCTCGGGGACTGAAGGGCTTAGTCAGGTAATCGTCCGCCCCGAGCGATAGGCCGGTGAGCTTGTCGTGCTCGGTCGTCTTCGCCGTCAGCATGATGATCGGGATGGCCGACGTCTCCCGCAGCATCCGGCAGATCTCCAATCCTCCGACGCGCGGCAGCATCAGATCGAGCACGATCAGATCGGGCGCAAAGGTCTGCACCACCTCCAACGCTTTGGCGCCGTCCAGCGCCGAGGCGGTGACGTAACCGGCGTGTGCGAGATAACGGTCCAGCGTCTCACACACCTTGGGGTCGTCATCGACGATGAGGACACGGCGCATGGCTACAGCTTATGGGGAGATGTGAATTTGGGATGAAGGAACGTTCGGCTCCGAATGACGCAAGGAGTGGATATGGTTATTGCCGGTACGGAAGCAACGTCAACCTTCCGGCCGTCCATGTTTCCCCTCTCGGAACCAGTGGTAGCCAGTACCACGTCGGCGCTTCGCCGGCGAGGGCGATGCGGGCGAACATGCCGGCGGTATTGCGGGCGAATGGATTGATGATGGGAGGAGAGAGCTCCAGCGTCATCGTGTCGATATAGCGGGTGGCGGTGTTGGGGGCGATGCCGCGCCAGGCGCAGGTCTGGGGGATGGTGATCGGGATCTCGGTGGCGGTGGCCGTCGCGGCGGCGGCGGCGCGCGAGGAGTCGAGAGGGCCGTGGTAGAACACCGAGTCCGACAACGACTGCATCGTCAGCGGCGTGATCAGCGACATCTGCGTCGTCTTCACCACGTTGATGGTCGTCGACATCGAGATCCCTTCGTCGCGGAAGTTCGCGCAGAACGAATCGAGCACCGCGGCCGGCATGGCGTTCCATTGCGGTAGGTGGGGCGGGGGCGGAGCTGTTGGCGCCGAGGCGCAGGCGGCAAAAACAGCAGTTACTAGCCAGGATAGTTTTCTCATCAATGGTTGTTAGGCAGGTAAAAGGGATCGAAATGATTCGACTCGGCGATCACCTGCAATGATTTGATGAGGCTGTCGTCTCCACCGCTAAGTTCCAAAGCTGTCTGCGTCCCGAAATCGTCGTGAAGGTATACGAGCGCCTCGATGAAAATGGGTCTCGCTTCCTCATGGCGTTGCGCCGCTGCCTTGATATCGCGTATCGATTTCACTTCGCCCAGTCGCGCTAAACCTAGCGCGGCAGAACCGCTCACAAGGCCATTCGCAGATTCAAGCCCCCTGAGGAGAAGACGCTTCTCCTGGGGCGTAGCGCTCGCCGCGAACGCAAACATTCTCCAGACGTCAGTTTCGTTCTCACTCGGTTTTCTCTCGGCAGTCACGTCGATTGTTTCTTCGTATGGCGATCGTCCCGTAGAAGATCCCGTTGGGGCGATCTCGTTGGGGTCATACGATTTCCAAGGACCAAAGTGGATCCTGAAACGGGAGCGTTGCTGCTCCCGTCCATTCCGGACTGCCTTTTCAGCTTCCTTTCGCAGCCAACGCCGGTACGTCAGGTCGCCGATACGAGCCAACTTGCTTGCGATCATCAAGCGATCGATGGGCGATTTCGTGGCGGCGTACTCTCTATGAAACTGAAGAATCAGATCCCTGCGTATGGCCTCATCAGGCTGGCTCGGCGTGTCGATGGAAAAGGATGCCAGGGCAAGTACTAGCGCAACTGATAGGTACATGCTTCTTCCAAGTCTTCGGGCTTCAAGCGTCGTGCTTCGCCTAGTTTCACTTCAGAGGATTCTCCGGCTTTCAGAAACCGCGCCAAATCCTCCTGTTTCCATTCTCCGCAGACTACTCCATCACGATACACCCGAAAACTGGGAAAGCCGGCACTTCTTGCCTTCGCAGTCCCTTTCTTGTCCACCGCGACGAGCGACCATATCCACCCGGCGCTCGGGCCGCGCGGATCAATTACCCTGAGGATTCGTTGGGCTTCCCTGCCGATCCGGGCCTCGTTGAGGTGCATGAGCATTGTCTGGTTCTCGTTCCAAAAAACGCTGTCGTTGTTGGGATGACGATCACCGCTTGCGCTTTTGGGTATCCGACACGGAGAAGGCGTCTCGCCCATCAGTGCCGACTGGTGGATAACTGAATCGTCGGCATCTACCTGGTAGTCGTTGTAGAGTTTGTATTGTTTGACTTGTGATGAATACCCGTCATCAATCTCAGGCGGTGGTTCTGGGTTCGAAGCGCTGCTGAGTAAGAATGCCTTAGCGTAAAGTCTGTCAGCGTCAGTAACGATGTCTGTTGGTGAACCCCAAGCAAGCCACCGCACCACCACGAGCCAAGAACACAATGGCCCGTTCAGGTCGTCCTTCAGCGCTCGGCTCGCTGACGGAGCGACGGTCTGCGGTCGGATCTCGGAGCCGTCGAGCCATCCAACTACTGTATATCGTGAAGAGACTCCTCGAATCGACAGGGTAGCTCTTTCGACGCGCCCTTCGCGAAGAACAGAGACAACCACCTCAGCCTGCCCTCGTGCTATCCCCACGATATGAACTGTGCGGCCGGTTCCTTCGATGGTAGCGACGTTCTTGTTGGTGATGTACCATTGAGGGGCGTCGACACTGCTCTCAACACTGATCTCGTGAACGTGTCCGACTTTCAGATACATGACCTGCGGCGAGGGCTCAAGTCGGCATGACTTGTCGTCTGTTAGCGAACCGCCGTGCCCAGGATCGGTGCTCGCGGCGACGATATGAAGCCGGCCGAAGACAGCACCTTCTGCGGCGAGAACGTTGAATAGGAATACGATAACGACCGGACACCAGGTTCTCAGGCGCAAGGTTTGATTCCTCGTTATGTTGGTATGGAAGGACCGCAGAGATTTAACTCGATCCGCGGCGGTTTGTCACGTAAAAACTCACACCAACCTCATTTGCGGCGTCATTTTCGCCTCGAAGAACGCTTTAATCTCGCTGGCCGGCTTTTTCGAGATCAGCTCCCGTGGCGACACCTCGTACCAATCGGCCGGGAAGAACTGCGTGTACGGCTGCTGCGTGAATCTCCGGCAGAGGAGGGCGATGATGCCGATGTCGGTCTCGCTGCGGATCACCCGTCCCGCCGACTGCACCACGCGCGTCATCCCCGGGATCAGGTAGGCGAACTCGAAACCGGAGCCATATTGCTCGTCGTAGTACTGCCGCAACAACTCCTGTTCGAAGCTGACCTGCGGCAAGGCCGGGCCGATGACCATGACTCCCGAGAGCATGTCGCCGCGATAGTCGATCCCCTCGGCGTACATGCCGCCGGAGACGGCCATGATCAGGTTCCCCTTCCGCGAGCGTTCGCGGAGAATGTCCAGCATGGCGTTGCGCTCGTAGTCGGTCATGTCGGTGCGCTGCACCATCACATGCTTGCGGATCGGCGGCATCCGGTCGGCGATCTCTCTGAGAAAGGCGTAGCTCGGGAAGAGCGCCAGGAAGTTGCCGTCGCCCGCCTCGGCGATCGAGGCGACGTTGTCGGCGATGCGGTCGTAGGAATCGGCGCGGCGCTTGTACGAGGTATCGACCTCGGAGATGACGACGATCTTCCGGTTGCCGCGCGGAAACGGCGAGGGGAGCGAGAGCTCGGTCGTCCGGTCAGGAGGAAAGCCGAGGAGCTTGCGGTAGAAATCGAACGGCTCGAGAGTCGCCGAAAGGGCGATCGTGGCGTGGGCGGAGTCGAAGATGCGGCCCAGGAAGCGGGAGGGATCCTTGCAGAACACCTTGAACTTCAGGCCCTCGGGCGTGCGCTCGATCAGATGCGCGAATTCATCCCCTTTTTCGGTCATCAGGTTGGCGACCTTCACGAGCTTGAAGTAGAAATCGATCAGCGGATCGTCGGTCTCGACGATGCGGTTCTCGATCTTCCAGCCGATGTAGTGCATGACCAGGCGCTCCCACTCGGTGCGCTGCTCGATGAAGAGCTCGCGGTCGGGCTCGCAGAGCGCCTGCTTCACCTCGGGATCCTCGCCCATCATTTCGGCGAGTACGTGGAAGTGATCGCGAAGGAGCTCCAGCAACTCCTCCGCCCCTTCCAGCCAGCAATTGCGTGAACCGAGGTGATTGCGGATGCGGTCGAACTGCTCCTCGTGCAGCTCCGGCGAGTAGTAGCCGCGGCCGCGGTCGACGAGATTGTGTGCTTCATCGACGACCAGCACGCAATCGCCGTAGTCGTTCTCCTGCTGATAGGCCTTCAGCCCGACATAGGGATCGAAGATGTAGTTGTAGTCGCAGACGATGACGTCGGCCTGCTCGATCAGCTCCAGCGACACTTCGAACGGGCAGACCTCGTTCGACTTGGCCATCTCGAAGGTGATCTCGGGATTGAAGTAGCTGAACGACGTGACGAGGTGATTGAGAAGGTCGGTGCGCTGCATCTTCTCCGAGTAGCGCGCCGCGTACGGGCAGAAATCCTCGTGACAGATGATCTCCGTGTGGGCGCACATCTTCTGCTTGGCCCGAATGCGCAGCACGCGGAAGGAGCCGTCGTTGAGGGCCTGCAGCGCCTCGACCGCGGCATCCTGCTGCATCGTCTTCGACGTCAGGAAGAAGAGCTTCTTGCCCGCCCTCAGCGCCTGTTTCACGGCGGGGTAGAGGACGGCCATGGTCTTGCCGATGCCGGTGGGGGCGGAGACGAGCAGCGCTTCTTTCTGGTAGACGGTGCGGGCGACGGCGGAGATCATCTCCTGCTGCCCGGCGCGCATTTCGGCGAACGGAAAGGTCAGCGTTTCCGCGAAGGCGCGCTTGGCCACGCGCAGCGCCACGGCGGTCTCGAGGTCGGTGATGAGCCGTTCCAGCCGCTCGTTCAGCGTGTCGATGACGCGCTGGCGGTCGAACTCGGCATCGATCGTTTTGGCGTCCCCGGAGATGAGGTCGATGAGGACGAGCTGCGGGACGAAGGTGAAGCCCTCGAAGTCCGGCTGGCCGGAGAGGAAGTACGCGTACAGCAGAAGTTGCAGCAGATGCCGCTGCAGTTTGTCGGAGCGGTAAAGCGCTTCCAGCTCGAGGTCGAAGTGGATCGACTTCACCTCTTCGATGACCACGCGCTTCTCCGCCTTGTCGACCGACAGCCCGTCGATACGCCCTGTGATGGTGACGCTCCACGCCCCGAGCTGCGTGCGATGAACGACGTGGACCTCGGCACGGTAATTGGCATCCTCGCCGGTGCGCTGCTCGGCCCGTTTGGTGTGGATGTCCTGTCCGATCCACATCCTCCGGAACCCGTCCCCGCGCTCGACGCCGATGCGCCGGTAGGTCGATTCGTGAATGAGATCGCCGACCGAACAGACGATCTCCCTCTTTTCATGGTCGACGCGCATTGGGTTATTGTAACTGCGGCTTGGCCGCGTTGTCGGTTATCGGTTATCGGTTATCGGTTGTCAGCGGCGCTGGAGCGTAGCCTGAGACTCCCGGCAAGCAGCGACGCCGGGACAACCGACAACCGATAACCGACAACGCGCGAAGCGCCGCAGTTACAACTTCTCCACCACCGCCCCGAGCACGAACGTCGCGTAGGTGTCGCGGAAATCGGCCAGGGGGACAGCGGGGGAGGGGGTGCGGTCGCAGAGGCGGTTGTAGAGGTCGCGGACGATCTCGCGCCGCGTGGTCAGGAGCTCGGGAGTCAGCTCGCCTCGGAGGTCGAAGAGGCGGATGAAGTCGCCTCGTGGGAAACGGAGCGGGCGGCGGAGATCGTCGGTGTGAGGGTCCCATTCGCCGATGATGACGTCGTTCTCCGTGCCGTCGGGCTCGTTGCGAAGACAGACCACCATTTCCGGCTCGAGGACCTGCTCGCTGGTCGTGGTGTCGAACTCCTTCGCCGAGGGGAGCTGCAGATCGGGCTCGCGCTCCTGGTGAAACTCCTGCCGGATGACCAGCACCAGCGGATCGGTACCGTCGATCGGCTGCGCTTCGACCTCGCCGGGGGCGAAGGGGACGATCTCGCCGACCTGGACCTCGTCCAGTCCCTTCAGCGAGACCATGCCGATCAACCGCACGCCGATATATTCGAGCCCCGTCAGCGACGGCGCGAAACCGATGTAGGTTCCCCACGGCGCGCGGAGGCGATAGAGCTGCTGTCCCTCCGCGGTCAGCTCGTTCGAGAGTTCCTGCAGCAGCGAGAACGAGCCGACGATCCCTTCGTTCACCAGATGTCCGCTGTTGTTCACGTAGGCGTAGAACTCGCGGGCGTGCTGGGTGTGGTCGATGACGTCGACCCCGCGCGCGAGCGGTGCGAAGAACACCTGCACCTTGGCCTGATCGTAGCCGTGCGTGATCAGGAATGAAGCGAACTCCTCGATCTCCTTGTTGGCCTTGCCGGTGGTGAGGCGCGACAGCTCGACGATGCCGGGACCGTAGAATTCCGTGATCCGCTCATTGCCGGACCCCTTCATCGGCAGCAGGCGGTAGTAGCCGAAGTTGAGGGCGATGCGCACGCCTTTGTTGAAGGCGAAACCCTTGCGGCGGACGTCGGCATAACAGCGCTGGATCTCGACCGCGGCGCGCACGAGGCGCAGCGCGCGCCGGGTGGTGTAGAACGCGCCGTCGCCGAGGAACTTCTCGAACTGGAGGAGATGCCGGTCAGCGATCGAATCGAGCTTCCGTTGAAAGAGCAGCATCTGACGATAGGAGCTGATCTCCTCTTTCCGTCCGCCGCGCCGGATATTGCCGAGGGTCTCGGTGAAGTTCGAGATGTCGTAGATCAGGCCGAAGCGGTGCACCATCGGGTCGACGACGCCCGGCCGGCCGAAATCCATCGGCCGCGTCGATCGCGAGTAGACGGTGGCCCGCTTGTCCGCCGAGACGATCTGATTCTCGGCTGTGACGGTCATCGTGGTGATCCCGCGCCGGAGCTGATTCAGGATGGCGAACTCGCGCAGCCGCTTTGCGATCAGTTGAAGCTGTTCGCGGTCTTCGCGCGTCACGGCGGATTGAATGGCGTTCTGCTCGAAAAGGAAGGCCTGAAAGCGCGTGTCGAGCAGAAGGGCCATGGAGACGGTCTCGGCTGGTGAGCCGAGCAACGCCAACGCGGCGCGGAACGTGCGGTCGCGCTGCAGGAGGTCGATGGCGATCTCGCGGATCCGTTCGATGGAGTCGCGGAAGGCCTGGAAATCGCGGCGCAGATAGCCGTTGACGAACGAGCGCAGCTCGCGCAGATCGGGACCGATGAATTCCTCGGAGAGGATGAGCACGTCGTCGGTCAGGAGCCGGAAGAATTGCAGTCCGCGCTGCTCTTCCCCGTCCAGAATCGACGACGCTTTCGTGGCCAACTGGGCCATCGCCTCGCGTGTATCGGAGGCCCACTTGGCGAAGATCCGGTACTTGAAGGCATCGCCCTGCGTGCGGCCGGTCTGCGTGTCGAAGGTGCTTACTCTTCTGGGAATCGAGGAGAACTGCTTTGCCAGGTCGAACGAATGCGCCAGCCAGAAGACGGCGTGGTAGTCGCTGAGCAAATTCGACATCAGCGCGTTCTCGGCCAGGCGCAGGAGCTGGGTCATGTAGGCGCTGTAGGCGATCTGCGCCTTCTCTTTGGCGGCCTGCTGCCGCCCGGCCTGCCATGCCACCTCCTCGGCCAGCCAGCGGTCGAGCTTTGCGTCGAGCTCGCGCATCACCGGGGCGTCGGCGACCGGAAAGCCGAGGGATGGGGCCTGCGTCTCGTCGGCCGGAAAGATCTTGTACGGCCTGGGAAGCAGCGTATCAGCCCGCGGAAAGATCTCCTCCACCGTACGCTCCAACTCGCTGGCGAGAAGGAACGTGGCGGTATCCGGCCGCGACTCGAGATAGGTCACGAGAGGAGAGGGCATGGGCGGAGGATGGATTATATGCGCCTGCGGCGCGTTGTCTGCGGCTTCGCCGCGTTGTCTACGCTAATCGCGCGTTATCTGCGCTATCGCGCGTTGTCGGTTATCTGAGCGGGCCGGAAGCTGTGACCACGCGCGAAGCGCAGACAACCGACAACGCGGCGAAGCCGCAGACAACGCGCGCGTAGACGCGCAGTTAACGCGCGCATGAATTAAACTGACCGCCATGTCCGCCCTCCAACCCTCCACCTGCTCCCGCTGCAACGGGTCCGGTTGGGTGCCGACGGCGGACGACTCGCTGCGGGTGGAGCCGTGCGGGTGTCAGGGCGATCTGCGGCGGCGGCAGCGCATCGCGGCGTCGAACATTCCGCGGCGCTACTACCCGCACTGCACGCTCGATACGTTTTACGACAAGAACAGCGCCGTGCTCCGATCGGCGCGCAACCGCGTGCGCGAGTTTGTCGATGCCTGGCCGATGACGAACGAGGGGCGCGGCCTGCTGCTCATGGGCGGCTGTGGGGCGGGGAAGACGCATCTGGCCGTGGCCGTGCTCGTGGAGATCATCCACAGCGGCAAGGCGGGGCGGGTGCTCTTCTGCAATTTCCAGGATCTCATCCAGGACATTCAGGCCACCTTCGATGCCGACGCCGCCGTGGGCAAGTCGGAGATCCTGCGGCCGCTGCTGGAGGCCGATCTGCTGGTGCTCGACGAGCTCGGATCGGTGAAACCGACGCAGTTCGTACAGGACCTGCTCTACTACGTCATCAACAGCCGCTACAACACCGTGCGGCCGACGATTTTCACGACCAACGCCTTCGACGACGCCGGGGCCGATGGCCAGCGGCTGGTGGACAAGATCGGCGACCGGCTGCGCAGCCGGTTGTATGAGATGACCGAGCAGATCCTGATGAAGGGCGTTCCCGATCACCGGAGCGCCAACAAACAGAGCGGCAACATCCTTTGAGACGCACGATCACAGAAGTTCTTCGCCGCGGGTTCGACTCCACCGTCGCCAACTGGCCGGTGATCATGCTGCGCATCGCCGAGAGCATCGTCTTCGCGGCCATCGCCGTCGCCGGGATTGTCGCTGCCATCGTTCCGGCGGTCGTGGCCGCGGGCCTGTCGAAAGACGACATCGTCAACTCCAGCGATCCCGCCGGGGCGGTGGTCGAATGGATCGTCAGCCATTTGATGCTGTTCGTCTGGATCTTCGCGCTCGGCTTCATCGTGCTCGGTGTGATGATCGCCATCCACTCCTTCGTCGAGGGCGGATCGACGCAGATCTTCGTCGACGGCGAACGGAAGGCAAACAAGGGCAGCGACCTGCGTGCCTTCTCCATCGACCGCTGGCTAGCCGGCGGCGCCTCGTCGTGGTGGCGGATTTTCTGGATCTACAACCTGGCCTGGTCGGTCGGCCTGATCTTCGTCCTGGTGCCGTTGATCCTCACGATCATCGGAATGCTGGCGATCTCCGAGACGACCGGCAGAGTCGTCATCGGCTGCGCCGGTGTGGCGGTGGCGGTGCTGGTGCTCATCCCGGTCGGCATCGTGACGTCGATCTGGTGCACGAAGGCGATCACGATCTGCGTGGCCCGCTCGCTGCCCGCGCGCGAGTCGCTTTCCGCCGGCTGGCGCGCCATCAAAGGCGATCTGGGCCGGCATCTCGCGGTCGCGGTGATCCTGTTCGTCATTTCCATGGCCATCAATTCCTTCGTCTCCGCCTTCTCGATTCCGATGAATATCAACCTGCACCAGACCCCGACGGTGGCACTGATGTTTGCGCCGGCGCGGGTCATGATCGGGATCGCACAGGGTATCGTCGGCGCGGCGATCGGGTCGTGTCTGCTGGCGTGCTTCGTTTCGATGACCGAGGAGCGTTGATGGAGAGATTTCTCTCGCGGGATGCGCGGAATTTCCGTCCCTCGGCCATCCGGGCCTTTGCCAAACTGATCAACGATCCCAGCATCATCTCCTTCGCCGGCGGCGTTCCCAGCCCGGAGACGTTTCCCGCCGAACGGATCGCGGAGATCGCCGCGCGCGTGATCGTCGAGAAACGCTCGGTGGCACTGCAATACGGTCCGACGCGCGGCCTGCCGCGGCTCTGCGACTTCGTGGCCGCCGTCTGCCGCGCGCGCGGCATCGACTGCGCGCCCGACGACGTGCTGATGACGACGGGCTCGCAACAGGCGCTCGATCTCATCGCTCACACGCTCCTCGACCCCGGCGACGTGGTGCTGGTCGAGCTGCCGACCTACATCGGCGGCACGTCATCGTTCCACGCGCGCAGCGCGGAGCTGGTCGGTGTGGCGCAGGACGACGACGGCATCGTTCCGGAGTCGCTGGCCGAGGTCGCGGCGAGAACGAAACCGAAGTTGCTGTACACCATCCCGAACTTTCAGAATCCATCGGGACGGCTGATGACGCAACAACGCCGGGCCGAGGTGCTGCGCATCGCCGCCGAGCACGACTTCCTGGTCATCGAAGACGACCCCTATGGCGAGTTGCTCTACGTCCGCGAGGCCGACACGCTGGCGATGAAGTCGCGCGACGATGACGGTCGCGTGATCTACCTCGGATCGTTCAGCAAGGTCCTCGCTCCGGGCCTGCGCTGCGGCTGGATCGTGGCGGCACCGGAGCTGCTGTCAAAGCTCGAGATCGCCAAACAGGCCGCCGACCTCTGCTCAGGGATGCTCGATCAATCGATCGTCGATGAGTTCACCGCCGCCGGCGAGCTGCCTGGGCAGATCGAGAAAGTTCGGGCTTTCTATCGCCAGAAACGCGCGACGATGCTGGAGGCGCTGGAGGAGCATTTTCACGAGCACGCCACATGGACGCCCGCCGACGGCGGCCTCTTCACCTTCGTGACGCTACGCGAGGACATCGATACCGCGGCGCTGGTCCCGGAGGCCATCTCCGCCGGCGTGGCCTACGTCCCCGGAGCCCCCTTCTTCGTCGACGGCAGCGGCCAGAACACGATGCGGCTGACGTTCGCGAAGGAGAACGACGAGCGGATACGAGAGGGGATCAAGAGGCTGGCGGGGGTGATGTGAGGAGCGGAGGCCGTGACGCTCAGTGGAGTTTTTACGGTACGAACTGCGCCACCGTCTCCTGAATCGCCCGCCGCACGGCCTCGTTGCTTCCCATCTTCGGAGTCCAGCCGAGGGCGGTCATGCGCGACGTATCGAGACGGACTTTCGGGACGTCGCCGGGCCAGCCGCGGGAGCCGCCGGTGCGTGACACGTCGACCTTCGCGGGGTCGAGGCCCATCGCTTCGATCGTCCATTCGGCGATCTGATTGACGGAGGTCCAGTCGGAGACGGCGAGGTTGTAGCAGTTCACGAGATCGGTGGCCGTGGCGTGGCCAAACATCATCCCGTCGAGGCAATCCTCGACGTGCACATACGGCTTCGACTGCGTGCCGTCGCCGAGGATCTCGAGTCGGGTCGGATCGCGCTGCAACTTCAGGACGAAATCGTGGATCACACCGTGCGTCGGATAGCCGCCGACGATGTTGCCGAAGCGGAAGATCCAGCACTTCATCTGATACGACGCGGCGAACGCGGTGATCAGCGTCTCGCAGGCGATCTTGCTGGCGGCGTAGAACGAGATCGGAAAGAGCGGGCCGTAGTTCTCCGGCGTCGGCAGCACGGTTGGCTCGCCGTAGATCGCGCCGCTGCTGGAGAAGATCAGCTTCTTCGTGCTCGACACGCGCATGGCCTCGAGCAGGTTGTAGGTCACCAGCGTGCCGCCCTTGAGATCGAAGTCGGTGTAGCTCGTGCCGTAGCTGATATCGCTGTTGGCGGCGAGATGCCAGACCAGCTCTGGCCGCAGGCGCTGGAAGAGCGCCACGAGGCGGTCGCGGTCGAGAAGATCGAACTCGTGGAAGGTGAAGCCGGACTTCTCCAGCGAGCGCGCGACGTATTCGCGCTTGCCGAGGAAGAAGTTATCGATGCCGTGGACCTCGTGCCCCTCGGCGAGAAGGCGCTCGAGAAGATTCGTTGCGATAAAGCCTGCCGCGCCGGTGACGACGATTCTCATGTGGTGAGTAGATTAGTCGATCAGTGGATTAGTGGATCAGTGGATCAGTGGATGCTTCCGATCACTAGTCAACTAATCTACTGATCCACTAATCCACTGATCGTCCTCGCCAGCTCCTCCGGCGTCCCGATGTCGAAGAAGTCGAGCCCGACGATCTCGCAGGCCAGCCGTCCCTCGGCGGCCAGACGCGGGAAGATCGTCTCTTCGAACGAACAGGCGCCGGCCGATGGCAAACGGTCGATGACGCTCGACGGCATCAGCGAAAAGCCGGCGTCGATGTATGGCAGTTCTGGCGCGTGCTTGTCGAAGCGGATGATGCGATTGCCGGAAACGTCGGCGTTGCCGATTTCACGGCGCGGGTAGACGGCCAGGATCGGTTTGGCGTGCTCGGAGACGAAGCGATCGTAGTCGAAGTAGCGGAGCACGTCGCCGTAGGTCATCACGAAACGTTCGCCGAGTAACGCGCGCGCCTCGCGGATGGCGCCTCCGGTGCCGAGCGGTTCGGTCTCGCGGCTGTACGCGATGCGGACTCCGAATCGGGCCCCATCGCCGAAATGCTCTTCGATGACCTCGGCGCGGTGGCCGGTGAGAAGGACGATGTCGCGCAGGTTGCATCGTGCGAACGATTCGATCACCCGCTCGAGATACGGCCGGCCGCCGATCGGAATCATCGGCTTCGGCAGGCCGCGAGTAAGGTCGCCGAGGCGGGTGCCGAAGCCGCCGGCGAGGATGGCTACCGTTGGAAAGGCGGAATGTTCAATGTTGAGTGTTGAATGTTGAATGTTGAATGAAGGGGTCACGGCGGCTCCCCCGATCATTCAACATTCAACATTGAACATTCAACATTAAACATTCGTTTTCTTGACGTGCCGTGCCCGCCAGAGCCGCTTGAATGTCCATACCGTCGAGTTCCAACGCTGCAGCGTTGAGGCTCCGATCCGGTCGCGGTACTCGATCGGAATCTCGGCGACGCGGTATCCCATCCGGTAGGGGATGACCAGCATGTCGACGGGAAGAGCCGGTCCCCGCGGGTCCCAGGTGACGTTGTCGATCATCGACTTACGGTAGGCGCGCATGCCGCTGTGCACGTCGGTGGTGCGGATGCCGTGAAGAAGGCGCGCGGTCCAGGCGAAGATGCGGTTGGCGAGGTAATTCGCGAACGGCATCGCCTTCGGCCGCCTGGCCAGCCGCGTTGCGTTGACGAGGTCGTAGCCCTCGTCGATCAGCGAGACCAGCTTCGGGATCGTTTCGACGGGATAGGTGTCGTCGCAATCGAGCGTGATGACGATGTCGCCCGCGGCATCGCGCACGGCGCGGTCCATGGCCGGGCCGTATCCCTTGGGCGGGAACTGTTTGAAGACGCGGCAGCCGAGCTCCGTGGCGATCTCGGCGGTGCGGTCTTTGCTGGAGTCGACGAGAAAGATCTCCGCATCGGGGACGACGCCGCGGATGTCGCGAACGACCTTGGCGACGGCGCGCTCCTCGTTGAGCGTGATCATGGAGATGGTGAGTTTCATGTTCTCCGTGCTTCGAAAATCATCTGGAACGCCAGCGCTCCGGGCCAGGCCGACGCAATCGCGCGCTCCATCGGATAGATCGTTTTCAAGTACAGCTTGTATGGCCGCGATTCGAGCAGCGCCGACGGGTCATGCGAATCCCCTCCGCCGCCGAGAAGCTTCTTCGCCAGCGGGACGAACGGCCGCACGAGTCCCGGATTGTATGTGCGCCGGACGACTTTCAACCCTGCCTGCTCGATCATTTCCCGCGCCGTGCGGCGCGTGAAGAAACGGAGGTGCGTGTGATCGAGCACGCCGGTCTCCTCGTATCGGAATCGCCCCAGCAGCAGATTGAGCCGAACGGACCAGAGCCCGACGTTCGGAAGCGAGACGATCACGCTGCCGCCGTCCTTCAAAAAATCGAGATAGCCGCGCAGCACGCCGATCGGCCAGGCCAGATGTTCGAGCACGTCGGCGAAAATGATCACGTCGAAACGGCGGTCGCCGAGTGCCTCGAGCTGCTGCAGATCGGCGTGAATGACCTCGGTCACACGCTGGCGCGCGACCGCGACCGCCTCCGCGCTCGACTCGATGCCGGTGACCCGGTTGCCGCGCTCGGCGATGTGCTGCGACGTCGTGGCGAAGCCGCAGCCGACGTCGAGCACGTCGAGATTCTTTCGATCGCCCCAGAGGCGGAGAAGGCCCCAGTTGACGTCTTCGAAGTATTGGTAGGTCGTCGATTCGTACATATTCAGAAGTACGGCGGGCTCTGGAAACTGCAAATGTTGAATGTTGAATGTTCAATGTTGAATGTTGAATGTTGAATGAGTAAACAGGGGATTCCATTCAACATTGAACATTCAACATTCAACATTCAGCATTTCGGTTTCCCTCTGCGGCCCTTCACAGCTCCTTCGCCAACGCAACCGCCCTCTCAATACACACATCGCTGTTGATGTAATCGAACTGCGCGAACCGCCCCAGCAAGTGCAGGCCGGTGGCCGCGACGGCGTTGCGCATGGCGGTGACGTTGGCGCGGTAGTCGAGGTCGTAGACCGGGTAGCCGTAGAGAAAGCGGACGGCTTTGCGGTAGACGATGGTTTTTGGATCGACCAGTCCGGTGATCTCCAGCTCGCGGATGGTGCGGTCGATGATCTCCTCATCCTTCATCTCCCAGACGCCGTCGCCTCCTTCGTTCGTGGTGATCTCGGCCATGACCGACGACGAGCCGGCCGGTACGCAATGGTCGCTGAACGCTTTCGGGAACGAGAGGCGGTGAAACAGGAGCTCCGGGGCGGGGACGTAGAGCGCGGTGTAGGGATAGCCGCGGTCTTCGTTGCAACCGATCAGGACGTTGATCAGCGAATTGTAGCGAAGGGTGGCCGCCAGCCGGTGCACCTCGTCCGGCGCGTCGCGCCATACCTTCAGCAATTCATGGATCGGGAGCGTGGAGACGAGCGTGTCGTACGTGCGCTCCTCGCCGTCAGCGGATGTCACGCGCCAGCGTTGGCCGTCGCGAGAGACGGAGGCCACGCGCCAGTTGGTGCGGATATCGCCGCGTACCTTCGAGGCGAAGGCGTGCACGAGCGACTCGTATCCGCCGTCGATCGGATAGTAGAAGTGAAGCTGATGCAGATAGCCCTCGGTCGAAATTCCGATCGACGACTTGAGCACATCCTCCATCGGCGGCTTCGGGATCCGCTCCACGAACTCGAGTCCCAGCTTCGTGGCGGGATAGTTCCAGATCTTCTCGTTGTAGGGGATGAAGTACTTCTCGGAGATGCCGGCGCCGAAGGTCTTGTACGACCACTCGGCCAGGTTCGACGGGACGTCGTCCGCGTGAGGATTGACGATGTAGCCGTAGATGCAGTCGAAGTTGTCCTTCGGCGGCAGCGCGGCCAGATCGTTCTCGAACGGGTACTTCACCAGGCGGCCCTTGAACCAGATCTTGTTCTCGCGCCGGCGCTGATGAACGTTGTCGCCGAGCGAGGCCACCATCAGGCTCAGTACCTCTTTGTTCTTGCTGAACATGATGTGCGGGCCGGCGGCGTCGAAGGTGAAACCGTCTTCGATGATGGTGCCGCACAGCCCGCCGATGCGGGGGCGGCGCTCGACGACCTCGACGTCATCGCCGAGGAAGGAAGCGAGGGCGACGCCGGAGATGCCGCCGCCGAGGATGCCGATAGACCGTTGAGTCATAGAAGGCCGCGCGCCGGCGGCGGCGTATTGTAGCCGCGCTCAACGCCGGCACGGGCTGCGCGGGACCGGCGCCGCCGTTCCGCGGGCCAGTTGGACGAGAGTGCCGAGGTCGGGGACATGCCAGCGAGGCGGGTCCGAGGCCTCGAGTGTCGTGCCGCGCGGCGGTTGGCAGAAGGCCAGCTCGTTGCCCGACATAATCAGCATGATGCCCACCGGCAGCGGCTCGTGCGAGATCGCTTCGAGGCGCTGTCCGCGGCGGAGAGTGAGCGTGGCCGCGGCGGAGACAGGAGCGCCGTCGACGAGCCATTCGATCTGCGCGCCGCGGTCGGCCGGCGACGGAGGCGGCACGCCGCTCCAGAGCGGACGCTCGAAATCGAGCGGCTGCCGGTACCAGGGATGCGATGCCAGGTGTGTTGATGCGTAGACGTCGTAGGTGCCATCCGCGAGCACGATCCACCGCGCCGCCGGCGCAAACGGCGTCAATCGCGCGCTCATCCCAGGCAGCCAGATCTCGCGCCAGAGCGGAAGGTAATGCGTGACGATGAATTCGCCGAACGGCCGGTGAATGGCCAGCCATTTGCGGACGTCGTAGTCGGCGATGACGGCGGCCGGCGGATCGCGCAGCAGATCGGCAATCGTGTACGGCTCGAAGAGCTTGTGCTCCTCCATCACGAAGACATTCGCGCGCAGGAACCAGTAGCGATAGGCCGGATCGCGGTGCAGCGGCCATCCGACGCTGTCGAACACCTTCGTGCCGGCGGGCGTGCGGCGGTCGACCTCGCGCATGATGAAGTCTTCGTAGGCCGTATCGCTCTCTTTGCCGCGGAAAACAGCGGCGGCGACGTTGACGGTGGCGGCGACGATGACGAGCGCGAAGACAGCGCGGCGGCGCGGCGCCGAGGTGACGAAGCGGTCGATCTCCATGGCCGCCAGCGGCGCCATCAGCAGAACGGCGATCTCGAGGTGATAGTTGAAGACGTACTTCATCGCGGCGATGAAGAGGAGATTGGCGACCTGGAGAAAGGCCAGGAAGAAGTCATCTCCCGGCGCGCGGAAGCCGTGCCGCAGCGCGCGCACGATGCCGATGCCGCCGATGACGAGGATGGCGATGCCACCCGGATCGACGGCCGAGAGCTGAAAGTTCGGAGTGGAGTCGACGAGGCGCAGCCCGAAGGCGACCGCGAAGCGGTGGGCGAACATCCAGTCGACAGGGGCCTGGGCGAAATGATCGGCCACGAAGTTGTCGGCCCAGAGGCGCTGCCACGCCATCCGCGCGGAGTGGGTGGCGGCGAAGTACGCGCATGCCGGTGCGAATGCCGCGGCCGCCCCGGCGAAGGACCAGTTCGCACGCGTGTTGCCGCCCCAGGCGCGCTCGCGGGTGCGCACGACGCGCACGAGGAGGAGCGTGAGGACCGCCAGCGGACCGAGGCGGAGGTTCGCCAGTCCGGCCATGCAGAGCATCGCGCCGCCGAAGAACGCGAAGCGGCGGCCGTCGCCGATCTTCTGCAGGAGCGCCAGCGCGGCGATGTAGATCACGCAGCCGAGAACGTCGACGCGATACTCGACCGCTGGCAGCATGAAGAGCGTGCTGCAGAGTACCAGCGTCATCGCGCTCCACGACGCCAGAGCCGAGATTCCGGCGCGCCGCATCCAGCCGCGCAGCAGGACGAACCCCGCGATCCAGAGTGGCAGTTGCGCCCAGCGCATCAGCAGGATGGCGCTCACGCCGCGGCTGTGAGTCAGCGCGGTCACCGGCGCGAAGAGGAACCACTGCAGCGGCGTGTGGTGCTCCCAGAAGTCGCGATAGGGCACGAGGCCGCGCCGCACCCAGTCGGTGGCCCGGAAGAATTCGATCTCGTCCCAGACCAGCGGGTGAAGTCCCTGCAACTGGAAGAGGCGCGCGGCGATCGAAAGAAGCGAGATGCCGCCGAGAAGTGCCGTGCCGCGCGCGATTTTCATCGCGCCGACTCCGGATGCAGGTCCCACACGTCGCCGATCATGCGCGTGGCACGGCCGGAGGCGATGAGGCGTTCCAGGCAGCGCTGGGCTTCGGGCATTGAATCGACGAAGTCGATGCCGGAGACGAAGCGAAGATCAGGCTGCAATCCACGTTCGGCGCGGCATACGGGTAGATCGCTCTGCGTCATGACCGGCAGCGGCGTAGCTCCGGGATGCGCCGCGGCGTAGGCGATCGAGAAGGGCGTAAGGTCCCTCATGGCAAACCAGTAGTAGCCGGCGTCGCGCACACCGATCGGATGGTTGCCGGCAAGCATCCAGACCGTCTCGCCGGTCCGCAGTTTCTTCTGCAGGTAGGCGCGGATCGGCGACGCGTTGAGCGTGAAACCGATCGGCATCATCGCGTGCACGGCGATGGCGCAGGCGATGGTGACGGCGATCGTGGCCGCGGCGGCCACTCGATCATTGGCCAGTTCCAGGAGCTTGGCGGCCGTGATCCCGTAGAGGCACGCCGCGATGAAACTCCACATGAGGTAATACTGCGGCCAGATGTTCGGATAGGAGTAGATGAAGCGGATCTCCACCGTCGCCGCCGCCGCCAGGACCAGCAGACCGGCCGGCACCCGCCTGCGCATGATGATCACCGCTGCGGCGATCACCACAATCGGCGCGATCCCGCGGAAGGCCGGATCGCAGAACATGTAGGGACGTCCGCCGCCGAACGATTCGTTCGTCATGATCGGCTGGCGCACGAACCACTCCATGAAGAGCTGGTTGTAGCGGAATGAAAAGAAGAGGTAGTCGCGCAGCGGAACCGTGGCAACGATCCAGGTGAGGGCCGCGGCGACGCAGGACAGCGGCGGGATGACGGCAAGAGCGACGTTCCGGACGCCGTGCGCGCTCCGCAACACGAACAGATAGGCGACGCCGAGGACGAGCGACTCCAGAGGCCACTTCGGATTCCAGAGCGCGGCGATGGCAACCAGACCGATGCCGATCCCCGCGAGCGTGAGGCGAAGCCGTTCCGATTGCCACCGCCCCAGGAGAAAGAGTGCGCCCAGCCAGAAGAGAAGGATCGTCGGGGGATCGTTGCGGACGTCGTTCAGGCCGCGGTACCAGACCCATGGTGAGGCCAGCAGAGTGGAGAGCGTGACCAGCGGCGCGATCATGCCGCGCGAAATCCGGTAGGCAAGCATCGCCGCGGCGCCGGTGGCAAGAAGACCGCATGCCCCGCTGAAGAGACGGGCTCTTGCAATGTATGTTGTCAGATCCCACGGCTCCGGGACCATCCGCCGAAGGAGCGTGAAGAGAAACGGCGAATGATCCTCGCAGAAGTCACGATAGAGCCGGAGGCCGGCGCGCATCAGCCACCCGGCGTGCAACAGTTCGGATTCGTCGCCGTCGAGGGCTCGCTGCAACACCCCATGAACGGCGAAGAGATGGCGCGCCACGATGAAGACGATACCGGCAGCGGCGGTGAGAGCAGCAACCTGACGGAGACGGGTTGCGCTCAGCGGCATGGCGCCCAAGCGTATCTCAAGAAAGCAGATCCACGACGTCGGGGGCCGATTGGTTGCCGGAGACATGCTCCGGCAACCTGTTTCATCAGATCTTCTTCGCGGCCTTCTTCAGCGAGCGCGCGCCGGAGTTGAGCGCGTCCTTGGCCATCGAGCGGGCCTGTTTCATTCCTTTCTCAACTTGCTTCTCGACGGCTTTGCGGGCCTGCTTGACCGCCGGCTCGGCGGCTTTCTTGAAGGCCTTGATCTTCGGGGCCGCGGCCTTCTTCAGCGCCTTGATCTTCGGAGCGGCAGCCTTCTCGGCGGCCTCGTAGGCTTCGACGCTCTTCTTCGCCACAGTCTTTGCGACCTTCTTCGCCGCCTTCTGGATGTCTTTCTTCTGGACCATGTAAAAGCCTCCTTCGTTGATGAATGTCTACCTTAGCATGCGCTATGCGGGTGACGTTCCAGAACTCGGCTCCTACTTCGCCCCCGCGTTCACTTTTTCCGCCGCGTGGATCTGATCGAGCTGCCCGCGAAACTCGCGCGCCCAAGCTCCGAATGCGTTCTCCACATCGCCCCAGCGGCGATACGAGCCCAGTCCGCTGAAATAGGCGCGGCCGGCTTTGTGGTCGGCGAATGCGGCCACGCGCGCGTTGGTCATGCAGTCGCGCATGTCCACTTCGATGGCGGCGCCGCCGATGTCGACCGTCGGCAGAAAGAGGCCGACGCCGATGACGGTGCCTACCGCTTTTGCGGCGACGTTCTTGGCTGGATCGACCGGCACCAGCTCCGTGAGCGCGGCGCGCACGCGAAGCACGCCATCTGCGGGAACGTCGACGACCGTGTAACCGCCGCGGGTCAGCTCCGCCGTGAACGCGGTACGCAGATGCTCGCTCAGATTCTTCAACTCTTCGGCGCTGGCCTGGTTGTCCTTTGCATCCTTGCCGAGGAAGACCACCACCGGCTCGAAAAGGAAGGCGTGATAGTCACCGAGGATCCCCGGACGGCTGGACCAGGCCCGCAGCGACGGGCTGCCGGGCATCGACTGAAGCTCGATGCCGCTGCCGAGGAAGACCACATTCGGCTGCTTCGACGTCGCGCAGCCCATGAGGATCAGGAAGGTGAATGCTGCACAGAATCTGGTCATCGTGCGCTCCTTTGTGAATCGATCCAGCGGTCTACGTTGGCTTCCAGAACGCTGAGCGGCACGGCCCCGCTGCCGAGGACGACGTCGTGAAACTCGCGGACGTCGAAACGGGTGCCGAGCGCTCCCTCGGCGCGTTTGCGGAGCTCTTTGATCTTCAATTCACCGAGCTTGTACGCGAGCGCCTGGCCCGGCCACGAGATGTAGCGGTCCACCTCGGTCTCGACTTCATGAAGCGGGAGGGCGGTGCGGCTGGCCAGATAGTCGATCGCCTGCTGCCGCGTCCAGCCCATCGAATGAATGCCGGTGTCGACTACCAGCCGGCAGGCGCGCCACATCTCGTAGGTCAGGCGTCCGAAGTTCGAGTACGGATCCATGTAGATCCCCGCCTCGATGCCGAGCCACTCGCAGTAAAGCCCCCACCCCTCGCCGAACGCCGAGTTGTAGGAGTAGCGGCGGAAATTCGGCAGATCGCCGAGCTCCCGCGCCAGCGAGATCTGCAGATGATGACCGGGAACCGCCTCGTGCAGCGTCAACGCCTCGAGGTTGTAGAGCGGACGGCTCTCCAGCATGTACGTATTGACCCAGTAGATGCCCGGCTGCGTGCTTCCCTGCGCCGGACCGACGTAACGGCCGCTGGTGTACTTCGGCGCGATGTCCGCCGGAACCGGCTCGACGGTGTATGGAAGCCGCGGCAGCGTTTTGAAGAGCGACGGCAACTTCCCGTCGATCCTCTTGGCGATGCGCGAGGCGCGGGAGAGAAGCTCTTCCGGCGTCTTGGCGTAGAAGCGCGGATCGGTGCGCAGGAAGACGAGAAATGCCGGGAAGTCCCCCTGGAACCTGGTCTCCTTGATCACGGCATTCATCTCCGCGGAGATCCGATCGACTTCGCTGAGCCCGATCTTGTGGATCTCCTCGGGGGTGAGATTGAGCGTGGTGAACTCGCGGATCTTGAACGCGTAATAGGCGCGGCCGTCGGGCAGCTCGGAGGCGCCGAGCGTCGTGCGCGCTTTCGGCAGGTACTCGTTACGGAAGAAGTCGAGGAACTCGCGGTAGCCGGCGACCGCTCCCTCCATCACCGCGGCGCGTCCCTCCTCCCGCAATCGCTCGTGCTCCGATTGCGGAACGGATGAAGGGAACTTCACGAAGGGAGCCCAGAACACGCTCTTCGTTGGATCGTCGACGATGTGGGCGGTGATGGTGGAGTCGTAGCCGTCGAGCGTGGCGCGCGGGATGGTCATGCCGCGCTTGATGCCGATCCGCATCAGCGCGATCTCTTCACGGACATAGCGCGGCCAGGCTTTGAGCCGGCTGATGTAGTTCTCGTAATCCTTGACCGTGGCCAGCGGAACGTCTTTCGGCAATCGCGAGAAGCCGGAGTGGAACCCCGAGTCGGCGTTGAACGGCACCTGGTAGTCGCCGAGCTCGAACGACGTAGCCGAATCCTCGAGCCGTTGCCTGAAGATGTCGTAGTTCACGATCTCCGCGACCGGCAGCTTCGATCGATCGATGCCCGCCAGCTCCGCCAGCGTCGCCTTCGTCTGCGCGTGCCGCCGCTCGAGGTCGGCGAGAGTCACCGACGGCAGCCGGTCGTCGTACTCATGCCTCCCGACCGAGGTCGCGAACAACGGATTCTCCCTGAGCTGCGTCTCCCACGTCCGATCGAACAACGCGTGAAGACGGGCGACCTCATCGGACGCGTACGCGGAGACAGCGAGCAGAGAAACAGCGACGAGAAGAGAGAGTCGTAGTTTCATGTTGGGGAAGCTTACCGCGTGCGGGGAAGAAGAAAAGCCTTCACCACAGAGACACAGAGACACAGAGGTTTGTTTCTCTGTGTTCTCTGCGCCTCTGTGGTTGAAAGCTTTTGACGTTAAAGTGAATCCCCCCACCTTGACCGCCTTTCAAATATGGGCGGAGAATGCAGACTCATCCATATGTATGCCCCGGAATCAGATCCGAATGAAAAGGGGAAAGACATGAAGAGTCTCGTGATGCGAACCGCGTTGTGCGTGTTGACGTTGGCGATCACCGGCCCCGGGTTACCTCTCTTCGCGCAGGAGACCAAAGACACCAAGCCTGCCGAGAAGAAGGCCGAGGACGAGAAGAAGCCCAAGGTGACCGAGCAGATGGTGGTAACGGCACGGAAGCGGGAAGAAACCGTGCAGGACGTTCCCATCTCCGTCGCCGCTCCGACCGAATCGCAGTTACGCGATCGTGGCGCAGAGAACCTCGAAGACGTCTCCGCCAACGTCGCCGGCTTCACAGTCCAGAACCTCGGGCCGGGACAGAGCCAGGTGGCGATGCGCGGCGTTTCGGCCGGTCAGATCGTGCGTGACCAGCCCGGCGTCAAGGAGCAGGTCGGCGTCTATCTGGACGAATCGGTAATCTCGCTCTCGCTCTTCACGCCCGACGTCGACCTCTTTGACCTCTCGCGCGTCGAAGTCCTGCGAGGGCCCCAGGGCACGCTGTTCGGTTCCGGATCGGAGTCCGGCACCGTGCGGTACATCACCAACCAGCCGAAGCTCGGCGTCTCCGAATCCGTCGGCGAAGTCTCCGGCAGCTCGATCAACTCCGGCAGTCTCGGCGGAAGCGTCAAGGTCGCCGTGAACGCGCCGCTGAGTCCAACGGCGGCGATGCGGTTCGCCGGCTACTTCACGCACTATGGCGGTTACATGGACGCGGTACAGCCGGACCTGAGCGTGAAGAAGGATGTCAACAGCGGAACCCGGAGCGGCGCCCGCCTGGCCTTCCTGATCAAGCCGGACGACAAACTGAGCATCACTCCGCGCATCCTTTATCAGAAGGTGGACATGGACGGCTGGAACCGGATCGACGCCTTCAACATCCTGGCGAATCCGTTCACGACCACGCGCCCCAAGGTGACGCTGGGCGATCATCGGCAGTTCACCCAGTTCAAGGAGCCGTTCACGGACAAGTTCTTCCTCGGCGACGTGAACGTTTCCTACGACCTCGGCGGCGGCCGGACCTTTACCTCGATCAGCTCCTATTCCGATCGTGACGTCGACGTGCTGCGCGACGCAACCGCGTTGACCGCCAGCATCACCGGCGGTTCCATCGGCCTGCCAGCGAGCATCTACACGCTCAACGCGCCGCTCGACGATGCCACCAAGGCGAAAGCGTTCACGCAGGAAGTGCGCCTGGCGGGGACCACCTCGAAGTTGCAGTGGGTGACCGGCGGGTTCTACAGCCACACCGATCGCCACTATGGCCAGAGTCTTCTGGTCAGCGGATTCGAGGCCGCTTCCAAGATCCCCACGGCGGGCAGCTTCGGCGCGGCGAAGGACGTGCTGTTCTTCTCGAACCTCAAGTACAACTTCCAGCAGTTCGCGCTGTTCGGCGAGGGGTCGTATCCGGTCACCGACCGTCTGGAAGTGACCGGCGGCGCGCGCCTGTACGACTTCAAAGAGAAACGGACGCAGACGTTCGATGGCATTTTTGCCGATGACGGAACGACCTCCGGATCGACCAAAGCCAACGGCGTCGCACCTCGCGTGATGGGGAGCTACAAGCTCAACGACTCGACGCGCCTCAATGCGCAGATCTCCAAGGGATTCCGGCTCGGCGGGATCAACGATCCGCTCAACGTCCCGCTCTGCACCGCCGCCGATCTCGTCACGTTCGGTGGCCGAGGGAACTGGAAGGACGAGACCCTGTGGAACTACGAGGTGGGCTCGAAGTCGAAGATCATGGGCGGACGCGGCTCGTTCAATGCCTCCGCCTTCTACGCCGACATCCGCGATCTGCAAGCCACGGTGACCGCCGGCTCGTGCTCGTCGCGCGTCGTGTTCAACGTTCCCAAGTCGAAGAGCGAAGGGCTGGAAGCGGAATTCGAGGCCGCGCCGACCGATCTGTTCGACTTCGCGGTCTCGGCCAGCCATACCAAGTCGCAGTTGGAATCGACGCTGACGTCCACCGACGCCAAGGGCGTCGTCACCGTCGTCTCCGGTATCCAGAAGGGCAACCGGCTGCCGACCGTCCCCGAGTTTCAGATGACCGCCGCGGCCACGCTTCACTGGCACACGGGATCGTCCTGGGCTGGTTATTCGACGGGGGTTTACCAGCACGTCGGAGACCGTTACACGCAGATCGGCGATCAGGCGGTTGGCTTCGGCACCGTCAACCTGAACTCATTCGCGCCGAACAACATCGGTGGACCGTTCACGCAGAACACGTTCACGTTCAATCCCAAGCTGCCGGCGTACGACATCGTCAACCTGCGCATCGGCGTGCTGGTCAACAAGTGGGATACGGCGCTCTTCGTCAACAACCTCACGAACGAGACGGCGTTCCTGGCGCTGGATCAGGAGCGTGGAACGCGCGCGCGCGTCGGCTACCTGACCAATCAGCCTCGCACCATCGGTATCAGTACACGAGTGAATTTCTGATGGGAGATCGCTATCTCCGATAACGGGGTTACCCGGCGGACGTTTCTGGAATGCGTCGGGGCGGCTGCTGTTGCCGGCCGCCTCGACGCGCAGGCTCTCTCCGGCAAGTCCCGGCCGCGCATCGCCGTGATCGGCAGCGGTGCGTTCGGCGGCTGGACGGCGCTCCATCTCGCCGGCCTCGGCGCGCAGGTTACGCTGATCGATTCGTGGGGGCCGGGAAATCCGCGCTCCAGCTCGGGCGGCGAGACCCGCGTCATCCGCGCGATCTATGGACCCGACCGCGTGTACGTCGAGATGGTCAAGCGCGCCTACGAGCTGTGGGACAAGATCGGCGCATCAACGGGTGAGCCGTTGTATGTCGAGACCGGCGCGCTCTGGCTGCATCGAAAGGACGACGCATACGTTCGATCGTCCGTCCCGATCCTGCAGGAGCTCGGCTTTCCCGTCGATCAGCTCACGATCGACGACGCGGCGCGGAGGTATCCGCAGATCGATTTCCGCGGCGTCCATTCAGTCTGGCTCGAACGGCGGGCGGGGGCATTGTCGGCGCGGCGGGCGTGCGGCGTCGTTCGCGATGCCTTCGAAAAGGCCGGCGGAAGCTATCGCATGGGGCGCGCGAAGCCGGGTCCGATCGTCAGCGGCTCGATGACCAGTCTCCTCCTCGACGATGGTTCCCGCATCGAGGCCGACGGCTTCGTGTTCGCATGCGGTCCCTGGCTGGGAAAACTCTTTCCCGACGTCATCGGCGACCGAGTCCATCCGACGCGGCAGGAGGTTTACTACTTCGGGACGCCCGCCGGATCGGAGCGCTACCTTCCTGGCCGGCTCCCGATCTGGATCGATTTCGGCGAGAGGATCGTCTACGGCCTCCCCGACACGCACGGCCGCGGTTTGAAAATCGCCGACGATACCCGCGGCGAACCGATCGATCCGACCAGCGCCAACAGGACGCCCTCGGCGTCCGGCATTCTGCGGGCACGGCACGTTCTCGCCGAGCGCTTTCCAGAGCTTGCCAAGGCCCCTCTTGTTGCCGCCGAAGTGTGCCAGTACGAAAACAGTCCTGACGGTCATCTGATCATCGATCGCCATCCCGAGGCCGGCAACGTCTGGCTCATCGGAGGAGGCTCGGGCCACGGATTCAAACTGTCGCCCGCCGTCGGCGAGATGACGGCGCAGATGATCCTGTCGGGAAAGGACGTCCCCAAACTGTTTCGCCTGGAGCGGCTCCGCAAGGTGGCGACGCACAAGACGCAGTTCGAGAGCAAGTAGGTTTCACGCGGAGACGCGGAGACGCGGAGGTGAGGGATCGGAGTTGTCGGACAACCTTCCTCCTCAAACCGCCTTCGCTATCAACACCGCATTCGTCCCTCCGAACGCAAACGAGTTCGACATCACGCAACGAACGTTCTGATCGGGCCGCCCCACGCCTGGGACGTAGTCGAGGTTACATTCCGGATCGGGAACATCGAGATGGGCGGTCGGGGGAATGGCCTGATGCTTGATCGCCAGGAGCGCGATTGCGAACTCGAGCGCGCCCGCTCCGCCCAGCAGATGGCCGTGCATCGACTTCGTTGAGGTGACAGGAATCTCGTAGGCGCGGTCGCCGAAGACCTTCTTGATTGCCCGCGTCTCCGTCACGTCATTCAGCACGGTGGCGGTACCGTGAGCATTCACGTAGTCGACTTCGCCGGCCGTGATACCGCCGTCCTCGAGCGCCAGTGTGATGGTCAGGGCCTGTCCCTCCACCGACGGTTTGGTGATGTGCTGGTAATCATTGCTGGAGCCGTAGCCGGCGATCTCGGCGTAGATGCGCGCACCGCGGGCGATCGCTGCCTCCCGCTCCTCGAGCGTGACCATGGCCGCCCCTTCGCCGAGAACGAGTCCCGTGCGCGTTTTCGCGAACGGGCGGCACGAGGCGGACGGGTCGGAGGCGGGAATCGCCAGGATGTGCATCGCTTCCCACGCCTTGAAGAACCCGAATGTCAGTGGCGCTTCGGCCCCCCCGGCGATCATCACATCGGCGTAACCGTGACGGATCTGGCGGAACGCTTCGCCGATGGAGACAGACGACGACGAACAGGCGCAGGAGTAGGTGAGGTCCGGCCCGCCAAGACCGTATTGGATGGCGACATGGCCGGCGGAGGCATTGTTCATCACCTTCAGCACCGTCAGCGGCTTCACGCGGTCGGGATCGCGCAGCAGCAATTGCGCGAACGTCTCTTCGAGGGCATTGGACGCTCCCATGCCCGTGCCGACCGACACGCCGGCGCGGTTCCTCTTTTCAGCCGTGAGCTCGATGCCCGCATCCTTCACCGCCATCGCCGCCGCGGCCAGCGTGAACTGGCTGACGCGGTCGAGATGATCGGTCCTCTGCTGAAAATAGTGCGCCGGATCAAAATCGACGCTTGCGCCAATGCTCGTGTGCTGCCCTTTCGATCCCTGCGTGACGATCTCGCGGATTCCTGACCGCCCCTCCATCAGCGCGGAGAACATCGTGTCGGGGTCGTTGCCGAGCGGGGAGATCACCCCGAGTCCGGTGACGACGACGCGCCTGGGTTCTGTCATCGAGCGGATTTTGTCATGGTCGAAGAGCGGTTGCGCGGTCTCGGGGTTGCGCGGTCTCGCGGAGGGGTTGCTGGTTGATGCACTGAGCCGGAGCGCTCGACGCGCTCCGGCTTCAAAGTAAAAAAACTAGTACTGCACGCGGGCTGCATCGAAGGTGTCGCGGTTCTCCCACGAGCCGTTCACGCTGATGTGGTCGCCGGGGCGGGTTCGCCAGACGTTCACCGAGTGACGCGTGTCCATGCTGCGGACGTCGACCTTGGTGGGTACGCCGGAGGCGTCATCGCGGATCGTGATGAAGTTGAGACGGCGATTGACGCTCATGACCGTTCCGCTCAGCCATCCGTTGGAGCCGAACGGCACTCCCCGGTACATCGGATCGGTTGTGTACGAAGGCTCACCGGAGAAGGCGATGTAGTCAGCATTCACCGAGTCACCGTTCACGATGCCGCCAATGCGGACGACGGAACCAACGCGGATGTCGCGGTTACGAATCGTCGACATCGGGACGTAGTAGGCGTAGCTGCCGTGGTTGAGAACGACCCGATACTGATCGCCTTCACGGCTCATGCTGGTGATCTCACCTTGCGCAGAGATGCGATCAGCCCGGTAGTGATACTCGACATCCTGTGGTTGGGGCGCCGCAAAGGCCGCGGAGCTCAGCAGCAATGCCAGACCACTGGCCGCTGCCAGCGGCGCAAACCCACTCTTGAAGCTCTTCATAAGATCCTCCTTTGGATAACGTCTAACTCACCAAATAACAATGGCAAAGATGTTGCCAATCGGAGGCTTGAAGGCGTGCTGATCGGGTCTCATTTGATCGAAAAAAACGATGCGTCGACCGGGGGATTGATGACCGTCTTCGTAAACCGGATCACGGCCTCGAAGCGTGGGTCGCCGGCCGACCGGTGAATCTCCTTTTCGAACTGCAGGCCGTCGATGGTTTCATAGGAAACGAACGTGACCGTGATGGTGCGGTTGCCTTCCTGGTGCACCATCGTCTTCGGCAGCCAGCTCTTCGAATCGAGCGTCACGCGCCAGTCGATCCCGCCTTCAGGCTTCATCACGATGGTGTCGTCCCCTTCCATGGCCACACTCCCTCGGCGGCGCTCCGGGAAGAAGGCGAAGAAGACGGCATTCCAGTTGGCGAAGGGAGTTGACCGCGCCCGCTCCAGCTCGGTCCCTTCCATCCTGTGTGCCGGCGCGGCTCCCTGCTGGGAGGTACCGTTGGTCCCGTCGAAGATCTCGACGGTGGAGTACGGGCCGACCTGCTCTTCCTTCCGGTACTTGCCATCGGCCGAGTGCCACGCTTTGATCGTTCCGGTGAAGCCGCCCACCTCGATGGTCGCTTCGCGATAGGTCGAATGGACGGCGGCGACTTTCTCGCGGCCGCCGACGGCATTCGCCCAGCGGTCGACGATGGTGTTGTCCGCTGCGAACGCGGCAACAGAGAAGAGGAATGTGACTACGAATAGAGCCTTGCGCATGAAGTCCTCGCTTTCTTCAACAGTGCTACTGAGATAATACAGTAGTCACTTCGAATACGGTGCAAGGCTTGCCGATGTTTCAAGAGCAACGGTGATGATTCACCGATGGGTGACTTCATTCCGCCGATGAGGGATCGCATCCCGTCACTCCCGAATCTATAATCCCGCGCGATGAAAAAGCGGATGTTGCTCATGCTGGCCATCGTGATCGCGTTCATCGCGGTCATCGGCCTGGTCAAGTTCCTGCAGATCAAGAAGGCCATCGCCCAGGGGTCGTCGTATCAACCGCCTCCCGAAGCGGTGACGACCGTCGTCGCCAGCTCGGAGGAATGGAGCGCCACGCTGCAGGCCATCGGGACCGTGGCGGCGGTGCAGGGCGTCACCGTCAGCGCCGATCTTCCCGGCGTCGTCGATCAGATCACCTTCGACTCCGGGCGGCCGGTACGCAAGGGAGACGTGCTGGTCGTGCTCGATGCCAGGCAGGAGCGGGCCCAGCTCGCCTCGGCCGAGGCACAGTTGAATCTCGATCGCGTCAACCTGGAGCGGCAGAAGGGGATGCTGGCGGCGAAGATCATCCCGCAGGCCATGTACGACACCGCGGCGGCGCAATTCAAACAGTCCGACGCGAAAGTGGCCGAGCTTCGGGCAACCATCGCACGCAAGGTCATTCGCGCACCGTTCGACGGAGTGCTCGGCATCCGCCAGATCAACCTCGGGCAGTACCTGGCCGGCGGAGCGCCGGTCGTTTCGCTGCAGTCGCTGCGCCCGGCCTATGTGAACTTCAGCGTGCCCCAGCAGGAGATCGGGCATCTGGCCATCGGATCGTCCGTACAGGCGACCACCGACAGTGGCATGATCGAGAGCGGCAAGGTCACGGCGTTCGAAGGCGTCATCGAAGAATCGACGCGCAACGGCAAGGTGCAGGCCTCCTTCCCCAACAGCGACGGAAAGCTCCATCCCGGCATGTTCGTCGAAGCGCATTTCGCCCACGGCGCGCCGACGATGGCCGTCACCCTTCCTGTCTCCTCGGTCAGCTACGCGCCGTTCGGCAATTCCGTCTTCATCGTCGAGGACGTGAAGGGACCGGACGGCAAGACGTTTCGCGGAGTGCGCCAGCAATTCGTGAAGCTCGGCGACACCCGCGGCGATCAGGTGGCCGTGCTCACCGGCGTGAAGCCCGGCGAAGAAGTGGTGACCTCGGGCGTATTCAAGCTGCGGCCGGGAGCGGCCGTGGTGGTGAACAACGCCGTGCAGCCGGGCAACAGCGCCAAGCCCCGGCCGGAAGATAGCTGATGAAAATCACCGATCTCTTCGTCCGCCGGCCCGTGCTGGCGATGGTGGTTAACCTGGTGATCCTCATCGCCGGCCTGCAGGCCATCCGCTCGCTCACCGTCCGCCAGTTCCCGCGCAGCGACATGGCCAACGTCGTGGTGACCACCGCCTACGTCGGCGCGAATGCCGATCTGGTTCGCGGATTCATCACCGCCCCGCTCGAGCGCGTCATCGCCGGCGCCGACGGCATCGACTTCCTCGAGTCGTCCAGCGCCCAAGGCGTGAGCACCATCACCGTCCACCTCAAGCTCAACTACGACACCAACGCCGCGCTCACGCAGATTCAGTCGAAAGTGGCGCAGGTCCGCAATCAACTTCCACCCGAAGCCGAGGCGCCGATCATCGATCTGCAGACGAGCGACAGCCAGTTCGCCGCCGCCTACCTCGGATTCTCTTCGAAAGATCTCGATCAGAACCAGATCACCGACTACCTCACGCGCGTCGTGCAGCCGAAGCTGAGCGCCATCAGCGGCGTGCAGCGCGCGGATATCTTCGGCGACCGCACCTTTGCCATGCGCGTCTGGTTGAAGCCCGACAAGATGGCCGCCCTCGGCATCTCCCCGTCGATGGCGCACGACGCGCTGGCGGCCAACAACTATCTCTCCGCTCTCGGCCGCACCAAGGGATCGATGACCTCGGTCAACCTGGTGGCGAACACGAATCTCCAGACCGTCGATGAGTTCAAACAGCTCGTGGTGAAGGAGCAGAACGGAACCGTCGTCCGCCTCGGCGACATCGCCGACGTCGTTCTCGGCGCGGAAACGTACGAGCAGGAAGTCAGCTTCAACGGTGAGACCGCCGTCTTCATCGGCATCTTCGTGCTGCCAACCGCCAACACGCTCGACGTGATGAAAGACGTGCGCGAGGCCATGCCCGAGATCCAGGCGCAGTTGCCGGCCGGTATGAAAGCCGGCGTGCCCTACGACTCCTCGGCCTACATCCAGAACGCCATCGATGAGGTGCTCAAGACGCTGACCGAGACGCTGATCATCGTCATCCTGGTCATCTTCCTTTTCCTCGGGTCGGTGCGCGGCGTGATCATCCCGGTCGTGGCCGTCCCGATCTCCCTCATCGGCGCCGTCCTGCTGATGCTGGTCTTCGGCTTCACCATCAACCTGCTCACGCTGCTAGCCATCGTGCTGTCGGTAGGACTGGTGGTCGACGACGCCATCGTCATGGTGGAGAACATCGAGCGCCATCTGCACATGGGCAAGACGCCCATCCAGGCGGCCACCGACGCCGCCCGCGAGTTGGTGGCA